>ERZ1029856.116-NODE-116-length-9387-cov-46.329726_pt1 | contig 9387 bp, 11 predicted proteins | sample MGYA00519238_ERZ1029856 | MGnify/ENA primary metagenome ERZ1029856 (study PRJEB33666, sample SAMEA4610918) | skin metagenome | biome: Human-associated habitat; feature: Malodor aspect; material: skin | place: Philippines | collected 2015-08 ... | reverse complement strand
GCGTAGCCAACGACAAGCAGCGGCTCATGGCGGCTGCGGTCAACCCGGTATGCCCTTGGGAGAGGTGTAACTATCCTGCCGACAAGTGCCAGATCCACCACCTCAAAGCATGGAAGCACGGCGGCGAAACCAACGCTGCGAACCTCATGGGTGGATTGGTGTACAACTATCTATATGACCAAAAAGACCACCACCACAACGCTGCCCGCCGGTATCTACGTGCGCATTTCCCTAGACAAGCACGACGGTGCCGGTGTTGAGCGCCAAGAAGAAATGTGCCGTTCATTGGCCGCCGAGCATGGCCTTGAGGTGTCCCGCGTGTATTCTGATAACTCAATTTCTGCCTACTCGGGAAAGACGCGCCCCGGCTTTATTGACCTTGTAGCCGACGTTAAGGCCCGCAAGATTGGCGCGGTGCTATCGTTCGCACCCGACCGCATTAGCCGTAATGTGAGCGAATACGGACTATTCAAGGCCACGCTCAAGAACATGCATTGCCGCCTTATCTACGTCAATGGTGGCGAGCAAGCCCTAGATGACCCCAACGCCGACCTTATTAGCACCATGTTGTCGGGCGTGAGCCAATGGGAAAGTGCGATTAAATCCACCCGTGTAGCCGCCGCCTTTGCACAGCACCGCAGCCGTGGGGACTACCCCACCAAGCCCAACCGGCTGTTTGGATACACCCGCAGCGGCGAGCCTCACCCCACCGAGGCGCCCCTTGTACGAGACGCGGCAACCCGTATCTTGGCAGGGGAGTCACTACGCCGCATTGCCCGTGAATGGGAGGAAAAGGGCGTTACCACCACCAGCGGCGGCCGCCCCAATGCACAGAACTTACGAAAGAGCTTGCTAACGCCAACAATGGGCGGGTTTACGCATTACGGGTTAAAGAAAAAGGATTACACCGCCGCCGAGTGGGAGAAGTTGAGCGCGTGGGAGAAGCTCGGAATCATTGGCCGCGGCAATTGGGAGCCGGTGCTCGACCCCGAGGTCTGGCAGGCGTTGTGGGCACATCTGACCAACCCGGCACGCAAGACCAACCGTGTAGGCAACGCCCCGCAACACTTGCTTAGCGGAATTGCGCTGTGTGGACATTGTGGCGCGCCCATGTATTGCCGTAACAAGTGGTACAAGAAAAAGGCCGAGGAAGAACCCAAGCGTATCTATTGGTGCAAGTCCACCGGCGGCGGTCACCCCACCCGCATTGCCGACCCGCTGGAGCGCTATATTACCGACCTTGTGCTTGCCCGGCTTTATCAAGCAGACATTATCGGGGACTTAGCCGCCGGTGTGGATACAGACCGCCGCGCCGAGCTGACCACGACACGCGATATGGTGCGAGGCCGTATAGCTGACCTTGAGCAACAAGCCACGCTAGGAAACGTGGGCATGGATCAGTTTGGCCGTATGAACAAAGCGTTAACAGACCAGCTTGAGGCTATTGACGCTGAGCTTGTAGAGCTGGCAGGCGCGGGCGGTGTCTTATCCGAGGTAGCCGGGGTTGCCGATGTTCGCGCATGGTGGGTTACAGCCACACTCGAGCTAAAGCGCGAACTTATCCGAGCGCTAATGACCATCACCATAGAGCACACCGGCGGCCCGCAATCTAAGTTCAATCCAAAGTTTGTCACCGTAGATTGGAAGGTGTAACCATGGCCTCTCGCGTACTGAAAATTAAATGTAAGTGTCGGCCTACGCCACAAGGGCCGCCGCGGCCGGTATCCAACCTCATGTGGCTTAAGCGCGGTGCACATGACAACCGCGGGGGCGGGGGCACGTTCACCATGGCGGTGCGCAACGCTGTGGTTGTTGAGACCACGACGACGGGGCCATTCCCGTGGACGATTGAAACGCAGCGTATTCAGTGCACCAAGTGCCAGCGCGTGCATGTCATTGATAGCGAGCAACTAGCCGCATGGTGGGGCGATTATCTCAATGGGGGCACCCCCTCGGTTGAACTATGAAATTCTATAGTTTATAATTGAGGCACAACTTTATCGGCGTGGTCCACTAAACGAGCCAACCCCACCTTGGAGAGTGGGTACACGGTATTCACCACACTAAGCCGCGGGGAGCCTCCATACCCTGCCTAAACGGTGGCCTTATAACCTCTCTCCCGAGAGAGGTGTGAAAGGTATGCCGAAAATGGCCCCCAAAGAATCACCAACCGTATATCGCCTAAACGGGCGCCTAAACGCGCAAAGGCGCTGGCACCCGGGCGCTGACACCACCGAGCTGGAACAAGACCTAGCCGCGTTCCGAATCAGTGAGTACGCCCGCAAAATCATGGCCGAGGCGCCTGCCCTCACCCAAGCTCACATTGACGATGTAGCCGCCATTTTGTCTAAGGCGGGTGCATAGCCGTGACCGCACCAGCAATGACGCCTACGCAGCGTGCCGAGTATATCCGCCTTTCTTTCGCCACGATGGACACCCTCAAGGCTGCCCACGAGGCACGCCGCGCGCCTGCCTTAAGCCCCGAGCGCCTAGACCGCTTGACCTCCATCTACCGGGCCAATAAGGCGGTGGTGTAAATGGAACCAATATGTCTGCACCCCGGCACCGTCGTTGGCGTATGGGAGCAAACCGGCGCAGGGTGGATATTGGGAGACTTATTTACCATTGCCACCCCTCCGAGAATCTATTACACGGTGCCCGAACCGCCGCCCCACATGACGTTCTTAGCCGACCACCCGCAAACCCTCGAAGAGCGCCGCCAACTACGCCGCCGCCTTGGCAACCGCGGTGAACCAAAAGGCGAAGTACTCCCCAACAATCTAAGGCAGCGGCCCAAGCCTGCCCCCTCTAATCAAAAGTGGGTGAAAGTAGGCCTTGTCCTGCCTTGGTACCACGGCAAGAAATCGCGCATGGAAAAGACCCCCGCCGAAAGGACTCACAGCGAGGGCCACCATGCCACCACCAACAACAAAGAAAGTGACAGTTACTATGGTAACCCATAATCTTGAGTCCACACAGTCCGCACAGCGTGGTTTGAGCCGGGCAGAACGGTTAACGGACATTCTTAGCAGCGCCGCGCGCGTAGATTTAGACGACCGTGACTTGGTGCTGGACTACGTGCACGCCCTACAGGCCGAGGGCGTAGCGGTGTTGCCACTTAGGGCTGGGGAAAAGCTACCAGCGACACCCAACGGCGTGCACGGTGCCACGACCGACCCGGCGACCTTCGACGCCATGTATTCCACCGGCTGCAATCTGGGAATGAACCTCGGTGCCAGTGGGATTGTTGTGGTGGACGCCGATACCCCGGCCGAGGTTAAGGCTTGGCAGGACTGGCAGAAAGAGCACGCCACCTCAATGCCGCGGGCTACCGTAGCCACCCCGGGCACCGCCAAGGTGCACCATGGCGGCGGCCATTGGTGGATTGACGCCGAGAATGCTGGGGAGCTCAAAGAGTCCAAAGCAGGCACCGCCACTGTAATGACCGGCGACCGCTACGTTGTATTACCGGGCAGCGTGCGCACCGACGTGGCAGACCCTAACCAGCCTGCTTATGTAGTGCAGGGCGCCGTCTATAGCAGCGTGCAAGGCAGTGCCGTCATTGAGGCTGCACGCCGGGTGGACAAGCCCGAGACCAAGACCGCGCGAGAGACCGGCACGAGCTCGGTAACCAGCATTGACCAGTGGGCGCAGGAAACAGACTGGGAAGAGCTACTAACCCCCGACGATTGGATTAACACCGGCGACACCGACAGTTGTGGGTGTGACATCTATACAGCACCGGGCACCCATGCAAGTGCTAAATCGGCAACGGCACACACCGGACAGTGCGAGCTATCCAACAACGGCGGTGCACTTGCCGTATGGACAGATAACCCGCCTCAAGAGCTCATGGACGTCATAGAGGACAAGGGCAAGAGGGTAAGCAAGTTCGACTACGTAACCTATATGCACCACGACGGTGACACCTCGGCCGCGTTTGAGGCTTTAGGGCTTGACTATTCCACCGGCGGGCAGGCGCTTAGCGCCGCCGAGTTACGAGGCAGCGACACTAGCCGAGAGACCACACAGCCGCGCGGCAAAGTGGACCTAAGCGTCATTTTGGCCGACGACTACACCCCGCCCACGCCAACCATGTGGACGCGCACCGACGGCGAAAATCTGCTTTACCCCGGCCGCTCGCACAGCGTGCATGGCGAAAGTGAGTCTGGCAAGTCTCTACTCATGCAGGCACTAGCCGCCGAGCTCATTACCGACGGGCAGCGCGTGCTTTACCTTGACTATGAGGACACCGCCCTTAGCGTTATCGGCCGTTTGCGAGCAATGGGAACACCGGACGACGCGACGCTATCCATGTTGGACTATTGGAACCCCGAGCCCGCGGACGGCAATTGCGTAGAGCCCGAGGGGCTGGATTACATGGCCGGGCAGTCTTATGGCCTCGTTGTAATTGACGGCGTAACCACGGCGCTATCGGACGCCGGGCTGAACTCAAATGACGGCGACGACGTGGTTCAGTGGTTTGGCAAAGTGGTCAACTACCTAGCCACGTCCACCGGCGCGGCCGTCGTCGTGGTAGACCACGTGGTCAAAAATGGCACCGGCGGGCGTTTCGCAGTGGGCTCAAACCAGAAGATGGGCCAACTTACCGGCGCCGCCTACACCGTGGACGTGCTCACCCCGCCTGCCCAAGGCAAGGTGGGAGCCCTAGAGGTCTACATAGGCAAGGATAAGGGCGGCGGCGTGCGAAAGTTCGCAGAGACTCCTAACCAGCACCGCCAAGCACGTGTGGCAACGGTGACCGTGGACGGTACAGGCGGCGGTCTTTCGGTGACTGTAGACCCGCCACATGAGGACACCAAGCGCGCCAAGCAGGCCACCGCTACCGACGGCGCTGTTAGCCGTGTAGACCTTTATCTATCCGGCCTCGGTGACGAAAAGCGCCCAAGCCTGCACGAGATTGTGTATGCCATTGTCGCCACCTACGACGACGGCGACGGGTTGCAAGAGGCGCGCCTCAAGAACCTGTGGAAAGAACTATCACCGCGCACCACGGGCGGCGCGAAGAGGTTTACCACAGCCCTTAACCGGGCCAAGGATAAAGGCCTTATTGCCCGAAAGAAACGCGGTAGCCGTGCTTGGGTAGGCGCCCCCGGCGCTGCCATATCCGAGCCCGCCCGAGCCTTGGTTGAGTACATCAAATTGGACGCTGAAAAGGACGCCATAGAGGCCCTTGAATAGTGGTAAAAATAATACCTATATCTTGTGTCCCGATGCATTTTCGGATGTTGTGTCTGGGACACAAGATTTTGATGCATACAGACACGCACCGGGACACAAGAAAAAGACACCATTAACGCAGCTCAAGCAATATAAATGAGCCCTCGTGATGTGTGTCTGGGTGCGTGTCTATAAACAAAAATGATGCGCTTGTGTCCGTGTGTCTCTCTCCTTTAGGGGAGAGACACACACCAAGGACACCAAAACCGATGTGAAATCAAAGGGAAAAATAAAGAGGTTTGAACCGGCTGTGTAGACATGCCTCACGCCGCGCCCGCGCGTAGTGAGCAACGTCAATGAAAGATGGAAATGAATAATTGGAATTCTCGCGTATAATTTCCATTGGCCAAGTCTCCGGCTCCATGCCGGGGTGGGGGGTGACTCCCCTCCGCCTCGGCCCCTCTATGCTCCCGGTATACAGACTTTTGTACCGCGTAACCCAAACGCTTGGAACCGATACACAATAAACCCCTCATGCCGTGAATAAACCATGCATAAAATGGCTGTAGAGCACCAACGCGAAAGGAATAACAGCCGTGACTAGCCCCCAAGCACCCCGCAAAAAGCGCGATAAGACCAACGCGCCCTATGCCTTTTCCCACTCATGGCGCAAAAAAGTTACCAGTTGGCGGCGCAAACTTGAGCGCGACCCGGCTTTAGCTGTGTGCTGGTTGTGCGGTGGCGCTATCGACATGAACTTGCCGCCAACGCACGGCCGGGCGTTCACTCTCGACCACCTTGTACCCCTTAGCCAAGGCGGTGACCTCATGGGAGAGGTAAAACCCGCGCACCGCTCGTGCAACTCCGCTCGTGGCGATGGACGGCGTTCCCGCCGCGGGGCTAATCCCCCTACTTTGTTGGACTGGTAAACCACGCCGAGGGGCCAAACAGCGCGAAATCAACGCCTCACGCGGCCATAGTCGGCCTTTCACGCCTTGGCGGTATAACTTTTCCAGCCACGGCCCTACAGGGCGCGAGAGAGGCACACAGCGCGTTCGCACCACCGACGCGGTATATTCCAACCCAAGCCCGTTTGACCAAATCGCACGTACCGACGCCGAGGGCAATGTCTATTGGTCTGCCCGTGACCTCATGCCGCTCATGGGGTATGCAGCGTGGCGCGAGTTCACCAACCCCTTGTACCGTGCTCGCAAATCGTCCGAAAATGTGGGCATGAACTGCGCGTTTGTGGAATCCCACAAACGCGTTAAGGCGGGCACAGGTACAACCGACCGCGCTGACTTCCACCTTGACCGCATGGCCGCCTACCTTGTCGCCATGAACGGCGACCCCAATAAGCCCGAGGTTGCCGCTGCCCAAGCGTATTTTGCCATGCAGACACGCCGCGCCCGGCCGTGTAGTACCTCCACCCGCGGTGCCTGTCTTGGTGGCATAGCTGCGAAATACCCCCGTTTGCTACCCCCGGTCGTGCCAGCGGTATAAACACAGCCATGTTATTTAACCTTGGGAAACACGCTAAAGGTACTCGTTTCCAGCACAAATAGTACCCTTTTCAATTCTTGCCAACGCCGCTAATGCAGCTCACAATAAAAGGCAAGTGGTGCGCCCCGATACCGACCCGACCCGACCCAAAGTGCCATGACCAACAACCGTTTCTTAACGAGTAAAGGACATTGACACTATGACTACCGAGCCAGTTACGCATTTTTCTAATCGCGTTGCCGCTGTATCGGCCACGCTAGGCATGACCGGTGCCCGCCCGGCCGCCGCCGAGGCTATGGCACGAGCGGACGAAAAAATTTCCGCCCGCATGGCTGACTTTGACGACCACTACGCCAATAAGGCGAGCGACGACAAGCTCAAGGCGGCGGCCGCCAAGTGGGTGAAGCTGAATAGGGCAAGTTTCAAAGACCTAGACGAGCTCATTCTTTCCCCAACCCCTAAAGAGCAAACCACAGTGCCTATTCGCGTCAATGACGGGTGGGGCGGTCACTGGGAGTATCCCGAAGCCTCAACCCCCGAGGCTCGCCGCCTAGCTACAGCGCGCCAGCACGTCTTGAATGGACTTATTGCAAAATATGACAAGCCGGACTATTCCACCGAGGCGCTAATTGAATCGTGCAAGCCTGACGTGCGTGCATGGTTCGACAATCTGGCAACGGAATACACCGAGGCCTTGGCAGCACTAGACGACAAGGCCCGTGAGACCGCCAGCCCCGGCGACAACATGGACGCTATTCTTAAGTTGATTGACCCGGCCACCACGCCCGAGGCCACTATCACGGCCTACCGCCGGGCGGTGCGAGCATGGAAGATAGTAGATAACCATGAGGCACACGTTCCACTAGCCCGCGCCATGGCTTTCCATGATGTAAGCGATACGCCTAACCCCGAGCGTGACGTGCTCCGCCGCTTGGAAGAAATGACTAGCAACCGGGCGCGCTACACTGCCCTAATGTTCGACGCCCAAACGTGTGCACTAGACGCGCTTGGCATGGGCTATATTGAGGCGACGAGCAAGGGGCTTGGACATATCGCGCCGCTGGCCGACCCGCTTGGCGACGACCTGCCCGAGCTTGAACACCGCATTAGCGCTATTAATGCAGTGGGCGCGTGGCTTGACTACCGTGAGCGCACTGTTGGCGACCGCTACCGTGGAAAAGGCTGGCACGAGCCGTATGAGCGTTACGGCATGTCCACCCCCGAGGAATCACTAGCGGCACTCAAGGAATTTCGCCCGGAGGTCTTTGAGTACAAGACCGACGAGGTCGACGACTATGACATTGACGCGGTAGACGACCCCTACGAGAACTAAATGCCATGGACGGCCTCGACCTGAAAGTATGGCCGTGCCACCCGCATGGCTCATGGCAGAGGGCCTTAGCTCACAAAGCTATGGGGCTGCCTGTAGACGACGCGGACGCTAAGGCCCTAGCGGCGTGGGATAAAGAGGGAAAGAACGCCCACGGCAAGAAAGCGCTTATAGAAAAGCACACGAAATACGTGGCATATGTGACAGCCGCGGCCCGTGGACATATTGAGCCTCGAGAGGTTGTAGGGTGCTTTGAACTAGCCCGCCGGGTTGCTCGAGACCCTGACATGCCCGCCCGGGGTGAAGTGGTAGAGGTGTTGAAGTCACTTAGACCGGGGCGAAGCTATGGCGGTCTTACCAAGCGCTATATCGACAACTTGAGTGGACACCCCGGCCACTTTTTTGCCCGGCGTGAACGTGACCTCGACATATTCATTGCGCAGCGAAAGGCCTACCGGGGTGAAATTGCTAGGCGTATCAACGCTGGGAAGAAAGAGAAAGGAAACACAGCTAATGGCCTACAGAGATGAACTAACCGAGATTGGTGCCCGTGTCTATGGGCGCAGCACCAACACCGATACAGGACAATTGGGTGCTCGTATTTATGGCCGCTGTGACGAAACAGACTCGGCACAACTAGGCGGCCGTGTCTATGGCCACAACGATGAATTGGACGCCCTCGGCCACCGCGTCTACAACCCCACCCACGGGGAGGTTGTGAGCTACCAACAGGACGACCCCGCCGATGAAGAGGACGAGGCTCGGCCATGGCGGCTAAATGAGTCACGCCCCGGCCCCGGTGCCTACCACCTCGACGAGGCGGGGCAAGAGGACGACCTCGACGCTATCGGCGCCCGTATCGCACGCGGGGGCAGCGGCGTAGAGGGAATTAAGACCGCGGATAACCGAGACGAGAACTACGACGTCACCGGCACGCGCGGCCTGCCCGGCTTTGATTACTGATAAGCTAAGGGCGTAGTTGGTTAGCCAACTATCATGTCAAGACCTCACCGCCCCGGTGCTCATTATGCGAGTGCCGGGGCGGTGTTCTATGTCTAGGCGGTGTTCTACGCGGCCCGTAGAGGCGCCCGCCCCTACCCACGTACCGGCGGCGGCCGTTCAACGCCTTAAATCGCATTTCCCACCTGCATGTTTGCACCCCTTGGCGGTGGGGCCGGGCAGGGCAGGTGCTACCCCCTAAAGGGTTTACACCAATCCACCAATTAGCAACCTTGCGACATGCTGTCCCTATCACAACGGCGTCAATGATGATGACCCCAACGCCCCGCCGCGACGAGGCCGGCTAGCCCGGATGCGTGGGCAGGTGACGTGGGTGCCACCGTGGGGATAGGTGGCGTCGGCAAGCGAAAAGC
>ERZ1029856.115-NODE-115-length-9588-cov-7.303892_pt1 | contig 9588 bp, 14 predicted proteins | sample MGYA00519238_ERZ1029856 | MGnify/ENA primary metagenome ERZ1029856 (study PRJEB33666, sample SAMEA4610918) | skin metagenome | biome: Human-associated habitat; feature: Malodor aspect; material: skin | place: Philippines | collected 2015-08 ... | reverse complement strand
ATGTCTCGAGACTTCACATGGTGCCCCCAGTGGGACTCGAACCCACACTGAATCGTTCTAAATTCTAAGTCATGGGCTACTTTTCTGGCGGTAAATATTCCTATTATTACAGGTAAAGAGTTTACCTGTTCCGGCTTGAGTTAAGATTTTCGGCTATTTCTAGCTGTTTTTTGGACACTTTTTGGACACCGTCTAGTGCCGCATTAACAAGATCTCCAATAGGGACTCCCTTCTCATTGCGCTGAACGTAAACGCGCTCCGTCAACAAACTGGACGAGTGCCCCAAAACCTCGGCCGCTTTAGCCGGGCCTAATTCGTCATAGACGATAGTCCCGAGGGTCTTTCTTAGGGTGTGTATTGTCACCCAACTAAATTCTTCGCCGCGCCACTGCCTAAGCCAACGGTTGAAATTGTTCTCCCACAAGTACGTGCCTGCCCCGGACGGGAACACCATCTCTAAGACCCCATACTTTTCTTTGCGGCGCTGCAGAATGTCAACACACATTCGGGACAGTTGAATCGGGCGAGCAGCGTTACCAGTCTTGCCCCTATCTTGTCGAATTAAGCCCGTGTCTTTGGAGTAGACCATTGATCCACTTACCCGAAGAATTGGCGGTTCCGATTCAAGGTCAATGTCGCTCCACCTTGCCCCTAGGACTTCGCCGGCGCGCAGGCCGGTCGCCAAGCTAACGTCCACCACGTCCTGGAGCGTCTCGTTTCCAGACTTAGCAATCTGGGCACGGAATTTAGGAATCTCCTCCAGTGTTAGCGCCCGAACTTCTTTTTGCTCAACACTGACAGGTTCCACTACTTGCATTGGGTCGGACGGGGTCAATCCGTACCGCGCTGCCATTTTGAACGCGCCTTTAAGAACAGTGCGAACATTCGGGGCAACACCCGAAGGCAGCGCCTGGAGCCAACTATTCAGGAACGACGGAGTGACTTCCCGAATACGCATCTCTCCGAAGGCGGGGACAATATGGCGGTCGATTGAATTACGGTAACGGTCACGCGACTGGGGGCGAATCTTCTTTTTCGTCTGCAACCAATGTTCCATTAAATCGGAGACTGGACTCGTGGTTGTTAAAACTTCCGAATCCGAAGCTCCTAACTTCTCTGTGCATTTCGCCTTAACAGCGTTGACGGAACCTGATTTTGAATTAGCTCGTGCTCGGACACGGACGGTTTCACCATTCCATAGGCGAAGACGCGTGGAAGACTGCCACTTCCCGGACTCCAACTGTTTGGGAGATATTTCTCCCCACGTTCCCAGCGGGGTAGCCGGCCTACCGCGAGCCATCAGAAGGGGGTTGCACGCATCGTGCCAAGCCATGCTGGCAAATCAACATATCCGCCCGCTTCAATATGTTCATCGCGCAGTTGCTCTATCTGTTTGTAACGCGCTGACAATGCGGCCCGATCTACACGAGAAGCCATCCCATCTTTGCCTGCAATCCCTTTTCCCATCACAACCCATTCGCCATTGGCAAAGGCCGGTTTATACCAATCGATGAATGACTCGACGGCTTGGTTGAAGTTTGCAAGAGTTTGTCTATGGTCTTGAGACTGCGTTAATCGCGGGTTGTGAACGTCTGAAAACTGATTATAGAGCGGCCCGCCGTAAAACCAATCCGTCGCTTCTGCCGACGCAACCAACGAGCGTGGCGTAGCCCGCGTTTCCCTGTCTGGGTACCCAAAGAAGACTAGGTCAGACGGAGTCACTTCTAGAGCTGCCGCCAGTACGCATACTTCCAAAAAGTCCATCTTTGAGTTTCGTTGATTGGCTTCAATTTTGGCAATAGTTGCTCGCGTAATCGGGTAGCCAATCTCTCGCGTGCGGTTGGAGAGCTCGACTGCAGTCAGATCTAACTTCTTGCGCCAGAACTGTACGGCAATGCCGAATTCCTCCGCTCGCTCATGTGCCCATTCCTTCGCTACTGGAGAGCCACGCTTCTTTGGCGAAGAATTTCCCTGCTCGTCAGTCATAATCCGAACAATATCAGAGATCTCTTGCACTTATCCAGAACAAATAGTAATGTTCAGGATTAGAGCACAAAGTATGTGCATCTAGGAAGGACAAGGACATGAATGTACCAAATAAGCCCACTTTGACGCTTAGGGAAGCTGCCAAGCTTTACGGAATTGGCGCTTCTACTGCCTATCAAGCCGCCCGCGAAGGCACTCTCCCATTCCCAGTTCTCAAGGTGAACTCCCGCTACATCGTCCCCGCGAAGCCGTTCCTTGCAACGCTTGGCATCGAATCCGACAATCCCAAGGAGGTGGCGTAGGTGATGAAGCAGTACTTGGCCCAAGACTCGCTGGCGTATCTCGCTGATAGTGTGCGCGCTTCGCTCGACGCCGCTAACGAGGAAATCCAGGACATCAACGGCGCTTGCCCAGAGTTCGACGAGCTGCCTGAAAACCTGCAGAACGCTATCTACATCCTCGACGGCATCCGCGAAACAGTCCGCAAAGAAGCCATGCACCACAACGTGCACCGCGCTACTCACTACAGCAATGGGCTTCCGGTTCGCTTGCACTACAAGGGCCAAGCAATCACAGACCCCGAGGGGGTGCGCTATCGCCCGGACAGCATCACCACGATGCACCCGAACGGCACCCCGGACGCCCCAATACCACCGCAAAACATCGTTGCTTAAGGGGAAGGAAATTGACCACCACTAATAAGAAAACCCCCGCTGGTGCCACCAACACCAACGAGGGAGTAAACGAGACTAATACGGGCTCGAATGACACTAAGTCTACCGCACGGCGCACACTGGTTCATCTCATCGTCAATCAGCAGGAACTACGGAGGAAAGAAACCACGGTCGTCCACTGCTTGTGTGGTTACACCTTCCATAAGAAATGGGCACAGCGCCCCGACTTTGAAGGCGTTCGGATCAGCAAGGTAACCGGCAAGACTCACCGTGATGAATGGTGCAAGGCGTGTCTAGATATGAAAGCACTTGATTTTGCGCTTTCCGAGGAGGTTGTCGCGTAATGAATGATCTCCTCGACCAGGTCGACGCCCTCATCATTACTGACGCCGAAGACCTACTCCAACACCTCGACCTCCCCAACACCCTCGCAGCATAAGGAGACAGCATGGCACGCCGAAACAGGCCCGCATAGGCAAATACGACTTCAACCTCCACCTAATCGCTGAAGTCATGTCGAGCGCCGCTATCGAAGCGCTTCGGAATACGGACTTAAACAAGTTCCCGTATGACCCTCACTACTACTAACCCACCTAATTAGCCCTACTGGCAGGCACCAGCGTTCGAGCCGCTGGAGGGCACCAGCCCCACAACACGGGGAAACAACGACCAAACAAGTAGAGCTGGCGGAAATTCCATACTCACTCCGACGCGAAGGAAAACGATAAGTGCCAAGCGCTGTAAATTCCTACCAACGATTCCTCGAAGCCGCCGATATGGCAGGACTTCACTACCGCGAACTTGAATCCGGTAAACGCGCCCAGGTGCAAACCCCGGGCCATAGTGACCAAGACCGAGGAACGAGCATCACCTATAACGGTGACCAGCTTCTCGTCTACTGCCACAACGGCGACACTGACACCGTCCTCGACAGTCTTGGTCTCTCACTCTCCGACCTGTACGACGAGCCAAGCGGCCCCCGCTATGACTACGGCGACGGCCGACTCGTCCACCGCTCACCAGAGAAACACTTCCGTCAAACCGGCAACACCAAGGGCACCAACCTTTACGGGCTGCAGTCACTTTCCCAGCCCGGCCCGGTGTACGTTGTGGAAGGCGAAAAGGACGTTAACACGGCCATTAACGTGTGGGGTGCGGCTGCAGTAACTCAAGCCCAAGGAGCAAGCACAGGGCCCGATAAGGCCGATTGGTCGCCGCTTCAAGGCCGCGACGTTGTTATCGTTGCCGATGATGATAAGCCGGGCGAAAAGCGCGCCGACAAGGTTTTCACCTACCTCACTGGGCTCACCGCACGGCCCGAATCGGTACGCATAGTAAAGGTCGCTGCAGGCAAAGATCTCTCCGACCATATCGCAGCCGGACACACCGCCGCCGACCTCGTTGCGGTTGGTGAGAAAGTTGGTCGCCGCCGCGTGAAATTGATTCAGGCGAGCAGCGTGAAAACCGAAAAAGTCGATTGGCTTATTCCCGAGTGGATTCCCGCGAACATGCTCACCCTCTTGGCAGGGCGGGAAGGTATCGGCAAATCCACCATCGCGTGCGGTTGGGTAGCTGAATTTAGCAACCGGGGCATGAAATGCGCCTACCTCAACTCCGAAGATTCCCGCTCGTTCACGGTTAGGCCCCGCCTGCAGGCTGCAGGGGCGAACCTCGACAACATCTTCTTTATCGACGTAGAAACCGAAACCGGCGGCGAAGGCCATCTCCGCCTACCCCAAGACACTGACATCCTCTTCCGCGAGCTCGTAGACCAGGACGTGAAGTTCGTAGTCCTCGACGCCGCTAAAAGCTCAATGGACCCGAAGCTCGACGGCTACAAGGATGACCATGTTCGCCAATTTCTTGAACCACTGGCAGCAGCCGCCGACAAGTACAACATCACCATTGTTGGGCTGGCGCACTTCGGCAAGAAGGAAGGCAAAGACACCGGCCGGCTTCTTCTTGGTTCAATTGCTTGGAGCCAGATAGCCCGAAGTGTGTTGTCGGCAGCGGTAGATAAGGAGGGGCGCCTTATCGTTACTAATACGAAAGCGAATCTGGCTCGTGGCATTGTCTCTCGCGAAGCAGCCATTGTGTCTCGCCCGGTCGCGCTCGACGATGGCACACTTACAGAACTAGGAGCCATCGAATGGGGAGAGTTTACGGACACACCCGCTACTGAACTTCTCGACTGCCAAGACGATGATGAACAAGACGACCGCACCGATGCCGAAGTTTGGCTGCAGGACTACCTCACCGAGCGCGGCCCAACACCACGCTCCGAAGTGCTCAAGGCGGCGAAGAAAGCAGACGTTGCTTCGGAACGCACCATCAAGCGAGCCTTCAAAAATCTTGGTGGCGAGTCTCATTCGGCAGGGTTCCCGCGAGTGGCAACGTGGTCAATTCCCAGTCGGGACAGTCGGGCCAACGTCTCCTTAGGGGTAAATAATCGTGGCCCAACTGGCCCAACTGGCGATATGCAGGCAAAACACGATGGCCCAACTGGGCAGAAATCACAGTCGGGCCACGGGCCACACACTGGCCCAACTGGACAACTTTTCACCCTCAACACTCCCACCACGCCACAATCCAACGACCTAGAGGACGTCGTCCTCGACGCACTCGACACCACGCGGGGGCAGTCCACCAAGCAGATTCAAAAGCACCTCACTAAGAAGCAACTCGACCAGGCCGAGGATTTCTACACCGTCATTGAACGCCTGCAAATGAAAGGCCTAATCCGCATCAACGAGCGCGGCCTGTACGTGCGTAAGGAGACAGCATGAGAACTCGATTCCGTACTTTGTCTAGCCGCTGGGCAACCGGGCGCTTAGAGGTTGCAAGCGTGAAACGCTTCTCGCGTCACAAAGTAATGCGCATCCACATTAACGGTAAAGGCAGCGACCGCCCTTTAGCTGTCATCGAAATCAAAGACCAAGACATCTACCGCCTGGCTGACACTCTCGTCGACGCCGTAGAGAACTTCGACATTAACGAGGAGCAAAAGTGAAAGAACCGCTCTCGCTATCCGGTGATCTTCTCATTATCACTCATAGCGACGCTCATCTTCTCTCACAGGCTATTCTCGCCGCGGCAGACCTTGCCCACCGCCACGGCGCCACCATCAACCCCAGGGTGCTCCGCTTGGCGGCACAGATTCATTCCGCAACCGGACACCCGGAACCGGTCCGCACGTCGTTCGAAGACAATGCCGAATATGAGCAAGTCACTACAGCTCGCGCCGCTGAAATCCTCGGCTGCACCGAGCGCAATGTTCGCCGCCTGGCTGAACGCCGCCGCCTTCCTGGGGTCAAAAACGGCAAAAACTGGTACTTCAACCGCGACGACGTGGAAGTCTACCGCGATTACAAGTGACCTGCTCGCCACACACAACGCACAAGAAAGGACGCTCATGTCTTGCACAATCCCACTGGACATTCGCACAATCATGAAAACCTGCCCTATTGACCGGAACCTGAAACCGGCCGAAGGCGTGGACCGAGAAACCACCTTCACCTTCCTCCCTAACGTCGTGGACTCCTCGTCCGTTCCCGCCTACGCCGACCCTTCCCACCTGGCCACCTGGCTTGTCGGGTACTGGGCTGGTCAAGAAGAAGTAGCTGAACGCCGCAAGGAAGGAGACAAGTAAATGGGTTTCTACCCCGCACGCGCCGACTACTCTGACGGTATTATCAGCGTCGATGAAGCGCTCAACGACCCCACTGTAATCACCGAACGCATCGGAGAAATCGCAAAAAAGAATCTTCTCATTGAGACTATCTTCTCGACCGATAACTCGCCTGTTACCGGCGGCTCTGTTATCTACTCGAAGACCACCGAGAAGAACTTCTATACCGACAACGACGTTACACAGCGCCAGCCCGGCGACGAGTACACCGTCGTTTATCGTGAACGCCCTGAAGCCGAGCTCGCACGCGTAGAAGACTACGGCGGCAAGTTCGCTGTCTCCGACGAAGCACGACGCCGCAATAACGAGATCGACTTCGACAACGACGTCACCGCGCTCGCCAACACGATTACTCGCAAGCTCAACCAGCGTGCACTTGAAACTGTTAAGGCCGCATACGATGCAGGCGAAACTGTAAAGCTCGTCGACGGCGGTGCAAGCTGGGCCGACGTCCGCATCGACGGCAACCCGGCCGAAATCACCCCAGCGCGCCAGCGCCCTTTCTCTGCTGTGGCTAACGTCTTCGCGTCCGCTGAAAAGCTCGACCTGGGCATCGAGTACTCCAAGCTGCTCGTCTCCCCGCAGACAAAGGCAAATATCATCTCGTCTTACGGCACGACGCTGCCTGGCCTTCTCGACACGTTCGGCCTCGAGCTCATTTCGTCTAACTACGTCGACGACCGCCTCACGTACCTCATCGACCCCGGTAAGGCCGGCTTTGTCAAGTACGAAGAGCCGCTCACTGTCACCTCGTGGCGCGACGAGCCGCACCGCCAAACCTGGGTTCAGGGTTACGCCATGCCTGTCATGGGCATCACTCTGCCCGCCGCCATCGCAACCATCGAGTTCGCCGAACTCGATGCCTAACCCAAGGAAGGACACACCATGTACCGAAACCAGATGCACGAACGGTTTAATCCCGGCACTGATCTAACCGCCAACGTCACTGAAGATGTCACCGGCAAGACCTTCGTCGCCTACGCCGGGGCGATGCAGAACGGCATCATTACCGTCAAGCCCGCCCCAACCGCAGCCGCAACCGCAGGTGTCGCTAAGTATGACGCCGCTAAAGGCGACCTCGTTGGTGTCGCTCGTGGCTCGTCCCGCATCGTCACCGTCACCGCAGGCGCCGCACTCACCGCAGGCACCGCGGTCGAAGTAGGCGACGGCGGCAAAGCCGTACCCACTAGCGCAGGTGTCACCGTTGGTTGGGCCGTAGACGATGCCAAGGCCGACGAAGACGCCCTCATCTCCCTCGCACACTAGGAGACAAACAGCATGTCCGCACGAATTAATATCTATGGCGTTGTGGGCACGGACGTAACACCGACCGGGATCGCCCAGGAGCTTAAAGATGCCAACGGCGATCCCGTCGTCGTCTACGTCAACAGCCCCGGCGGCGACGCCTACGCCGGCATCACCATCGCCCACCAGCTCACCGCATACCCCGGACGAGTTACCGCCATTGTCGAGGGTCTCGCTGCATCGGCCGCGTCCATCATCATCACCGGCGCTGACACCGTGAGTATGTTCACCGCAGCGGAAATCATGATCCACGAAGCAGGTGCCACGATGGCCGGCAACTCCGCCGAATTCGCCGCGACTGCAGCCCAGCTCGACCGACTATCTGCCAACATGGCCACGCTCTACGCAGAACATACCGGCACACCCGCCGAGGAGTGGCGCCAGGCGATGCAAGCTGAAACGTGGTTCACCGCAGACCAAGCCGTCAAAGCTGGGCTCGCCAAAAAAGTCATACCCGGCAAGGCAGTGCCGAAACCTACCGCGCATCTCAACACGGCCAACAAGACCGCGCCGAATCGCACACTACTTAAGGAGACCGAAACAATGGACACCATCACTCTCGATGCCGACCACATTGAACGACTCAAGGTTGCGCTCGACCTTGATGAGCTCGACGCCGACACTCTCGTGGATAAGGTCGAAGAGCTCACGAAGGCCGACCAGACACCCGCCGAGGAACCGGCACCCGCCGCACCCGCGCCGACGAAAGAAGCACTCGCAGAAGCCCTCGCTGAAGCCAAGGCCGAAGCGCGCGCGCAGGCGCTAACCAGCACGTGGATTGAAGAGGGACGCTTCTCGTCCGCTCTCCGTGACAAGGTCGTGCGACTTGCCACCATCGACCCGAAGCTCGCCCGCGAAGCCTTCGGCTCGCGACCGAAGGGATCAATCCCGCGTAAGGAAATCGGCTACGGAGTCGACCCCACCGCAAACGGCGACGACGAGGTGCCCGGTACTGGAAAGAAGTGGGTGCGCTAATGCCCACTGTCACGCTCACCGCCACAATCCGACTGCCATCGACCAACCAGCTCATGCCCGCAGGCACAACCCTCGACGTGGACGACGAGACCGCAGCGCGCTACAAAAAGCTAGGACTCATCGAGCCTGTCATCGACGACACCACCAGCGAGCATGACGGGCAGGAGCTCGACGCCGACGAGCCGACGGCAACGGCACCGAAGCTCGAACGACCGCCGCGGTCGTCAACAACCGACCGATGGCGAAAGTACGCACAAGCGCTCTACGGCCTCGACACGAAGGGCTTGACGAAGCAAGAGATAATCGCAGTGTGTAACCAGAAAGAGCGCGAAAGCGAATAAGCCGTCACCTCTCGGCGCCGCTGGCGAGCGCAAAGGGTGGGGAACCCCGGATAGTTAGGGGCCGGCGTTTATTTGGCGGTGAGAAATGCCACCAAGCGCACGGAGTGGCCAGAATCTTAGGCCGTATCCCCAGCGTGCCCCTACCCTCATGACGCCGAGCACGAGGATTTTTTACACGCGGCCCAAAAGTTTTGGGCCTGCGTCTGGCCATGCTGCGTTTTCCCTGGTCAATATCGCCGTTTAAGGCGATGAACTTTCACGTGTGTATGCCAAATTCACTTAGACGAGTGCACATAATCGCAGGTAACGAGGGGTACGCCCCACGTGCGGTGCAGGGCGACCTACCAGCAAGCGGGAAAGTCGGAAGACCGACAAAGGAACAGGAAAAGAATAGTAACTATTCTCTATCCTCATCCAACAACGCCAGCGCCTCCGGCCTTCTTTCCTGCCTGAAGCGTGACCACCCGCACCTAGCGGAGCAGGTCAGGGTGGATTTTTATTTGGACACTTTTTGGACAGTTTTCACTGTCCCGTCACTATTTCCCAGCGTTTTCGCTGTTAGTAGTGCCCCCAGTGGGACTCGAACCCACACTGAATCGATTTTAAGTCGACTGCCTCT
>ERZ1029856.113-NODE-113-length-9649-cov-19.376485_pt1 | contig 9649 bp, 9 predicted proteins | sample MGYA00519238_ERZ1029856 | MGnify/ENA primary metagenome ERZ1029856 (study PRJEB33666, sample SAMEA4610918) | skin metagenome | biome: Human-associated habitat; feature: Malodor aspect; material: skin | place: Philippines | collected 2015-08 ... | reverse complement strand
CCGTGCCGCGCGACGTGCACTTCCTGGCCAAGCTCCCGCGCAACGCCACCGGCAAGGTGGTCCCGCGCCTGCTGCGCGGCAACAGCTAGCTGCGCTCGACGGTGGCCGCGACCTGGCCCAGCTCGGTACGGCCCTCGCGCGCTACCTCCACTGCGCGCACCTGCTTCGCGGTGGGGCACACGACCGGAGTAATGAGGTTCGCGCCGCGCTCGCGCAGCGCCTTTGCGTCCACCCCGATAATCGGCGTGCCGGCACGCACGGCATCGCCCTTCTTCGCCAGCGCCGTAAATCCCTCACCCTGGAACTCCACGGTGTCGATGCCGATGTGAATCAGCAGGTCCAGGCCGTCGCGCGTCTTCATGCCGAAGGCGTGGCGGGTCTTGAAGATCATCGTGATGGTGCCGTCTACCGGGGCGCAGACGTCGAAAGCATCGACGGCATCAGGCATCACGGCGAAGCCTTCGCCCACCATGCCCTGCGCAAAGGACGCATCCGGGACCTGGGAGAGCTCGACGACGTCTCCGGCGAACGGGACACGCACGTCAACGTCCGTCTCACCGCTGACACTCTGAGCGGACGCGGCACCGGCGCTGGCCGGCACGCTGGCTGCGACCCCCGCGGCTCCAGCCGCGCTCGCTGCACCAGTCGTGGCCAGGGCCAGGGAGCCGTGGCGCAGCTGGTGGCTGACCTCGTCATACATGAATTGCACGGCCGGGCCCACGATGACCTGGACACTCTTCTCCGAGGGGTGGATAACACCGGAGACGGCGGCGCGTTTGATCAGGGCGTCGCGAACAAGCGCGCGCTCTTTCACCCCCACGCGCAGGCGCGTGGTGCAGTAGTCCAGTGAGTCAATGTTGTCCTTGCCGCCGAGACCCTCGATGATGCGCGCGGCATCACGAGCAGTCTTGTCATCGCCGGCGGCGGAATCCTCCATGGGGTCAGCTACCGCATCGTCCTCACCGCGGCCCGGGGTCTTGAGGTTGAGCCAGCCGATGAGGAAGTAGAAGATGACGAAGTATAGGGCGAAGAAGCCCACACCCATGACCAGCAGCATGTACCACTTATTAGCCAGCGGGTTCTGGGAGGAGAGCAGCATGTCCACGAAACCGGCAGAGAAGCCGAAGCCGGCAGTCCACTCCATGGCGGAGGCGATGAAGACGGACAGGCCCATAAGCAACGCGTGCACCACGTAGAGCAGCGGGGCGACGAACATGAAGGAGAACTCCAGCGGCTCGGTCACGCCGGTGAAGAAGGAGGCCAAAGCACCTGCGGCCATGAGCGAGCCGACGACCTTGCGCTTGTTTTTATCCGCGCGCAGGTACATGGCAAGGGCCGCGCCCGGCAGGCCGAACATCATGACTGGGAAGAAGCCCGCCTGGTAGCGGCCGACGACGCCCTCGACTGTGCACTGACCGTTGGCCCACATACCCGGGCAATCAGCGGCGGAGGTGGCGGCCGCGGCTGCCTCGATGGTCTTCTGGCCGGCCTGGAAGTTGCCGATGTCATTGATACCGATGACATCGAACCAGAAGACGGAGTTCAGAGCATGGTGCAGGCCGGTCGGGATGAGCAGGCGGTTGGCCACGCCGTAGATGCCGGCGCCCGCCGCGCCCAATCCCTGGATGGAGGTGCCGAAGTTAAAGAGCGCGTTGTAGATGAACGGCCACACGAAGTAGAGGATGCCGGAAATCACCATAGCGATGACGGCGGTAAGAATCGGCACGAGGCGCCGTCCTGAGAAGAAGGCCAAAAAGTCCGGCAGCTTGGTGCCGTGGAAGCGGTTATATACCCAGGCCGCCATGACGCCGGCGAGGATGCCGAAGAGGACGTTGCCGCCGCCCACGGCATTCCAGCCCTCCGAGGCCCATTCCAGGGCCTCATCGCCGGTCAGCGCGGTGGGGTCTTCGATGCCGCGGTAGCCGGCCACGGCCTCCGGGCCGAGCAATTTCATAAACGTGGCGAAGGCCAGGAAACCAGAGAGTGCCGCGGCACCGTTGGAATCCTTGGCCAGACCGAAGGCAATGGCGATGGCGAAGATCCAGCCCAGGTTGGACAGCACCGCGTCGCCGGAGCTGATCAGTAGCTGGGCGGCGAGGTTATCCGGGCCAGCCGCGCTGGAGATCCAGTATCCAACACCACTGAGGATCGCCGCGACGGGCAGCACCGCCACAGCGCCCATGAGGGCTTTTCCGAGCCGCTGCAGCGGCCCCATGACATCGACTTTCATGCGAGGAGTCCTTTCACACTAGTAAGGAATGAGATGGAGTTTTTAGAAGAAGAGTGGGCGGTGCGGACGGTGCTTGTCCGCGAAAACGTAGTACTCGCGGTCCTCCAACTGGGAGGCGGCAGCTTCATCAATGATCACCGTGGCGCGCTGGTGCCACTGCAGGATCGACGCTGGGCAGTGCGCGGAGAGCGGACCCTCCACCATGGCGTGGACCGCGCTAGCCTTGTTGCTGCCGGTGGCCAACAAGAGTAGGTGGCGGGCCTCGCTGATGGTGCCCAATCCTTGGGTTAGCACGTGGCGCGGGACTTCATCTTCATTGTCGAAGAAGCGGGCATTGTCCTGCACGGTTTGCGGGTGCAGAGTCTTGATGCGGGTGCGTGATTGCAGGGAACTCGACGGCTCGTTGAAGCCGACGTGCCCGTTGGCCCCGATGCCCAGCAGCTGGATGTCTACGCCGCCGGCATCACGGATGGCCTTGTCATAGGTGGCCGCGGCGGTGGCGGGGTCATCGCAGTCACCAGCGGGACTTTTTACCAGGTCATCGTCGAAATCCACGTGGCTGGTAAATTCGCGGCGGATGGTGGAATAGTAGGACTGCTCGTGTGAGCGGTCCAGCCCGATGTATTCATCAAGCAGGAATGCGCGGCTGCGGGCAAAGCTCACCTCGCCGCGCTCATGGCGCGTAATGAGCTCCTTGTACATTGCTACCGGGGTCGACCCCGTGGCCAGGCCCAGTGTGGCGCCGGCGTTGGCGTAGTGCGCGAAGATGTCAGCGGCCTCCACGGCCACTTCGGCCGGCGTGGGGCGGATGAGGATTTCCATGAGATGCCTTCCTGTGTGTCTAACAAAGTGGGATGTCCGCGCCGTCGACGAGGACGCGGACCGGCTCCAGCTGTGCGTTGAGGCCCACGAGGTGGGCGCGCGCACCCGGCGCGATGCGCCCCAGGTTCTCCTGCCCCAGCACCCCGGCCGCGGTGGTGGAGGTAAAACGCACGGCCTCACCCAGGCTGTGGCGGGCGGCAAAACGCTGAAACTGCTGGGCCAGGGTGGACGTGCCACCGGCGATGGCACCGCTTTCCACTCGGGCCACTCCCCCGCTGACGGTGACGGGGAGCGAGCCCAGCTCATAGTCACCGTCGGCCATGCCGGCTGCTGCCATGGCATCGGTGACGGCGAAGGCGCGGTGGCTATGGGCCATGTCCACGGTCCCGTCGACCAGGTGCACGCCATCGGCGATAAGCTCCACCGCCACGTCCCCGGCTTTCGCCGCGGTGAGCAGAGCGGCCACCGTGCCCGGCGCGCGGTGGTGGATGGCGGGCATGGCGTTGAACAGGTGCGTTCCGGTCACGGTCACGCCGAGCTCCTTGGCCTGGGCAATGACGCCCAACGTGGTGTCATAATCGGCCTCGGTGTGGCCCAGGCTGGCGATGATGTTGTGCTCCGCGCACACCGCGAGTAGTTCCTCGGCGTTCGCGGTCTCCGGGGCAAAGGTGATGGAACGCAGGTAGCCACCGGCAGCCTCAATCACCGCGCGGAAGAAATCCGGGTCCCCAGGCACGATGCGGGAGGGATCCTGCGCACCGCACTTGGCCGCCGCGATGAAGGGGCCCTCCATATGGATGCCGGCAATCTCGCCTTCCTCGACCAGCTGCGCGAGCAGCTCTGCCCGTGCGCACAGCTCATTTTGGGTACCGGAAACCAAGCTAGCCAGCAGCGTCGTCGTGCCGTGCGCACGGTGAAAGCGGGCGGCGGCCAGGCACTGCTCGTAGTCGCCATTGGGGAATCCCCCGCCGTTGCCACCGTGGTTGTGCAGGTCTACGAAACCGGGCACCCACAGCAGCACATCTGGGTCGCCGGCGCGCCAGGCTGCTTCGGCCGCTGAGACGTCGCCAAGCACTAAGCCCTCAATATTGTCCCCGAACGTGATGCTCCCGGCGCGCAGCTCGAAGTTCTCATCAATGTAGAGGCCCTCGACGTGGCCTTGAATCCCTGTTCCCACTGGCTGCATAGTTCATCCACTTCTTTGTGTCTGGGGCAGACACGTCACCCGCTCGGTTGATAACTACGTTGCAATTTATCAGGATGCGGCGCACTTGTGAACTGTGATGCCTTCTGAGCTGTGTGTGAAAAGCGATGACTTTTGTCATGTGAATCGCTGACATACGCCTCTACCGGCAGGCATTGCCCCACGGAAAGGTTGAAGTCATGAACACAGCAGAATCAGCCATCGAAATACATGACCTCTACCGGCAGTACAACGACTTCACCGCGGTGAACGGGATAAACCTGTGCGTTGCACGCGGAGAAGCCTTCGGGCTGTTGGGCACGAATGGCGCGGGCAAGACCTCCACGCTGGAAGTGATGGAGGGCCTTGCCGCGCCTTCGGCCGGTACCGTGCGCGTACTGGGACACGACCCCATAACCGAGCGCGCCACGGTGCGGCCCCACACCGGCATCATGCTGCAGTCGGGTGGTTTGCCGCAGGCACTCACTGTGCAGGAAACGCTCACCATGTGGGCAGGTACCTGCTCGGCGCCAGTGCAGAGCCACGCTGTGCTTGGCAAAGTCCACCTGGACCACCGCCGCGACGTCACCGTCGGGGCCTTGTCCGGTGGCGAAAAGAGACGGCTGGATCTTGCCTGCGCACTGGTGGGTAACCCGCAGATCCTCTTCCTTGACGAGCCCACTACTGGCCTGGACCCGGAGTCGCGACGCCACGTATGGGACCTGCTGCGCCACCTCAAAGCTAAGGGCGTGACCATCGTTGTGACCACACACTACTTGGAAGAGGCGGAAGAACTCTGCGACCGCATCGCGATTATGCACCAGGGCCGTATCAGCGTGGAAGGCACAATGTCTGAACTGGCGTCGAGTGCTGCCTCCGAGATTGCGTTCTCACCGTCTCCCCCATCGGCACCGCTCCCCCAGCTGCCCGGCACCACCATTCACCGCGCTGATGACACGGTCACTATCACCACCTCGCGCCTACAGGAGGACACGCACGCGTTGCTGACATGGGCGCACGACCACGGAATAACGCTGAATAACTTCACCGCGCGGCCTGCCCGCCTCGAGCAGGTATTCCACTCCATTGCCACTAGCTAGCTCACACCGAAAAGGAAGAACTCAATGACATCCTCGACATCCTCACAGACTGCACACCCCACAGCGCACTCGGAGACTGCGACTCCGAAAGCATCCTCGCTACGGCGCTTACGCGCCTTAAGCCGCGCCGAACTGCGGCAGTTCACCCGAAACCCACTACTCGTCATCATGGCATTGCTCTTCCCAGCGGCCCTACCTCTCTTCGTGTGGATTGTCGGCGATCAATCCATAGGCTCCACGGATTCCGCATCAGAGATTTTCGTTCTTCTGGCGCTGGGCTTCGGCATCTTCTATCCGTCACTGTCGATGACGGTGACTCGTCGTGACGAAGAGGTGCTCAAACGACTGCGTACCGGTGAATCCCGCGACTGGGAGATCCTCACAGCCATTGCCCTTCCACTTGCCGCGACCATGCTGCTGCTGTCCATTCTCATGGTGACGGGGCTGTCCACCATGTCCATGTTCCTGCCTCTCGACCCACCCGTTCCGCACGTGTGGCCTGTCAACGCGCTACTCATGGCACTGGCGATGGTGTTCGGAATAGTATGCTCCCATGCGGTAGCGATGCTGACCAGCAGCTTTACAGCCAACGCCGAGAATGCTCAGATCACCTCGATGCCGGTGCTGATGCTGCTTATGTTTTCGCAGTCCTCTCTGCGTAGCGGGCTGCCCGATGCACTTGGCCAGGTCCTCGACGCCACACCTTTTGCCCTGGCGGTCGACATTGTGCGCGCTGGCTGGATTGGGGACGGCTCCTTCGCCTCCGTCTTCGCAGACTCATCCACTGACCTGATTAAGCTCGCCGCGTGGACGGTGGTCCTAGTGTGGGCAGCGCACAAGTACATGCGCTGGGACACTCACCGCTAAGAGCGCTCATTACACTTAGACACCACTATGGCACCTGCGAAACCCACTAATATCCGCACGGCCGGCTTTGGCTGGCGGAAAATGGAACCTTCCTCCAAGTTCCTGGCAGTCAACAGATGGTCACTCATCGGCCTGCCCTGGCTCGCGGCGCTCGCACTCATCTCGCTGTTTCTGTCCCGGGCAGGGATCGGAGTCAACGCGCTGTGGATGGCAGCAGCTGTCACTGTGGTCTCCTGTGCCGCCGGTTCCGGTGCACTGCACACGAACCGACAGCTTCGCCTCACGCCGCATCCCCGCGGTTCGTGGTGGATGCGATGGGGGCTTATCGGTCACGGTGGCGCGCTGGCTGCATGTGCCCTCGCGCTCAGCATCGGACCGCGGTCCTGGGAGACAGTCGCACTGCTGGCCACCGGAATACTCTATTCCACCCTGCTCACTGCCTACTTACCTTTCCTCCCTCACGGCTTCGTGCTCACGATAGTCTCCCTCGTTGTCACCGCCGGGGCAGCCTCAGCGCTTCTCTCCTTAGGCACCGCTGGGTACGTGCTTACGTACGGGGTGCTGTTTTCCGGAGCGGAATTCTTCACCATGTGGTTTTCGCGCGCCATGATTGAAACCGAGCGTTCGCGCCGCCTGGAATCACAGTTGTCTGCAGCCGAGGAACGGCTTCGGCTCTCCCAGGACCTGCACGACACCATGGGCCAGCATCTCGCGGCGCTGGCCATCAAGACGCAGCTCGCCCAAGCGCTCGCCGCGCGCGATGATCCCCGCGTTCATCAAGAACTCGCGCAGCTGTATCAGCTCACCCAGACCGCTGCCTCCGATATGCGCCACGTGGTCAACACATACCGCACACCGGACCTCGGTGCCGAGCTGACCAGCGCACAGACTGTCCTTACTACCGCAGGCGCGGAAGTCACCGTCCAGGGCTCCAGCGAGGACATCCCGCCTGAGCTGCGTGACACCGCCGCGTGGTTCCTCCGCGAGGCCGCCACAAACATTCTGCGTCACTCCCAGGCCACACGGGTCAGCATCGCTTTGGGCCCCACGGGAGTTACTGTGTCCAACAACCAACCGCAATCCTCCGCCCAGCCGGGCACGGGCTTGGAAGGCCTGCGCCGCCGCGCAGCCGCACACGGCGGATACCTCGTTGTGGAACAGACCTCAAAGACCTTCACGGTCTCACTTAAGGTGGATGCATGATCACGGTTGCTTTGCTGGATGATGAAGCTCTCGTTGCCAACTCTCTCGCCACATTGATTGGCCTCGAAGAGGACATTGATGTCGTCCACGTCGCCTACTCCGCAGTGGACTTTTTGACGTGGTGGGATAGTGCCGCCGCGCTTCCCGACGTCGTCGTGACCGACCTCCAGCTCGGCCACACACGCAACAACGATGATGGACTCGACGGTATTGCTGTGGCAGAGCACATCGCCGCCCGCGTCGTTGTCGTCACCAGCCACGCACGCCCCGCCGTGGTCAAACGCGCCCTCGCAGCCGGGGTCCTGGGGATTCTGCCCAAGACCGCCTCTGCGGAAGACTTCGCCGCCGCCATCCGCGCAGCGCACGCGGGAAAGCGCCACGTAGACCACGACTTGGCGGCCGCAACCATCGCCGCCGGGGACTCACCGCTCACCGAGCGCGAAGCAGAGGTCCTAGCCTTGGCCGGGCGTGGCCGCTCCATCGAGGCCATCGCGGAAGCTGCGCATCTTGCCCCCGGTACAACCCGCAATTACATATCCTCCGCCATGACAAAGACTGGAGCGGAAAATCGCTTCGAGGCCTATACCATCGCCACTGAACGCGGCTGGTTGTAACTGCGTGGCGTATTGAGCGCTACCAGCCGCTGTAGCCCACGCGGTCCCAGCGCGCGTTGCTCACCAACTCGCCAGCACCCGCCGTCCCCGTGCCTCGGAACACGTCTTGGGCGTCAGGATCATCAGCGAGGATGAAGCGGAACCACGCGGTGGCATAACCGTCCCCGAACTCTAAAACGTCCTTGTGGTCCGCACCAAGGCGGCGAGCAATGACCGCCGGACCACCAGCTGATTCAAAGCTCTCCTCTAGGTCTGACCACGGGCTGACAAACCAGCGGTCTGAACGGCCATCACTCGTCATCAGGAAAAGCGGTTCCTCTACGTCGGCGGTGTTGTAGTCCCATCCATTGGACCGCGCCACATTGTGGGACGCCGGGCTCACCGCATACACAGCTGCTACCTCCACGTGGGCCGCAGCGTTGATAGCGCCCGCACCGCCCTGGGAGTGCCCGAAAATGCCGACCCGTGATCGATCCACTCGGGGATCCAGTTCCGGCAATCGCTCAACTAAGTGCACGACATTCTCCGCTGTTCCGGTGTGGGGAGTCTCATCACCGACGACCACGAAGCCCCAACTGGCTAGGTGCTCCGCCACGGGCAGGTAGCTGCTCAACGGCGTGTTCGTGCCATTGGCCATGACCACCGCCGGAAACGGTCCCGCGCCAGTCGGTGCCGCGATGGTCACGTCGCCGTCACGCCGGACGCCAACCTCGTGTGGCCCCTCGCCCGCAAACGATGCTTCCAGCGGGCCACCTGCCTCAGCGCTGTATCCGGCAGCCACGCCGTCATCACCGGTCACGCTATCTGCGTCTACCCACTGCATGAACCCCACAAACCCGACAAACGCCACCACAATCACGGCCACCACGGCAATCATGCCCACCACAAGCTTCTTCATGCCCTACATTGTGTTTCCCCACCAGCGCGAAAGACACTAGCGCTAGCACTACTTTTTCCTGTACCCAGTGCACTACCTGTCTCCGCCTGAAGGAAACAGGTTAGACTAGAGGTTTACCAAAGTGATGTCGCAATTCATCAGAAAGATCGCTTCCTGCCCCACCAATCAACTGGAGCTATTCTCATGGCCCACTTCACTGCACGCCAGCTCAAGCGCTTCATGGGATTCTGGCCGCCTTTCTTGGGCGCTGGCATAAAGATAAAGGAATTTGCTGATGATGGCACCCGCGTCGTTGTTAGCCACACACCAAACCTGCTGACCAAGAACGCCATGGGCGTTGCCTTCGGCGGCACGCTCTCCGCCATGACGGATCCGTTCTTCATGCTCGCTTCCATGCACCGCTTGGGCAAGGAGTACCGCATCTGGGATGCCGCTGGTGAGATTAAGTACCTCAAGCCTGGCCGCGGCACGGTCACCGCCGATATGCGTATCCCCGAGGAGACCTACGCACTCATCGAAGAAAAGACGGCCAACGGCGAGAAGTACCTGCATTGGTTCGACGTGGACATCATGGATGAGGAAGGCGATATCGTCGCTCATGTGCGCCGGCAGGTGTAGTACCGACGCAAGCAAAAATAATCCCCCGTAACCATTTGCACTAGTCACGGGGGATTTGATGTGGAGCCGCCTGCGAGAATCGAACTCGCGACCTTTTCATTACGAGTGAAATGC
>ERZ1029856.109-NODE-109-length-10052-cov-8.524857_pt1 | contig 10052 bp, 27 predicted proteins | sample MGYA00519238_ERZ1029856 | MGnify/ENA primary metagenome ERZ1029856 (study PRJEB33666, sample SAMEA4610918) | skin metagenome | biome: Human-associated habitat; feature: Malodor aspect; material: skin | place: Philippines | collected 2015-08 ... | reverse complement strand
CCCAATCGCGTGTAAGTAATAAACATATTGCAAAAATTGCTGTAAAACCAAATATAATAGAAGCGAAAATGAATAATAAAGACAGTATTGTTGAAATTACGTCTTTCACTTCCCCAGCACCTCTTTTATATTAGTTTCGTATGTTCCAATATTACGTTTTACAAATTCAGCATGCGCCTCTGCAATTTTATCTTTCATCACTTGTCTGAATATGCTTTTGAATTCTTTCTGAGTTTTATGAGGTATTTCCAATATCTCTGAACTATCTTTATCAAGTGGTAATAAACAATCAAACTTCATTTTATTTAATTGCTTAAATCGTTCTTCCATATACGTAAAGTGCATAGCCAATTCTGCATCAGATAATTCTTTCAGCTGTTGTTTAGGCATGTTGAAACTTCCGATAAAATTAATCACTTTATCTACTCCTCGTTACTCCGTTTTACTTCTCGTTACTTCTCGCTACTCTTTGCGAAGTATTCTTTTAATCTCTGCTACTATGTCCTTACTCTTTAAGGTCTGCTTCTTTGATGAACGTTCCATTGATTGTTTTTCCTTTTCTTCCTTTAATCTCATCGTATGCATACTGTAAACACTCCTGTAACGTCATATCATGTTGTTGTGCCAATATAATCAATGTAACGACTGTATCGCCTATCCCGTCTTTCAATGCGTCCATTTGTCCACGAGATAATGCTGATGCAACTTCGCCCGCTTCTTCATAGAATTTAAGTGCTTGTCTATCTGGATTACCATTGTGTAAGTTTTTATCTACACTCCATGCTTCAACTTGTTCTACTAATTGATCTAATGTGTTAGTCATTTATTGTTCCTCCTTCATCATTTCCATAACTTTTCTGACACTAATGTGAACATCTACTAAATTACACATTTCAAACCATTTACTTGGTTTATAGTTAATAACCGCATTTTCGTCAAATGTCTTTTTCATAAAATCAGCGTGCTTTTTCTCTGTTTTCATATAGAAATTTTTACATTCTTCTTTATTTGGAGTAGTTAAATCTTTATTCGCCCACAATATTGCATCGTTTAAATCTGTTGTTACACCGTCAAACTCTCCAAGATATACTCCAGGTCTATCTTTAAGTTCGAATGCTAATGCTGGTACTTGAACATCCATATTTACATATCCACTATCTTGCATTTATTGTTCCTCCTTAGTGGGTATATCCCATTGTTTTTGCATTCTCTTCACTTCATTAGTAAATTTTTCTAACACTTTTTGTTCACGTTTTTTATTTAACTCACTAGCGTTAGGACGTTGAATATAATATTGCAAAGCATGTTTGATAATTTGTTGTTCTCTATATTCGTTACTCATCACTACCACGCTCCAAATCAATCATTTTATTTTTAACAGCTTTAAATGCAGTCAATAAGTTTCCGAAGTATTCAAAGTCATTAGAATTTGGTGCAAACTCTTGTCTTGTAGTTAACATTTCAATTTTGTCTAATGTATATTCCTTTATCTCATCAAACGCCTCTGCCTTCCTTTTCACTTCTGCCATATCGTTGATAAGTTCATCACGTTGCTTACGGAAACCGTCACGCTCTTCTTTAAGGTTATGATTTTCCATCGCTAAGGTTGATAACTTATCTTCTAAATCTTGATATTCTTCTAATGTCATTGTTACTTCTGCCATTCCTTACACACTCCCTGTTCATATCCTTACTTTCTCTCGGTACTCGCATAGTTACATGTACATTTGTCATGCGAATAACAAAACCTTCTACACCCATTACAGCTAATTCTTTTTCGACTTGTGTTGGCGTTTTACCTTTACATGGATATTTATAATTTTGTTTAATTGTGTCACTTAGCAACATGCCATCACCTCATAATCTTTAGCCCATATATAAGTTAAGCCATCTTCTTCCAAACGCTTATTACATTTACGAGCAATCACACTACGATCTTGATATAAGTAGTTTTGAGCTTCAGTCGTACTCGTGAATTCTTCAACAATGTTATTATTACTATCAATAAGCATTACTGGTTTAGAACGGCCTGCAATTCTTTTAGTAGAGCAATACTCACTAAATGTAGCAATGTATAAGTTATCTGCCTTGATATCGTTATAGATTCCATTTTTAGGATAAGCATGTAAGCCCGCTTCAATGTTTCCTTTAAAAGTCTCATATACAATATTTGCTGCTTTATAGGCTTTTCTTTCTTGGAATAAAGTAATTCTTCCATGTACATCACTTGGAAATTTATATACACCTTCTTTACTTTTGAAGCGGCCTAAGTTACTGACATATAGTTGATATCCTTCATTAAATCTCCAAATTTCTTCTTTTGGATTAAGTTGCTCATTTAAGATTTTTCTTTTTGCTAAATTCGGTTTTTCTTTCAATAAGTAACAACCTAGTTTTTGATAATACATACCTTTATATAAATATTGATGAATAGTCATTTTGGATATGCCTATTTGATTAGCAAAGTCTTTAACAGTTGTTTCTATAATCTGATGGTTAAACGGTTCATATACATAAATCACAATTTATACACCGCCTTACCTGCTTTGTTATAGGTCACCTTGATTTTTTCTGACTTTGAAACTTTCTTGTTGTATAGATTCACAATACGTTCTGAAATTTTATTAATACTATTTAACATAAGTAGTTCTTCTTCTAACGCATTTACAACAGTGACCAATGTTTTTGTATCTGTTCCAATGTTATATAGTGTTCTTAATGAATTAATGATTTTACTTGTTGGATGTTCCATTCTGATTCTCATTAATACATCATCTACAAATTGATAAGCATCTGTTTTACTTTTTACAAAGAACTTACCTTCTTCTATGGCTTTTGTTGTTATACCGTTACCTTTAGCTGAACCTAGTATTCTTGCAGCAATGTTTGCACCTAAGCCACTGTATTGACAAAAATCGTATAAATCTTGATAGTCTTGATTGCCTTCTTTACGGTGGTAGTTCACATGATCGTTAATTGTCCATTTAGATACGAACGAATTACTTTTTTGTAAAACATCTTTTCTAATATCTTCTTTAATAAGAAACTGTATAGGTTCTTCTAACTCTACTAATGCTATATATCTATGTTGGCCATCTAATATCTCACCATTTTCTCTAACGATGATTGGAGGTAATTCATAACCATTTTTAATTTGTTTTTTAAGGTTTTCTACATGGTTTCTACTTGGATTACGATTAGACTCTATAAAACTAAATAATCCATAATCATTTGTTTCATAAACGTGGTACGCTGTTTTACATTCTTTTAAGTTAATCATTTGTAACTACCTCCAACATTCTTTGTTGATAATCTCCAATCTTTTTAAGATCATTCACTTTATTATCTTTAAGACCATAACGAGCAGCATATTTAATTATATTGCCTAGCATAAAACCTTCGAATTGCTCTTCGGTCAATTGTTGTCTGATAAACTCAATAACATCTATGCCACCTTTACCTTCATAATGTGATGGAACATTGTTTGATGTTCTTGGCCAATCATCAGTATTAATTTTTCTTGTGAAGGGAAGTTTCACTTTTACAAAGTCAAAGTTGTCATCTATGATTGTTGTATTACCATTAGCCATTTCAACCGACGCATACCATTTCTCTCCAATTGATAAATCAATTTCACTCCATTTTTTATTTACGATTGCTTCACAATTATTTTTCATATCTTTCGTAATATTTTGAAATACAATAACATCATTTTCTTTCAAGTCTTTAATTCTAGTCATATTGCTACCCCCTTTGTACTTGGCCATATCTATCAGTTTTAACTGTTGCTATAAGATTATTCTTTTCTAAATGTTCAAACCACTTACTACAAACACTGTATTTACGTAAATTCTCTTCGCTTCTACGTTTACGTGCTAAACGGACTTGCTGCTGTCTTTGTCTTAGTGCTTGCTCAAAACGCTCTTCTTCGAGCTTAATCATTGCTAATTCTTCTTCACTAATTTGACCTGGGTTGTATTCATATAATTCACTCATCTGACAATTCCCTCCGTACATGCTCTAGTGACTGAGTATCCACGAGACAATCTTTGTCTTATGGCTTGCTCAGATACACCATTTTCTAAAGCATAATTTCCTAATCTTTCTGGAACTAAATAGATTTTTCCATCTACTGTTAACTTGTAATACTTCTTGCCATGTTTACGAACTCGATTTTCACGTTTCACTTGATCACGTCCGCTTCATCAAATAATAAATAACTATCATCTATAATGATTTTGTAGTTGGCCACTTTAATCACTGCTTTATCTTGGCCACAATTTGAATACTTTTCTTCAACAATGCCTGGATAACTGAGACTGTATTCAGATGCAGCAAATCTAATCTTCTGACCTACTTTTAAATCTTCTACTTTCAAATTTATTTAGCCTCCAGTATATTGAATATATTTAATTGCTCCGCTTCGATTTTCTTAATTACTTTGTACTGGCCAACAAAGAAACCTTCCCATCCAATTGTTTGGCCATCTTTGTTAGTAAGACGATAAATATCAATGTTTCCACTCACATGCTTTAAGAATTCGATATTCGAAACATTATCTTTGCCAATCTCAATTGACTTATCATTGCTAAACACTTTAACTATCATTTGCATCACTCCACCTAAAATAGTTTGAGTTGAGTGTTCAGTTCTTCTTTTCTGTATAACTTGTGCTTTCTTTTAAGTTTTTCTAGTTCTTTTTTGCTTACGTTACCTTTAAAGATATTTCGATAATACATACCAGCTAAATTTCCTAGGTTATACAAATCATCATTCAAAGGAATAACGCTGCACATTTCCCAACCGTCACTGGCATAAAGAATGTATTTATGTTTAACGCCTTCTATAACACCCATTACATAACCTCCATAACTGCAGGTCTTGTGTTTTTTTCATTCAACTTTCTAATGAATGTTTTATATGCTTTATCTTCATCACCATTAGCATCATCAATCAGCTTTTGTGCATATGTTGGTGATACTTCTAAATACTTCTGTATATCTTCAACAGTAATCATAGGGTTTTAACTCCTTTCATTCGGTAGTCATCACCATAAACTTTAATAATTGTTGTGTTCTTTAAAGCTCGACTAAAGTTCTTTCCAAAGTCTTTATTTTTTGAAAGTTCTTCTGCACTATTATTTGTTGTGAGAATATTATGTTTACCTTGTCTCATATTCATCACATCAAAGAGTTTCTGATTTCCGAATTGGCTAACCGTCGTACCATAATCATCAAGTGCCAATAAATCCACATTTTTAATGATTTGATCAAGTTGTCTTTCATTAAGAATGCTATCTTTATTGAAGGTATCTCTATAAGCTGTAATCAGTTGTGGCACATCCATAAATAGTGCAGTAAAACCTTTATCTTTCACTTCTTTAACAATTGACATAGCGATATGTGATTTACCTAATCCATAAGTTCCTTGCAGCAATAATGACTGTTTATTATCTAAACTAAAGTTATCTGCATACCGCTTCGCATGTTTTAATAGTTTCTCTTGGCTTTCATTTCTAGGTTCATAATTCTCGAAAGAAGCGGACAATAAGTCTTCAGGTATGATTGAGTTTTTAAAAACCTTTTCTATCTCGAGACGTTTAATTTTGTTTTTATATCTAATAGTTTGTTCTTTGGCCATTTGTTTAATTTTGCAATCGCATCCTATTTTTTCTTCTTGGCCATTATCGAACTTTACATAGTCGTAAAGATTGCCACAGTGAGGACAACGTAAATCATTCTTTTGTTCAATGATTTTACTTTTAGTTTTGATATTGAAGTTCAATTCATTAAAACCTTTCATGGCTAACCTCCTTAAAACAAATCACTATATTGAGAGTTATCATAATCTTTCTCTATAGCTTGATTGTTATTTTTTATTCGTTCTTTCTTACGTGCTTCAACATCTTCAATGGACTTAATATTGTTTTCATACCAATTTTTTAGTATTTGGTTTACATAGTTCCATTTATAAACATTGTTTTCTGCAGCTTCTTTTAATGCTCTAATTACAATGTCTTCACCATTAGCACCAAAGTCATTTATCCATGCATTAATTTGATCTACAATGACTGGTCTCAAAATGCCAAAGCCGTTTTCCTGATAAAAATTAAACACTGAAGGTGGCTGTGGTGGTTGAGTAGCACTTGTGCTACTACTGCCGTTATTATTAGTACTTTTATTTTTAGTACTATCATTATTAGTTCTATTATTATTAGTAGTGTGCGATTTTCCGTCGTTGGATTTTCCGACGTCGGTTTTTCCGTCGTTGGATTTTCCAACGTTGGATTTTCGCATGTGGATAGATTCTTTTTCATCCACATTTGATTTTCGAATGTGGGTAGGTTGTTCATATACTTCGTATTCATATCCTTGCATACGTCCTTTATCATCACGTTTTCTTTTACGTTTGATATAACCCGCTTCTTCTAATTGTTTTAATCCACTCTTTAAGCTGCTTAGTTTATCACTTGTATGTTTTATTAATTCTGTTTCATAAATTTGCCAATCATCTGGCCGACTTAGTAAATAAAGAAGTATGCCTTTCGCTTTCCAACTTAGTGATGCATCATGAATAAATGCTTTGTGAACAGTTACAAACTCTCCACTCTCTTTGAAAACTCTAAACGTAGCCATTTCAATGCTCCTTTCATGATTGATTTAATTTCTGGCCTTTAAGTAAACGATTCAGTCTTTGATCTACATCCACCCAACTATCAGTCAGTGAATATTTTTTATTAAAACTATGAATGCCCATAGTATGTTGTTCTCTATGATGTATTGGACATAAAGCTAAAACTTTATTACTTGTGTGTTCTATCTTCCGTCTATTACGTCCACGACCAACTGCTTGATAATGCGCAAGTTCTGCTCGCTTACCACAAATCACACACTGACGATTGACTGTAGCCCAATAGAGCATTGCTTTATCACCTTTAAGCAAACTACTCGTTTTAACTGTGAAAGTAATATTGTTGAAGAACATCCAGTCAATAATGGCTTCAATGATTTGTGATGCTTGTTTTTTAGTACAATTCGATAAAGAAATCTCTTTTTCATATCCATATAACACTCTGATATATTCTTGGAACATATAGCGCATATAATCTCTAGGTTGGCCAATATCAATTTCTATATCGTTACATAATGCAAATATTTTCTTTCTTTGCTTATCAGTAATCTTATTTGTATCAATACTTTTTACTTCAATAGGTAATGCTATTCCGTTATCTATAAGCTGCAGTTCATCTTGTGTTAGTTGAACATCATTAATAACTGCAGTTATCGTTCCGTTATCGTTTCTTTGATAACCTATAATTTTTGACATATTTTATTGCCTTAGAACGGTAAATCTTCATCACCAATATCAATCGGCCCATTTGCATTTTGGAATGGATTATTACCTACTGGTTGATCATTACTTTTAGTTTGTTGGCCACTCTTACTATTTTTTGGTTCTAAGAAGTGAACATTATCTGCCACCACTTCAGTTACAAATATTCTTCGACCTTCTTGATTCTCATAACTTCTTGATTGTAAACGCCCATCAACACCAGCTAAGTTACCTTTAAATAAGAATTTATTAACGTTCTCTGCTTGTCTTCTAAATACTACACAGTTAATAAAGTCCGCTTCTCTTTCTCCATTTGCATTAGTGAATGTTCTATTGATTGCTAAAGTAAAAGTAGCTACTGCTACCCCTGAAGGTGTTACACGATATTCAGGATCTTTTGTTAGCCTTCCTACTAACGTTGCTCTATTAATCAAATAAATCTCTCCTTAATTTAGTTAGCTTTATAGCTAATAATTTCGTTGTAATTTGTTTCTAACGTTTTATAATTAACTTCTAAATCTGCTATACTTTTCGATTTATCATCATTTTGTCTGTGTAATTCTGATATATATTCCAATGCATTTTCTAATTGATTGTTTGCATGTTCGAGTTGAACTGTTAGCTTTTCTACTTTAGATGCCTTTAATAAAAGATTACGTAGTTCACTTTGCGGAATACTTACATATGGTTCTTGCACATTTACGCCTCCCGTTGTAAGATAAAATTAATTGTTTAATGACTTTTCGACTGTTTGCTATTGGTAGTAGCAATCAGTCTTTTTTTAATTTCTCGAATTCTTTATCGAAATAGATAAACGTTGTTACTGCTGCAAATAATGAAATACCTAGGGCATGCATGATGTAGAATTGTGCAGTAATTAGTATGATTGAAACTAATGTGAATATTAGAATTGCAACGATAAATGCTGCTTCTGAATACGACATCTATATCACCTCCTTTTAGTGATTTTTTGATTAACCGTTATAAATTTCTTTTTTATAATCTTTTAAGAACTTCCGCATTAGTTCAGCATCAAAATAATGTGATGAACTTCCACCTTGCCCTTCAAACCAAATGCCATTTTCTTTTAAATACTTATTGAATCTAGGCACTTCTAATATCCTTTTAAATATTAGATATCTACTCAATTTAGATTCTTGAATGAGATCTTCCATTGTCCATGTAACTGGCAGTGTCTTACTAATTAACTTTTCAAGTTCTACTTTAGGTATCAGTACGTGTGTATCTGGTATTTCGACCGTTAAAGTTTGACTCATTTTGTATGCTCCTTTCATGTATAATCTAGTTATCGCTACTGCGTTAGATTGGGGGTGCTTATGTGGAAACATTCTATAAACATGCAACTATTTGTTTAAATGGACATATTGTATCTAAAGATGAAGCTAATTATTCTAAGTTTTGCAAAGTTTGTGGAGAAACTAATATTTCCGAATGTCAACATTGCACTACTCCTATACAAGGCGTTATCTTTATTCCAAATGGATTTCCAATAACTAATTACAACCGACCTAATTATTGTCATGCTTGTGGAAAACCATATCCTTGGACAGAAAAAATCATTAATAATGCCGTAGAGTTGGTTTCTTTAGATGATCAACTTTCAGATGATTATAAAGAAATTATCAAGAATGCATTGCCGGATTTAATAATTGATACTCCTAATACACCTCTTGCTCAAGCAAAATATAAGAAATATATGAGCAGTGCAGCGAAATATATTCAAGATAGCACTAGGAATCTTCTTATTGATGTAGTTAGTGATACAGTTAAAAAGAGCATTTTTTAGTTAAATTTATATCTACAATTAGGACAATAATTTGCATTATTTATTGTTCTTTCTTTACAACTTGGACATTTTTTTGTATTTATAAATATTAAAAATTGTCTACTAGCACTTCTAATCTCCTCCGCCAAGATGACGATTAGGAGTGCTATTTTTAGTTTCTTTAGCATGGTTATGCCTCCTTTTTGTATAATTTAGTTATCCTTTTTTAACTAAGTGATTTTCTAATTACTTCACAGCTATGACTGTCAAGCTCCACCTTGACGGTCTTATGGCTGTATGCTTTGTTAACTTCTTGAACAATTCTGTCCCATTCGTACTTTGGCATTCCTTCGATAACTTCTAGCATTTTTTCTAAGCGATTATCTTCCATTCCTATCACTCCTTTCATGTATAATTACCTCTAAGGAGGTGTTGAATATGAATAAACATGTTGACTCAGAACGATTTGCTTCAGCTTTAATTGCTTCTTCAAATTGGAATTTAAAAGACGAAAACGAAATCCATAATGCATTTGAAGTTTATTTAAAAGCTAAAGATGTTGCTGATAACCACAATGCAAAATTACAAAAAGCTAAAAGCGAAAAAAATAAAAAAGATGTAAAAAACTCTCTAGAACAATTGAAAAACATTAGATTTTAGTTGTTATAATAAGCGTTGAGCATGCGAGCTAGCACCTTGCAATCCTCTTCGCTTATTTTGTTTTCAATTAAAAATTTTTGTAACTGCAAAAATTGAATAGACAACCGTATCTCTTTAATAGATGATTTAGTTAGTAAACTTAAATCAATATTTTTTCTTTTTTTCTTAAACATTTTTACGCCTCCTTAAATTTCAATTGCTGATGGTCTAACATCTTTAATAAATTGAATAGCTAAGTCTACATCTTTACGTTTGATGTGATTGTTAGGTGCGT
>ERZ1029856.106-NODE-106-length-10435-cov-4.387861_pt1 | contig 10435 bp, 13 predicted proteins | sample MGYA00519238_ERZ1029856 | MGnify/ENA primary metagenome ERZ1029856 (study PRJEB33666, sample SAMEA4610918) | skin metagenome | biome: Human-associated habitat; feature: Malodor aspect; material: skin | place: Philippines | collected 2015-08 ... | reverse complement strand
CGAGGCCTCGACAGCCTCCTTGCCGACGACGGCTTCGCGGATGCGGCGAGCGTACTCTTCGTATTCGGCGCTGCCAGCCTTGATGCCCCTGCGCTCCAAGTCGCGCAGCCGGATAGCAACTTCGCGCTCGGTGTTGGTCATCTTGAGCGCTTCGGTCTCGAACTGGATCTGGTCGATCATGTCCTCTGCGGACTGGATGGCCTTTGCGTACTCTTCTGCAGCGCGCTCAACAGCCTTGCGGCGCTCTTCCTCAGCGGCAGCGGATTCCTTGACCTGATCCTGGTAGAACTTCTGCTGCTTGATGTACTTCTCTGCAAGCGCCATGTACTCTTCGAGACTGAGCTTGCCCTTGTTGTAGCCGTCGCGCAGCAGCTCCAGATTCTTGTAAAAGTCCGACTCGACGCCAGCTTCGCTTGTGTTCATGCGGGTGATGAACTTTTCGAGCTCGTCGTTGGCCTTCTTGGTCGAGCTGGCCACGGTGGTGGCTGCGCGCGATGCCGGTGGAGCAGACTGCGCCATGGCTGCGTTGGCGGCCGTGGTGGCCTGCGCTGCGCTGCGCGCGTTGAGAATTCGCGCGGTGGTGGCGTCGACCTCTCGGCGAGCAGCCTCGGCATCCGCGACCATCATCCGACGAATCTCGCCAGCCTGAGCGAAGTCGCCACGCAGGATGGCTGCTGCCTGGGCCGCAATGCCACCGATTTCCCTTCCGATCTGCACCAGCACGTACTTGAGGTTGACGCCAAGGACCGCCACAGTCTCAAAGACGATGGCAATGCCCTCTTGGATCACCTTCATCGCGCCGGTCTGCTTCGCATTTTCTGCGGTCGCCCCGTTGAGCGCATTGAGGATGGTTATCATGTCCTCTATCGCGCCGGATGCCAGCTTCACGCTGTCGTAGATCAAGCCTCCTGCCGACTGCTGGCTGATCGTGCGGAAGAGTTCGTCCCATGTGTCGGCGAGGTTGCTGATGGCACCGTCCAGCGTCTGCGCGCGCTGCGCCATCGCGCCTGCAAACTCGTTCTCGCCGATGGCCTGCAGGTAGGCGGTGATCTCGGCCGCGTTGTTTCCGATGGTCTTGCTGACGCCCTGGAACGTGAGCGTGACTTGATCGCCTTGCTGCTTGGCTCTGATGCCAAATTCCTTGAGCCGTTCGAATTCGCCCGTTGCAGCGTCGGCAACCGCCTCGATCATCTGGTTGAGGCTCTTGCCCATCGCGCTCGCGGTGTTGCCATAGCTGGTGAGTGCAGCCTGGGACGCATCCAGGCCGAGCGCCTTCATCTTGACGAAAGCGCTGGTGACCTCGGCCAACTGGAATGGCGTGGTCGCGGCGAACTGCTTGATCCACGCGAACTCCCTTGCCGCCGCCGCGCTCGAACCTGTGACGGTGACCAGGCTGGAGTTCAGAACGTCGAACTGGCGCTGCACGTCGACCAACTTCCCGACGAATGCAGAGGCAGACAGGCCAGCGAACAGACCACCCAGCAGACCCTTGAGGCGCGCAACGTCTTTTTCGATCGACCCAAACGTGCGCTCGACGGTGCGGCGCGCGGCATCCATGTCCTTGGATAGCCGTGCGACGTTTGCCGCCATCTCGATCGTTAGGGTTCCGATGTTCATCGCTCAGCTCGCTTAGCTTGAATGAATGCCTTGAATGCGTTGGTGACCTTCTTGCTAACCACCTCGCGGTCGAACTCGTTCACCGGGTCGCCGAATGGCGGTGGACACTCGGGGTTTTCGCTCGCGTGCGCTTGCGCTAAGTATGCCCGAGACATCTCGCGCAGAGTATGGAATTCCCAAGGTTGGAGGTGAAAGCCACGCCCCTCTTGCCAAGCCATCAACTCAACGCTGGTGAGGGGCGCCGGACCCATCCCGCCAACGCTCACCAGCCCCACGTCGTGCCAATAGTCGACAAGGTAGGCGGCAGCGCCAACGTCTGGCATGAGCGGCGTGCCGCCGTTGCGCACGATCTTTTCGCCGCGTGTCAGCGGCGTCTCTGGTTCAGTCTCGCCAGAGACGACCTTGCGCTTCTTGTCAATCGGCGTAGAATGAAACCACGCCAGCTGCCGAGCGTACATGATCAGGTCGTGGCGGACTTGTTCGTAAAATTTGCCCAGTCACCGATCGCCTTGTTGACCTGCTCGGCAATGAAGCCGATGGCCGGGTCAAGGTACGCGGCCTTGAACATCTCGTAGCCAGTCAGGTCCTTGTACACGAACCCGTTGAACGAGGCGGTGCAGTCGGCCAGGAACTCGGCGTCCAGCTCGCGCTGCTCTTCGTCCTTCATCTTCTTGCCGCCCTTGCGGACGTATTCGAGGATGGCGCGGTTGCGCTTGCCTTGGGCGCGCTGGAATTGCCGGGAGCCAGGGCCATACACGGTGACGGACAGAACCTCACCATTCTCGTTCAGCAGTGGCTCACCATCGGGGCTTTCGAGTTCGATGACAGCAGTCTCTTTGACGGCGAGTTTGGAAATATCAAACATGGGTTGGTCCTTTCGCGGGAGTGATGAATTGCCCGTGGCAGACGCCTGCTCACCCAGAGAAGGATGAGACAGACGCCGGCCCGGTGCGCGTTTAGCCACAGTGGGCATCATCAAGACGCCAGCGACTCGACGATGCCGATACCGCCAGGCGATGTGGTCAGTTCGAGCGTGCAGGTCGCGGTGGTGATGGAATCCACCGAGCCGACGCTGACCTTGAAAGACATGACCATGGCCTGGAAGTAGTACTTGTCGCCGTTCTGTGTGGTCACCTCGAAGCTGTACGGGGTGTCAGACATCGAAGCGGCCTTCATCAGGATCTGGCCTGCGTCGTCGGTGTCGAGGCCGAGCGTCAAGTTCATGGTGCCTTCGTTGAACGAGCCCTTGAATTTCTGGGTGCCGCGCGTGCCCACCGGGTTATGGGTGACCAGCGCGTACTCGCGACCGAACTCGCCAAGGTCGGTGATTTCGCCGACAGTGGTGAAGGTCAGTGCGGAGTAGCCAGCCACATTGAAGGTGGCCGGAGCGGAGGCGGAGACTCGCAGAGTGGTCCCTGCGGAGGTGCGTACAGTCATGATATTTCCCCTTCAATGACAAGAAGTGACGCCCACAGGGATGCGGGCGAACCGAAGCGGCACCGGCGAATCGATGCCACAACACCGTTTGTGTACGTAATTTTCATTCGTACCACACGAGAACGTAATCAGCTGGTTGCGTCCAGACACCGGCCTCGTTGTCCTTGTCCATCGGACCCAGCATGCTGAATCTGCAGCTCACGACGCGCTTTCCGGCGACGATTGTATCATGCTTGAAGTCCAGCACAGAACGCAACGCACTATGAATTGCCTTCACTTTGGCGATGTCTTGCGCCAAAGGATTGATCTGGATGCGCGCAACCGCCATGTTTGGTTCGCCCGCATAGTTGACGTTCGGGCGAGGCTGCGCGTCGATCACCTGATAAACGATCGCAGGCATCGCCGTGCCTTGCGGCAGCTGCGCGAGCGCCTTCCGGTCGCCGACCAGCGCCGTGATGGCTGGCGCGTTGAGCAGCGCCCCGACGATGATCTCTACGTTCATTTCGCCGCCTCCTTGGCCAGGCGCTTGCGGATGTAGTCCGCCGCCGCGTTGACTGCCTCAGCCTGGCCGCCATCGAGCGCGGGTCGCATGAACGGCTTTGGTGCGGATCCTGGGTGATCAACAACTTCGCGCGCCAAGCCAGCGAAGAACAGGCTCTTGCGCTTGCGCGGCTTGATGAAGTGGCGCGCGGTGCCGAACTCCACCATGTGCGCGTAGAATGCCTTCTTGCCGCCAGCGCGCACGGTCGCGGAAACCCGGCCGCGCCTGGACTTGGTGCTGACCTTGATGCTGTCGCGCAGCTGTCCCGACTTGACCGGCACCATCTGCTTGGCCCGGTCCGCAAAAACCTTCGCTCCAGCACGCATCGCGCCGCGCATGATGTTGCCTTCGATCTTTGCCGGCAGCTCCTTCAAGAGCTTGTCCAACTCGGACAGGCCTGAAACGTGAAGTTCACTACTGACCATCGAGTGACCCCTCCGTGCAGTCGAAGATAATGAACCGGTGCGCTTCGTCCAGGTCGCGCGCAGCGGTGATGTTGAGCAACCGAACCCCTGCGGGGGTTGGATAGCTGATGCGCATCGCGGCGGCATCGGTCAGCGGCAACAGCGCCAAGTTGTAACGCGTCGCAACCGTGTGGGTCAGGTGCGAGCCGATCGCCATGGCGCGCAACTTCTCGCGACCGCTGATGGGCTTCACGTTGCCCCAAACGGTCACCACATCAGACCAGGCGTCCTGCTCCTGGCCGTATTCGTCCTTCACGGCGCTGCGCCGTTGAAAGGTGAGGCGCTTGTCCAGGCGTCCGATGTCCATCACAACCCCATGGCGATGTGGATGTTCATACACCGAGCCCCTCTCGATAAGGGTGCAGCAGCATGTAGGCCGCCTCCGGAATCGCTGCCTGTGCGTCGCCCCGGCGCTCGAACAGGTGCGCCGCGATGAGCAGGATACCCGCCTGAATCTGCGGATTCATCAACACGCCGCGGAAGGTCTCATCGGCCTCAGAAAGCGCCTGCCGGTACACATAGTAGGCGTACTCCATCGCCGCCTGCTTGGCCGCAGGGTCTGTCAGCGCTTCGGCTGCTTCAATCGCGTCGTCCAGCGCCTGCTTGGCCGCCACCAAGTCGATTGCAGCAACAGCAGCGTTCTTGGCCGCCTGGTCGGCGAAGATGCGCCGGTTGAGGAATCTCATGGCCGCATCCTCGGCCGCATCAAGGTATGGCTGCACCTGCTGCGCCGGGTAGTCCGGCTCCAGGCGCAGATGCTCCCTCGCCACGTCGATGTCGACGATGCTCATCGTTTGGCTCCGCGGCGCCCAAGCTTTTCTTTTGCGGCAGCTTCTGCGGCAGCTTCTGCGGCAGCTTCTGTGGGCGCATCAGACGGCTTGGCCGCCTTCTCGACCAGATCGGCGGTTGCCAGGCCCTGGTCAATGAAGCGCTGGGCCACGCCTTGCTCCATCTCTGCGACCATACCGGCGCGGGGGTCGGGTGGGATGAACTTGATTCGCATAGCTTCCGGGCGGGCCTCTCAGCCCACCCGCCTCTCTACAGGTTACGGCAGGTTGCCGAAGTCGCCATACACGAACGCCTCTGGGCGGTACACCGCCAGCGCGAGACGCTCTTCCGCCAGGATCGTCACCATGTTACGGATGAAGTCGTCCTGGTTCTCGGTGGAGACCTCGACGCGCGCCTCCCAGCGGTCGAACAACTGGGCCCCCAGGCGGAACGCGCCGGCGAGGAACTTGTTTTCCTGCATGGCCGGGGTGGTCACCACAGGAATACCCCACAGCGACGCAGCAGCATTGCCCTGAGGGTTGCCGATGATGTAGCGCCCCTGGCTGTCTTTCAGGAGCTCGACACGGGTCCAGTCCTTCGGGTTCATCACGATTCCGGTGGACGGGTACTCGGCCAACTCAGCTTGCAGCAGGGCAAGGCGGATCTGGTCGATGATCGTCGCACCAGACACAGTGATCGGCGCGGTGTAGGCGCTGGCCTGCGGCACGATGCCGAGCAGGTTCTGGCCGGTGCCGTCGCCGTTGAGCAGTTGCTGCTCCTCGACGTAGGCCAGACCATATCGAAGGCGCTGATCCACAATGCTTTGAAGCTGGGATGCGTCGTCCAGGATCTGGCGGGACGCCTTGACCCAGTGGGCGATGACCTTGGCAGAGGTCGTGACCAAATCGAACTTCATCGAGGATTCGGGCTTCACCGCATTCTCGGCCACCGGGGCGGCGTTGTTGGTGAATCCAGTTTCCTTGACGTATTCCAGCGTGCTGCCATCCATGCGTCCGGGGCTCAGCAGGTCGCGCACCGTCATCCGCCGCTGAGGCAGCGCGACCACACCAGGCAGGCGGGTGTTTTGCACCAGGTCGCCGGCGGCGCCATCCGTGTCCGTCGTGACGGAGGTGATGGCGGCATTGAAGGTGACATCGACGCGGCCGCGCGGATTGGTCCTGGCGAGGAAGGCGCGAACGGCTTCGTTGTTCACGAATTGCTCGCCCAGGCTCTGGTGGCGGCCGCCTTCTTGACCACGGGTTTCCAGCTTGGCGAGAACCTGCTGAGCATGGGTGAGCTGCGCTTGCAGCTCGCCTTGCTTGATGAGCAGCTCGTCGACCTTTTCCTTAGCCCAGGTGCTCAGCTCGGCATTGCGGGAAGCTTTGACGGCATGCTCTTTGAGCTGCTCGCTCACTTCCTTCAAGCTGTTCTGGATGGTCTGGATGTCTTGTTCCAAGTTCATGATAGTGATCCTTTCAGTTCAGTACACGGGTCAGCGAACGCGCCAGTTCGGCGGCCGCGCTCAATGCGCCAGACTCGATTGCTTGGGTGGGCTCGCCCTCACCCCCAGCGGGGTCCCCCGCGCTGGACTTCAGCTCTGCAATCAGCTTGGCAGCTTCGGATTTGCTCAGGCCGGCCGCCCGGAGCGCGGATTCCACCCGGCGCACGGTCAGGGCCTTGGAGCGTTCCGCCTTCGAGGACCGATCCGCTTCGATCAGCTCGTCGGCAAAACCATGTTCGATGGCGTCATCACCACCAATCCAGCTATCGGCGTCCATCAATGCGGCCACCTTCTGCTTGCTCAGACCGGTCTTGGCCGAGTAGATGTCGGCCATTGCGGCGTCGAAACCCTCTAGGGTCTTGGCAAGCTCTGACAGGTCGTTGCGGTTACCAACTACGGCAACCCAGGCGTTGTGAACCATGAAGAAGGCCGACTTGGCAATTTGCACCTTGTCGCCGGCCATGGCGATGATGGATGCCGCCGACGCGGCAACGCCAAGCACCTTCACAGTGACCTCGCCAGGATGGTCACGAAGTAGGTTGTAGATCGCCAGGCCCTCGAACAAGTCGCCGCCAGGGCTGTTGATGTTGACCACCACAGGGCCCTTGCCCATAGAGCGAAGGGCCGCCGCGATGCGCTTGGAAGTCACACCTTCGCCGGTGTAGTAGTCCGCTCCGATGGGGTCGTAAATGCCGATGCTGCGGTCAGAATCGCGCTCGGCGGCCACGATTTGCGGGTTCCAGCTCGACAGGGCGCGGGGCGAGAGATGGAAGCTCATCCCAGCCGGCCGCTCCCACATCGGGGCTTGTGGTAGTGTCTTGATGCTCATGTAGGTTCCTTTTTGTTAGCGACGCCCACGGCGTCCAGTGTAGTCATGGCCGACTGAACCGTCAGCACAGCCGCGTTACCGCCCATGGGCTCGCGGTCCTCAAGCTCGCGCACTTCGTCGCGGGTCAGAATACCGTTATTGACCATCGAGGCGTAGAAGCTGGCTCGCCCGGCGCTGTCCGCCCTCAGCAGACCCTCGACCGAGAACTTGGCGTAGAACTTGAGCCGCTCGGCCGGCGTGAGCAGGTCTTTGGTGATCGCCTGCTCGATGCGCTTGAGCCACGGGCTCAAGGTGAACGTCAGGAACCCAATCATCTGCTGTTCGATGCCGGTTCCCCAGCTGGTGGACTTCTCGGTGTGGCCCACCATCCACGGCGGCACACGGAACCATCTGCAAATGGCCTCGACGGAGAAGGCCCGCGATTCCAGCAACTGGGCATCCGACGGCTTGATGCCGAGCATGCTCGCGTCGGTCCCGCCTTCCAGGAGAGGAGCTTCTCCGCGCTGGATCGACTGCGCCAGGCTCTTCTTGAACTCGGTCCGCTGATCAGGCCTCAGCCACGTGTTCACTTTGTAGAACACGGTTTGCAGCATGCCGTTCTTGAACGTCTTGGCCGCCGCTTGCTCGGCAGCAATGGCCGCTCCGAACACTTTAGCCCCGTAGGCAATGACCGACACGCCGTTGATGCCGTCGAGCGTGAAACCCGGTATTGTCCAAATGCGATCTGCCGGGATGCTGCGCTGCGTCCCGCCTTCTTCCCGGTATAGGTAGGTCTTGCGCCCTTGGGTATCCGTGGTTATGGTCAGGCGGTCTGGGTCCAGGAATAGCAAGCCAGCGAGACGACCGGCTACGATCTGCTTTTCGATCCTCGCGGCACCCCTCAGAAGCATCGACGCTACAACCGCCTCCCAGAACACTGTGGCCGTGGAGTCAGCGTTCGGCTGGTCGTGGATCAGGTAGTGCAAGGGGTGCTGTGGTGCGTAACGCTTGCCCTGAGGCGTGCGCTCGTACATCCCCAGCGGAAGCGACGCAATGGTCTCGGAGATGAGGCGCACGCAGGCCCAAACCGCGTCAAGCTGCATGACAGCCTGAGGGCTAACGACCACGCCGCCGTCCACGGCAGATGCGTAGAGCTCTGGGTCCTTCAGCGTCAACGGACGAGAAAAGCCCAGTGAGGCGCGAACGCGCTGCCACAAGCCCGCTTTCATGACGCCACCTTCACGGGGCTTTTGAGCCACGAATCCATACCTGAACGCCCCTCAGGGTTCAGCGACATCAACGACACCGCGTCGAACATCGCCATCAGCGGGTCGATCTTGGCCGACCCACTGGCCTGTTTTGTGATGAGAATCGAGTTCGCCCGCGGCTCAACCTTCGCGTTGCCGACACACCAGGCCATCAAAGGCTGTCCGGCGTGCTTCAGCGTCCCCTCAGCAAGCTTGCGCTCGGCGGTCTTGATGGCGGCGCCGAGCCGCCAGCCCTGGCTAATGCCGACGATCTTTTCCTGCGGGACGCCTGCGGCCACCAAGGCATCAAGGATCGCCCCTACGCCAGCAGGGTCCACCCCCACTTTGTCCAGCAATCCAGTCTGCTCAATCTCGAACACCGTCGCGGCGACTTCCTCGGCATCACGCCCGAGTTCGTCCACGATCACGAGATCGCCCTGGGCCGCGAAATCCAATAGCCTCGGCGCAATCTCCTTGCGTCGATCCAGCACGCTGCGGTGCACCCAGGCTTTCGCCCAGCACAACCATTCGCGGGTCTCGGCGTCCCGTCCGATCACGCAAAGCCCGAGCAGGTCGTCCAGCCCGCCGCCGTCGATGCCGACATCGACGACTTCGGCCCGATCCAGGATCTGAGACAGGCTCAGTGGGCATGCCTGACGCTCCCAGAAATCAGCGCCAGGCCAACGATCGGACCGCAGCGCCAGCCCAATCTCGACGTTGAGATGCTTGGCGAGAAACTGCTGCAAGGCGCCGTCCGTCTTGGACTGGTTCTTGCGCAGGTTGTCCTCAAGCCACTCCTGGCTGACTGACCGCCCGAGGTTCGGGTTCGTGATGTAGAAGTTCGACGGGTCCAAGTACGCCTTGGACTCGACCATGTGGGCCGGGAACTCGTACAACACCCCGAGCGTGCGCGGGTCGTGTATCTCTCCATCACGCACCCTGCGCCAATAGTCCAGCCGCTCCTTGAACACGCCGGCCGGTGGCTCGTCGCTCTGCGTGGTCAGGTAGATCACCCACCCCTCTTCACGCGAAACCTGACCGCCCAGCGCTTCCATGAACATCGCTTCGGCGTTGGGGCGCTTGCCGAACACCCAAAGCTCATCAACGAGAATCCGGCCCGCCTTCTTGCCGGAAACGGTGTCCGTGTCCACCGCCACCACCTTCAGGCTGTTCCTGTTCACGCGGTGCGTGATGGTCCGGAAGTGGTCCTGCACGTGAAACAGGGCGTTCAACTCCTCATCGGCCCTGACCATCGCCGCCGCAGGCCTGTAGCAGTTGTCCGCAACCTCCTTCGTGGGAGCCAGGATCAGGTGCTCTTCCTCCTCCCGCCAGCACATGATGAGCGCCGTCAGCATGATCCCGGCCGCGATGGTGGACTTCGTGTTCTTCTTCGAGATCAGGAGTCCGAACTCGCGAATCAACTGGCGGCCTGTTTCGGCGTCATAGGCCCCGAAGATCGCCGCAACGAAGTCAAAAACCCACTGAGCGGCGCACTCCCCGAAGGTCGGCCTGCCCGGAAGATCGACGACCCGAAGCTGCTGGAATATCTCCAGCGCACGCGCCGCCTGCTCTGGGTAGATGGGCGGCGGGATGATCGACTCGCGCGCCACCAGTCGATTTTCCCAGTCCGGGCAAGCCGTCGTCCACTGCGGCATCAGATTTTCCCACCACCCACAACAGCCAGCTTCGGCGGCAAAACAGGCGCGAACCGGCTTGCAACCTTCTCAGCTTGGGCCTGCTTCTGCTCTTTCTTCCCGCCCTCGCCCTTCTTCGTGTGGACATAGGGCAGCAGAGCCAACAGCGCCTTGAGCTGCTGCGGGCTCACCTCAAGCCGCCCAAGGGCGATCTGCTCCAGAATCGGACGAGGGTCCAGTGGCTCGCCAGGCGTTACAGCGGCGGCCTCATCGGGGACGATGGTCGCCGGAACCGGCTTGCGGCCAGCTCCGGGACGTGCACCGCCGCTTCTTCCCTTCACTCCTGCCATTTCAAGATCCTTTTGATTATCTCCAAAGGAGGATTGTTGGAATCATGCCCTGATTGAGAAGGGATTAA
>ERZ1029856.105-NODE-105-length-10448-cov-19.576253_pt1 | contig 10448 bp, 9 predicted proteins | sample MGYA00519238_ERZ1029856 | MGnify/ENA primary metagenome ERZ1029856 (study PRJEB33666, sample SAMEA4610918) | skin metagenome | biome: Human-associated habitat; feature: Malodor aspect; material: skin | place: Philippines | collected 2015-08 ... | reverse complement strand
AAAAAATTATAAAAAAGACAATTTCTATATTATTTCAATAGAAATTGTCTTTTTTGACTTATCCAGAGACTTTATGTCTCAGACTCATCATCCCACTCTCACATGAATGCATTGAGTTGACATTTTGTATAAGCACACAATCATTATATATAAATATTTAAACGCTTTTTTATCCGTTAATTACCATGACGAAGTATCCCTTTTTATCTATACCCTAATCCACCATCAGTTAAAATGAATTGACCAGTAATATAGTCAGAATCATTAGAATGATACTAAGTTTGCAACAGCGGATGGTGCTTGATATCTTCCAAGCGTAATTTCTGAAGAAAAGGCTTCAAACGCATCTCCTATTTTAAGACTATCATCAAGTTTAACTATTTATTCATCATTCATCATACGATCAAAATTCAATTAATAATATTTACTGCGCCAACTCCCAATTTAAGCATCTACATTCTTTCTAGGAATTAAACAATACGCGGCAATAAATGCGATAAACACTAAACCTGCCCCTACGATAAATGCGATTGTAGCTGCAAATTGTGCTGGGTGATTGACAGATAATGCCGTATAGATTGTAGTTACAACAGCGATACCGAATGCTGCACCGAGTGTAGAAGTCATTTTGATAATCCCTGATGCAGTACCTGCTTTTTCTGACGGAACATTAGATACAGCTGTAGATAACGCTGGTGTCGCAAAGAAACCTAATCCTAAACCTATAAAGATAAAGCCGATGCCCGCCACAATATAGTAAATCATGTTAGGCAACGAAGTGAAGGCTAAAAGTATAATACCCACTGTAATTGATATAGGACCTAGCATAAGTGGCAATTGCGGTCCTCGATTTTGCATAAAACGTTCACCTACACGTATCATTAATAAACTACACAACATATATGGAATTGTAATTAAACCTGCTTGTGCGCCTGTTAAATGTTTATCATCTTGAACATAGATATTAAATAATGCAAGTGAGCCTATATCCATATTCACCATTAAATTAGCTAATGTTGTGCCAATATAAATATTATTTGAAAATAAACTAAAATCTATGAAAGGTTCATTTTGACGTTTTTCAAATATATAGAAAGCTATTAATGTCACAATGAATATGGCAATTAATATTACAATAATAGGATTTAACCATCCAATTCTATCACCTTGCGTTATTACTATGTTAATACTTAACATCATAATGACAAAAATAATGATACCGATAATATCAAATTTTTTATTATGTGCAGATTCATCTTTAGATTCTGGTATGCCTTTAAGCAATATTAAGGCAAGAATTGAGAAAATGATTGACAACACGAAAATCCAACGCCATCCAATAAAAGTTGCTATCATTCCAGCAAATAGTGATGCTAATCCTGTTCCACCATATGAACCAAATGACCAATAACTTAGTGCCTTTTGTCTTTCTTCACCATGAAAGAATGAATTAATTAACGCAATAGTTGCCGGAAGTAGGCATGCTGCAGATAAGCCTTGTAACACACGACCTACCAATAATAAAAGTGGCGCATGAGATATAATCAATGCAATAGACCCAAGTATACTAAGTATCAAACCTGCGTAAGTAATTTTAACTCGACCTATCTTATCAGATAAACCTCCTGCTACAACTATAAACACACCAGTTAAGAGTGATGTAAGACTGACCGCAATGTTAACAATACTCATATCTACATCATAGAAACGTTGCACATGTGGTGCGATATTCAAGAAAGACTGTGCAAATAACCAATATGTGAGAATCCCTAAAATAATCGCTACAATGAGTTGTTTTCCTTTATTAAACTGTTCACTCATCATTAAACGCCCTCCTGTTCTCCTTTATTTCATTACAGCACTTTGACCGGCAATGCGACCAAAAGTGAAAATATCTGCCAGTGCATTACCACCTAAACGGTTACCTGCATGTATACCACCAGCAACTTCACCAGCTGCATACAATCCTTTAATGATATGACCTTCTACATCAACGACTTGTGCATGTGTGTTGATTTTTAAACCACCCATAGTATGATGTATTGCAGGTTTTCGTGGTGTCGCATAGAATGGTGCTTTTTCGATTTTTAAATCAAATGCATTTTTATTAAAATCTTCATCATGTCCTTGTTCTACGAAAGTATTATATCTTTCAATCGTATTCACAAAAGTAGTTGTATCTATGTTTAATTTTTGAGCTAACTCTTCTAAGGTATTAGCCTTTATTAAAGTGCCATCTTCTAATTCTTGATCGATTTTGTCTTCAGTCGTATTCATAGCTAGCGCTTTAATATTTGCGTCTGCAATAATATAGAAGATACCGTCTTTTTGTTCTAATGCTGCCTTAGATAATACATCTCTACTTTCAAATTCGTTAACAAAACGATGTCCTTCCTTATTAATGAAGACGAAGTTTGAAGGTGTCACGATTAATCCTGTGAATAATGCACCTGTCTTAGGATCAGAAATCGGCATCATTTGAGAGAATCCCATACCTACAATGTCAGCGCCTGCTTGCACACCTAAACGTATACCATCACCTGTAATTGCAGGAGAATTTGTTGTTTTAATATCATCTGGAATGTTATCCCAATACGTATTATATTGTTGTATCATTTTAGTATTCGCTCCAAAACCACCTGTGGCCAACACTACGCCGTGACGAGTGTGAATCTTAACTTTAGCACCATTTGCTTTACGTGCTTCAATACCAACAACTTGATTACCTTCTTTAATTAATTTTTCTGCAGTAGTTTCTGTAAAAATACGACCATGATGATGTTTAACGTAATCTCCTAGATTTTCAATGTACTCTAAACCTTGTGCTTTCATTGGTTTATGACCACGACGCCATAGTGCACCAACAGGCATATCTACAAATGAACGATCAAAATGTACCCCTTTATCTTTCAACCAGTATACTGATTCCAAAACATTATCTGTGAGTGTTTTAACTAAATCATAATCACCTGAAATTTCGACATTATTACGATCTTTACGTCTTCCACCTAGATACGTTTGAATGCGATGTAATTCAACAGAATCGAAAAGATAATCATCTTTATTGCTACTTTTTTCAAGGTAATCTTTAATTTGACGCTTTAAAGTATTGAAATCTTCAAGATAAGCCTCATCTATATCCTTTTCATCATGATTTAATAACTGTATCAATGTGTCTTTTTCACCAGCGAGTGCAGGGAATGCACTTTGCCATTTAGGCTCAGCAGCATTGACTTGACCACCTGTTCGGATGGTATTGCCACCTATAGCCGCAAATTTCTCAAGCATGATGACTTCTTTTCCTTCGTCTAAAACCGTAGCTGCTGCACTTAAACCAGCACCACCTGTACCAATCACGACTACGTCAGTCGTCTCTTCAACGACCTCATCAGACCACTGAACAACTGGTTTAGGACGTGCTCGTAAAATATCTGGATCTTCGCCTGCTTGTTCAATTGCATCTGCAATGCCCTGCACGATGCCTTCACTTGTTACTGTCGCACCTGATATGACATCGACATTTAACGTTTGTCCATTGATGATATCTTGAGGTAAACGTTCAAAAACTGGGTTCGCTATACCTTCAGACTCTCCACTATCATCTACTTCAATACTTACAATTTTATCTTCCGACAATTGAACTTTCATTGGTAGATTGCCATTATGACCTTTTGCATAAACATGATACGTGCCTTTGTTAAATTTCACTTTTTTATTTTGTAGTGCTTTTAATCTTTCATATTTACGATGTTCTTCTTCTTTATCTAAAATCATGAAGTCCATCACTTTCCACAGAGGAGATGGTATGTGAAGTACTTTTTGGTCATGTATATCGACAAATTGTTCAACTTCTTCGTTTTGTGAAATTTTATCCGTCCATTGAGGTTCTATTAAATAGGCTTTTCCAACGCTTAAAAGATCATAACCGAGTTCAAGGGCATGTTCTGCATCTTTTCGTTGCGCAATACTACCAACACCAATTAATGGAATTTGTGCCAACTGTGCACTTTTCATTTTATGATATTTATTAATTAAAGGTTCTGTATCTTCTTGATTCACTATGGACGTACGTTGGTAACTGTTTGCTGATATATGGAAGTAATCGGGTTCATATTTTGCTAAAGTATTTAGTAAAAACATTGTATCTTCAAAACGTATGCCTGGCTCTTCAATTTCTTCAGGTGAGAATCGATATCCTATTATAAAATGAGAGGCTTCATTTTCAGCAACGACATGTTGAACTTTTGTTAGTACTTCGATTGGGAATCGCGTACGTTTTTCACGACTGCCTCCCCATGTATCTTCTCTTCGATTAGAATGCGGAGAGAAAAATTGTTGTAATAAGTATGTGTTGGCACCATGAATTTCAATACCATCAAATCCTGCTTCTATAGCACGACGTGTCGCTTCTCCGAAATCTTCTATCATCTGATTGATTTGAGCATGTGTCATTTCTCTTGGTGGTACCGCATCAGGTCTTAATGCTGCAATAGGACTCGCAGATATGGGTTGTTCACCTTCATTGAACTTAGGATTCGCCATTCTTCCAGCATGATAAAGTTGTAAAATCGCTTTTGACCCCTTAGATTGAATCGCTTCTGCTAGACGTTTAAGTCCAGGTATTTTGTCATCGTTATCAATACCTATAGCCCCTGGGAAGCCTCTCCCATGGTTTTCAACAAAACAACTTTCAACAATAATTGCTGAAGCATCACCAGCCCTAAATTGATAATAATCAATCATTTCTGATGTAACACTTCCATCAAAATATCCAGCTTGGATAGTCATGGGCGCCATTAATACTCTATTTTTTAATTCGGCACCACATTTAAATTTAAAAGTATCAAATAATTCTTTACTCATAGCAATTCCTCCTAAGACATTGTGATTTTTTTCACATTTATACTTAAAAATAAAATACTCTTTATGAGTATTCTTTAAAATTTTATAAATACCTCTGCATTTTTGAAGTCATTAAAACGTTTCCATCTCTTGTCACAATGATGCCTTCAACACCATCTATGAGGTTTAATAATTCAATATTTTGTTGTGATTGACCAAAACTACAAATTGTACTCCATACCTCGCCATCAATCCCATGATCAGATATGATTGTCACGCTAACGATATCATTATCTACAGGATATCCTGTATTGGAATCCAAAATATGATGAAATAATTGATGTTCCTGTATGAAATAGCGTTCATAGATGCCGGAAGTAACAACTGATTGATGCTCTACATTTAATGTAACGAGTGATAATGCATCTTTATAAAAAGGATTGCGTACACCTACATGCCATTTTTCTAAAGTTTCCGGTTGTCTACCAATTGTTAAAACATTACCACCTAAATCGATAATGGCAGAAGCTACACCATGAGATAAAAAGTATTGCTGTAATTGATCAGCAAAATAGCCTTTTACAATGGCTCCTAAATCAATCTCCATTCCTGGTTGTGTAAGAAATACTTCATGTGTCTTTGAATTTAGAACAAGATTTTCAGGATTCATACACATTAAAGCGCGTTGTATATCTTCTTCTTTAGGTTTCAATGCATCTTTGAAACCAATTTTCCATAATTTAACTAATGGCCCTATCAATATGTTCATCTTAAAATTAGAAGATAGTGTAATTTCATAACCATAACGTATCATGTTAAACATCTCAGGATTAACCTTGACTGGTGCGATACCTGCATGTTGATTCACATTCATCAAATCTGATTTTGGATCATTAGCACTAAATTGAGATTCCCAATCATGAATTTTTAATTCAGCTTCTTGAAGTAATGTGTTCGAATGTTGATGTTCAATCGATAAACGTATCACCGTCCCCATTGCTTTAATCATTAGCGTTTCCACTTTTGATTCCCCCTCTATACGTGTATCACAACGCTAATATGTATATAAAATTTAAAAGTTATTTTAAATGAAATTATTACTTTAGTTTCTACATTCATATTAACACAATTTCAAATATTTGATTTTTACTTATTTAGATGTTCATAATTATGTCAAAAGTTAATCAAAGTATAAATTTTACTATTTTAAAAAATTCTTTATTATATATTTTTAATAAAAAAGAGTAGAACAGAAGCCATACAGAATTCTTTATTCCACTCTTCACACAGTACTATGATCTGTAACAACAATTATTGATATTCCATTAGTATATATGCTGTATACCAAAATAAAATAAGAAAGCATTTCCTTTAGATTCTTATAGTTCTTAAAAATATCTAATTCCTTTAAATCATTTATATTAGAATACCCACTGTAAAGAATACTTTCTTTTTTAGCAATTCTAAATATTTCATCTTCGCTAATAGATAGAAATATTGTTTATTCCATTCATCATATAATTTGAAATCATATGAGCTTAGAGTATGTATATGTAATAGTGTCTTATGGTATTTACCAAAATTTATTTTATCCTGTTCTTTCATCATCTTATAGGCTTTTTTCTACTTCTATGTCTTTCATTCGACACTCTCCAAAGATATATTTTCCATAATCTATTTTTTAGTTTTATTTATGATATGCTTCTCCCTATCAGTGATTTTGCTAAAAAACTTTCAAAGTTATTATTTTTTCAACAAATACTTTAGAAAATTTTTATTATTTAATATTAACTTTATTTAAATTTTAAAGTTTTTTAAATATTAATAATGATCGTGCAGCAAATAATACAGAAACAACTATTGTAACCAAACCGGAGTTAGACTGTTCATCTGTTTCTGGTAATGTATTATTCTTAACTTGCATTTGAGTGTTATTACTTGCTTGAATAATACTTAAATTCTGTAATTGATTATTCTATGTTAGTTCATTCAGCTTATTTGCGAACTCTCTCAAAGTATTGAGTCAAACAACTCCAATGATATTCTAATTATGCAATATTTATATCAATTAGTTTATACCTTACAAGAAAAGTTCCCTAAAAATTTTTCAGTGCAAGTTGATATTGTAAATGAAGATATTCAACATGCTGTTGATTTTATAAATACAAATTATCAAAAACACATCACTGTTGAAGAAGTAGCTAAAACTGTCAATATTACACGAAGTCATTTATATAAATTATTCAAAAAGAATTTGAGTTGTTCGCCTAAAGAATACTTAACCTATATAAGGATGTATCATGCTTCACAATTATTGATACATACGAACACACATATAAGTGAGATATCAAGACTAGTTGGTTACAAAGATCCACTATTATTCTCTAAAAATTTCACAAAACATTTTGAAATCAGCGCTTCTGAATATCGGCGCCAATTTGCCAATCAATGAGCCAAAGGAAATCAACTTTTTAATTAATATATTACACAATTTCGTTAATCCTCTTGTTAATCGTTCTTTATTTCTAGAAAAAGCTTAGGTTTATATGTACCGTTTCAATATATTTCTATATATTATATAATGACTTTAATAGAGCTTTGTAAATTTATTAAAGAAACGAAGGGGCAAAAATGTCGGTAACTATTAAAGATATTGCAAAAATAGCTAATAAAACACCTTCTACAGTTTCAAGAGTTTTATCCAATGTTGGTGGTTATAGCTCTAAAACTGAAAAAGAAATTAAGCGTATAGCAGAAGACCTAGGTTATAACAAGAATCTAGCTGCAGAAGAACTTGTTAAGCAACACGGAAAAGTAATTGGTGTAATGATGATGGATGCAACGACTAATTTTTCTGGTGACATTATTAATGGTATTGAAAAGCAAGTTACTGAAGAAGGTTTTAGCGCTATATGGGTACACGCTGGCTATCAAGATGCAGAAAGGCAAAAAAAAGCTTTAGCGCTACTTTTTGAACGTAGAGTGTCTGGCATAATTATTATTTCATTGACTTTAGAAGAAAGTAATTTCATATATTTAAAAAACATGAATATTCCATATATCTATTTATCAGTTAACCCTAAAAATAACGCTCCATTTATCGCTTCGAACGATTTTCAAATGGCTTATAAAGGAACACAGTATTTAATTAATAAAGGACATCAAAAAATTGCTTTTACTGGTATTGATTTTGACGAGAAAAACATTGGATCAGAACGAATTAAAGGATATCAACAAGCCCTACAAGACTACAATATTAAAGGATATAAAAAATGGATCATTGAAGGTGATTATAGCTATGAAAGTGGTTACGTCAGTGCAAAAAATAAATTGACAAAGATGAATGTAAGCGCTACACTAGTTGCAAGTGATGAAATAGCACTAGGTGTAATAAATGGGTTATCTCTTGTTGATATTTCTATTCCTAAAGATTTTTCGGTAATGTCTATAGATGGGACAAGCATCTCTCAAATGTATCGCCCACGTTTACATTGCGTTAGACAAGATTTCTTTAACATTGGTTTTGAGGGTGCAAAAGCATTAATTAATACCATTTCTAATTATAAACCTCTTAAATCAAGTTATATCCCTTTTAGTTTAATAGAAGGTGAAACAATTAAGCACATTTAAAAATCTAAGTTTTTAACTTAGATTTTTAATTATTATTTTTACTCAAACGTTTGAGTAAAAATTTCTCTTTATAGAAAGGATGTTTTTTATGGAAAAAAATTGGTGGAAAGAAGCAGTTGTTTATCAAATATATCCACGTAGTTTTAAAGATAGTAACAATGATGGCATAGGAGATTTACAAGGTATCATACAAAAATTAGATTATCTTGACAAACTTGGTATTGATGTTATTTGGTTAAACCCAATTTATGAATCTCCAAACGATGATAATGGATATGATATTTCTAATTACAAGAAAATCATGAATGATTTTGGAGATATGAATGATTTTAATCAATTATTAGAAGAAGCACACAAAAAAAATATAAAGATTATTATGGATTTAGTAGTTAATCATACATCAGACGAGCATGCATGGTTTATTGAGAGTAGAAAAGATAAGAATAATGCTTATAGAGATTACTATATTTGGAAAGATGGTGACGATGGTAATTATCCGAATAATTGGCAAAGTTATTTTAATGGCCCTGCGTGGACATACGATGAAACAACTAATCAGTACTATTTGCACCTATTTTCAGAAAAACAACCTGATCTTAATTGGGACAATGAACAACTAAGATCCGAAGTTTATGATATGATGCGCTATTGGTTAGACAAAGGCGTTGATGGCTTTAGAATGGATGTTATAAATATGATTTCAAAAGATCCAAATATCCCTGATGACCCTAACATATCTCAAAACCTTGAACCAAATTCAGCTTCATTTATTGCAAACGGTCCTAATGCGCATCGTTATATAAATGAAATGAATAAAGAGGTTTTATCAAAATATGACGTAATGACAGTTGGAGAAATGGTGAATGTACCGATTGAAGAAGCATTAAAATACACTGGTTCTGAGCGTAATGAATTACAAATGATTTTCCAATGGGAACATATGTCACTAGATTATGATCCTATTAGAGGTAAATGGAATAATCAAAAAGTAAATTTAAGAGATTTAAAAGAAAGTTTATTTAAGTGGCAAGAAAAACTTCAAGGTATTGGATGGAATTCATTATATTGGAATAATCACGATAACCCAAGATGTGTTTCCCGCTTTGGTGATGATCGACCAGAATATCGTAAACTTTCGGCTAAAATGCTAGCTACCACATTACATTTATTGCAAGGCACGCCATATATTTACCAAGGTGAAGAAATCGGTATGACAAACATTCACTTAAATCATATTGAGCAATATGAAGATATTGAAACATTAAACGCATATAAAGAATTAGTCGAAAATAAAAATTCTATAACTAATTCGCAAATGATGAAATATATTCATTTTGCCTCTAGAGACAATGCACGCACTCCTATGCAGTGGGATTCAACAAAAAATGCTGGATTTACTGACAGTACACCTTGGTTCGTAGTTAATGAAAATTATAAAAATATTAATGTAGAAGCATCATTAAATGATAGCGACTCTATATTTTATTATTATCAAGCACTCATCCAATTAAGAAAGCAATATGAAATTATCGTTTATGGCAGCTTTAAAGCAATAGATAGAAACAACAGCAAGATATTCGCTTTCGAGAGAACTTTAAATGAAAGTAAATTATATGTTGTAAGTAATTTTACAGACGAAAAAATAAATACTAATTATAGAATTGAACAAAATGAAAATAAAAAATTGTTAATTGGAAATTATGGTGAACCTATCCTAAAAAATACATTACGTCCATATGAAACGAAAGTGTATTTAATAGACAATATAACAAGTGAAAGTGTGGATAACAATGGAATTCAAAGTTAATAAAAAACTCATTTTTGTACTAGGTGCACTTGGCGGTTTACTCTATGGATATGATAATGGCGTAATTTCAGGAGCTTTACTATTTATGGTTCTGTTGCAAAGTTGAATTTATAGTATAATTTTAACAAAAAGGAGTCTTCTGTATGAACTATTTCAGATATAAACAATT
>ERZ1029856.102-NODE-102-length-10524-cov-28.127424_pt1 | contig 10524 bp, 9 predicted proteins | sample MGYA00519238_ERZ1029856 | MGnify/ENA primary metagenome ERZ1029856 (study PRJEB33666, sample SAMEA4610918) | skin metagenome | biome: Human-associated habitat; feature: Malodor aspect; material: skin | place: Philippines | collected 2015-08 ... | reverse complement strand
CAATCCTGCCGGAAGCATTGAGTAGTTCTTTCTGGCGCTGATTATTCTGCTCCACCGTGGAGACACGGATATAGCCCACCCGCTGCCCATGCGAACCAGAGTCATTGACCATTAGTCTTCGCTCCGCGAAGGTTTAAAGGCGGCATTCTCTTGTTCTATGACTGCATCACGATACGACTCGATTGCATCCGAGAGGGCATAAAGCTGAACACCGTCGAGGCCATCAGCGTCAGCAAGCAAGGATTGTACAATCCTGCCCAACGCCTGCTGCCCCGACGAGAGTCCACCATGCAGATCTTTCACCCGCGCCAACGCGGGTACAGAGTCAATATGACTTTCAATATGGAAACCGTCAGACGATAACATCACACTCACCACTTTCTGTAAACATAAGGCTTAGACCCCGCTAGACACGTGTAAAACAATGCTAGGAACGGCCCTATTTTACAGGAAACATTCTGCCGCACACCGGCGTAACAATAGGGTGTACCCAAATGAGCGCCACGCTCGTAGTCACTGGCCTTAGGCGCCGTGAACAGGGAGTGACGCGGATCTCTCTCGCAGTAGACATAACTACACCATCCATCCGGTACACTTACGTTGTTCACGATTAAACGATTAAGGAGACGCGCATGTCCACGATGACGAAACGGCGACGCTGGTCGCTGCTGGTGACTGTCGGAGCGGGGGTCCTACTGATCACCCTCGACAACTCGATCCTGTACACGGCATTGCCGACACTGACCGAGGACCTTCAGGCATCAAGCACCCAGAGCCTGTGGATCATCAACGCCTACCCCCTGGTGATGGCGGGCCTGCTGCTCGGTAGCGGGACCCTCGGTGATCGCATCGGCCACACGCAGATGTTCGTCGTCGGCCTGGTGATCTTCGGGTTGGCGTCCCTGCTCGCAGCGTTGGCGCCGTCGCCCGAGGTGCTGATCGGTGCACGCGCTGTGCTCGCTGTCGGTGCGGCAGCGATGATGCCGGCAACCCTGGCACTGATCCGCACGTACTTCACGGTCGAGCGCGAGCGGAACCTCGCGATCGCGATCTGGGGCAGCCTCTCCGTGGTGGGTGCCGCGCTGGGCCCCATCCTCGGCGGAACTTTGCTCGAGAACTTCTGGTGGGGCTCGGTGTTCCTGGTGAACGTGCCCGTAGTGGCGCTGGCGCTGGTTGCTACCTGGTTGATCCGCCCGGCCAATGACCCGGATCCTTCGAAGCGCTGGGATGCCGTGTCTTCGATACTGGTGATGATCGGGCTCGTCGGAACGGTGGTGGCCATCAAGGAGATCGGCCACGCGCCCCCGTCTGTCGCGACCATTGTTGTTGCGCTGCTCGTTGCTGCCATCGGGTTCTGGCTCTTCGTGCGCCGTCAGCGGCGCCTGGAGAATCCGCTGCTGGAGTTCTCCATCTTCCTCAACCCGGCGTTCAGTGCTGGCGTGCTCGCCGCGGCGTTCGCGATGTTCGCCATCGGTGGCATCCAGCTTGTCACCACGCAACGGTTCCAGCAGGTCGTCGGCTTCAGTCCGCTGGAGGCTGGGCTTTTGGTTGCCGTGATTGCCGTGGGCGCGTTGCCGACAGCGCTCCTGGGTGGTGCCTTCTTGCACCGTGTCGGGCTGCTCGCGCTGATCACCGGTGGTCTCGCCGTCGCCACCGGCGGCGTCGTGGTGACGGTAGTCGGGTTCCAATCATCCTTCGGCGTGCTGGTTCTCGGCCTTCTGGTGACGGGTGCCGGTCTCGGAGCTGCCATGTCGGTCGCCTCCACCGCCATCATCGGGAACGTGCCGGTGCGCCGTGCAGGCATGGCCGCTTCCCTCGAAGAGGTCTCCTACGAGTTCGGCAGCCTCATCGCCGTGTCCGTGCTCGGAAGCCTGCTCACGGCCATCTATACCGCCAGTGTTGTCCTCCCCAACGGCGCACCGGCGGCGGCTGGTGACGGTATCGCTGAGGCACTGGAGGCGGCGCAGGGAGACGCCGCCATCATTCAGGCGGCCTCCACGGCCTTCGACTCCGCGTACCTCGTCGTGATGCTAGTCGTTGCCGGCGTCCTGGCAGCGGCCACTGTCATCACGGGAGTGCTGCTGCGTCGGTACCTGCCTGGCACGCAGTCGCAGCTGCACTCCGAGCACTGACCACGAAAGGACCGCTCATGCGGACCAGCAAACGAGACTCCATCCTCCAAGCCGCCCTCCACGTTGTCGAAACCGACGGCGTCACGGCCGTCACGTACGAATCGGTGGCCGCCGCCTCCGGACTCACCAAAGGTGGGCTGCTCTACCACTTCCCCTCGAAGGACGCCCTGGTGCTCGCGCTGCACGAGCATCTTGCCGAGCGCTGGGACCACGAGATGATCAACGTCCTGGGCAAGGACCCAGACGAGGCAACGCAGGACGAGCGCGTCGCCGCCTACGCCCGCGTGAGCGCTCGCAGCGCCACTGGCCCCGAGCTGCTGTTCATGCTCGAGGCGAGCACCGACAGCGAGCTCAACAAGCCGTGGAGAAGGGTCATCTCCCGATGGATACCCGACCCTGCCGAGATTGACCCGACTGACCCTCGGGCGCTGCAGAAGATGGTCGCGTACCTTGCCGCCGACGGACTCTGGCTTAGCGAATCCGTCGGAGCCGCCCCCCTTCCGCCCGAACTGCGCGCCGCGCTGGCAGAGCACCTCGCCCACTCCGTTGCGGACGCAGCCGGAACCTCGAGCAACGCGGCGAACCGATGAGCGCATCCATCTCGCAGATCTGAACCGATCCAGGTTCGCTGCCGCTGCCTTTCGCCTTCTCAAGAGGCTGCTCGTTCGCGGCCTCGTCGAGTCAGTGCCATACAGGGGCACCCCAGCGGGACAGTTACGGCGCAGTAGTTTGCTGTTGCCAATAGGCTCGGTCTCGCCATTTTTGCGACACATCTGTCGCACTGGGTGTGCCCTAGAAATACAAACGGATGCGCTTAGAGATCCCAAACGTTTTCAGCGTGACGCAACTGGTGAATACTGGTGTACCTTTGCCTATTTACAAAGGCAGACCCTTTTCCCGCGCGGTCATTCTGGAGGGGCTTCTCGAGGGTTACATGATCGGGATCACCAGCCCGAGACAGGATAAATACTTGGTACTTACCCGGTGCCCATCCATTTTTGAGACCAGAAGCCATCACCTTGCCCAATTTTTTGTCTTCCTTTTTCTCACTTAGCTTAAGGCGATCCGCTTCTGCCTCATTCCAAAGGACATTGTCATAACGGGCCTTGATATATGGCACATCAACCCCAATTTCTCGCCCCTCATAGAACGCCATGTGACTTACTTCTTGAAAAAAGCGTCCAGGCTGGCATATGTACGCGTTAAGCGGACCGTCATTAAGCTTTGCCTGTGCAGAGGGGACAACAACGGTATCCAACGGGGATATTGGTTTTTTAATACCCATGTCGCGCGTCCGGTCTACCGTTCTCATCCAGTCCGCGGCATCTTTGTTTATCATCTCGGCAAGACTGAATACTGCCCGCATTTCAAAACCGACATCGATATTTAAGAGAGAATCATGATGGGCAACGCGATTGCGGAATTTACGAATCTGTTCAGCTAATACGGTGACATCTTTGCGGAGCCCTGCCCCAGGAAAAGCGTTGTGCAGAGTCTCACGCCATAACTTCTCATGCTTTGCCCCCATCCAACCGGCCCAGAAACCGAAAGACAATCCAGCAACAATTTGATCTCGAGTTTCCTTTCCTTCGGAACGAAGCCTTTCTCGAACCTTGTCGATTACTTGCGATTGTGCGGAGTAAAATGGGGGTAAGAGAAACCAAGGAATTTTTCTTGTATCCTCACGCACTCTCTTTGATAGCTGAGTGTCGATGGCATGGCGAAGTAGGATCTCAAGGTGTGAAATCTGCTCTAATGCAGCCCCCGCCATTTGGGTATTCCACACGTACAGATCAAGAGCCTTCGCTTCGTCACCCTCAGCGGCCCTAAGAAACGGTTCTAAACGAGGTTGCGGAAAACCCGCCAAAACTCTATGAGTGTCATTTCTAATTTCGTTGCTCATATTTTCATGCTATCCTTTAACCGAACGCCCCGATGTGCCTCTACTTCAGTAAGCACCCGGGGCTTTTATAATCCCTAAATTTATTGACGCTCTTCGGGATATGCGACAAAAAGACACACTTTTGTCGCATATCCCGCCACCAGTCTCAAAGAACGGCTGGAAGGTACACGCTAAAGGAAACTCCCCTAGTGCTTCTCGTCGTTGGAAGCACTGGGGAGAAGCCACCTGCGGGGGTTGTGGCTTTTTTATTTTCCTTCCGTCCGACTATGCGCCGGGGGAGGTGCGCTGCGGACACCCAAAACCATACCGCCTTACAGTGTGCCCGCAACCGGAGCAACCCTAGAGCTGAGATAACAAGCTAGGCCTACTCGGGGAATTTCCTTCGACAGGTGTTTAACTTCTAAAATTGTGGGATATACATATACACATATGCGTATATGTATATATGTGTATATGATGAGTTCTTTTAACCTGGCCCCTATCTACGATAGCTATCCGCATAGCATGACATACACACATACGCATGTCGCTACCTGGATAAAATATCCTTAAAGCTATTCTCGCTTTATGACTCGAGTAGTTTCCGTGATTCAGTCGAAGGGCGGGACGGGGAAGACCACACTTTCGGTGATGCTCGCAGAGGCAATTCGGAAGATGGGTTATGCGGTTGCGGTCGCAGACGGCGATCCCCAGCAATCCGCCACCCGATGGGCAAGCAAAGTAGAAGACTTTCCATTTCCTATCGAATCTGTCCGCAGTTCAAGTGATTTCTCCGGAGTCGTTAGGAGAGGGAATAACCCGGACTTTCTTATAGTTGACACCCCTCCAGGTGGTTTAGCTTTCATTACCGAAAGTGCCGAGGCTGCCGATCTGGTCCTTCTTCCAACTGGTGTTTCTCCAATGGATATTGACAGGACTCAGGTAACGCTTTCTTGGCTAATAGAAATGGGGATACCGACAGCAGTCGTTCTGTCGAATGTAGATAAGAGAGAAAAACTTCTAGACGAAGTCCATGCCGAGCTGGAAGGTGATGAAACCGCTGCCCTTGCTGAGACAGTCATCCCAACAAGGGCAGCGACACGTCGCGCTTTCGGAACAAAGCCAAAAAGTACGAAAGTTTGGGCTTCTTTAGCTCAAGAAGTAGTCGCAGCATTTGAGGATTAAGGGGTAAACAATGGCAATTCCAAAAGCTAAAAATAAGACACAGAAAGGATTATCTGAAAATAGTTCAGAATCCTCTCCTTCAACAAAGATGTTCGCTCAAGCCAATGATAAAGCGACACGCCTTCAACTGTATGTCCGCGATCGGCAACTGATTAAGGAGCTTAAACTCGCTTCAGTAGAAGAAGAGAAGAGCATATCCCAACTTTTTGAAGAGTGGGCCACACAGTGGCTCGAAGGAAGAGGCTAACCATTAGTATGCATATGCGTATGTACGTATATGCATACATGCGTATATGAGTATACGTCTTTTCCGCGCTTTGACCTCTCCGCTTTCTAGAGCTCTGGGCCTTGTTCGTCTTCAAGCTCGTCGGCGGGTGCTTGTTCGTCGGTGTCTTCGCTTTGGTCGCTGTCGCTGGTAACGATTTGTTGTTCGCCGCCTAGGCTGAGGCCGGCGAGGAAGTCGAGGCTTGCCTGTGCTCCGGGGTGGAGTTCATAGTCGTCGTCCTCGACATCATCGAGGGCAGTAGACGTGTCTGCTGCATCGTGCTGGTTTTCGTCATGCCGCTGCTGAGCCTTATCGGCAAGGGCAAGATACTGCTGTTCTTGCTCGCGGTAGACCTCTGGGTCATCGAACTCGGCCTGCTCCTGGTTTTCCGTCGCGTTGGTATCAACCGTGTCTGCCGCATCCTCATAGGTGTCAAGGTCAGCGGTGTCGTTGTGTTCTGGCTGGGTAAACGCCGTGATGGAAAGTTGCGCGTGCTGGACTGCGTGCGGGTTATGGCGGCGCAACCACTCGTCAAGTTCCATGTCGGTGCGTGAGGTAATAGGCGGGAGCTGGTTACGATGCCCGGTATCCAGCCGGTCAAACTCTAGGTCGAGGCGGTAGCGGATTAGCCGGGCAATGTCTTCGGCGTTGTCGGTATCAACCGTGGCGTGCTGCATGGCTGCTCGCGGGTCGATTCCGGCATCAATCATCTTCGTCCACGCATGGCGAATAGGTTTAGTGCCCTCGTCGGATTCTTCTAGCTGCTGTATCTGATGTGCTGGCAGGGTGTCGATCCAGTCGGGTAGGTAGGCGTCGATGAAGTCAGTAATGGCGTCATCGCGGCCAAGGTTCCACAGGCGGGTGATGCGCTCGGGGCTGGTTTGTTCGTCGATGACTTCGCGGACAATATCGTGGGCGGCGCGTGGGTTGGTGTCTTTGGATACGACGTAGTTAAAGACGTCTTGTGCTCCTGGGGCGTTTGCGTTGCCGATGTAGTGGTAGTGACCATCTTCGGCATCTGGGTCAAGGATATGTTCGGTGACGGCATAGACGTGGTTGGCAAGCTTGCCACGGGTCAGTGCCACATACATGCCTGCTCGGTCAACGGATTGGTCGATTACCGCGCGGGTGACATCGACGGTTGTGCCCTGGGCGCGATAGACGGTGGCAGCGTAACCGAGTTGAACGTTCTCGCGCACATAGTCTGCCGGGAGGTGTTTGATGTGACCTTTATCGTCGGTGGCGATGATGCTTCCATCGTCGCGAATATCAGCCAAAGTCATCAGTTCACCGTTAGTCACCCGCGTGGTTACCCCAGTGTTCTGGTCGCTGAAAACGCGGTTTTGGCGCGTGAGGATAGTATCTCCCAGACCAGCACTCTCGCCGCGCGCGATAGTAATAGTCTCCTCATCGTTGACCTCGCCGCAGGCAATACGGTGGGAGCGAATCATAGTGTTCAACGCCACCACGTCTTTGTTGGTGGCTGCGATAAGCAGGCTGTTATGGCCGTTGGCAATATCGGAAAGGTAGTCGCTTACGGCACTTTCCAGCATGCTAGAGCGCCCACCGCCGTGAACCCAGCCGCGCTGATTGTAGAAGTCGAACGTGGAGGTATCACCCTCGCGCAGGCGCAAGCTGGCGGCAGATTGCTCACTGTCACCGCCGAAGCGAATGACCTCGGAGAGCTGGTTATCGGCGCGCTCGTTTTCTTTGACCATCGCACCAAAAAGCCCGCCGTTTTCGACTGCGCCGAGCTGTTTGTGGTCGCCAACAAAGCGCACGACTGCGCCGGCGTCTTCGGCGATTTCAATCAGTGAGCCGATGTTGGGGGTCGAGACCATGCCGGCCTCGTCGACCAAAATCATATCGCCGGGATTAATCTCAACCGGCAAATCCTCAACGCTATAACCATCCTTGTTGGGGTGGTTGCCGCGCCACGTAAAGGTGAGTTTATCGACGGTCAGTGCCTGGGTTCCGAGGTCTTGGGAGAGCACGTCGGCCGCTTGTGCCGAGGGTGCTAGGCCGATGACTTTGTTGCCTTTTTGTGCCCATACGTCAGCAACCAAGCGCAGCGATGCGGTCTTACCGGTACCGGCAGGACCCACACCAGTAGCAGCGAGTGTGCCGCAGGTAAGCAGGTAGCGTGCCATTGCTTCCTGGCCGGAGTTGAGCCTAAAACCGGCCTGCTTTTCGTGAGCATCAACAGCTGAATCAATAGTCGCTGAGTCGGCAAATTCCGCTACTGGTTCATCTAGTGCGGCGAGTGTTTTAGCTTCGGTATCCAGGATTTCTTGGGTGGTAAAAATCTCCGAATCGGCGAAATTATCGCGCGAGAATCCGCGCTGGTCTTTCAGTCGTTCGGGCAAGTCCAGCATCTCGAAATCGTTGAGCGCAATGGCTTGTTCTTCCACAATTAGCTCGGTCATGGAGTCGTGGATGATGTTGCGTTCAGTCACCGATTCGAAGCGATAGGCTTGAAGTTTTTGCGCCACAGCCGTTGAAATATGCGACCTGCGAAAGTAGGAACGACGCCGCTGCAATGTCTCTAGCGCGTCGCGCATAACGGCATCAGAATGGGCGTCTACGTCAAATAGTGGTCGGGTGTTTTCGGTGTTCTCGCCGTGGGCATCGGCTATTGCGGCAAGGTGATTCTCGCCGTCAGAAAGGGCTAAAACTTCCTTGCGCCATGCCTCGCGCAGCTCGTAGAGGGACTCTGGTTCGCGCTTGGCATCGCGGGTTTCCAGGATGGCTTTTTGCCACAACTGGTTCATTTCCTGCACGCTCGGGCTGGCTTGACGCTGGGCAATATGTTCTTCGACCAGGCGCTCGTAGACGGGCAAAGCGTTAGCGCGACGCTTGGAAAACGTGTCCAGAAGTTCTTCGGAAATACCGTCAATTTCCCACGTCGGTTCCTTACCAGAATCGCGCTGACGCGGGCTAAATTCCACGTCAAGATCGTTAGTAAGCAACGTCGTAAGGATGGAGTTATAGCGGTGGGAAATCGTCTGATTGAACTTCATCAACGTGTAGCCGTCGATGGATAGCCAGCGCCCATCTTCGGCCTGAACTTTGTTGGACACAAGCACGTGTGAGTGTAAATCTGGGTCACCTGCACGGGTGTCATAGTGCTTAAATTCGGACGCAATAAGCCCTTTAGTTTTGATTTGTTCTGCTCCAGCTTTGCCCGAGCGAGTAAACAAAGCGTTGTCTTCCGTCCACTCTAAAGCTTCGGCCACAGCGCGGTGATGAAGCTCCTCAATGCGACGGGAAGTGTCTTCATCGGCGAGTGCCCAGAGCACAGAAATCGACTTAGCAGGCGAGAACGTCAGGTCAAAACCAGCCACAGATTGACGCACTTCGTCTTTTAAACGGTTGACCCAATTAACGACTTCGCGGCCTGATTCTGGCTCGCGTCCGAACTCCTCAATGAAGAATTCAGTGCCGATTTCTTGAGCCATGTCAGAGCGCTGCTCACGGGTTAGCAGTGTCTTTTCACGCTGGCGATGCTTGCGCTCTGCGTCGCGCAGTGCCACCAAAACGGGGATGTCATTGGTGTAATTGGCAAACGGCCTACCCAACTGAATGTCTTTGACTTTCGCGCCGTCACGCATGAGATTATCCGCGTCTGGATGCAAGCCTTCGCCGTAGAGTGCGGCCATGTTTTCTTCCGAAATTTCCGCGCCAACGTGAATATTTGCGTTGTTAAAACCGGCTAGTCCGCGTCCAATCCAGCGCCCCGGTGGGGTGCCTTTCGCGGCGTAATACTTGCTCAAACTTGGCTCATCGGTTGGCCCGTCGTTGGTAGCCACAGAGCGCAAGAGGTACTCGTACCCCGTTCCGCTGTGGACTACTCGCAGGCTCATCATGTAGCCCATGCTACCAGCCAAAACCCGATTAACACTAAGAGTGCATAAGGTGTGTTGTAAAAAGGGGCGCTCGCGCCCGCTGCCGCAGGCTTTCAGCAAAGACTGCGGGGATAGTCCACTGATTGCTTCCGGTTACGCCGAACTTCCCGCGTGGTGTTTGTGTCAGGAGTGAGGCGGTGTGTTCGATGGCATTGTGGGTTTATGGTTACCGCAAGTAGAAGTTTGAGGAAGCGTCAGGAACTGCGTCAGCATCTCGAAAAAGGACAGCGTAAGCTGCGCGACCGCAAGAAGAAGCTCAACTCCCTGTTGTCCCTTATCGATCAGCGTGAGAATCTCAACGAGAAGATTGGTCACGCCTCGCGGACAGTTATCGATCTAGGGGAACCTAAAGAACTCGTGCGCGATCTCGTCGGCGTGAGCCAGCGCGATTTCAACGACATGCTCAAGACTGCTAAGGATTCCTCCCCTAGTGCGGAGGACTCCTCTGGAGACGATGAGTCGCATACTGGCGATGATAAGCGCCAGTACAACGACGAAGCCGCCAGCGCCACTGAGGACGCTGGCGGCGATGATGCCGATGAGAATAGTGACCAATAGTCAGTCTTCGGCGTTAGCTGCTGCGGCTACTGTTGCTCGTTCGGGTCGTAATACTCGCCAGGGATGCCGGGCGCGTCTTCGTACGTGTTGGAGTAGGGCGAGTCGTTGGTCTCGTCCGTAGCGCGCTCGTAGTGGTCAGCCATGGATCCAATCATCACGCCGAGGAAGGTGAGGAAGAACCAGATGATTACCCAGCGATTATTCCGCCCAACGCTCTGATGATTCCTGCCACCAGTCCTGCGCGTCGTATCTGGGCAATGAGCATCCAGACCGGCAAGGCGAAGAGTGCTAATTGCCACCAGTCGGAAAAGTCGTTGATGGAATTGATAAATGGCAGTGCGTCCACGGAGGAGTCCTTCCTCTCTGTGGCGCGCGCCGCTCATGATGCTGTTAAAGAGTTTGAGAATACTCCTCCAGTCTTGCGTATAGTAAACAATGTTTACACAGTGTCGATTAAACAATTCTATCGACAGTCCCAAGAGTCGCAGCAATGGTAAACATTGTTTACCATTGCTGCCAAGGAAAGGACACTTCATATGAACCAAGCACCCCACCCTTCCGGACGTGTGGTGTCTGTACGGATGCCAGATGAAATCA
>ERZ1029856.101-NODE-101-length-10525-cov-75.747660_pt1 | contig 10525 bp, 5 predicted proteins | sample MGYA00519238_ERZ1029856 | MGnify/ENA primary metagenome ERZ1029856 (study PRJEB33666, sample SAMEA4610918) | skin metagenome | biome: Human-associated habitat; feature: Malodor aspect; material: skin | place: Philippines | collected 2015-08 ... | reverse complement strand
CGAAGACGGATTCCGCCGCGGCCGCCGTCCGCGCGCTCAATCCAGAGGTGGACATTACCTGCCACGGCCGCCTCGAATCAGCGACAGCGCTTAAGCAGCTACGCGGCTGCGATGTCATCCTCGATGGCACCGATAACTTCGATGCGCGTTACCTAAGTTCCTGGGCCGCCCACGAGCTCGGAGTTCCGCACGTGTGGGCCTCCATTCTCGGCTTCGATGCCCAGCTCAGCGTATTCTGGTCCGGCCACGGCCCTGTTTATGAGGACGTCTTTCCCACCGCCCCCGCGCCCGGCGAGGTTCCTTCCTGCTCGCAGGCCGGAGTCTTAGGCCCGGTGGTCGGCGTTGTCGGCTCAGCCATGGCGCTCGAAGTCCTCAAACTCATCACCGGCGTAGGCACCCCACTCATCGGCACGCTCGGCTACTTCGATGCACTTTCCGGTACCTGGGAATACATTCCCCTCCAGCCCACCGGCGCGCAGCCAACCCAGCCTGCCGACGCCCCCGAGGTCCGAGAGATTCCCCCGCACGCTCCGCTTATCGACGTCCGCACCTCCCCCGAGCGTGCCCAATCCGCCATCCCCAACTCCACGCACTTTGAGCTCGACCGCATACTCGCTGGTGAGAGCCCCGACATCGCTCCTGGCACTCCGGCTGTCGTCTACTGCGCCAGCGGCATCCGTTCCGCACAAGCTGTGGACGTCCTCCGCAAGCGCGGTTTCCCCAACGTAAAGTCACTGCGTGGTGGTATCAATGCTTGGATCGAAATGCACTAGGCGGGGCGACGTACTCCTCCACAGGCAGCAGGCCTTATGACGTCGCTAGCATCAGTCTGCTATTGCCCGTGCCGGTCTCGCTTGATGGTTTTTGAAACCCACCATGCAAGCAATCCGAGCACAAGGACCGCTATAGCCAATACTGCCCACATCCACCACTGCATAGAAAAGCTATTCCCATCGAATTCGCCTTCATCAGCCGGGTCCATCGGTACTCGATGCGCATGCACCAATAGACGGTGCGTATTCACCCCATAGGGCGTGCAAGTAATAAGCGTCAGGAGATCTTGATTACCTACGGGTTTCAAGGATTCTGTTTCATTTGGAAGAACCACTTCAATATCGTGGACTTCGTATTTCATGCGCAGCCCAAAGGTAGACACGTATACTGCATCCCCCTCCCGCACCTTGTCTAAATTATCCCACAACGTCGCGTTAGTAATCCCGGTATGACCCGTGATAATTGAATGCGTAGATTCCCCACCAATCGGCAGGGCCGAGCCGTAAAGATGCCCGAGGCCTCTCTGCAAGGTTTCTTCCTTGGTTCCGTGATACACGGGAAGCTGAGAATCAATCGAAGGGATAATCACTTGGGACATCGCAGGCTGACCTGCAAGTTGGGATAAATACAGTTGATAAAGTTCATTATCCTTACTCACACGGGAATCCCACGGGTCCAAAATGGGTCCAGGGGTATGCTGCCGATTGAATTCTCGAGCCCGTTCAATCGCGGCATTCAATTTAGCAGGATCAGTCTTGCCCATAAGGTCTTCATATTCAGCTGCTACTCTTTTTTGGGCGTGATTATTCCAAGCCGACGACACCACTGGGTAAAGCATGACTGATAGGCCAATGAGTATGAGCGCTACAGGAACCAACAACTTACGTACAGTTGATTTTTTCTTCGGAGTCCTTTGAGCCGAGCCTTTCGCGACAGCTTCAGTTCCCTGAGAGCGCGCATGAGTATTCTTCATGACCCTAAGAAGGCTCCTATTCTTTTCCTATACCGTTCGTCCTGCGCAAAAGCAGCAGACCAATCCCGATAAGAACTAGCGCAAGCAGAACAAATCCCGCAACATTCGCTCCAGTGCGTGCTAACGACCCGAACCCAGTTTCATCTTTTGGTGGAGTTTGGTTAAAAGTCGTCAGTGAAGGAGTCGGTACTTGACTTGTTCTGGGAGTCTCAACTGGCGGTGGCGGGGTTTCGCGATTCGAACTGGGAGAATTCTTCGGGTTAATTCTTACGTCGTAGTTCCATCCCTCTCCCTCAACTGCACCAGTTGGTACCGTGACTAGAAATGGTGCTGCTAAAGTCGTCGAATACCCAGGAACGTCCCGAGGGATTTCCACCACGTAGTAGACACCGACTTCCAAATCCTCAAACCGGGCAATACCGTCTGCGTCTGCCACAGCACGACGCGGCTCGCCAAGCCTCAATTCGTCTACCGTACCGACATCCAGCGATTCCAGCCTTTTCCAAGCTTCAACCTGCTGTAGATCAATATCTAGAAGGCGGCGAATCTCAAAAATCGCTCCCTCCGCTGCAGCAGGAGGCAGACTTCCTTCTTCAACGTCATCGTTCGGGTTGCCTACAACCTTCTTTAACTCCAGGGAGCCGGTCCGAGAATTATCAAGCCCATTAATCGCGCCTTCAGAAACATTTCCAACGACAACGCGGGCATCCGCCTCCGGAATAGAACTGGTGCCTAATGCCAAAACACAAGCACTTATCAGAACGGGTAGCGTAGGGACATTTTTCATTTTCGTGATTCTCCAAGTATCTCCACCGTGCAGCTAATCCTCATCATCAGCGTTTTGATTGCTATGCAATTCCTGCGAATGCAAAGCTTGGCGAATCCACCACACAAGCCCAATCAGGCCAATAGCTACTAGACCAACTACTATCCACATCCATAACTGCATTTTCCATTTGTCCTGTGCGAAAACGTTGTTTTCCTCCTGGCTCATTGGAACGCGCTCAGCATGGACGAGGATTCTATGGGTATTAATCCCATACGGCGTGCAGGTAATTAACGTCATTAAGTCTTTACCCGGCTGTACGGAAAGTGACTCGGTCTTATCGGGGGTTACGACTTCGATGTCATAAACTCGGTATTTCAGTTTTTCCCCAAAGGTGGACACATATACATCGTCACCAACTTCAACTTTGTTGAGATTATCCCACAGAGTTGCGTTAGCAATTCCGGTATGGCCGGTAATTACTGAGTGCGTAGAATCGCCGCCGACAGGCAATGAAGTGCCAAAAAGGTGCCCCAAGCCCTTTTGCAGAGTATCTTCCTTTGTCCCGTGGTATACCGGCAGATTTGAATCAATAGAAGGAATAACCAACTGGGACATCGCCGGCTGCCCTGATAACTGCCTTAGGTATTCACGGTACGCGGGAGTATCTGAATTTACATGAGCCAACCAAGGATCCAACACAGGACCTTCGGCTTTCGTCGCGTTATACTCCCGCGCAGCCTTTACAGCCCTGTTAAGCCGACTAGGGTCAGCATCTTTCATAAGGTCACGGTACTCTTTCGTAACCTTCTGTTGGGCTAAGTTATTCCAGTTGCTCGACACAACTGGGTACAGCATCACTAGCAGCCCGATGAGAACTAATACTGCCGGCATCCATACACGACGCCACTTAGAGTGTGCGGCTGCATTAGAACTACCTTCTTGCATATGACTATTGGCTCTCATGGGATGCTAGTAATGCTGAGCAAATTACGCGGACTTGCTGTTACGGCGAGCTGCGTAAACGCCCGCGCCTACAATCAGCGCGCCACCTGCGATAAGCAGACCTACGCCCATGCCACCAGTAGACGGCAGGAAGTCATCATCATCCACGTTCACTACATCGGCTGTGTACTCGATGTTTACGGCATTAGGATCGTCAGACTCCATCTTGAAAGGAATCGGGTCTACCAACTTGGCGTAACCCTCAGGCGCCTTAGTCTCTACCAGACAGTAGTTCTTATCGATTTCCTGGTCGTTATTCTCCAGATTGGTGACGTGCAAGCCATCAATGGTGATCTGGCCATTGCCATCGGTCTCCCACTCGCTCGCAGCATTGTCGCCGCTGCCGACGGTAAGCTTTTCACCTTCAAGCACACCAGATGCACTGCAACGATAAAGCTCGAACTTGGCGCCCGCCAACGCTGTACCAGCTTCGTTCTTCTTGTTGATATTCAGCTTTCCCCACTTAGTGGTGACTTCGTTGGAAGGAGTCGTTGTATCTCCACCGCCACCACCATTATTTGAGATGGTCCGCGCCTTGTTTTTTACTACACCATCCGTACCGGCAATCTCACTTACATCCGCTGTAATCTCGGTGGAAACCTGCACAGCCGGATCAGCTTTTTTCGCGGCAGTAAGCTTATCCAAACCTGCTGGCAAGAAGTTGATGGTTACCTCTTGAGAAGCCTCGTTGACATTGACCGAATAGTCAGTGCCTGCAACCAATTCTTGGTCTCCAACAGACACGACAATGTTTTCAGCACTAGTCCTCAGCTGTTCCTCATCGAGATCATCAAGAACCTGGTACTTCGCGATCGTCGTGCTCTCGTCAGCTAGAGCCGGCACGTCAGAGGTAATGGTGTAGGTGATTTGATCTCCTACATTCTTATCCGCGTCTTCGACCACCTTGCTTGAACCATTCGAGGTATTCTTCGGATAAACCGTGGGGTTGTAATTCCACATGGTTTCCTCGCCACTGTCAGAAGCAGCAGAGGTCATAGGAACAAAGACATAGAACGGCTTACCTGGAACGATGCCTTCAGGCACCTGAGTTTCGGTCACCCGATACAGACCAAGTTCAAGGTTGGTGAAATCGGCAACACCATTCTCACCGGTCGTTTGGTTTTGAGCCGGACCGAAGTCCGCTTTAGCTTTTCCTTGCACGATTTCGGAAGCGAGCTTCCACCCTTCATCATGGTGAAGATCGGCGTTAGTGACCTTTTCAATCGTGAAAGTTACTCCAGCCAGGGGGCTACCGGGCGTGCCTTCCATTTCCTCGCCGGTGGCTTTATCGCCAGGCGTTTCACCATTGGCTAGGCCTTTCTTGACAATCTGAAGGGAGGCTTGGCCATCCTTAGACCAATCGATTGAATTGTAGGCATCTGGGCTGAGAGAAACTTCGCCGGTTTCCTGTGCCAAGGCTGTGGCGGCGGCAGTTGGAGAAAGCGCGATTCCGAAAGCAGCAACGAAGGCAGCAGTGCGCTTCATGGAGATCTTTTTCATTTTTGGATTCCACTTCGTGAAAGTAGTAGGGGTAAGAGGTTAACTAACAAGTGCTTTGAATTTTCACCTGTTGATCGTGAGCAGAAACTCGAGTTACGGGCCCGCACGGCTCCGCATTCGGAGGTCAAAGACCGACATAATCATTCACCTTTCAATTATTTACAACTACGCAGACTTGCGTTCACGACGAGAGAGCCAGAAACCATAGAGCACAATACCTAGCCCGCCCAAGACAATCGGCAGGAATCCTCTTCCACCGGTTTTCGGAAGTACTGCAGTATCGATAGGCTTATTTTCGATAGAGCCAGCAGTAGCTATTAACTGTGAAGAATTAATCTCCAGATAATGCGGCGTATCTTCCTTTCGGAATCCCAGGGGTGCTTCAAGCTCGACTAACTGGTACCAGCCCTCTGGCAAATCAGTAACGCGGAATTTACCCGCAGCAGGATCTGTATCAATTTCGCCTTCACACTCTTCGGGAGTATCAGCCACACAATCTTCGACTACCTTGGTTTCTGCGTCAGGCCGCGGTTCTATTCCATCAGCCTCAACAGGGGTTAGCCCCCAAGACGACCCAGCGAGATTTATAACGGTGCCAGTACTTGGAGCAAATGGGTTGCCAACCTTTTCCCACGTGATTTCACCTAAGACTTCTTCCAAGACATTGTTAAAAGTTCCTAGATCTAACTCTGCCGCCTCATTCGAAGGGCTGACGGTAAATCGCTTTAATGGTTCGCTTGGAAGCTCATACCCTTCAGGGGTTTCAATTTCTTTCAGGTCGTATTCACCATAAGGCAGGTTGGCGATATAAAACCCGCCCGCGGCTGGATCAATATCAGTGATTTCCCCGTCCCGAGGTGCACACTCATCGGTCCCATCGTCTGGTGCATTGTCTATACAGTCCTCGATCCGGTAAGACCGTGACGTTCCGTCGGCAGCAGCAAGCTCCCATACAGTACCGGGAAGAATTCGATTACTTCCGTCTTTTGTTTCACCAGTCTTATGCCATTTAACTGCGCCCACGTTGGCTTCGTTGGTATAAACACAGTCTATTTTCGGCATCTTTTGGTCTATCGGCTCTGGCACCACAAACGACCATTCATGTTCTGTGACTTTAGTAAGAGCAAGCTCCCGACCTGTCGCCGTATTTTCACACCTAAGTGAAGTCTTATAGTTGCTTAAATCAGCTGGCCGCCCCTCTACGCCTTGCGAGATGGAGCCGCTTTCCCGTACCCGGTACCTTTTTCCTATGACTGCGGGGGATGGCCCTGCTTTCTCGGGCTGGAGTCCTAATTCTTGCCCCACTGTTTCTGCATCTGCATCAAGTGTCAAACTGCCGTCGGCATTTTCACGGAGAATTTCTAGCTTAAACTGATCTTCTTCATTTTTCCTTGACTTGATATCTTTTTCCAATTCAATTGTGGGAAACGAATTGCAGGATGCCAAGTCGGTGCCAAAATTCCAACCACCGTAATTGGACGATGGCAGAGTCGTTCGTGCTATTACCTCACCCGTGGAAGGATCCACCTCGCTCATTGTCGCCGGCACATTCTGGTTGCTCCCTTCCACTAGGATATTGCCATCGTAGTTAAAAGCCAGGCCGTTTAGCTGCCTACCAGCGGTATCTACAGTGATAGTAGTAACGCTTTGAGCAGGGATTTCGTGGTTTTCGTTAGAAGTTTGGTCCTCAACATTTAGTCCGTCGCCGGCTTCGGTGAGCGAATCTTTCAGGACAGGAACAATTCGTACGTTTTTTCCGCCATCATGGTAGAGAATGTACATATTTCCCTGGTCGTCAAAGGCTAAGTCACCGTTCGGGTTTCCAACAGGCCGCGTTTCCGAACTATCTACTGGCACATACCCTAGGTACTGGACCCCGCTACCGTCATAGCGCCATAGGTTGAAATTCGTTCGGTAGGTGGTCTTAGTTTCCGAATACCCGTCGATCCACGGAGTATAGCCTCCTCGTTGCACCTGCCTATAACCAACGATTACCCGACGACCGTAATAATCATAACCGTATACAGGCTCGTTTTCCCAGTAAGGTTCTATATAGTCACCCCAGTGCCCTGGGACCCACTCCTCAGTACTTTCGGCTTCAATAGTGTATCCACCAAAGTAGTAATTTTTACTTCCCGTAGGTTGCATACCTCCGGCAATGAACCTAGATGAGTTGAAACCGGTATCACGAATATCATTTGGGATTAGAGTCGTCTCCACGGTCTTAACACCGTTTTCCCACTTATAAATACTCGTCGCTTCGTAGTAGTTATTAGTTCTGTCACTACCTGACCATGTGTTCCGGTCTAACGCGTAAACGATGTTTCCGCCCCCACCAACGGCGAGGCCATTGACTTGAGAATTTTGGCCGCCATAGTATCCACCGTTTCTACTCCGAAGAGTTGAGAAGTCAATCGTTGGTTTATCAGCCGTAGCTGAAGTAAAACGTCCACCCTTGGCCGGCGCTTTAACCTGATAAACGCGCCCAGTATTCGTGACCGCATAGAAGTCTCCCGGCCGGCAAGATAATTTATCCCCAGTAGCCGTTGCCTCATAAGCAGTTACGCGCTCCATTGGACCATCGGCTTCGGACACAGCTGGTGGCTTACCAGCTTCCTGATCTTCGCCGATTGGAGCCTTCATAGCATTTCCAGGAATTGTTCCATCCGTCTCTGAGCCGGTACCGAACTCGTCTCGCGGTGGGTTCTCATCTGCGAGCCGTAGTGCGTCTTCGACAATTCCTCCTGGCAGATCTTCCCCATTTTCAGGATTTAGAGATTCATCCCCTTCAGCAGCTTCAGCAACAGCCTCCTCTGCATCGCTGTCTGTGTCCTTTTCTCTGCCGGCATCCATCTCAGATACTGTTTCATTGCCTTCAGAGCGTGAAATATCCGAAGCCTCTTGTGCATTCACCGTAAGATTGCCGCCTACCAGCGCAATGAGAAGAACCATTACGGGAATTGATAACCAGGAAAGCCGAGACGGCTTAAACCAACGTGACTCAGTATTTAGGAGCATGGGTCTCAGTTCATAGATAAGGTGTGGGGAAAATAGGGAAGCGCTTCTTTAACTGCATAGAATCTTAAAGGAACCTGTTAACAATCGCAACATTCACTGCATACTTTTAGTAGATCTTATAAGTTTACTCGTCAACAAGACCTTCCGGCTTCGAAAACACTCTCTATTTGTCCATTTACTAAGAATATAATTACCGTCGGATTACCTAGTAGGCCAGACGATTACCCAGCAGCTATTAGCCTGCCCTCATTTCCCTCCTGAGCAATAGACATTCCTCTTACCCACCGGCCTAAACGACAGAATGTGTTGTTTTGCGGCGTGTCGCGGTAAACGACACTTGTGTTGGTGGACCGCGTGGTTTAGGGCACGTGGCCTTTGTATATTCCCTCAAAGGGAGAGTAGACACTGCCGAAACTTGCTGGTCGGCCGCCTTCGTGGCCGCTGGTGGTTTGTGTTTCTTGGTTGGTTAGGGGTGTGTGCTTTGGCGAGTGCGTCCTGGCCCCTGATGCGTCTACTTTCCGTGGTCGGTCTCTAGAGCGAGTGACCGTGGCTTTACAGGTGCGGCATCGCCATCGCTGGCGACTAGTGCTCGTAGTTCCGTGTTTGGTGCAAGCCCCGCCTAAGAAAGGGCATCAAGCGTGAGTTTTACTCATCGTTTCATCGTGACCTTTACTGGCTAACACACCAGAAGGCTGTGAGCAGTATTTCCCGAGGAAACGCCGTCTATCACCTCAAAAGAGTGAAATAGGACTAATGCCACCAGCTCAGACCCTCTAACGAGACAACCTCAACAACACATTCTGTCGTTTAAGCCTACCCCCATTTTCCCTAAGGAACGGTTGTCGCCGACTCGCAAGAAAGACCCCACCATGAAAGAAACCAGCCACAGAAGAAAAGCCAACTAAGATATCGATTCATCGAGCATGTCGCGACTCATGACATTGGAGCCAACGACGGTGTCTGAGTTCACGACATATTTGACACCCTGTTCCTGCCAGGGCAGTCCTGATGCTTGACTGGCGAGTCGGGACATTTTTGACACCATAAACAGTCCCAACCGCAATATGGCCATCGTCAAAGCTGCACGCCATCAAGGCCGCAGCCCAGTGGCGTCGATACAAGGTGTGACCACTTAGGACCTCCGGCGCCTTCTAAAGTCCGCAAGGGAAGGGCTCCGACCATCAGGCGTAAGTGTCCTTTTTGCGTCTTGGTGCTGCTGCTCGGAACGGTGAACCCTTGCACTGACTGCCCGATCGAAGAAACCGGCATCCCAGAACAAAAAGCAACTGAAATGCCGGTTCATCGAACATGTCACGACTCGTGACAACTGCGGAGACGGCGGGATTTGAACCCGCGGAGGTATTACCTCGCCGGTTTTCAAGACCGGTGCATTCGGCCGCTCTGCCACGTCTCCAGGTTGCGTATCGAAGGCAATCTCCTTGCCCAAGAAGCAACTTGGTCAGTCTACTAAATAGATGGCTCTGTTTCCCAAAAGGCCACCGTCAGCGCTCAAAATGAATACTTCCACGAGGTTATTCGTGGCGCAGGACACATGAGCTCCGTTAGATTGGTGCCCATGGCTACAACAAAAATGAAGGCAATCGTGCAGACCGATCCCCAGGAGCGTCGCTCCTTGGAACTCCAAGAGGTCGACGTTCCGCAACTGCAATCAGGCGAAGTGCTCGTCAAGGTGCAGGCAGCGGGCGTTAACCGCGGCGATATCCTGCAAACGATGGGAGCTTATCCGCCACCACCAGGGGCGTCAGAAATCCTGGGCTTGGAAGCAGCGGGCACCATCACGGACGCCGGGGATACCGACTGGGAGGTGGGCACCGAAGTGGGCTGTTTGCTCGCTGGTGGTGGCTACGCCGAATACGTTGCGGTCCCACAGGGCCAGCTACTTCCTCTACCCCAAGGCTATAGCGTTGAGGAAACCGCTGCGGTAGTCGAGGTCGGATGCACCGTGTGGTCCAACCTGGGCATTGAGGCGAACCTCCACGAGGGCCAGCGTGTGCTTATCCATGGTGGAGGCGGTGGCATTGGTACTTTTGCCATTCAGGTAGCTAAGGCGCTAGGAGCAGAAGTGGCGGTAACGGCCGGTTCGCAGGAGAAGTTGGATCGCTGCCGCGAGCTGGGCGCCGATATTCTCATCAACTATAAGGAGCACGACTTCGTAGAAGAGTTGAAGGGAAGCTGCGATGTCATCTTGGACATTATCGGGGCAAAGTACTTGGAAAAGAACATGAAATGCCTGGCCAAAGATGGCAAGCTCATCATCATCGGCATGCAGGGCGGTACCAAAGCCGAGATTAACCTAGGTGCCATGCTGCCCAAACGCTTGACCATCCAGGGCACGACGTTGCGCGCCCGCGATCTGGAGGATAAGGCAGAGATTGTGGCAGGCACGATAGAAAATGTGTGGCCCATGTTGGAGGACGGCCGCGTAAAGCACGCGCTGCACGCCACTTACCCGCTTGCCGACGCCGCCC
>ERZ1029856.100-NODE-100-length-10625-cov-4.153359_pt1 | contig 10625 bp, 13 predicted proteins | sample MGYA00519238_ERZ1029856 | MGnify/ENA primary metagenome ERZ1029856 (study PRJEB33666, sample SAMEA4610918) | skin metagenome | biome: Human-associated habitat; feature: Malodor aspect; material: skin | place: Philippines | collected 2015-08 ... | reverse complement strand
TGTCGTAGACCCAGGCGTCGCCGGAGACCCGGGCGTTGCCGTAGACCAAGGCGTCGCCGTAGACCTGGGCACCGTCGAAGACGCGGGCGCCGCCGTAGACCCAGGCGTTGCCGGAGACCCAGGCGTTGCCGGAGACCAGGGCGTTGCCGAAGACCCGGGCGTTGCCGTAGACCAAGGCGTCGCCGAAAAGGTTTTTCTCGTGCTCGATGTAGCCGCCAAGTTGGCCGGGCGTCACGCCAAGCTCCGCAATTTCAGCAACTGCCCGGATGCGTTTCAGTGTTCGACCTGGAGCGATCGTGATGGTGTCGCCCGGGACAAATTCGTAGTACTTCACGTCATGCTCCTTCATGCCTTCTGTTCCATGCATTTCCCCAGCCGCTCACGCAGGGCGGCGATGGCGTCGGCCTGGAGCCCGGTCAGTTCCCACAGGCCGCGGGCGATTTGTTCCAGCGCCTCCAGGGCCTGCCGCAGCAGGGCCTCGTCATACACGCTTTTGCGTGTACGTCAACACCCTTTGATCGAAAAAGGCACTGATTTGCCGCTTGGCATCCTCAGCACCTTTCCCAACCACGACCCAATACCCGACACTTTCCAGCTGCTTGATGATCGCCCTCTGCTCTTTGCTGAGGCTGCCGCCCTTGACGCGCTTCATCTCGATCCACAGACGCCAGGCCGGGACGAACAAGTCCGGGATCCCGGAGACCACGCCTTCTGCCTTCAAGCGGCCAGCGGTGGCCTTGCTGCGCGCGCCCCCGTTGGGGATGGCGTGAATCAGCACGCCAGGCCATGTCTGGCGAAACCAGCGCACCACCTCGCGCTGCTCCTCGTGCTCGGTTGGAATGCGGTATGGCGTGCTCAAAACGGTATCTCCATGACCCAGTACTCGCATGCGTCGACCGTGCCGGCGAATTCCTCTGGCGGCGTCATATCGAACACCAGGCAGTGGCCGGACTGGTCGTAGTGGTCGCAGGTGTGGCAGCACTTCGGCGGCCAGGCGCGCATCCACTCACGCCACTGGATCAGCCACTCTGGCTCTGGTGGTCTGGTGCTCATTTGCTCTCCTTCACTTGATAGTCATGAAAAACGGTCCCGCGACTGGCGTCGCCCACTTTGCAAGGCTTGACCCACACGATCCTGCCGTCTGGCAGCCTGCGCGAGTGGCCTCGGCGGTCGTGCAGCCTGGGGCTGGCGCGCGTGCCATCACCCTTGCGCTCGCGCTTGATGGCCTTGCCATCGATCACCACTGTTCGCCAGTCGTAGGTCGGTTTCTTGCCCTCTACAATCTTGCGCTGGTTGGTGAACGTCGGCCGCACAAACGGCTGGTAAGCCGTCTTGGTGGCCATCATCGAGTGATACCACTTGCTCAGCACGCCAAGCACGAGGCGCGCTTCTTCCTCCGGAACCGGGTCGTTTTCCTCGACCGGCCCGTACATGATCTGGTCGCCCTCGATGGTGTAAAGCATCGTCGGGATCTTGCGCGGCATCGCGCCGGTCGGCCCTTTCCACATATCGACGAGGATGCCTTCGTGCGGGTCTTCGCCAACCACAATAGCCAAGATGTCGTAGGAAGCGTGCGATTTGCTTGGGCCACGCGATACCACAAAGCACCGCCTGAATGGCGGCCTGCAGGTCATCAAAACGTCAGTGTTGACGGCCATCTCGGCAGCCGTCAGGCTGGAAATGTCGAACCACTGCAGCTCGGTCGGGTCTAGGCCAGTAACCGTTGCCCACTTGATCGTCTCTCGAATCAGTGGCGTCATGCCCAACTCCTTTTGATGACCCGGTGGAACTTCCCATCCATCCGGTACTCGATGCTATTGGGTGGAGTGCTGTTGCTCATCTGCACGGCGATGTAGTCCAGGGCCTTGCTGCCTTCCATGTGCGCGGCCTCTGCCAGGTGTGCGCCGGACGAGGCGGCCATCGTCATCAGTTGGCGCATGGCCTTCTGCCCGGCGTATCCATCGTGCAGAACCGGCAGGTATTCGGTGATCGGCTTGTCTGACAGGCTGCCGTAGTAGGTGCAGGCCAGCATCTCCTTACCAGACGTGCGGCTGACATGCTTTCGCCATCTCCATCCGGTGACGTCGAGGCTCATGCCCTCCAGTCCCATGATGTCGTCGTCGTGCAGCTCCAGTTTCTTGCGCTCAGGCTCTGGAAATGGATGGCCGCATGCCGGGCATGTAGATGCGGCGATGGCGCACAGTTCGCCGCAGTTATCGCAGACCTTCACCGGCGTCTCACCGTTGCCATCGCCAGCCTTCTTGGGCGGACGCACGGCGGTGATGGGGCCATGCGTGGCCACCACTCCGGCGAAGTCCAACACCAGGCAGTGGTCGGTGTGGCTCTTGGGGCGCATGCCTCGGCCGGCCATCTGAACATAGAGACTGGCCGACATAGTTGGGCGCAACATGGCGATCAGGTCGATGTCCGGGTAGTCGAATCCGGTGGTCAGCACGTTGGCGTTGGTCAGGGCACGCAGACGACCAGCCTTGAAGTCGGCCAGTATCTGCTCGCGCTCCTTCTTCGGTGTTGCGCCAGTTACGCACTCGGCCGCGATGCCGTGCTGGCGCAGCACTTCGGCCACGTGCTCGGCGTGCTTGACACCGGCGCAGAAGAACAGCCACGCCTTGCGGTCGCCAGCCAGTTCGATCACCTCGCGCACCACGCGCTGGTTGTTGTCGTCGGTATCGACGGCTGCCTGTAGCTCGGACTCGATGAACTCGCCACCACGCTTGCGCACGCCACTGGCGTCCAGCTTGGCCTTGGTGACCTTGCTGCGCAGCGGGGCCAGGTAGCCCTTGAAGATCAGTTCCTCGATGCTCACCGGCTCGATCAGGTCGTCAAACAGCGCAGGCTTGTCGGTGATCAGGCCGTGGCCCAGGCGGTACGGTGTGGCCGTCAGACCGACCACGCGCAGCGCGGGGTTGATGGCGGTCAGTTCGTTCAGCAGGTGCCGGTATCCGCCTTCGTCCTTGTGGTTGACCAGGTGGCACTCGTCGATGATCACTAGGTCGATGTGGCCCAGCTCGCGCGCCTTGTTGCGCACCGACTGAATGCCCGCGAAGGTGATCGGCTCGCCAAGCTGCTTTTTGCCGATGCTGGCGCTGTAGATGCCCATCGGCGCGCCTGGCCAGTGCAGGCGCATTTTTTCGGCGTTCTGCTCGATGAGCTCTTTGACGTGCGTGAGCATCAGCACGCGCGTCTCTGGCCAGTTCTGCAGGGCGTCCTTGCACAGCGCGGCGATGATGTGGCTTTTGCCTGCGCCGGTCGGCAGCACCAAGCACGGATTGCCGTGGTGGCCAGCCTCGAACCATGCGTAGAGCATGTCGATGGCGCGTTGTTGGTACTCGCGCAACATCAACCCACGATCCTCGCGCCGAACTGCTGGCGCAGTTCCTCGACGTACTCGTCGCCCAAGCTGCACAATTTGGGATTGGCCAGAATCTCGCGGCTTGTGTAAACGTGCGCGTCTCCTTCACCGTTGGCCACATCGCGACCTTCGATGACGTAGACGGCCGTCCACTCGTCCAAGCCGTCCTTGCGCGGCCAGGGCACCAGATCAGGATGCAGGACGTGGCTGTCGCAGCCGGTGCGCTGAAAATCGACCGGGATTCCGTCGGCGTCGTGGCGCTCGCAGCGCCAGGTGCTGTCCTCCTTGGCCGTGCTGTGCGCGCAGGTGCGGCAGTTCACGTGCTTGGTGGTCTTGGTCTCGTGGCAGAACTCGTGCGCCGGGCATTGCTTGCACTGATACCATGACGGATCGGCGCTGATCGGCTCTGGCATGCGGTCGGAGAGTGCGATCCTGCGGCCTCGCTCGATGTACTTCTCGGCCACATCTTTTTGGTAGCGCACGCGCTCGGTGTAGATGCGGTCGTCGTCTTTGCAGACGGCCACGTACAATGCACGGTCGATCTGGGTGCCGTGCATGTAGACCTGCATCTGCACGAAGTGCTCTGGCTTGGACTTCTCGACCCCGTTCTTCTCCAGGTCGGCGAATGACTTGGCGCTGTGCGTCTTGAACTCGGCGATGTGGCGCTTCTTGGGAGCCTCCGGCACGCCTGACTCGATGATGGCGTCAACGCTGCCGGACACGTGCGCACCGAAGTCCACGCGCATCTGCTGCTTGCCAGTGCAGCGAACGTCTATGCCGATGGCTCTCAGATCGGACACAATGACGGCCTCTTCCATCTGGCCGCGGCGGAACAGGCGCAGAATGCGGCCGGGGAGCTTTGGCTGCACGGCCCACCGGAAGGACAGCCAAAGCCAGCGGTCGCAAGGGTGGCCCAACTGGCTGCAGCCCATGTGCGGCCTGGGCGGCTCGGCCAGGCTCTCGTGGTACTTGTCGATCAGTGCTTGGATGCTATGATTCGGCTCGGGTATCTTCATGGTGCCCAGTCTCCTTCTGAGTGGTTGCCCCAGTCCTCTCACGAGGCTGGGGCTTTTCTCTGCTTACTTCCTTGCCCAGGGCGGTGCGGCCTTGGCAGGACCAGCCGAGGCAGGAGCAGAGGCTGCAGGTGAGGCTGCAGGTGCTGCGAAAGTCGGCACGCTGCCGGTGATCGCCTTGAAGCCCTTGACCTCGTTTCGAGCTGGATATTGCTCATCTGCCGCGCGCACATCGAGCCTGATCGACAAGACGCCGCCGATCAATTGATCGGTGTCGGTAACCCTAGCCAATCCGATGGCGCGCATGAGATCGCCAAGCTGCTGGCGACCGATCTCCTCGGCCTTGGCGCTGGCGTTCTTGATGTTCAGGTTGCCGAACACCACGCGGCCCTGGTGCGTCGGCCCGGTGATGTCGTAGCGCACCTTGATGTACTGGCCCGATCCGTCCTTGGTGGGCCTGAGTTCGGCGGCCGTGATAGTGGCCGTGTACCAGCCGGGTGGCAGTGGCTCGTAAGTGTTGCCCTGCGGCAGGTCGTCTGCGTTGAAGGTTTGTCCGAGGAATGCCATGCTATTTCTCCTTGCGAATGATGGTGAATGAGGGGCGACCGGGCTTAGCCGTGATGGCCGCCGACAGGGGCCTGGTGATGGACGGGTCGGCCGCCTTCCATGCTGCCATGTTGATCTCCGGCTTCCACCGGAAGAGGCTTGAGAGGTGCTCAGTCAGGCCGTGCTCGGCAGCGAGCTCTTGCAGCTTGTCGCCATCGACCTTGCGGTCAATGCGACCGACGATCTTGATCGTGTACCGATCAGGATCGACCGTTTCGGTGCCCTCCAGGTTCTCAGCCACTCCGACCAGGGACTTGATGCGGTCCTCGATCCTGCGGCGGTCCTCGACCGCCTCACGCTCGGCCTCCTTGGCCGCCAGCCACATGGCGGCCAGCTCGTTGAGGTCGTCGGTCAGTCTTTCTGGCAATGCCATGATCACTCCCCCTGGATCTTGGCGATGATCGCGCCCAGGTCCGGCGCTTCCCACATATCCAGCTTGCCGCTCCTGTCTTTGGCAAGCCAAAGGCCATCGCTGTCGCACATCAGGGCGCGCTGGGTGACGCCTTCACCATCCTTCTCGACCCGCAGCGCCAGCACCTCGTCGAAGAAGTAGGGCAGGGACTGGCCCGTCTTGTTGCCTGGCATCGAGGGCGAATACAGAACACGGCCCAGCTCGTCCTGCGTCTTTTCGAGCTTGGCGCTCATGTATACGTGGCGGCCTGGCAGGTCGCGGAAGGCTCGGATGATGTCTGCCATCTGCTCCTGCATCGCACCGTAGGCCTGGCGCGGGTCTTTGGTCGCCTTCTTCTCGGCGTTGAGCACCACCTCGGCGATCTCGCTGATCGAGTCCAGCGCCACCGACTGGTAAGCCTTGGCCTCGTCAGAGCTGGTCAGCCAGGCGTAAGCCTCCTTGAGCGTGTCCATGTCGCTGATCTCGATGTAGGGCAGGTCTGCATCCTTGATGGACAGCAGGCCACCCTCAGCCGAGAGGACGATGGGGCTGGGCAGCGTCTTGATCAGGCTGGTTTTACCAGCCCCTGCCTGCCCGTAGACGAGCACCTTCACGCCGTTGGCAGCCAGACTGCCGGTCGTCTTTACACTGATTGCCATCAGGCATCTCCTTCATGTTGCTGCGCCTTCGGCCAGTTCCGTTCGCGCAGTGGGTGCACTATACCAGCTTTCCGGGTAAAATGTCAACACCGCACGAAAATTAGTTTGGAAGGACTGACATGAAGACCCAAGAGGCAATCGACTACTACGGCAGCGTGAAGAAGCTGGCTGACGCGCTTGGCATCTGGCCACAGACCATCTACACATGGGGCGAGACTCCGCCGATGGCTCGTCAGTACGAGCTGGAGGTAAAGACAAAAGGTGCGCTGAAGGCAGACAGAGAGGCGAAGATCAACACATTGCGGGAGCCTTTCAATGGCTGACCTATCCAGAGTCCTCGGCGGCCCATGGTCGCCGCCACCAGAAAAACGCATCGCTCCACCGGAAGAGCAGCTTCGCGACGCCATTCGGGCGGCCGGGCTGGAGCCGCCAGACGAGCTGCTGTTGGACGGAAAGCTGCACCGGTTTCGGTCTGGCACCAAGGGCGGCGCCAGGGCCGGCGACAAGGCGGGCTGGTACGTGGCCTTCGGCGACGGTGTGCCGGCCGGGCGTTTTGGCTGCTGGCGCGCGGGCGTCGAAGTGGCATGGCGCGCTGAGGTCGGGCGCACGCTGACGGCGGCAGAGGAGATGGCGCACGCCAGGCGGATGGCGGAGGCCAAGGCGCTGCGCGACGCCGAGATGGAGCGCCGCCGAGAGGTGATAGCGGCGACCGTCGAGACAATCTGGGCATCGGCCCAGGCGGCCAGCCCCGAGCACCCCTACCTGCAGCGCAAGGGGATCGGCGTGCATGGGGCGCGCGTGACCGGCGACGGTCGCCTGGTGGTGCCCCTGTACGGACAGGACGGCAGCCTCTCTAGCCTGCAGTACATCGCCCACGATGGCAGCAAGCTCTTCCATCCGGGCGGCCAGACGGGCGGCAAGTTTTGGATGCTCGGCACGATGGACGAGCCTGGCACCCTCTACGTCGCGGAGGGTTTCGCCACGGCGGCGACGATCCACGAGACGACCGGGCGCCCATGCGTTGTCGCGTACAGCGCCAGCAACCTGGTGCCGGTCACCGGCATCCTGCGCGAGATGTACGGCGCGGCACAGGACATTGTGATCGTGGCCGACAACGACGCGTCTGGCGTGGGTCAGCGTTACGCAGAGCAGGCGTCGGCCAAATACGGCGCGCGTGTGGTCATACCACCGATCGAGGGGATGGATGCCAACGATTACGCCAGGGCTGGGCACGATCTGGCCAGCCTGCTGCTGCCGCCTGCCAACGATTGGCTGATCCCGGCCGACGACTTTTCGGCCAAGCCTGCCCCGATCTCATGGCTGGTAAAGCGGTGGGTGCAGGATCAAGCGCTGATCATGGTCCACGGCCCATCAGGCGGCGGCAAAACATTTGTTGTGCTGGATTGGTGCCTGCGCATGGCCAGCGGCATGAGCGACTGGTTCGGCCACAAGGTCAAGCGGGGAAACGTGGTCTACCTGGCCGGTGAGGGCCACCATGGCTTGCGTGGGCGCATCGCAGCCTGGAAACACTACCACCAGGCCGAGCACCTGTCCATGTGGCTGTCTAGGGACGGCTGCGACCTCAACACGCCGACCGGATATCTGCAGGTCGTGGAGCATCTGCGCGGCCTGCCGGCGAGGCCGTCACTCATCGTGGTGGATACGCTGCACCGCTTCCTTATGGGCGATGAAAACAGCGCGAAGGACGTCAAGACCATGCTCGACGTCTGCAACGCTCTGATGGGCGAGTTCCAGTGCAGCGTGATCCTTGTACACCACACCGGGGTGGCCGAAGAGGCGCAGCACCGCGCGCGCGGATCATCGGCCTGGCGCGGCGCGCTGGACATCGAGATCAGCGTCGTGCCGGGCAAGGACGGCGCGCCCATGCAGATCGTGCAGCGCAAGTCAAAGGACGCCGAGCTGGCCCAGCCTGTCCACGTCGTGCTGCAGCAGGTCACCATCCCAGGCTGGTACGACGAGGACGGCCAGCCGGTCACATCGGCCGTCGTCATCCAGGCCGAGGCTCCGGCCAACCCCAAGAAGAACGGCAAGATCGACAGCCACCGTAAGATCTTTGAGAACGCTTGGTGGGCCTCCGGCTGCGAAGAACGCAACGGCATGCCATACCTCAGCCGGTCAGCCATGCTCGACTACCTGATCGAGAAACTGGGCGTCAGCGAGACCTCGGCCAAGCAGTACATCAAGCCGAGCGTACTCGGAAAGCCCATCGCAGACCTGCTGATGGCCGAGATCATCAAGCCGTTCGAGCATGGATGGATAGTGGTCAACGAGGCCCAGGCAAGCTCGATGCTGATTCGCAAGACGGAGCGTTGATGAGACTTATCCACAGACTTATCCACAGGCTTTCAAGCCAGGTAACTGGTAACTGGAACGGAAAAAAACGTAACGAGTTACCTGGGGCAAAGCGTCGATTCCGGTAACGTAACGTAACCCCCCCCCTATAGGGGGGGTTACCAGTTACCGGACGATGCGGCGAGGCCTCACCGGAAAGCCCGAGAAGCCCCGCCCTTCAGGGCGGGGAGGGATAGGGCGGCGCGCGTAGCGTGCCATGTGGTTGCTTTTCGCACACAGCACAGCTAAAATGTGGTCTTACGTTGTGCAGCGGGCCTCCACCTATGTACAAGAGGCTCCGCATGTGTTAGAATGGTTTACGTTGCGGTGGAAACTTGTTGCAGGACTACCAAACTGCGCCGCAGTGCTCCGCCTATAGCTGCGAAGCAGCTTAGGGGGTGGTGAAGCGGCGCATGGCGCACAGCGCCATTACTCGGGTGATTCCTGTTGCTCGATGTACTGCTTCAGCACCGAAAGCGGCGCACCGCCGACGGTAATGATGCAGTAGCTGCGGGACCAGAACACCGGCTTGCGCCAGTAGTAGCGCTGCAGGTGGTCCCCGAATTCCTTACGGATGAGCCGGGAGGTGACGGTCTTGAGATTATTGACGAAAGCGGATGGCGCGGTGCGCGGCGTCAACTCCAACAACAGATGCACGTGATCCGCCTCACCGTTGAACTCCAGAACCGCGCCACCCCACTTTTCGGTCGTGGCGCAAGCGATCTCCTCCAGGCGGAAAAGCATTGGTTTGGTGATGCACTTCCTTCGGTACTTGGTGACCATAACCAAATGGTACTGGAGCCGGAAAGTGCAGTGATATAGCTGTCGTAGTGGTTGTGAGCACATGATAACCAAGTATAATTATGGCATGGCTCAACGCAAGGTCACCTATCGGTTGTATCCCACGGCGGCCCAGGCGGCTGCCCTAGAGCATCAGCGCTGGGTCCACTGCCTGTTGTGGAACATGGCTTTGGCGGAACGGCGCCGGGTCTGGAGCGAACGGCAAGTGTCACTGGGCTTTTCAGCCCAGTGCAAGCAACTGACCGAATGGCGTCGCCAATCGAAACTGCTGCGCGGCCTCAACGCCCAATCTGAACAAGTCACCCTCAAGCGCCTGGATTTGGCGTTCCAGCACTTCTTCCGGCGCGTGAAAAAGGGCGAGACACCTGGCTTCCCTCGTTTCAAACCGCTGCACCGCTTCAAGGGCTGGGGTTACAAGACTCATGGGGATGGCTGGCGGTTAATCACGAACGAGCGCATGCAGCATGGCACCTTGCGGCTGTCGGGCGTCGGCAAGGTGCCCATCCGGGGCAAGCCGCGCACGCCAGGGACGCCAAAGACTTGCGAGATTCTCAAAAAAAATGGTCGCTGGTACGCCAGCATCACGCTGGACTGTAAGCCTGCCCGCAAGCATGGTGAGAAAATGGGCGGGCTGGACTGGGGCGTCGAGACCTTCGCCACCATCGCGACGCCGGAAGGGACCAAGTCCATCGACAACCCCCGCTACCTCGCTAGAACCCTGAACGCCATTCGACGGGTGCAGCAGGACATTTCCCGCAAGGAGAAGGCGGCCAAGAAGGCGTCAGGCAAGACACGGAGCTTCCCCGTCTCCAACCGGCTCCGAAGGGAATACGAACGCCTGCGCCGCCTGCACGAGAAAGTCGCGAACCAGCGCCACGACTTCCTGCACCAGACCACGGCTCGGCTAGTTGGAGAGCTCGCCGTTCTGGGACTAGAGGCGCTGAATATCAAGAACATGACCGCATCCGGCGGTCAGCACAAGAAGGGCTTGAACCGCAGCATCCTTGATGCCGCCGGAGGAGCCTTCCATCGACTGCTCAGGTACAAAGCGGAAGAAGCTGGTGCTTGGGCGATGGAGGCCCCGACGCAGCAGGTCAAGCCCTCGCAGACCTGCCACGCCTGTGGTCGTCAAGAGAAGAAACCGCTCGGCCAGCGACGCCATGAGTGTCCTTGTGGCGCGTCCTGTTCACGGGACGAAAACGCCGCTCGGGTACTGCTGGCGTGGGTCGAGCAACAGCTATCCGGTCGGGAACCGGCCGATGCGTGGAGGACTGTAAGACCGGCAAACCCTCCGGTGAACCGGCACGTCCGTCGAAGCGCGAAACTCACGCCATAGCCTGAAAGGCTTGGCGGGAGTAGTTCATCGCTGAAACAACCGAAGAAGACAACCGTGCCGTTGTCATCGCACCATCCCATCAAAAGACAATTGGCAT
>ERZ1029856.99-NODE-99-length-10701-cov-237.003288_pt1 | contig 10701 bp, 5 predicted proteins | sample MGYA00519238_ERZ1029856 | MGnify/ENA primary metagenome ERZ1029856 (study PRJEB33666, sample SAMEA4610918) | skin metagenome | biome: Human-associated habitat; feature: Malodor aspect; material: skin | place: Philippines | collected 2015-08 ... | reverse complement strand
ACACCCCGAAGGGCATCATCGCGAACCCGAACTGCACCACCATGGCTGCCATGCCGGTGCTGAAGGTTCTCCACGATGCCGCTGGCCTGAATAAGCTCCACGTGTCTTCCTACCAGGCGGTATCCGGCTCTGGGTTGGCCGGTGTGCAGGCGCTGGCCGCACAGGTCTATTCCGTAGGCGATCACAACGTGGAGTTGGTCCACGATGGCTCCGCCCTGAATGAAGAAGAGTTCGGGCCGTACGTGGCCCCGATTGCTTATAACGCGCTGCCGATGGCCGGTAACGTGGTCGATGACGGCTCCCTAGAGACCGATGAGGAGCAGAAGCTGCGCAATGAATCCCGCAAGATTCTGGGCGTACCCGAGCTCAAGGTCGCCGGCACCTGTGTGCGCATCCCGGTTTTTACCGGCCACACCCTGACCATCCATGCAGAATTCGATAAGCCGATCACCCCGGAACAAGCTCGCGAGCTTCTTGTAAGCTCCCCAGGTGTCAAGGTTGTCGAAGTTCCGACCCCCCTCGCTGCCACCGGCATCGACGAATCCCTCGTTGGCCGCATCCGTCAGGATCAGACGGTGGATGACAACAAGGGCCTTGTGTTGGTTGTCTCTGGTGACAATCTTCGCAAGGGCGCGGCGTTGAATACGATTCAGATCGCTGAGTTGCTGGTGTAACACCACTGGCAAGAACGCATCATTAAAGCCACGTCCTCGGGGGAGGGCGTGGCTTTTTGGTTGGGTTATACGGGTGGAGCTGCAAGAGCGGGGGATGTATTAAAAGCACACCTGATTGCACACAAAAAGGCCATGACTACGCGGCGCCCCTAGTTATTAGAAAACAAGTTCTAAATCTTTAGATGCTTCGATGGGTGCAGCGCGGGTGACGGTATAAGGCTGCCTTTGTGCGGGCTTCAAAATCAGCAGCGGTTTTAAAAGCATGCCTGGGGTGGGTGGTGCTCCAACTGCCGGGAGGGGTTGTGTGGCCTTGCGTTTGGTGCACTTGGTGCACTCGGCGCGCTTGGATTGGTGCTCCGAAATTGCTTGCAGCTATGGGGAAAGTGAAAAGCGATTTCCGGAGGATAGGTTATCCCAATATCACGGTCAAAGCTCTAACGTAGTGAAATATGTTAGTCCATTCCACATATATGTATAGGCAACTACCTAATTTGGCATGTGACTTGACAAATTTCACGCAACTTGGCTATAGAGATGGCAGAGTCTCCATGCGCACGTTAAGGTTTTGGGGTAAACTTTCACATATCCTGTGTTTGAAATGGTAGCAAGGTTTATTTTCTTGAAGAATTTCTAGATCATGGCTTTGCTCTAGTATCTCTCTCCTTAGAAAGTGTTTTCATCATGACTGCATTCTCCTTAAAGGGGCGGCATGGCTTCTTGCAACGTCTTGCCGCCCTAGCTGCCGTACCCATCGTGGCCGGATCTTTGATGACAGGCAGCGTGAGTGCTGCGGCCGAAGATGAAGTCGCACCTGATGCAGCGATTGCTGACTCAGATTCTGCGGAAGATACGGAAACCGCCGAAGATGCGGAAACCGCGGAAGTTGCTGAAGAAGTTAAATCGAATGACAGCGACCAGCCTGATGCTGAGGATTCTGCACCACAGGACTTAGAGTCTGTGGAGGGGGAAGAGGAGGTGCCCGCGCCGGAGGAGCTGGAATCTCTCGCCGGTGCCTCTGCCACCGCCGCCGCGACGGGCACAAACATAGGATCGGGCAACCTGAGATGCGATGAAGGTTACTTTTACTCCATCCATAGGAAGGGCGAGGTACTGCAACTGCAGGAGCAGGACGGCGCATGGGGGAGCAAGCCAATTAACCGGCAGTCGTACAGCTTCCGTGGTTCTTCAGACGTTGAGAATTGGAACGGTCTTGGTGTCTCCAAGGATGGCTCGACCGTATATGCTTTTAACCGCTATAGATTTACGAAGTCTTCGACGTACGGCAGTGTTGTAGATCGAGTTCAGATGGGGCGCATTGTTAATGGGCAGCGAATCGTATCGAGTGTCTATAATTTGGGAACTCCATCCAATCTTATTGCTGGTGCCGTAGCGCCGGATGGCACTTACTATTTCGGTGGCTACCGCTTTAACAAGAGCTCGCGAGAGTTTGTGCTCTATAAATATTCCGGTGGACAGATAGCTACCGTCGGTATTATTCCAATCTCGACTCCCGTCCAGGATTCCACTTCCGCAGTCAATGGTGACATTGCCTTTGACGCATCGGGGAATATGTACTTGCTGTTCCACGAAGGTGGCACGACCCACGTACAGCTCATTCCAGTGCTGGCTGAACAACTTAAGGGAACGGGTAGCACGCGGCAGATTAATCCGCAGCCGACGACAACCATTGAGGTAACGCCCAATAATACTGCTTCCTCCCAATTTAACGGTGTGTCGTTTACTGCGGATGGCTACCTCATGATCGAAGACGGAACCGTAAATGATACCAAGAGTACAGCGTATTTCTACAAGGTCGATTCGAGCACGGGTGATGTGGTCGCCCGAGCAACCTTTGACGATGGCGGCTCCAATAACGTCTATATGGATAAAGACAGAAGAGATTCGCCTTGGTCATACGGCGGCCAAGTTGACCTTGCATCCTGTGCAACTTTCTCAACGCTGAAGCTCAAGAAGACGTTCCCAAAGGGTCGTGCTGCCAAGGACGATCAGGTCGAGCTGCAGATTTGGAATAACAAAAAAGACACCAACAAGAACAAAAAGCTGGCGTGGATTTCTACTTCGGGTGACGAGGACGGCGAACAGCCAGAGGTGGCCGGCCCTGTGATCGCCACCCCAGGCGAAGTCTTCCGCCTCCTCGAGGTCCCCAGCGTCTCAGAAGGGACCGGCAGTGATCGACTCCGCCACTACAAATCCAACTTGACCTGTAAAGAAGCAGGCAGTGAGGGAGCTTTATCGGAGAATATTGAGACTAAGTCGGTTAACAATGAACACCCCGAGATGCGTGAATGGTTAGTCAAGATCCCGTCAGATTCTGCACTGCAAATCCAATGCATGTACGAAAACACCCCGGTTGAGGGTCAGGGAACAGTGACTTGGAAGAAGACAGACGCGGCGACCGATAAGATTCTGCCTGACTCGACGTGGAAACTGACGCGTTTGACGGATGCTTCCGGACAGAAGATTGCTGCCGAGGAATTGGTAGACGGCCGTGACCAGTTTGAGATCAAAGACAAGACTTCGAAGACCGAAGATGCGACTCGCGATACGAATGACGCTACCGGTGAATTTAAGGTAGAGGACCTTCCCTATGGAAAGTGGCGTCTGGAAGAGGTGAAAGCCCCTGACGGATACCGCATCGTGGGTGCGAACAAATATGAGTTTACGGTTAATAAAGACAAGAAGGACGTTGAAGCAGTTACTGGCGGAGCTATCAAGAACTACAAGGCTCGTATTGAATGGTCCAAGGTCGATGCTGCAGATGAGAAGAGCGCCCTTGCAGGATCGGAATGGAAGCTCACTGGACCAGACGGCAAGGAGCTTACTGTAACGGATTGTGTTGAATCCGAATGTGCACCAGAAGTGAATGACATTGACCCTGGCGAAGGTAAATTCAGCGTTGCGGAGCTCGGCAACGGCGAGTACACCCTCAAGGAGACGAAGGCCCCAGAGGGGTACCTCGTAGCCGAAAAGACGTACAAGATTAAGATCACCGATGGTGGCTACTCCGTCAATGGAGGCGTTGAGAGGAAGTTCCCGGTTCCTTCCGAAACCAACTACATCCCGTTGAGCATCGGCGATATCAAGAACGAGCGCATGGATGGCGTCGTGACGTGGACCAAGAAGGACCCATCTGGCAAGGCTTTGCACGGCTCCGAATGGACGATCGTCAAAGTTACGGCCGACCACAAACCCATCGACGGCGCTGAGGCGATCCAGGTGACTGATTGCCAGGCAAACGAGGAATCGGAATGCACCGGGCCTGACACTGACCCGGCGGGTGGTGCATTCGAGGTCGGCGGCTTGGAGTTTGGCGAGTACAAGCTCGTCGAGTCCAAGGCACCTGCAGGGTTCGTCGTCGATACCACAGAACACTTTTTCACAATTTCTAAGAACGGTGAGGAGGTCGTGGCCGGAGCGTTTGAAAACGAACTTGGTAAAGGCGTAAAGCTGCCACTGACCGGCGGCGTGGGAGCATTAAAGTTCCTGATCGCCGGTGGCATTCTCGGAGTTCTAGCGGCAGCGATGGGAGGCGCGCATGTAATGCGACGTCGCAACAGCTAACCGCACATATTCATCAAGCTTTCCATGGCTTATCAAACCCCTTAAGGAAACTCTCTTCTCGCTTTGTTAACTAGGAGCGAGACTCTTGAAAGGAAAACACACTATGAGCGTTAAGCGCACCACCATTGGTCGCCGCCTAGCCTGCGCCGTTGGCGCTTCCGCCCTGATTCTGTCCGGCGCCGGCTTTGCCGGCCCGGCGGTGGCGCAAACCGAGCCGACCGCTTCTGTGGCGCCTGCCGATTACGGCAATATCGACTTCGCCAAGCAGGGTCACATCACTATCAACAAGCACCTGCACCAAAACGGCTCTTCCGCCGTGGGCGATCCGGCTACCGGCGACTACGACGGCACCCCAGCTGAGGGCCTGGACGGAGTGACGTTCGAGATCTACAAGATCAAGGACATCGACCTGTCGAAGCAGGCTGGCTGGGAGGCAGTCAATAAGTACAAGATCCCGGCTGATCCGGCCAACGACAGTAAACTTGAGCTCGTCGACACCGTCACCACCGCTAATGGCGGCAAGGCCACCACGAAGGACCTGCCGGTCGCAGCCTACGTCGTCGTTGAGGCCGACGCCCCGGCCGACGTTATCGACCGCTCCGCACCGTTCGTTGTGACCCTTCCGTACCCGGACACCACCGCCAACGACGGTCGTCTCGATGAGCGTACCAACACCTGGCTGTACGACGTCAACGTCTTTCCTAAGAACGGTAAGACTAAGCTCAACAAGACTGTCGAGATGCAGAACACGTATGGTCTTAACGTCGGGTCTGAGGTGCACTTCCCGGTAACCGCCGAGATTCCGCAGGTGGCTAAAGATAACGTGTTCAAGTACTTCCAGGTCGTCGACCCGATGGATTCCCGCTTTGACCAGGAATCTTTGGGCGTTGAGTCTGTAACCCTGGGTGGTACGGCTCTCGAATCCGGTGACTACACGGTCGCAACTAACGGCTCGCGCGTTATCGTTTCACTGACGTCGCAGGGGCTGGGCAAGCTGAAGAATGCCGCTGGCCAGGAGCTCAAGGTGGTATTCAAAGGTAAGCTGAAGTCTCTCGATAACGGAAAGAAGGAAGACTTCGGTCGAATCCTCAACCAGGCATACGTTTACTCGGATACCGAACCTAACCCGGGCGAGTCGACTCCGCCGAGCACCCCACCTACTGAGCCTGTCACCACCCCGCCGGACACCCCGCCAGTGACCACGACCCCTCCGGGCGGCACCCCGCTGGTCAAGCAATTCTGGGGCGATCTGAAGATCCACAAGGTTGACCAGGGCGACGGCAAGACGGGTCTGCAAGGCGCGAAGTTCAAGATTTACCCGGCAACCAACGCGTACCCGGAAAACGGAACTTGTGGTCCCGAGTATGACAAGGACGCTCCGGTTCAGGTAAACGGCACCGGTACCGGTAACGATCTCGAGGTCACCTCTGACAAGGACGGCAATGTCCATTTCGAGGGTCTGTTCGTCTCCGACGACCAGAATGATCCGAAGTCTGCTAAGCAGCGCTGCTACGTCCTCGTCGAGACCGAGGCCCCGACGGGCTTCGTTACCCCGAAGGATGAGGCTGCGGTCTTCCCGGTTGCTGTGAAGATTGGACAGACTGCTGCCGAGGAATACGACGCAAAGGTCGAGAACGTCAAGCGCGATACCCCTGAACTGCCGCTGACCGGTGGCAAAGGTGTGCTGTTCCTGATGATTGTCGGTGGTCTGTTGCTGCTGGTTGCTGTTGGTGCTGGTTTCGCCTTTGTACGCCGTATCAACAAGTAATTGATTCGTGGCGTGGTTAAGTAACCGCGTTGCGTCGCCCAATGCAGGGCATCAAATGCCCCGCCGGCGGGCATAAACGCCGGCATGGTGCGGTGGTTTTCCACCGCACCCCCACATTTTTGTCATAGACTTGCTGTTTAGCCTGTGCCACCCGGCATCCCCCCTATATGAGGAACGGACGTATCTGTCATGGTCACCACCGCGCCACCGCGCTCTACCGGACCGGATACCCCAGACGCGCAACCAAAGCGACGTTGGGTGTTTTCCGGACTCGCATTGTTTGCGTGTATAACGGCGCTAGCCGGCCTCATGTTGGGGTTGTATCCATCTACTGCCGCGTGGTTTAACGCCCGCGAACAGGCCAAACTGCTAGATCTCTATGATTCCAAAATTGAAAATGCAACCCCTCTTAGCGCGGAGCAATTACTTGAACTCGCGCACCGTTATAACGACCGTCTGACCGTAGGCGCTGCTCTCGATCCCTGGACTAACGTTCCTCGCGGAGCGGGCAAAGAAGACGGCGATGGTATGGCCTATAAAGACCAGTTGCGTGCTGACGGTACGGATGTCATGGCTCGTATCCGTATCCCTTCTATCGATGTGGATCTCCCCATCTATCACGGCACGAGCGATGACACTCTAAAAAAGGGCGCTGGCCACTTGGAAGGTACCTCGTTACCAGTGGGAGGACCAGGCACCCATTCCGTTATCACTGCACACCGTGGCTTAGCTGACGCCACCATGTTCACTAACCTCAACAAGGTTGGGGTAGGGGATAGATTTACCATTGAGGTGATGGGTGAAGTCCTTACGTATGAAGTGCGTGAAACTCGTGTGGTCAACCCAGAAGACACCAGGTTCCTTCAAACTCAAGACGAACGTGACCTTGTCACACTCGTTACCTGTACTCCGTTGGGCATCAATACACAGCGCATTCTGGTGACAGCTGAGCGCGTTACTCCCACGCCCCAATCCGATATCGATGCAGCACGTCAAGCTTCCCAAGTCGGCTTTCCTTGGTGGGCGGTCATTTTCGCAGTGGGATTTAGCTTAATCGCCTTGTTTTTCTGGCGTTCGGGTTACATGATTCCTCCTAAGAAGAAGGAATCAGACATCGAAGGCGAAGCCGATGGCGATGAACTCTGAAACGGCGGGTAAGGAACCCAACGTGGTCATTACCGACGCTAAACACTCCACCGGTACTAGATCCAATGCGGGTACCGGTGAGAGCTCAGCGAAAAAGAAAGCACAGACGGCAATTGCTGCGATAGTGATGCTTTTGTGCGGACTGCTAGGGCTGGTGATTCTTTTCTATCCAGTCGTGTCCACTCAACTTAACAATTATGAACAGTCTAAACTCGCCCGACAGTTTGGTGCAGACGCCGACCAAGCTGACCCTGGCGTAGTTGCTGATGCTCTTGATGCTGCCCATGCCTACAACGAGTCGCTAGGAAATGGACCCCTGCAGGATCCGTGGACCGGTGGAGATAGCACTAAAGATCCTGCCTATCAGGCATATGAGAAGCTCTTAGGGGAATACCCGGCGATGGCGCAAATCTCTATCCCAGCTATTTCCGTGAACTTGCCCGTCTACCACGGGACAAGCGGCGACACACTTCTCAAAGGTGTTGGCCACCTCTACGGCACTGCGCTACCCGTTGGTGGTCTGGGGACGCGTTCGGTTCTAACAGCGCATTCCGGTATCCAAGAATCGACCTTCTTTGACAATTTGGAAAAAGTCAAAAAGGGTGACGCCATTTATGTACGCAATATTGGTGAGACCCTGAAATACCAAGTGCGCGACATTGAAGTCATCCGTCCAGCGGAAATTGACCGTATCCAGCCAATCCCAGACCGAGACTTAATTACCCTCGTGACCTGTACACCTTATGGTATCAATACCCATAGGCTTTTGGTTACCGCCGAACGTGTCCCTATGGAATCCGGTGAGGCGGACCGTGCATTTGCCGGTGACGGAATTGTCTGGCAGTGGTGGATGAAGTTAGCTATTGGTGTGTTGGTGGTCATCCTTCTACTAGTCGGGTGGCTCATTATCCGTATTTTGCGAGCTAAGAAGCTCACGAACAAAGCAGCTGGAGCAGACGCTGCTAAATCTAGTGATACTGAGGCGTCGCTAAGCGCTTCAGCGGCCGAGGAGTCCCAGTAATATGCAGAAACCAACTTTCCCGAACACACGCAAATACCCAAGCAGTCGCCCATTCCTGAAAGGACGCCCTACTATGAAGAAGAATCACCTGTTCCGAATCCCAGCGGCTACGACAGCGGCCGTTGCTTTGTTGCTGGCCTCCGGGCCCATTGCCAGTGCAGATAGCCGCACAATCACCGGCGCTACGGATGGGCTCAACATTTCCGATATTCGTTGTGATACCGGCTCCCTAACGCTAATTAAACGTCCTCCCGCAGCGTTTGAGGGCGTCGATAAGGCAGATTTGCCCGAGGGAACTATCGACGGAGCTACATTTACTCTTCGACGGATAGATGACATCGATCTCACCAAACAAGCTGGATGGGATGCGGCCAAAGCGCTTACGATCGAAGAAGCGCGTAGCAGGCTCAGCGACGAAGTGTGGAAGGCTGAGTCGGGGCGTGATGGTCGCGCGGTCGTAACTGGTCTTCCCACGGGCGTCTACCTTGTTTCTGAGACTCCGCCAGCGAACCGACCCGCAGAATATCGGAGGACCCAAGAGTTCCTAATCACGGTGCCTGCTGGAATGCGGACAGCGGATGGAAACGTTGCATCGTGGTCTTGCGACGTGCAGGTGTTTACCAAAGACACTGACAATGTTCCCCCAACCGAACCCTCTAATCCACCGGAGACAACGCCGGTGTCCACACCACCGGAGCCTTCAACCACCGTGCCAGACTTCCCGCCGGGAGAGTCTTCAGTCACGTCAACGCCGAGTTCACCTGTTCCAGGCACCCCTAAAACCCCTGGCGAACCTGATCTACCAGAGAAGGTCGGTAAGGGAGTCACCGACCGATTGGGAAACACGGGTGCTAACGTGCTGGGCATCGCAGCCCTAGGAATTGCACTCGCAATTGCCGGATTCCTTGTTCAAAGACGCAAGAAGAATGAGGAGAACGGGTAGTCGACGTTGGCAATGGTGGCCCAAAAATGAGAAGGAATAGGGGGAAAGGACTTCGGAGAATGCCGTGAGAAATAGTCGCGGCATTCTGGCAAAGAAGACAGTGTTACTACCTGATGGCTTAAGACCTCTGCCAAGAAGCTTCTTTCCTTGCATTAATAGCTGGTGCTGCGCGAACTGTGCCGTGTAAGGTCTAATTCATTTCTGGGAATTTCAGATGATTCCCGTATGTTTCGTTCAGTGCGTTCCCCTACCGCGACTGAAGAGCGAGGCTTTAGTCGATAGCTTTTATTGGGCATATGAGCGAGCCTTATAAGTGAAGGTGAATCGCTGCACTTAGCTCGAAGAAAGAATGTCAAGCCTAAATTAGCTGCCGTCATAATGGTGATTGCGGTGGTATTTGGGGCTTCAACGGACTTCTAGGCTCGCGCTGCTGGTGCGCCCGTAATTTCTGTTACGGGGGCCTGACCCCGGAAGGTGGACACGTCCGGGGGTAGGCCCGGCACAGTGATGGTCAACCCGCCGAAGACCCCGCACTCGGATGCAACATCGACTGAAAAGTCCGTCGCTAAACAGCCAGGATTACTGGCGCGCACTGGTGCAAGCGTCCTTGGTGTGGTTGCTATCGGAACCGTACTCGCTCTTGCTGGTATCTACCTGGTACGCAGGCACGGAAGGAATTCTCACTAGGCGGTAGTCCAAACCAATAATGTCCCTAAAAGGCGACTTCTAAGAGTCGCTCTTTTAGGGACATTCTGTGTCTATATGTGTCGAAATAGGCCTATATAAGGCTCAGCTGACTAATCCTTTGGGACTTGAGGCTTCGTGTGCTCTACGTAAACGACTGATGGATCTGGATCCTCGCGGTCGTAATCAAGATCTTCATCGTTTTCGAGCTCTTCGTGGATCTCTTCGGCGATATTGGTTACGAACTCGGTGGTTTCCATGTTGGACGCCGCAGCCAGCTTGCGTAGCTCACGCTCATTCTTCTTAGTAAAGCGCTTACGCGGATCCAAGCGGCGGGAAACCAGTTCGTGTGCGCGCATGCGGCGGTCAGACTCATCGGCCAGCTTGCTGCCGTTTTTGATGCGGTTGAAGACCATCACCGCAATCATCAGCAGGCCCAAGTAGCCCAAGATCGGATAAACATTGCTGACCAGCGTCTGGAAGCCCACGAAGGACAGGATGAAGCCGACGATGCAGCAAACAGTGTAGACAGGGTAGAAGCGCTTAGGATTATTGCGGGTCAAGCGCTTGCCCAGCGCGTAGAACATGCCGATGGCGGTATTAAAGACCATGCCGTAAATGACAAAGGTCATCAGCACGCCCAAGACTGGGTGGATGTTGGTAATCAGGCTCAGTACCGGCATGTCCTGGCCGTTGACGGTCTCTGCCTCGAAGAAGAGGGCGAATACCAGCAGGGCCAACAGGATCAGGTAGAGCAGGCCGCCAATGAGGCCACCGACGCCAACTGCACGGTTATCCAGGAAGTTACCGCCAATAACGATGGACATAGATACTGCCGTCATCACGTTCAGGCCGGTGTAGTTCAGTGCGGCTAGCCACCAAT
>ERZ1029856.94-NODE-94-length-10951-cov-6.478065_pt1 | contig 10951 bp, 6 predicted proteins | sample MGYA00519238_ERZ1029856 | MGnify/ENA primary metagenome ERZ1029856 (study PRJEB33666, sample SAMEA4610918) | skin metagenome | biome: Human-associated habitat; feature: Malodor aspect; material: skin | place: Philippines | collected 2015-08 ... | reverse complement strand
GACGGGAGCACTGGAAAATTCGCGATTGCAAAACGCATTTAGGCATGACAAGATTGAGCCATCTCCTTCACATAGGTAGAACGTGTTGAATGGATATACTCACGAAAATTTCGACAAAAATTTTCGTGACCGCAGGGCATGATCTTGCAGGATCGGGCCCTGAATTTGTTTTCGGATTTGTCCGATAAGCAGTCTTAGGTCACAGATGCACCCCCTGCACCCTGACTATCATCACCACGGAAGCGACCTGCTTCGGAAAGCCACTGCGTCATCACATGCGACATGGAGCACCCGCGCTTCGCTGACTCAGTAGAAAGCTTCGCCACGAATGGCGCAGGCAAGCGTAATTCGACGCGCACAATCGCGTCGTCGGGCACTACCCGATGGGCCTTACGGCCAAAATGCGCTGACGGAATTTCCATCAACCCTCCTTCACACAGCTACCGACTCGCGACACGGGTGTGCCACGAGAACACAGACAAACGCCTGCGCCAGCCAGAAAAAATCCTGGTCAGTAGTGACATTAAAGTCACTTCAAATCAGTAGCCCTGTGTGGGCCGTGTCCTTACACGTCAAAGCGCGGTCCGCATTGGGCCTTTGTGGATTACCGGCTCCAACCGGCACAAAGCAAATCACTCAACGACCTTCGCATTTGCTCAAACTTTCACCACACAGCGATCCCAGTCAGAATTCGAGTATCGGCCCGCGATCTATCCAGACAGCAACCCGCCGTCAGAAAATCAAATCCACAACCAAGGCTTCATTCATCGCCACCTCAAATGTTTGGCACACAAAATTACAGCAACACGTCGAATCGGAATGCTAAGTATCCTGCGGATGCAAATGACTAAAGGAATCGCGTGCTTCCTGTTAAACGATGCGGATATACTGAGATGCTAATCAATCTCAACCTATAGAGTGAAGCCCACTCAGGCCGTAAATATCCATCAACCTGGCATGTAATGCCGCGGCAGCAATCGGAAGAAGCGAATCATTGGACAAACCGTTAACAACACTCACGGTTAAACTCGATCACTTCACACCCCAAGGAACGCCGATGGTGCGTTTACCAAATGGGCTGCTATTAGCCGGGGACCAAGAGATCAAGACATTGAGCCCTAAGGTGGGCGACATCCTCGTGTATTCCTCGGGCTGGGAAATCGCATCCAACCAGAGCTGGGAAGTTAAGGCTCAAATTGGGGTTATCGAGCAAGAGGTCGGCCCCGACGGAGTTCTTATAAAGACTCCGGACGGGTATGTCCAGAAGTCGGTGCATAGAAATACTCGATGGAGTCTAGGGGATTACGCCCTCTTCAATGAGAATTCTTCGATTTTGAATGTCATCCCACAAGAGGCAGCGCGAAAAAGCACTATCGAGGATGATGTCAGTGCCTCGCAGTTTCGTGTCGACCTAGACCCCGAGAGATTTCATTGGGACTATTTTGTCGGCTCGCACGAGATACTGTCCGACGCAAAACGAATAGTAGAGTTGTACACCACGCCCGAGGGACGAGATTTAATCTCACAGATGAAGGTTGATCCTGTACACGGGATCCTTTTCGCCGGTCCACCGGGAACCGGGAAGACCTTTTTAGCTCAAATAATGGCAGCCCAGTCAAAGTCCGCCTTCTATTTGGTTACAACCGCGTCTCTAGGTGGTCAACTGGTAGGGCAAAGTGAAGAACGACTTGAAGCAATATACGAGGACGCAGCTAAACAAGAAATGTCGATCATTTTTGTTGATGAGATTGATGTTTTAACTAAAGACCGTTCGAATGCGTATGAACACGGTTCCCGTCTCGTTAATGTATTTCTCACGAACATGGACGGAGTAGGAGCACCTAAAAATGTCCTAACTATCGGGGCAACCAACCGTATTTCCGACATTGACCGCGCGCTGCGCCGACCCGGGAGGTTTGACCGCGAAGTATATTTTCGTCTACCGAATCAAATGGACCGTCTTGAGATTCTAAAGTCTCGCACGCCAACGCTAGCCAACGATATTGATTTCGATAAAATTTCGTCACAAACCGAAGGATGGACTGCCGCAGAACTACGGTCGATTCTCCAGTACTCAGGAGAGTTAGCTGTCATCGAAGGTCGTTCAAGAATATATAACGATCACTTTCTTTTGGGATTTGAAAAAGCAACTACCGCGCGAAATGCTCGAAAGGGCGGAGAAAAGTGAATATTAAGAGTTGGTTCCGAAACTATAGGAAGAAGCACGAAAGCTTCCGTCGCTCACGGATTCTAAGGAAAATCGAGCGGCTTTCCCGTAAAGCGTCACCGCTGGGCGACATAAGACAGTTCCTCTATCTCGATGAATTGGCTCTTCGTAGTTTGTATATCTCCCGGTTCGGTCCTGAGGATGCCCAAACGACCCTTACTCAGACGAGAACAAAGGACTTAGGAGTAACACTCGGAGGCGGTGCATCTATTTCTCGCGTCAATGATCGGGCCTCGAATGACACATCATCTATCAGCTTCCGATCTGGAAAAAGCAGAACCCTACAGATCGAACAAGTCTCTTCAGAACAGTCTCTTTTCAGAGATTTTGTGTCGAGAGAATCCTATGCTGGAAAAGAAAGTCAAATCTGGGACGGGGTGCCACAATCCAGCAGTCAGCCAGAGTTACCGCCTGGTGGACTAAAGCGCGGCCAACTAATTCAGGTCAGAATACGCCTAGAAGCCCATTCAATTTATGCCTATAGCACCATTGCTAACGCGCTTGTCGAAACCTCGGCCAATACTCCAGCGCTCGGAATTTCCCAGGACGACACCTTTATCCAGGCCGCCCAACTAATTCAGCAAATGCTAATCGGGCAAATTCCAATAAACTCGGAGCTCGTTGATTGGGACTGGGACAAAGAATCTAGCACACTCATCCGTCGCGCTGATGGCACGGCAAATAATTCTATCCGCCTAGTCGGCCTTACCCAACTCGACAACTATTGGGGAGATGTTCGAAGCTTCCTTTTCGACCAATCCGAGTGCATTGCCCTGGTTCGAATTAGCCAAGATACCCCCTCAACTAGCTGGTCTCCCCTCAAGCTCTTCGATGCTGCTAGGGGATTGCCCGGCTTCGACGGCTTTGATACAAAAATCGCCGAGTTGAATTCCATATTAAGCGGCAAGCAGAAAGCAGAAACACCGGTTTCAGATGCAGTGGAAAGAATCCTCAGCCAATACCTACAAATCAGAACCGACAATGAGGAACTCAAGGTTCAACTAGAGCCACAAGTAAAAAAGATAGCTCAAATGGTACCCGATGATTCTCAAAGTCAACTTAATGATGCATTTGAACAAGTTGATGTTTTACTTTCGTCGTCGGGAAACACAGAAACCACTCGCGATGAGATCGGAAACTTGCGAAGCAAGGCAATTGAATTAGGACGAGGATCCGGAGCTCCGCTCAAGAGCGAGGAAAACGTCTTACGCTCACCGAACGATGATTCAGATCTCTATTTGGTAGGCGATATCATCGCTCTGTACTGGTAAAGACTATTTAGCCCGTAGTGACTATTTCACCGTCATTCGCAAGAGAGGGATCGGAAGCTTTGCGTATGAGGGCTACTTCCTCAATCACGGCAGAGAGCGCGCACCGCGCTCCCCACACGTGAAAAAGTCGAGCCTTCCTCTACAGCGGTCCTACAAGACACAGACAGCACAAGCATAACTGGAGCCGCTGCAGGGACAATAGGTCTGTCACCTTGGACCAACACACTGATATACGACCTATCGACCGCGCCCCAATCCGCCTCTTTCGGAGTCATATACCTTGGGCTCTTCCCCACGGAAATAGCATTCACCGCATGGGGATATATTTTATCGCGCACGAGCGCTGGGAAACAGCAACAACGACGTACCTTGTCGCTGTGGTCGTTTTGCTCATGCCAGCACCAATCCTCGAGGAAGTTCCAACGTCGACTATGCTGATAGGAGGCGCCCTTTGCTCAGTAGGTGTCTTCATAACTCGCGTATGCCTGTCTCCAAGTAGAAGTTGGAACCAGCAATCAGCTGCAACAGGACAGCTAGCAAAGCTAAACGCTTTCAATAAAAATACCTGCGCCTCGCACGCTGCTGTGCAGTTGAGCTGAAGCTTTACTTCCAGCGGGCATTGAAAAACCTAAATGCCCGCTAGCAGTTGCTAAGACTTGTTTCCCGTTCATACTGCAGCCACCACTTTGTGAGGCCTGCACCCCCCGATAAGGCCCTGGTGATCTCTAGAGAAGAAGGACCGTCTGAGCATACCCCCGTGATGCTCAGACGGTTCTTCTTTTATTGACTCACTAACACATCCGAGCCGATGATATCGGCAAAGCGCTCTAGAAGGTGGTTGAGCTCAGCGACTACCTCATCACGCGACACTGTCGCAGTTGCAGCTCGACCAAAGCGTCGCTGTGCTGGCATAATGCGCGCAGCACCCATCCCAGCAGCACTCAATCGACCGTCAGCAATGCCTTGCGTGACAAAGTGGTATGTCTCGTCACGCTTGAGATTAAAGCGCTTGACCACCGCATCTAGTTCACCAACAAACTTCGTGCTAGCCATCTCATAGAAGTCCTGCGGGGTGCTATCACCCTGCAGCTGGCTCAAGAAGGCCTCAATGAGGTCAGACTTCATACGCAGGCTAGGCGAAGAATCCACCTCACGCTGCACTCGCTCGCGGTCTTCCACCTTCAAGTTGCCGCGCGCATCCTTAAGCTGCATAACCAGCTCCAGGATGTAGTCCACATCCACGGCGTATTTGCCCACCAGGGCAATCTCGAAGGTCAAGTCCTCGACAATATCGATAACCTCACCTTCACTGGTGTGCGTCATCGTGTCATGAAGATACAGGTAGGCCGACTGATAATTCTGGAAGTCACGACGAGACAGCGTGTCATCAGCATCAAATTCAGCGAACATATCGAGTGTGTTAATCAGCTGCAGAATTGTACTGAATTGCTTGACGAGCTCACGTTGCGCCTTCTCGCTATCTGGAATCTCTCCAGGTGTTGCAATCTCTCGTAGCTTATCTACCGCGTCCACGAAGAGGTCGTGGTAGTAGTCATAAGACTTAAGGACAACAACGTTATAGGCTTCCGCGTCGCCGAAGCGAGCAATAGCCTCCTCAATCTCGTCGTCCAAGTTGCGGTAGCAGACAATATTGCCTGCTGCCTTCTTCGAGCCAAGAATCCTATTCGTGCGCGAAAATGCCTGGATAAGGCCATGACGGCGCAGATTCTTATCCACATACAACGTATTCAATGTCGGGGCATCAAAGCCCGTTAAGAACATGTTGACTACGATGACCAGATCCAGCTCGCGGTTTTTCATCCGCTGGGATAAATCGCGATAGTAATTTTGGAAGCTCTGGTTATCGCTGACCGAGAAATTCGTGTCGAATTGCGCGTTGTAGTCCTCGACTGCTGCTGCCAAAAACGCCTTGTCATCTACGCCAAGAGCATCAGCGCTAAAGTCTTCGCCATCGAGGAATCCCTCATCGTCAAAGACTTCTTGTTCTCCAGAAGCCGCCGAGAAAATGATAGCGACCTTCAAGCGCTCCTTGGGAGGCCTCGTAGCCATTTGCTCCCTAAAGGCCGTGTAATAAGCCTCGGCAGCGGGAATGGAGCTTGTTGCCATCATGGCATTAAAACCACTGACCGTTGTGACAGTTCGTTGAGTATCCAGACCCATCTTAAACGCCACCGGGTCATAGTCCTGTACGGTCAGCGAGTACGTCGAGGAACGCGATGTATGCCGGGCGAAGTTATCAAGGATGTGGTCAACCACGCTTGCAATACGATCCGGGGCTAACAGCGCTTTCTCCCGGTCAATGCCCGCAGCTTCCACATCCTCTAGGACATTCGAAGCCATAGTGTCGTAGGTCTGTATATTAAACCGCAAGACGTTATCATCGCGGATTGCATCCATGATGGTGTAGGTGTGAAGCCTCGGGCCAAAGACCTGCTCAGTAGTCTCCGGGACTGTAAGAACGTTGTGGCGCTTGTGCTCATCTTCCACCGTGTGGAAGATAGGCGTGCCGGTAAAGCCGAACATCGCTGCCTTAGAAAAGCGCTTGGCAATGCGCTTATGCATCGAGCCGAACTGACTGCGATGACACTCATCAAAGATAAAGACCACATGCTCGTCATAGACATCCAAGACTTCTTTATCGCCAGTGAGATGATTGAGCTTTTGAATCGTGGTGACGATGATCTGGCACTCATCATCAAGGAGCTGACCACGCAAAACTTTCGCTGAATTATTGCCGTTAGCAGCACCTTTAGCGAACTTGTCGTACTCCTTCATGGTCTGATAATCCAGATCCTGGCGGTCGACAACAAAGATGACCTTGGCTACCTCTGGATACTGCGCAACTAACTGCGCAGTCTTAAACGAGGTCAGGGTTTTACCTGAACCCGTGGTGTGCCAGATATAACCACCAGCGTTAACCGTGCCAAGCAGCTTGGGGTTGTGGATACCGGCTAGCGCCTTGGTGACAATGCGCTCAGTGGCCACAATCTGATAGGGGCGCATAATAAGCAACACATCATTGGTATCAAGCACGCAGTACTTGGCAATGATGTTAAACAGGCTGCGACGAGCAAGGAAAGTCCTCGCGAAATCGCTTAAGTCAGCAATCCGCTTATTCTTCGCATCCGACCACCACATGGTGAACTTGAAGGAATTGGACTTCATAACCCGTGTAGGAGCCGTCTCATCAGCACTTTTACGCGCCAACATCCGGGTGGTGTTGGAGTAGTACTTCGTCAATGAGCCATTAGAAATCACAAAGACGTGCACATAATCAAAAAGCTTGGATGAGGTCGAGAAGCTATCTCGCGAGTAGCGACCAATCTGATTAAAGGCCTGCTTGAGGTCAACGCCACGCTTCTTTAACTCACACTGCACGAAAGGCAAGCCGTTAATCAGAATCGTGACATCATAGCGATTCGTGCGATGAGCGGGATTAGTTGTAGGCGCTACGTACTGATTGAGCACCTCAAAGACGTTGTTATGAGGATTGTCGAAGTCAATGAGACGGATATTCTCGCGTGTTTCGTCATCGAAAGTAAACGTGTATACCGCCCGCTCATGCTGGATGCGCCTGGTCTTAGCAAGCACATCATCATCATGCGGAGTAATGAACTCCTGGAGTAGTCGATTCCATTCCGTATCGGTGAACTCGACATCATTTAAGCGCGATACATGCCCCCGGAGATTGGCCAGCAGACTCTTTTCATCCCGACAAGACACACGACGATAACCCTGCGAGGTAAGAATCTCGATGAGATTATTCTCTAGAGCCGCCTCTGATTGATAAGCAGTGCTGGGTACTGCAATAGGTGAATACTCAGCTACCACGGTCGCGTCTTCACTCGCCGCAATCGGAACTGACGACGAGCCGGTGGAGGCATAAGGGTTAGTCATCGTGGCACACATCCTTGGAATCTAGGAGTTAAACGTCAACAGCTTCTCGCGGTAATACTCGAACTGGGTTCCACGCAGCTCACGCTCTTGTTTCAGGTTGTCGATGAGAGCCTTCATGGTATCGAGCTTGTCAACGATTTCTTGTTGGACTTCACGAGGCGGGAGGGGAATTTTTTCCTTGGAATACGTTCTGATCCATTGCCGTTTGTGGTCTGTCACATCCACACCAACGTCATGCATTGCGTAAAAAATGTAGCGGAACGAACTATCAACCTCGGCCAGAGTCAATATCTTCATAGCAGAAGACTTAGCCTTGAAGGGGAAATCAACCCACTTGAAAGCCGTCGTGAAGTCATCGAAAATCATGACAGGGTCATCTGGACTAGCCTCATAAATCCCAGTCTTTTCGTCCGTGTACCCAAGGACGAAGGTTTTGCCAGCAGTTAACACTGGGGTCGAAAACCCGTCATCATAGTCTGTAGAGGATACAAGATACTTACCTGGCTGTTCGTATCTTAGTACTTCCTTTAGCTCCACGTATTCCACGTCAACTGACTCATCGAAGCTCAGCAACTGCTCACGGTAATACTCGAAACGCTTCTCACGCAGCGCAATCTCTGAATCTAGACGCTCAATAAGCTTGGCGAATGCGTCCAAGCGCTCAACAATGGCATCCTGCACTTCACGAGGTGGGAGAGGGATCTGAAACTCTTCAACAATCGACTTCTTTAGGTTATTGATAGTTGCTGAAGAAAGAACTCTGTCCTTGTACGCCTTAAACTCATCGCTACATAGAACATGGTAAACGTACCTCGATGAACGTGAATCTTTGGTACGAATCGTTGCCATGAACCCACCGAACGCGACATCCACAAAATCCTGATTGATATACGCAATCTTCCCGACATGCGCTTTACTGCCTGAATTAGCGACCATGAGAATATCGTCTTGTTTCAACAGGCAAGTGCGTTTAACTGGTTTGTCCAGTTCAACAGATTTTACGTCGTTCCAGTCGATTCTTTGAGTATCCAGCGAAACGTTGTTCGCTCTAAGAACCTTCAACCCACCGCTCTCGACCTCATTCTTTTTGCTGTAAGTCAAGCCGCGATAGTATGTTGCTACATCCCCCAACCTCACATATTCCACGCCATCGGGACAGTAATGCTCGATGAGCTGCGTTAACTTCGTCATTGCCTACGCCCCCTCGCCATCAAGCTCAGCCACAATCTCATTGACCCGTACACGCAACGCTTCTTGTTCAGTGCACACACGTGCAATATCCGCGTTGAGCTGGGCGATATCTACCTTCTCACGGGTATCTTCCTTCTCCACATAGGAATTGACGGACAGCGTGTAATCCTTGGCCGCAATATCATCATTCGAGACAAGCTCTGCCTGATGTTCTACCGCTTCATGGTTGAAGTAGAGATCTAAGATTGCCTGCTGGTTGTCCTCGTTCAGTGTGTTCTTCGCGCCATTTTTCACAAAGTGTGCGGCTGCATCCACAAACAGCACGTCATTGGTCTCACGATTCTTCTTGAGAACCAAGATTACCGTGGAAATACCAGTACCGAAGAACAAATTCGGTGGCAGCTGGATAACCGCATCCACAAAGTTGTTGTCCACCAGATACTGGCGGATCGTCTTTTCCGCACCACCTCGATACAAAATGCCTGGGAACTCAACGATGGCTGCTACCCCGTCCTCTTCCAGGTGGTGCAGCATGTGCATAGTAAATGCCAGGTCAGAATATTGTTTAGGGGCTAGTGCTCCAGCCGGGGCGAAACGCGGGTCATTAATCAGCGTGACATCGTCCTTACCAGGCCAATTCTGTGAGTATGGCGGGTTAGACACAATCGCATCGAAAGGCTGAACCTCAAGGTGAAGGGGATTTTCTAGCGTGTCATCACGCTTAATGTCGAATTTCTCGAACGGCACGCCATGCAGGAACATGTTCATGCGCGCTAGAGCGTGGTTGGTCGGGTTAATCTCTTGGCCGTAGAGACCGTCAGTGATGTTGTCAATGCCTAAGACTTTGGCGAATCGGAAAAGCAGCGAACCAGAGCCTGCACAAGGGTCATATGCACGCCTAATCGTCGAGCGCTTATTCACTGCGATAGTAGCTAGGATTTCAGAGACTTCCTGCGGGGTGAAGTGTTCACCACCACTGCGTCCTGCATTCGAGGCGTACATGCGCAGCAGATACTCGTAGGCATCGCCAAACACATCAATGTCAGTATCGGTGAAGCTACCCAAATCCAGCTTGTCAACGGCCATCATGATGGTTGCCAAGCGCTTAGAGCGATCGACAGTGGTGCCACCGAGCTTGTTGGAATTGACGTCGAAATCTTGGAATAGGCCCCTAAAGTCGTCTGCTGACTCGGAATCTGCCGACGATGCTTCTACCGCGCGCAGAGCTTTATCCAGTTCAATATTGAGATCCACGTTGTCAGCTGCTCCCTTAACGAAAGTGCTAAAGAGCTGTGATGGAAGGATGTAGTAGCCAACCATTTGCGTGTAATTTTCGCGCTCAAATTCAGCGACCTCATCGCTTAACTCGCTGTAGTCGAACTCGCTATCACCGGCATCGTGCTGCTCAGTGTTGATGATGTGAACGAGGTGGTCACACAAATAGCGATAAAACAGCGTGCCCAGCACATAGGCCTTAAAGTCCCAACCATCGACCTTGCCGCGCAAATCATTGGCAATGCTGTCGAGGGTCTTGTGGAGGTTATCTCGCTGGGCTTTTTTCGTTGAGGGTGACATTCGCCTTTGTGTCCTTTCTAAAAATAACGCCTTTGCCATTCTATCTACGATTTCGCACTCAATCTGGATATTGACTATCTAGAACTCCGCGCCAAGCTCTTTTCCTTCATGCATAACGGGTCACACCTCTTGCTCGGACGTCTGAAGTAACTTACATCTAGTCTGAAGATCTCATCTAACCGGGGATCATGAATTGGCGGTGCAACCGGTGACGGGCTTACCCGTGCAGGCTTCTAGTACGCGTGCTACCCCTCAAATCCGGCATCAAATTCTTCTTGCCGTTTCCGCCTGATACGAGCATGAGCTTGTGTGCACTGTCAGAGAGCTTCTTCCGCCTGGTAGCGCTGCTGGAGTCAATCACAGGTTTGATCTAGCAATCACTTCTTAGGCCCAATCTGACCGTAATCGTTTTCCTACAACATCGATCTGACCTCTCGACGTTGCCAACCAAGCCAAAGCAAACATCAAGCCTCGGATTGACTGCCTACACATCAAGCCGAAGACCCAAAGCCAGGGTGTCAGATTAGGACTACGAGCAAAATGCTCTGCTGACACCATCGAAAACAAAAGGTCAAAAGTCGAGAGAGGGAGTTGGAATGTAAATCCCCACACTTACAATCCTCGACCGGTAAACTTCAGAAAAAGAAAGAAACCGAAGGTCACGAACCCTTTCGAGTTTGTTACCTCCGGTATTACAGTTTGTTCAACTGCTCCTGGTGCCCGGGGCGGGACTTGAACCCGCACGTTCTTATCGAACACTGGCACCTGA
>ERZ1029856.89-NODE-89-length-11059-cov-6.900672_pt1 | contig 11059 bp, 7 predicted proteins | sample MGYA00519238_ERZ1029856 | MGnify/ENA primary metagenome ERZ1029856 (study PRJEB33666, sample SAMEA4610918) | skin metagenome | biome: Human-associated habitat; feature: Malodor aspect; material: skin | place: Philippines | collected 2015-08 ... | reverse complement strand
AACATATTTGCGACTGACATTGATGTCAGCCACAAAAAAACCTCCATGCAAAGCACGGAGATTAATCTGAGTACATTTCAGGAATGACCATTTCGTATCTCCATTATAACATAAAAAAAGAGGGACAAGCACTAAACTTGTCCCAATGAATGAAATGAAAATCGTGTTTTCTATTATAGCAATACTAATATACTTCTACAATTCTCAAGCGCTCGTGCCATATCCAACCATTGTTATTTTTAGAATAAACGCGACACCAACCGTCCTTAATTTCAAAGACGTAAAATTGACTATATCCCGCTTTGTAAATATTGTTAGTTGTGTACCATTCCTTACCTCTAAATTTGACTAATGACGCACCATAATAATCGACACGCGCTCTAAATTTAGCTTTAGATGATTTCTTCATATTTAAAGGTGGAATGCTATTTACTTTTAAACCAGTTGTATCTTCAATGATATTACGTTGTGCTACTGATTGTTTATCAGCTTTCTTCGCTAATGTTTTGCCACCTGCTGTTTTATAGATATCTTTAACAATAAGGCGTTCATACCATACATAACCGTTATTGCTTGGACTGTATACTCTAGCCCAACCATCACGAATTTCATATACATAGAATACGTCTCCAGGTTTATATTCTTCATTTGTTGTAACCATTACATTATTGTGGTTAGGTCTACAAATAGTGACACCTGCATTATCTGCAATTGCTTTGAGATATGGTTGGTTACTCCATGTTAATTTTTTAGGAGGTTTTTTATTTACTGAAATTGAACTGTTAGATTTACGTTCTGATTTTTTCACTTCTTTAATATCTGTTAAGTCTACGCTATCATCGGCGAAGTCTGGAACAATAAAGTGTGTTAAGCCTGTATAATCATCTTCACGTAATTTAGCTGGTGTATTTGCGTTACTATCGAAGTTTTGTTCTAAGATTGTAAATGATTTAGTGCCTCCACTATTATCCCAAACTAAGCCAGTATGTCCCCAACGACTATAAACACCTTTTGTATAAATGGCAATTGCACAAATAGGAGGGACATAATCTCTAGTGTTTTCGACAACTTTCCAGCCTTTAGGCATAGCGTTTACTGTGTGTAATTCTTTAGCATTACCATAAAATCTTACGCCACCTGTTACATGATAAATAAAGTCTACAACGACATCTGCACATTGATAAGCAAACTCTTTATCAAAGTCGATATATTGTCCTTTCAAGCTGTGCATGTATTCGATTGCTTCTTTATACTTAACCACACTTTGAGGCGAAGGTGTTGGCTTTTTGCTTGTTTTTGTTGATAGTTTCTTGCTCGGTGCTGATTTTTTAACGCCATTGATGTATTTAGCAATTTGTTTATCCAAATTTTTAACATTACGTGAATATCCGCATGCTTCTAATAAGTTACCAGGATCAATTTTATCGGCTTGAATATCTTGATGGCCTGGTAATTCTGTTTTGTAATCAATACCCCAGTAATTACATAAATAAGCAAGCACTCGTGCCATGTTATCTAATGACTTACGTGAACGTTCGATATTACCTGGGAAGTAACTACCTTCTACACCAAAAGCAACGTCGTTTGCGTCTGCATTGTACCATTGATTATCGGTAGGCGTATTATATAATACATGCCATGCTTTCTCTGTTACTGGAATACATACAATGCACTCTTTATCATCAACGAATATATGAGCGCTGGCAACAATTGACCAATCAATCATATAAGTATTTTTATAATAATTCACGTTTGTTTGTGCTGTTGTGTGAGGGTTTCCAGTATCATGTGCTACTGCAAATAAAGGTTTCTTACTTGTTAAAGGTTGCCCACTTCTACGTGTTCCGATAGGTAAAAAATCATATTTAACGGGAACTCCATTCCATTTTTCTGCCATTATGCACGACCTCCACCAATTTTATTATTTTTGTCTTTAGTTGATCCTGTACGTGGTCGAACTGTTTCCCAAATACCAGTAGCCATTAGTCCACTAATCAAACCAGCAAGCAATCGACCACCGATTGACAATTCTGTCACAATTTCAGGAATAAACGCTGTAATGCCACCTAAAACGATACCAATACCAATGGCAATTAAAGGTACAATATTTTTTGGTACGCCAGCTTGCTTAACTAATTGTGTTAATGCGATTGTGATAACTGAAATTACTGTTGCAAATGCAATAATACTTTCCATTTTTTCCACTCCTTATTCATAATAAAAAGCCGACACGTAAGTGCCGACTTAATTTGTTTATTTACATTTACCAAACCAATAACAAGTCCAAAAACTAGCTTTTGCGAATAGTTTAAACATATCAATCACCTCCTTATATGCCGAATACCATTCTGATAACAGCAAAGATAATAGAACCTGCTACCGAAAAGACCATACCTAACATTAAACGTTTCATCTCTTTAATGTTTTTGCGATTTTCTTTTTTACTTTCTTTATCGATTTCACGTTCTCGATTGATACTATCTAAAGTAAAATTCATTTTTTGATTGATTAGTTCTTGATTGTGTTGGCCATCTTTAATTTGTTCCAAAGATGCGAAGATCCTCTCGTCATTATCTTCAAGTCTTTTTATTCTAGTTTCATAATCTCCACAACTTCGGTTAACATTCTCCATGCTCTCACGTCCTTTGTACAAATTTAAAAGCCACAATCTACTCTGACTGTGGCTTGCTTAATTCTTGATTTTCTCTATAAAGTTTTTCGATTTGAACTTGAAGATTTACAATATATTCATTTTGATCATTTATCGTTTTTTGCATAACTGCTATTTTAATATCTTTATCGTTAATATCCATCACAAAACTCCTACGAATTTATTTTCTCGATTAATTTACCAACATCGTAATTAGCACCGTTATATATAAGCTCTAATCCATCATTAGAGAATTTAACGCCATTTTTTAAATTAGGACTTAAAATAACTCCTATATCGTTGGGATAATTCACAATTCTGATATTATCGTTAATTGTTTTTGTCCACACTGTATTGAACCTATTAGATATCGTTCCGAGTTCATACTTATATCCTTCATCTGTATTAACACCAAAAAATCTTCTTACTTTAGTTTTTTCTTTAGTATCGTTTGTTTCTAACATCCAACTACCTGTGGAACGTTCTCCACCATCGCCATCAAAGATAATACGTTCTCCAAATAGTTCTGCTTGAGATATACCTAAAGGAGTAGCTTTAGCAGTTTGTGCTTTGATACCAACAAAGTCACTTCCTCCAGCTGATATTCCTTTTTCTGAAGTCCCTAGAACGACTGCAGAATGTTTTGAATCCATTGCAGTCATAAAATTCAAGAAAGAAGTTGTGCCATTTAAAGTTAAGAACAAACTATTAGCACCTGTATGAAATTCAATTTTTGAGTTCCCATAATAATTAGTTATAGCATCTGCTTTATAATCAAATCTGTTATTATTCAAATCCCATTCCATAGAACCACTATTAGACGCTAAAATTCCGCCTTGTATTCTATCCGCTAACATAGTACCTGTTGTTATTGCGTCTGCTACTATCCCTTCTGCTGTTAATGCAGTTTTAGCAGTTCGACCACCATCTGTAGAAAGCATTAAACCGCTACTGTTTAATGTAACTAAATTATTTTTATTAGTTTTATCTACTGCATGTACACCATTACTGTCAAATGTAAGTTCACTATTCGTGTTCTCTAACACTTTAACCATTGACTGAGCCCGAATATCTAACGCTGGGAACGGTAAAGGTATTTTCCCTTCTTTTAAGTCTTGAATATCCTTTACGGCAGTATTGATGTTAGAACTATAAGTGTCCGACAGATTACTTGTTCCAAAAGTGATTTCTATTTTTAGTAAAACACCCAAGTGGTTAACTTCTCTATCAATTTTTATTACTCTTATTTCTTGATTTAAACCAATACGCTCATCTACTAAGAACACTCTATCGCCCATTACAGCATGTTGATAATCATATCCGACTTGTGACATATCATGTATATCAGCACTAAAGGAAATCTTAACACTTTCATCCACAACTTGTTTCATCTTTTTTTTGAGTAATTCTGGGTCTTTAATATTAGCGTTTCTTACTGAAGGTCCTTCTCTAACTCCAATAATTTTAGCAAGTGGACTAATGTAAGGGTTTCCTGCCATTGTACCAGGTCGTAATTTTGCTTCTTTTGTTGGATCAATATCTCCACTAGTATCATCGGCTAATTCAACTGACGCTTCAGTTTCTTCTTCAGGATTAGAATCTTCTCTATAATCTGCATAACCTCTAACATATGTCCACATCTCACTAGCATCTACTTCTTTAGTGATATTATCGGCGTTTACTTTATAACGATATTCAAAGTTGGTATCATTACCAATTTTCGAATATAGATAAACAACTTTATCTACAATTTTAAATTCATATTCATAACGTTCTATGAAGGTTTTAAACATTTCTAACTTTGTTTCACTTTCACCTAAACCTTCAAATCGTTCACTATAAGCTGAGTTAACAATTACATAAGTAAAAGGTGTATCATTAAACACTAAATCAAAGGCTTCTTTTACCGTTAAACTGGCATCAATCCGTTCTTCCACTCTGTGAGTGTTTAGCCAATCAAGAATATATAAGATACCAGTGACAGATACTTTATATTTATCTCCATATCCTGTTTGATTACAACTGATAATTCGATACTCTTTATTTTCAAAGATGATAATCCACATAGATAAGTCTTGTTGTTTTGATAAAAACTCAGCATTTCTTTCTGTGTAAGATATATCCATATCAATACGTTCGTCACCATTTAATTCTTGTTCATGTTTGATAACACCATCTAAAAAATATTCGTTACCTTCCAAGTCTTTTATGAACATTTGATTACCTACTTTCTATATAAAAAAAGACACCTTTTTAAGATGTCTTTGAAATCGTATTACCAGGAATGCCTACAACAACATTATCAGATGCAACGTTTTTGTTAACTACTGAGTTTGCAGCTATTTTAACATTATCCCCAATTTTAATCTTCCTAAAATTTATTTTATTTTAATTATATATAATTTTTTGAAGAAAAACTATTTTTAGTCATTTAATAAATTATTTCGTTTTGCATATTCGAACCATTCAGCATGCGTCATGCAATTATCCACTAGTCCCTTTTGAACAATGTAATCTATTAACGCTTCAAATTTGTCTTTAGACCATGAAATATATGGGTTTTCTTGTCCGTTTGTAGTAGTATCATCTAATGGAATTTGATGGAATTGTAAAAATGTTGTTCCACCAGCTTCTAAACCAATATCTATCCACTTTTTGGCTTGTTCTAACGTAACATTTTTACTAAAACTACGACTGAGTAATTCATAATGTTTATCGATTTGAACTGGATGACTACCTCTAGCACCTGCTGCACGAGCTGATTTAAAACCTTTAGCTTGTAACATCGAAGTAACATTTAAATCATACTCACCATTGGGATAGCAAACGTGTAATGCGCCTGAATCATATCCACCTAAGTGGTTATTTAACAACCAATCTCTATTCTTTTCGATTGTTGCAACATATGACTCTGGTGTGTGATTGTGGCCAAAATAATAATTGTGCATCCAGGTATGATTGCCACTTGTCCAACCGTCTTTTTCCATTTCTTTGAGCATGTCAACAGTCATAAACCATTCTGAAAATGCTCTTACATTATCGATATATTCTCCAATAACGTAAGTTGTGCCGACAATTCCATTTTCTTTCATTTTAGGATAGGCGTTTTCATATACAGTACGCCAAGCATCATCAAATGTAATTACAAATTTAGGTTCATTTTTACCATTATTCCAAATACTATCTAAAACGACAGTTGTTTTATCGTTTGTTTTAGGTGTAATAGCTACTCTAAGACGTTTTACTGGTAAATTCCAATTAAAGTTATTTGTTTTAATCATTTCAGATTTATTAATTGATAAGTAATTCCATCCTTGTCTTAATATTCCTCCAGATTTGCTATAATCACCGCTCGCATCTCCACCAAAAGCGAAACGACAATAATTCCTCCAAGTGTCAACTTCATTACCAAAATAAACGTTGATATAATCGATTGCCTTTGTATCTTCTATCCACACTTTTATCATCATAGGTTTATCATTCAGTGTTAAATTAACTTGTTTATCTATCGATCTAGCTGTACCTTGAGAATTTATCGATTCCATTTTTAATGAAGTTGTGTTAGTTAAATTAATTCTAGCAGTATCATTTAGTTTTAAAGATGAACTAGGTTCACTTGTAGACCACCCTGTGCTAAAATCATCAATTAAATCATAAGTGTTTCGTTTATTTTCAATTTCTTTTAAAGTGTTTACTTCTTTTTTTGTATCGATTAAGTAATCTTTGACTGTAATAATATCTTTAGATCCATCAAACCAGTTACCGTTATAGTTACTTAAAAAATCGATAGTTTGTTGTTTGCTCCATTCTTGACCTTTACCTAAACTCTTAGTTAAGTCGATTGCCATTGGTCTGTAAATCTCAAAAACTTTACCATTCGCAATATCTTTACTAGGATATTCTGCTAGGAAATATAGTGTTGCTTTACTATTGCTCATGTCTACAGGTATTTCTATAATATCGCTCACTTCATACCATGTATTAATCAATGGTTTGGTTACTAATTGACCGCCACCTAAAGCTACCGTTTTACCGTTTGCTCCTAAGAGGATTTTAAAACCTGAACATTCACTATTGTTAACTCTCATTCTTGCTTTAATAAAAATTTTATTACCACTAATAGTTTCAAATTGATTGTTTTTAACTGTATAAATACCTGTAGTTCCGTAACCACCTTTACCAGTAAGAGATAATGCTGTTTGATAAATATCGTAGTTTGCGTCTCCACCATAAACGCCAAAATTTGTAATACCGTTTGAGAAATCACCATTGTGTATTAAGTTTTTCGCTGAAAAAATTAATTCTTTCGGTACACCTTCCGCTTGATATGTTCCTCCGCTAACCCAACTTGTTCCATCCCAAAAGTTCCATTTTCCGTCATCAGACGTTAGATATATCCCTATTGCTCCTTTAGGTAATCTTGCCTCTAATTCAGATTTATTTTCAAACACTCCTTTGGGAGAAGCATCAATCAACTTTTGTATTTTGTCATCTGATAAATTGTTTTGAATTAACATACTTTTTAAATCTGAAATATCTTTACTACTATAATTATAATCATCATACAATTCTTTGAAATTGTCATTTAAATCATTTAAAGTATCTCTATTTAGTCTGGCGTTTATTACTTTTCTACTCACAAAAATCACTCCTTATTTATAGAAGAACGGAAAATCTACTTTAACTTTTGAGAAAGTCCCATTCTTAATTCTTAAAGTATTTCTAAAATTATTTAATGAAACGAATTTTCTATTTGAATCTCTTAGTCGATTATTAACACCAATCAATACTTTTGTTCCGTCTAAGGTTACAGTTTGATTGGTTATAGGTTTTTTAAAAACAAACTGACTACCGTTAGTAAAAGATTCAACAGAGAAATCACCATCTGAATTCACATTTTCTATAGTGATTTTTAATGGCATATTACGTGGATCAATCTCAATATTTCCGCCATTCCATATATCGAATTGTGGTTCAGTAAAGGTATAGTTAAGATAATCAATTTGAATACCATCAGCTAAACCAAATTTATCTACAATTGCGTTATAACCATATATATCTATATCTTGCGTTGTATATTTTGTGCGCCAGAAAGGTAAGCCTATTATTTGGCATTTTATTTCTAAAGTAGAAATATTAGAGCCATTTATTCTTTCAGGTAAATATGGTTCATCTACCGCTAATTTAAGAACTCTAGTTGGTAGTCTATCATCACTAACGTAAAAGTAAGGTTGACTATCTAACATTGCATACAGTTCGCTTTTTAATAGCTTTTGGTCGTGTTCACCATGATAATGTCTAAGCCAAAAATTTAAAGTTACTTCTCTATCTTTATAATCAAAGCCATAGTTCACGTTTCCTGGAATACCATTAACAGTTTCTATATATCGCTCTTTTTCAATTGCAGATACTAAAAAATCCAGTGGCATAACGCCAACTGGATAATCTATTTTATTCATATTAGGGTCGAAAATAGTAAATGGCATTTTTATCGACCTCCCATTAATCTTGTAGCATTATTTAATGCTTGATGTTTATTATTGTTTTTATTTAAACTTTTACCATCTAAATTGACTTCCATTTCTTTATTCTCAATACCTCTATTACTTCTGGCAATTTCCATTAATAAATTAATTTGTTGTTGTTGTTGTTCAATCATTTGTAGTAATAACTCATCATTATTATTTGAATAAAGGTTATTTGGTGATTTTAAGTTATTAGGCCGTTTATTACCTGTAGCTTTACCTTTATCTATATCTTGTGCTGCAAGTGCCAACATCTTCATAGCATCATTGCGTCTAGATGGATCAGTTGGAATTACCCACTCAGGATAACCACCTTCTGCTATGTTGTACCAACCTGCATTTTTGATTAAACCACCTGTGGCATATCCATGTCCGTGTCCAATAACACTTAACATATTTTTACCGTATTTGTATTTAGCCCAATGAATACCAGCTAATAAGTTATCTAACGGATTAAATACGTTACCATGTCCAGGAAATTTCATTGAATTAAATGTATTTCTCGCAACTTGAACTAAACCTTTAGCTTCGTTGCCACCGGTATTTGCATCTACGTAACCACCTTGTACTGCTCTTGGATTACCACTACTTTCACTATCAATCTGACGTGCCCATGCATTTACATATGCAGATGATGTTGGTAAACCATTCATACGTAATGCTTGTTTGATTTGTGGAGCCCATTTTATACCAGCTTTAGGCGCGCTACCTCCACTTTTCGCATGTCCTTTAAGCCATTTAAGTGGATTAACTGTATTCGCGTTTGTAATTGTATCGTGGCGACCTTTTTCGACTTGGAAATGTAAGTGAGGTCCAGTCGTCCAGTTACCACTGTTACCAGTTTTAGCAATAGGCTCTCCTGCTTTTACTTTTCCATGTTTTAAAATTTTAGATAAATGCATGAAAAATAAAGTGAACTGACCTGTTAAAAGACGTGCTACAAGTCCACCACCAAAGTTGTGAATTTCTTTTAAATTACCATCATTTGTAGAATTAATGGTAGTGCCATATGGAGTACCAAAGTCAATACCATAGTGATGTCCCCCAGCAAATCCATAGCCAGGTGCGCCACCATTAGGATAATATCCTGTATTAATATGATAGCCAGTAAATGACGAGCCATCTCCACCGCCTGCATCGTTTAGCCAACCGTCGAATAAAGATTTAACACCATTTTTAAGCTTTTTATAAGCGCCTTGCATTAACATGTAAGGCAATTCAGCACCTTTAAGAAAATCGAAATTAAATCCTACTTTTTCGAAAATTTTGTTGACTAACTTACCTGGATGACCGATGTAATCAAACACATCTCCTATACCTTTAATTACAGCACTGCCAACATCTTTTGCTTTTTCAGTAACTTCTATACCTTTAGCTATTCCTTTTGCAGCAGTATTTTTTACTGTATTTTTTACAGTACCACCAGCATCTTTTACTTTATCTATACTGCCTTTAATAGCTTTTTTACCGCTATCAAAGGTATTCATTGCAAAGTCTTTTAACTTAGTACCTATACTAAATTTAGGTATTAAATTATTACTCAACATAGTATGCGTTTGTGCGCCATTTAAGATACGAGTTCCTTTAGCAAGTGGAATTGTTGTATCTGTATCTGGTGTGATGAAAGCTTTACCGTTAGGTGGAATGACTGTTTCATGTCTAAAACCACCTGGACCGTTACCTGGGCCTTTATCTCCAACGGTCGCTAAAGTATTACGATTAAGTTTACCTTTTGTAATGTAGCTTTGAGTGTGGGTACTTTCAGTACCAGTAGATAGCTTAATTGATGGAATTGGATCCATATCTAATTTTTTAGCTACCCAGTTAACACCTTTAATAAGTTTGTTTAATCCACTTTTAACTGCATCAACCATTCCAGTAATATGGCCTTTAATACGACCAATAATAGATTTAAGTCCACCAGCCATATTGTTGAATGTGCTTTTAACTTTTGACCATAAAGCAGAAGATATACTTACCATACTGTTTTTCATTGATTTCCATTTAGACACAGTATCGTTTTTCACTCTGCTGAATATAGCGCTAGTACCACTTTTTAAGCTATTCCAATTACGTTTAACACCTGCCCATAATAATCTGGCGAATTTAATCGTGTTATTTTTAATACTATTCCACGTTCTGCTCATATAATTCTTCACACTATTAAACAGACGAACAGTACCGCTTTTTAGACTGTTCCAATTACGTTTAACGCCTGCCCATAATGCTTTAGCTAGTCGAATAGTATTATTTTTAATGTTGTTCCATGTTTTATTCATGTAGCTTTTAACATTATTAAAGATGTGTCGCGTTCCTTTTGAAAGACTATTCCAAGTGTTTTTTACACCTGACCATAGACCTTTAGCAAGTTTAACAGTAGTATTTTTAATGCTACGCCATACATTAGACATAAAGTTTTTTAGCTTATTAAAGATACTACGTGTTATTTTAGACAAACTATTAAATGTATTTTTAACACCAGCACTTAAACCTTTAGCTAATTTTACTGTTGTATTTTTAATAGCAGTCCACGTTCTTGTAATAAATGCTTTTAAGTTAGCTAATATTTTTCGGACACCGTTATACATGCCTTTAATAGCATTGATAACACCGTTTTTAATAGCAGTCCAAGTTTTGATAGATATTGCTTTAATACTTTGCCATAGACGATTGATGAAGTTTTTCAACGTATTAAGGATGTTTCTAGCTGTGCTGACCAATACCCGAATAATTGTTAGCACTCCAATTTTTAAGGCAGTCCATAATTTAATAGCAGTATTTTTAATGCTTATCCACAATGCAGATAGGAAACCTTTTAGAACTGCGAAGTTATGTTTAGATAATGTAACAAAATTCCGGATGATCGCAAGTACACTATTTTTAA
>ERZ1029856.88-NODE-88-length-11130-cov-7.658600_pt1 | contig 11130 bp, 10 predicted proteins | sample MGYA00519238_ERZ1029856 | MGnify/ENA primary metagenome ERZ1029856 (study PRJEB33666, sample SAMEA4610918) | skin metagenome | biome: Human-associated habitat; feature: Malodor aspect; material: skin | place: Philippines | collected 2015-08 ... | reverse complement strand
AGGACCTGCAGTCCACCCAGATGCCGATCCTGCTGCTCATCATGGCTTCCGCCTACATCCCCGGCTTCGGCTGGATGAACACCGATGCCACCTGGATGCAGGTAATGAGCTGGATCCCGCCGTTTTCCATCTTCGCCGCGCCGCTGTCGTATGCCGCCGGGGACTTCACCGCGCTGCAGCTGGCCGGCTCGTTTGTCCTCGCGGCCGTGGCGACGGCGCTGGCAGTGTGGGCCGCCGCCCGCATCTACAAGCGCACGATCCTGAACAACGGCAGCGTGACCAAGTGGTCGCAGCTGCTGCGCAGGGGCTAGCGCGCCGCCTCCGCCTTGAACCCGTCCAGCAGCACGTTGACCACGAACTCCTGCTGGTCGGCGTACTCTTCCCCCAGCACCTCCGCTGCGGGCAGCGGCTTGGCCACCGCCGCGAGCGCGAGGTGGAAGCGGACGGGGTCCATCCCCGCGGGGCACAGCCCAGCCGCCGCCGCGCTCTCCAAAATGTCGGCATAAATTCCCCGGACGCGGTCAACGGCGCCGCTGTCAAAACGGGTGCGGACGCGCTCGAAATCGCCTTCGTCGATGAGCTCCGCGAAGATCGCCTGCGCAAGCGACGGCAGCTTCAAACCGACGAAGCCGTGCACCGTCTCTCTCCAGGATTGCTCGGGGTGCTCGTCGAAGTCGGCGAGGTGGCTGTTCACAATGCCTTGAATTTCCGTCAGCGCCTGTTCAAATACCGCCTCACGCAGGAGAAAGCGCTCCGGGAAGTGCCGGGTCGCAGTCGCCACTCCAACACCGGCTTCCTTTGCAATGACCCGCATGGACACCCCGGGTCCTTCTTCGACGAACAGATGCCGCGCCGCCGAGGCAATCGCCTCTCTGTTGTCGCGCTCGCAGGGCCCAGACCAGGTTGTTGAGAAGATCACGCAGGCCGCAGAGGCCAACGCAGGCGAAGACGCCCCGTCTTTTGAAACCTACGGCTCCGACGACGAAGTCCGCGACGTAGTCGGCGATGCCGTGCTCAGCCCGCAGGGCGCCACCGCGTACACCACCTCAGGCAACGGCACCCCGTACGTCCAGATGTTGAACGGCATCGTCGGCCAACTCGAAGCACAGGGCGTGCAGGTTCCGCACGAGGATCTCGCTCCCACCACCCAGGACGACCCGCAGACGTCCGGCCTCGGCCTGCCGCTGGCGTTCGGCGGCATCATCTCCACCGTCATCGCTACCTTCTTGTTCCGCGGACACAAGTGGGCCAAGGTAACCGTGGTCACCGGCATCGCTATGGTCGGCGACCTCGTGGCAACCTGGATGCTGCACTCCGTCTAGGGGACCCTTGGCGGCAGCTTTGGCATGGAGTGGCTGGCCACCTCAATGGGCATCCTCGCCACCTCGATGCTTACGGCAGGCCTCGCTGCGCTCATCGGCACACCCGACATCGGCATCGGCGCAGTGCTCACCATCTTCGTGGGCAACCCGCTCTCCAGCCTCGGCACCGGCCCATGGATCCTCCCGCACGCTGCGGCGCTCATCGGCCAGTGGATGCCCATCGGCGCCACCGGATTCCTAGTCCGCTCGCTCGCTTTCTTCGGCGGCGGCGCCGGCGGCGCATGGAAGGTGCTTGCCACCTGGATCGCAGCAGGGTTTGTGATGCTGATGTTCGACCGGTCGAAGAAACATGTGAATGCCAGGTAGCGCAGATGAACAACAGAAGAATTTAATCTGAATTGCTGGATAGAATCCCCTTCCAGGATGAAAGCGCTTTCACCCTTTGGTTCAATGTTCACTGTGAGAAACTCCATTAAATTTTCAGGCTCAATCGCAATCCTGGTCGGCCTATCTCAGATCGGCGCTATTACTACTGTCGCGGCGGATGCCGCAGAATCCACCATCGTCCAGTCGCACGACGCAGTTTCCCGCATTCGCCTCCCACACGGTCCTGCCCCGACTCCGTGGATCGCTGCCCACCGCGGCCAGTGGCGCGACAATCCCGAGAATTCAATTCCCGGCATTCTCGCCGCTATCAAGGACGGTGCCGACATTGTGGAGATCGACATCAGCAGCACCAAGGATGGCCAGCTCGTGCTCATGCACGATAAGACTGTCGACCGCACCACAAACGGAACGGGCAACGTTGCGGACATGACTCTTGAGGAGATCAAGAAACTGCGCCTGCGCCAGAACCAGGGCAATGGTCCCGCACCTGTAACCGAATATCAGGTACCGACCTTCAAAGAAGTTCTCGCGGCGGTGAAGGGTAAGCATGTGCTCCTCAACCTTGACAAGGGTTGGCAGCACCGCGACCAGATGCTCAAGGAGATTCTGGAAGAGGACATGCTCCAATACGCCCTTTTCAAGGGATCCCCTACCGTCGAGGAAGCGGTCGCGTTTATGAAAGCGAACCCTGACGCCTATTACATGCACGTTATCAACGACAAGGAAGCTGACCACTTTGACAAGTTTGTCGAAGCCGGTGTCATGCCAGACGTTTTCGAAATCGCCTGGGACTCCGATTCCGACCCTCAAGGTACTGACGATTTCTGGAAAAAGGTAGACGGCAAGGCCGCCATCTACGCCAACTCTATGTGGAACTCTGTGGGCGGTGGCCACACGGACGAGGCCTCCCTCATCGATCCGGCTACCGGTTGGGGCTACCACGTTGCCCGTGGCGCAGACATTCTTCAGACCGACAATGTAAAGTCCATCTACGCTTGGCGCTCCGGCGAGGACATCACCAAGTACGGTCTGAAGGAGGGTTCTATTCGAGTCCAGGCCGAGGATTACGTGAACGATCCGGCGTGGTTCAAGGACGACAACGAGAAGAACGATTGCAAGGTTCCCGTTGCCCATCCTGGAAATCCGATTGACGCGTGCAACCTCGATGGGGCACAGATCATCCAGTACATCCGAGACGAGTTCTGGGCACTGGATTTCGAGATTCCTAAGGACGGCGAGTACGAGCTGACCATGCGCCAGTCCGCCGACACCGAGCCCGGTGGCACCGTCACGGTGGAGACCGGCGATGGGCAGCGCCGAGTGGTGGCAACCCCGAATACCACCCACAACCGCCACTTCACGGTAATTAGCTTGGGCAAGTACGACTTGAAGAAGGGCACCAACCGCATCAAGTTCACTTTCACCCATCCCGACTACATGTCAGTCGACTGGGTTCAGGCCGACCTTGTCGTGCCAACGACTACGACTGTAACCGCACCCGCACCAGCACCAGTAGTCACCACCGTCATCCCGCCCGCACCGGCGCCGAAAACAACCGTTGTGACCACGACTGTTGCTGCCCCTACTGTCCAGCAAGACACTTCATCGAGGGCCGGTAGCAGCGCCGGGCTGTTCATCGGCGGCACCTTCCTCGGCGCGTTCGCAGTAGTTCTCGCTTTGATCGCCGGCTTGGGCGGCCCGATCAACACCGCCGCGGATCAGATTCGTGCAATGCTTCCGATGTAAGTCGGTTTCGAATCTCAACCCCCGTTTCCGCAGACCCCCGCCGCATCTGAATTGCTCCCCATTAGTTGGACTGAGAAATCAGTTACCGACTACCGGGGAGCAGTTTTCATTGAGGTTCGCTGAGTGAGACACAGCGGGGGTCCCACCACCAAATGCATAAATGACAGCCATCCGACGAATCTGAAAGGCCAAAAAGATGGGCGAGCTACGAGTAACCAGAACCAACCTTTCCGATGGCCGCGAGCTCCTCTATTTCGACGAGCCAGGCACCCCCGAACGAACCGCCAGCGATTTTCGCGACTTGCCGCGCGTGCAAACTGAGTCGTGGATGCGCCGAGATCCTCTGACCGGCGATTGGGCCATCTACGCGGCACATCGCCAGAACCGCACGTTCTTGCCTCCCGCAAACGAGGACCCTCTGGCTCCTACACGTCTGGGACAGCATCCTAGTGAAATTCCCGAAAACGATTACCAAATAGCGGTTTTTGAGAACCGGTTTCCGTCGTTGAGTATGCACCTCGGCTTTGCGGAAGGTCACGATCCCTACGTCGGCGGAAATGAGCTCTTCCACCGCGCCCCTGCCTTCGGCCGCTGCGAGGTCGTGTGTTTCACCCCAGACGCAGACGGTTCATTCAAAGATCTCCCGCTGGCGAGAAAGCGTGCCCTCATCGACGTGTGGGCGCAACGAACGGAGGAGTTGGAAGCCATCGATGATGTCGCTTTGGTGTTCCCGTTCGAGAATCGCGGCGAGGAGATTGGCGTAACTCTTCATCACCCGCACGGCCAGATTTACTCTTACCCGTTCGTGCCTCCTCGTGCTGCGGCCATCGCGAAACAGGCGCGCACCCATCGGTCGAGCCGGAGCACATCGCTCTTCGACGAGATCATCGCGGCTGAGCTCGATGCCGGCGATCGCGTTATCGCCGACACCCCCCACTTCCTCGTGTTCACACCCGCCGCTGCCAAATGGCCCCTCGAAATTATGGTGATGGCAAAACGAGCGGTCCCCTCATTCCCCCATCTCACCTCCGAGGAACGGGATGACCTCGCGGCCATACTTGACTCCCTGTTCCGCGCAATCGACATGTTCTTTGAGGGCGTTGAGCGGACACCCTACATTGCGGCATGGAACCAGGCACCCGCTAAGTCGCCAGACGATGGCAGACTGCATCTTCAGCTGTTCTCTCTCATGCGATCCCCCGGCCGGATGAAATACCTGGCGGGCAGCGAATCCGGGATGGGGGTTTGGGTTAGCGACACCACCCCCGAATCAGTTGCCAGTAAAATGCGACAACTATACGTTCTCGATTAGCGCCCGCCGCCTGAGAATTGATGAGCCGTGGCCAGCGTGCGCCCTGGCACAAAATGGCCCACTAGCGTTTCATGAACCACGGGCTGCCGCGGGTTTTCCAATCTTGAAACCATCACCTGAGAGGCCCGTGCCACTACCCCTTCAACAGGCAGCCGAAGAGTGGCTAGACCGAGATCCTGCCACCTCGGAAACACTCCATCCACGCCAGTAACGCTGACAGCTTCAGGAATTTTCAAACCAGCCATAGTGCAATAGTCAATGAATTGCAAAGCTCGGTCGTCTGCGGGAAACATTACGCAAGTAGCGCGCCCGGAACTGACGAGTTCGAGAACCCGTTTTATGGTCGCCATCCGTCTGCTGTCTCCCCCAGCATCAACGACTGCAACGTCCACCCCTGCTTCTCGAAGAGTTCGGATCATCGCTAGCGACCTGTGCGACTCAGATGAAGACACCTCAGCGGGAACATTCACGACACAAACAGTCTGATGACCATGATAGATAACATTGTTCGCCATTATCTCGCCATGCGCGTCCTCGTCGTAAGAAATCGCTGTAATCTCATCGTGGAGTTCCGGACGCCCGATCGAAATCATCGGGACAGTATCAAGGAGAAGTTCCACGTCTGACGGGCGGATGGAGCCGGTCGCAAGAAATATGCCGTTGACACCGAGCTTTAGCATCCGGTCGAGCGCCGAAAGCTCGTCGGCGGTGCGGCCTCTGATTGTGGGCACCGAAGCAACGAGCTGGAAACCAGCTTCTTCTGATTGGCGCTGAAGCTGCGAGTAGAAGAAGCCGTAGTAGGTGCTCGCGGGATTTCGAAGCAGTAATCCCACCGTCGGAATCTCATTCTTGCGTCCCGCTAAGGTTTGAGCTGCAGCATTAGGCACATAGCCTAACGAAGAAATTGCATCGTTTACTCGGGCGATCGTTTCTTTGCTAACCGAGGAATTCCCGGTCATTACTCGAGACACGGTTGCGCGGGAAACACCCGCGACGCGCGCCACATCATCCATCGTGACGCGCGTTGTGTGGTTGCGTGTGTTGTGCATTGACCGGCCTCGGGACAGCTGACGGAGAATTGGTAAGCGACAATTCTAATTGCCACCCCCAACCGATGCCGCTCAGCCTCCCCTATTTGCGCGATGAGAGGAAGCGGTTGAGCAGCATCGGCCAATCGGTCTGGATGATGTCGGCGCCGTGATCTACTAGGAGACCCCAACCCTTTTCAGGTTCATCCAGAACCGAAACTTCGTCGTCCCAACCGAGAAATAGCGGAACACGGTTCGGAAGGTTCAGTGCATTGAGCTGCACCAAAAGATTCATGTCATGCAGACTCTTTGCAAGATCGGGAGATGCCAACTCCGAGCCATCATTCTCCGCGACAATCTCGATTGCCATAGTGTTGATCCCGCCAAGCGAAAGGACGAGATCCACTTCCTCGATCGTTTTTACAATCGGCATGAATGGATACTTCACCGGGTGGGAGGCAAGCTCCTCTAACCACTGGATCGATACTGGCGCTTTCAGCAGCACCCGATCTGCGCATTGAAAAGTATCGAGGAACGGCAACAGTCTTTGCCAGTAATTCCAAGACCGGTCGATGTTGATTATCGTATCCGAAGATGACTCGAGAATGGTCGCGAGTTTTTCGACCCCGCACTTCTCAGCCTCGGCTGAAACAAAAGTTTCATATTGCAGGCGCTCCAGCTCCCCTGTTGACAGGGTCAAGATGTCTTGGTCCAATCCAAAGTAGTGACCTTCGTAGCCGTTGTGAAACGTGAAGAAATCACCGTCGGTCGATTCGATAACATCAATCTCCACAATGTCGGCCCCGGAAACTACCGCAGCTCGAACTGCCTTGGCTGTGTTCTCAACGATACTGCCCGAGTTCTGCCCTCGGTGAACAGCCACCAGTGGTTTCTTAGCTCTGATTGCAGACAAGAAGCGGTGGTTTATGTCTTGATAGGCGGGATCACCAATAACATCGAATGCCATTAATTCATAACCTCTTTCATTTCATTCGGGAGCGGCCTACGGCGGAAGATGTTCCTCAGCCATCCCAGTCCGAATCGGCGACGGGCGTGAGCCGGCTTGCTGCTGCGACCGTAAACCGAGTAAAGCACCAAGCTAGAAATGATCATCAGGAGCACCGTGTAAACAAACGTGAGCGCAGTCGTATCATTCAAGGTGTCCGACTCAGTTGCGTTGTAGATGAAAATGCCTAACGGCTGGTAGAAGGGGTGCGCAAGGAAGATTGCGGTGTCGTAGTCGTCCAACAACGCATTGAAGTTTCGAGCAGTGATTGCCGCAGCGACAGGCAATACGATTGGCAAAAGGATCTTCCTGAAAATATTGAACTCGCTAGCTCCAAGCAGTGACCCAGCTTCCTCGAGATTGTCGGGAACACCTGTGTAAGAGGCCTTCAGCATCCTGAGCGTAAATGGAATCTTCTCGATTACGTAACCGATTGCCAGCAGAATCACCGTGCCAGAAAGAACCTGCCCGAACACCAGTGGCTGCGGTGTGCTGAAGGTAAGCAGGAGACCCAATGCGATCATCGTTCCCGGCAGCAACCAAGGGATGTGCAAGAGGTACTCGAGCCAGATTGTCACAGTATTGCGGTGTCGCTGGATCAAGCGTGCGACAAAAAGCATCGCGAAAACAACCACCACTGAAGCAACCGCGGAGTACGCGATCGAGATAGCGAACGGTTTGATGGCGGCGGGATCCGTGAAGATGCGTGCGTAGTTGCTCAACGTGAAATCTGCAAAGCGGATTTGACCGCTGCTAATCGCCGAAGCATTAGTGAACGAGAAAATGAAGATTAGTACGGGCGGTGTGACATAGATCAGCCAGAGGAGCCACGCGAGGAAGTGGACAATGGCATTCACCACTGGGTTGTCAATCTTCTGTTTCTGAAGCGCCACCGGAACCTTAGACACAGAAAAGTAAGTTCCGCCCTTTTCGGCACGGTTAAGTATCGCCAGCATGATGATCGTCATGATGCCCAGGAACATAGCTAGCGTCGCAGCAAGGTCGCGAGAACTGACAGTCCGAGAGAAGGTCAGAATCATCGGCGAGATCGTCTGGAAGTTCTCTCCGCCAAGGATCAAAGGAGCGGTGAGAGCTCCAAGGCCTCCAAGGAATGTGAGAATCGTGATGGCGAACACCATGGGTCGAAGGACTGGTAGAACAACCGCTCTGAATGTTTGCCATGTCGAGGCGCCCATCTGTTTTGACGCTTCAATGGTCTGGTAGTCAATCTTCGAAATCGAGTCAGAAAGAAACAGCAGGTGACTTCCCGTCCCAGTGAAGGTCATGACCAAAATGACCGCGAGTGCACCTTTAAACCAGTTGGTGTCCATCTCGGGAAAGATCCTCGCCGCCACGTTAGTCAGGTAGCCGTTCGAACCGTAAATCAGGTTGTAAGCCGAAACCATAACGACACCGCCGTAAAGCAGCGGCGTGGCGAATCCGAGAAATAGAATCCGGGAGCCCTTGATGTCAAAGTAGCGGGTGACGAGAACGATAAAGATGCCGACCACGTTCACCGTGATGCAGAGCGCGAATGCGAGAATGATTGAGTTTCGAAGCGACTTCATCGCACGCTCGGAAGCAAACAGCTTGGAGAAAACGTCTAAACTCCATTCGCCGTTCTGCCTGAACACTCCCAGTAGGAGTGAGAGGTTCGGCCAGATCAAAAAGGTGATAAGAACGTATGCCATCACGATGAGAACCACGATGTTGAGGGGGGACTTCAACATCGAGCGAATCGATAAAAGGTTTTTATTCATCGGTTCATCTCCTACTTCGCTACCCGGCGACCGTCTGCGTCGAAGCTGTTAATGGAGGAGTCTTCTAGCAGCAGCGTGACTTCGTGGCCTGCGATGTCCTGCGGGATTGGCCCCGACACGTTAACCCGCAAGGGAGCGCCAAGCGCGTTGACCTCGAGAACGGAGTGGTCACCCAAGTAGCTTTCGCTGACAACTGTCGCTGGGAGTCGTAGGGCGCTGCCGGCACTCGACTGAGCTTCAGCAGGTTGGATCGTCAGTCGCTCTGGCCGGATATAGTGCGTGTGCGACGGAGAGAGGTGCGCTCCTTGGTTATTCAGCTCAGCAATCTGAGCTTCGCTGAGCCCATTCACCTGCCCGAGGAAGGTGCAGACAAACTCCGTTGCCGATTCCTCATATAGTTCGCGCGGGGTGCCGACCTGTTCGATGCGCCCCTCGTCCAGCACAGCGATGCGGTCGGACATCGAAAGGGCTTCTTCTTGGTCGTGGGTGACGTAGACCGTGGTGATCCCCACCTCGGATTGGATGTCCTTCAGCTGGATACGCAGCTGCTTTCGAAGGCGCGCGTCGAGGTTCGACAACGGCTCGTCGAGGAGCAGAATACTTGGTTCCATGACCAGGGCTCGCGCGATAGCAACGCGCTGCTGCTGGCCGCCGGATAGCTCAGAAATTTGCTTACCTAGTTGCTCGTCCGTGAGGGATACTTGCCGCGCCGCTCTGGTGGCCCGTTCTGAAATCTCGCCCTTCGGCAATTTGGCCATTTTGAGGCCGAATTCAATGTTGTCGCGCACATTCATCGACGGGAACAGCGCGTAGTTTTGGAACACCATACCAATCCCGCGTTTTGACGGGTGAGCGTGAGTTACATTCTTACCGTCAATCGCAACCGTTCCTGAAGACGGTGTAATAAAGCCTGCAAGTGTGCGAAGTGCGGTGGATTTACCGCACCCGGAAGGGCCAAGGAAAGTGAAGAACTCACCCTCGTGGACGTCGAGGTTGAAGTCAGGGATTGCGACAAAGTCGCCATAGACAACCTTGATGTGGTCAAACTTGATCATTGGGATCTCCGAAGTGGCTTGTAGGAAAGTTTTTCAGAATAAAAGCCTCGTCTTCAGGAAACGAGGCTTAAGCCAGATAGTGGTTCGGGCGGACCTTACAGGTACTGCAGCTCGATCTTTTCAATCCAAGACGGAAGGTTCTTCGCTACAGTCGGCCAATCAATGTCCTGGGCCTTGAAAGAATCAGTCTGCTGAACAGCATCTTGGTCAGCCTCAGCGAGGGCATCCTTGTTCACGGGAGCTGTGAAGAACTCGTTTGACCACGCAGCTTGAATTTCGCCCGAACCGAACCAGTTGATGAACTCCTCGGCCTTGGCGTTGTCACTGCCTGCCACCTTCGCAATGTGCTGGGTCGCCATCGGCACACCAATCGCCGGGTGAACAGCGCTGGTTTCGATACCGTACTCCTTCTCGCGGTTCGCCTTGCCTGCCAGCCACATCTGACCAGCGTCAACTTCATCGGACTTCATGCGGGCGTAAAGGTCAGTACCCTTCACGGACTTCACACCGTTCTTGAAGTAGGCTTCGATTGCGTTCCATCCCTCGTCGGACACGCCCAAGTCGCCTGTTTCGTCGAGATGGCGGGAGAGGATACCGGAAAGCACCATCTGCGTAGTTGCGCCGCCAAGACCAGACGGAACCTCATAGCGGTTGTGGAAGCGATCTTGCTCCCACAGGTCAGTCCAGTCCTTTGGAGCGTCTGCTTCGGTGAATGCCGCATCGTTATAAACGAGCATGATTGGCTCGCGCACGATCGGCCAGTACTGCTCATCATCGCCGAGACCCGCCTCAACCTTGTTAGACCAATCTGGCTTGTACGGTTCTAGGACCCCATCAGCTTTCAGGTGCTCAAAGAAGACATTGTTCAAACCGAAGACCACGTCAGCCATCGGGTTTGCCTTTTCAGCCACGAGCCGGTCTTGGATATCGCCACCGCCGAGGTTGACGAACTCAATTTCATAACCAGCCTCGGCGGCCTTTTCAGCGAGCCATTCGCCGCGGCCGTCAGAAACTGAGTTTGAGTAGATGACTAGCGGATCCTCGGATCCGCCCTCAGAGGACGAACTGCAAGCCGCTAGAGAAAAGGCAGCGGCGACAGAGGCGATCACAGCAGTTGCTTTCTTCAAGATGGTTGGGCGATTCACGAAATTGCCTTTCGATCACAGTTGACAGGAGCCAAAGCGGTTCTCACGAAAATGACCATGCCGAATCACATCGTGAACGCGCTTTCATTCGCATATTCCATGCCAAGGGTAAAATTCTGTTTACCAAAACCTTAATCGTGCAAGAATAGTTGGAAGCGCTTTCGTAACATGTTCGGCCAAAAGGGTCATTCCCCTTTTATTCCCGTTGACTGATACGACGCCCCCAGAGGCATAATGCTCGCATGACTCATAACGACGGCCCCCTGATCGTCCAGTCGGACAAGACCGTCCTGCTCGAAGTCGCGCACCCGGATGCGCCCAAGGCCCGCGCCGCGCTCGCCCCGTTCGCGGAGCTCGAGCGCGCGCCCG
>ERZ1029856.84-NODE-84-length-11315-cov-3.905240_pt1 | contig 11315 bp, 4 predicted proteins | sample MGYA00519238_ERZ1029856 | MGnify/ENA primary metagenome ERZ1029856 (study PRJEB33666, sample SAMEA4610918) | skin metagenome | biome: Human-associated habitat; feature: Malodor aspect; material: skin | place: Philippines | collected 2015-08 ... | reverse complement strand
TGATCAGCGGGGTGCCGTCCACCACCACCTCGTTCCACGGCTTGTCCTGCCCGGAATATTTGAGGAAGCGCTGCATGTGCACCTCCGAGGTTTCCTTGCCGTACATCTCGTGGTTGCCAATGGTCCACAACTCCACACCCGAATCGTGTGGCGCCTCCTCGCGCGCGGCGAGGAACTTGTCCCACTGCCCCTGACTGCCGTTGTCCACCAGGTCGCCGTTGATCACCAGCGCGCCCGCTTTCTCCGGCATGGCGTTGAGGCGGCCAATGGCCAGCTTGTAATCCTCCGGGTCGTCCTGCGGGTCGGAGATGACGTCGATGATGGTGTTTGGCTTGTCCGCGGTCTTGGTAAACGGCGCGCGCACCGCGACGTTGTCCACTGCCCACCAGTAGTCGTCGTTGCCGCCGAGGTAGCTGAAGGTCACCTGCATGGTCTTGGCGCCTTCCGGCACGTCGAGTTCGAAGTACTCGTGGGAGGAGTAGCGGTCGTGCGTCAGCTTAACGACGACCTCCGGTTCCCCACCATCGAAACTCACCGCAACCAGTGCGGTTTGCCCCTTCTTGCCCTGCCGGTAATGCTGGTCGAACTCGAGGGCGACGGTGTCCTGGCCGGCGATGTCGATCGGCTCGGTGGTCATGCGCGCGTCCATAGAGTCGCGCTCGGCCAGGCGCTGCTGCTTCGAGTCGATGATTGCGAACTGGTCGTGGCCTTGCGTGAAGAAGTGGCGCTCATCCGTGCCTGCGGCCCACGTCCAGTGACGCACGTCCGAGACCGTCCAACCGTTCCAGCGCGCCTCCCCGGAGGTCACGCCGGAGACCTTCTGCGACCAGTCCTCCGGCAGGTCGTGGGTGAAATGTGCGGGGTTAGCTACCCCGTCGAAGCTTTCGAAGTACAGGTATGGGCGGGTGGACTCGGGGAAGGATTCCGGCTGGGCGGCGCCAGCGGGAACGGCGGTGGTGGCGGCTGAGGCGGTAAGAACGGCAGCGGTGGTGGCGGCGAGTGCGCGGTGGGACATCATGCGTCAAAAATTAGCGCCACCTGAGATGTCCCGCAGGGCGAACCGCGCTGCTGCCTAGTTACCGATCGTGCCGTGTTCGCGTTGGTTCTTCCGCCGGTCCCGCCAGCGTTTCCACAGGATCAGCAGGAGCACCAGTAGGATGAGCACGAGCACCGCGATCATCCACCAGGACCACACGAAGGCGTCCACGGTCGGCTCCGGGGTGTCCGGGTCCAGGGGTGCGCGCTCGGCGTGCACGAGCAGACGGTCGGTGTTGAGCCCGTACGGGGTGCAGGTGATCAGCGTGATCTTGTCTTTGCCGGGTTCGTAGGTCACGGCGTCGTAGTCGTCGGGCTTGACCACCTCGCGCGAGGTCATGCGGTAACGCAGGCGCTGCCCCATTACGTCGATGAAGATGTCATCGCCGGGCTTGAGCATGGGCAGCTGGTCGAACATCGCCGCGTTGACCATGCCGGTGTGCGCGGAAATGACCGCGTTGGTGCCGTCGCCACCGACAGGCAGGGTGGAGCCGTACATGTGCCCGGCGCCGTCGTAAAGCACGTCCGTCCTGGTGGTGTGGTACACGGGCAGGTCCACGTTGATGCGCGGGATGCGCACGCGCGCCATCACGTGGTAGCTCTCCGGCAGGGTCAGCTGGGACATGTAGTCGTCGAAGCCGGGGTCCTCGTCACGCGGAGCGCGCGCGTGCGGCCCCTCCGCCAACAGGCGTTGGTTGTACTGGTGCGCCATTTGCAGCTGCTGGTCTTTGACACCGTCGCTGAGCTCCTGCACCGCGCCCGCGTATTCCTCGTTCTGCTGGATCTGCCGGTACTGCGCAGACAGCGTGGACGCGATCGGATAAAGCAGCAGCAGCGCCCCCAGGATCAGCACGATCCAGGACACCGCGTTACTGCGGCGCTTACTCTTCGTCGCCGTCATTGCGCCTGCGCAGGATCAGCCCAAGGATGATCAGTAGCACCGCCACGCCGGTAATGCCCAGCACCCCGGCACCCGTTGAGGCGAGGTCACCGACGCGCTTACTTATCGACGGCGCCGCGTCCCCCTCCCCCTTCCTCACCACCGTTTCAGTCACAGTGGCCGTGGAACCGTCCGCCCGCGTGGTCTCCCGGGTGACCACCTCGGTGACGGTGGCCCGGGCGGTGTCGGAGCTTGTGGCGGTTTCGGTGCTGGTCTCCGTCTCATTGGTTTGTTCGCGTTCGGTGACTGTGGTGGTGCCCGCGGCTGCGTCGAAGCACTTCGCTCGATCCACCACGTTGATGTGGTTCACATGCTGCACCGTCACCGGTGTGCGGGTGGCGTCCATGCCGTCCGCCGTCAGCGTCGCGGTGGCCGCGAGGTCCCCGAGCGTGGCGTTGCGCACCGGGCCGCTGCCCCACGGCTTCTTATCGTTCGCCTTCGCCGGCACCCAGGTTTCCACCGTGGTGGCCGGATCCAGCGACTTTGCGTGGGCAAGCTTGGTCAGGCCCGAGCTGGTCAGGGTGAAGGTCGCCTCGTCGTTGCCGTGCTGCTGCTCGTCGTAGTCCTCGCCGCGTTGCAGCTCGGTGCTCTCGCCCGCGCCGTGGATGGTCAGCCGCGGCGCTTGCAGCTTGGTCACCGGCTGGTCCTTGCGCGCCGTGCCCGGCACCTGCTTCGAGGTGGTCGCCGCCGCTGCGTCGAAGCGAAGCACCTGCTCGCCTCGCGCCACCACGCTGCGGGGCCCGTCGTTGTCCCACTGCACGGTGTGGCCGCGCGAGAACTCCAAGGTCAGCGCGTACTGGCTCAGCGTGCCGTCGGTGGAGAGGTTCGGCACGGTGGAGACGAAGTCGTACTCCACGTACGTCCCCGGTGCGGCGGCGTCGCGCCACTCCGGGGTGTTGCACGCCGTCAGCGGGTCCACGCTGATCCCCAGCTCCTGCGCCTTCGGCGCCACCACCTGCGCCGGCTTATCCGGGGTCACCGCCACCACGAACGGGGCGTAGGACACCCGCGCGTCCTGCGTGCCGGGGTTGTCCGCCACCCGCACCAGGTACACGCCGGTATCGAGGCCAGTGAAGGTGGCGGCGCCGTCCTTCGACGCCATAGTGCCCACCTTCCGCAGGCGTTCCGGATGGTCGCGGGTGATCGCCGGAATGTCCAAGGATTGGAGGTTGTCGGGGGTGGGCCGGAGGTCGTCGATAAGCAACAGCTCAACATCGCGGTCACCAATGCGCGCGAACCACTCCGCGCCGACGGTCTCGCGGAGATCGACCCGGAGGTCGGCGGCGGATGCGGCGGGCGCGCAGGCAAGGAAGGCAACGGCGAGCGCGGCGACGAGCCTGGGTGCCGTGCGTGAGTGCATGGTGTCCTTCCTTGTCGTGGTGGGGGCTTGCGTGGGCCATAGATGGTGAATTACAGATGGTGAACATGCGCCACTTTGGGGCATCTTCACCATCGGTGTTTCACCATCTGCGCGGTTTAAGCGTTGCGGCGGCTGAGCTGGTACGCAGCGCCACCACCGAACAGCACGAGGCCGAGCGCGAGGATGTAGAGCATGGTGCGCTCACCGGTCGCGGGCAGGCGGCCCCAGATGTTATCCGTCACGTCGTTGGTGGTCACGGTGTACACCGGACGACCGTTCACATCCTCGCCCTTGACGAGCTTCTGCGGCTCCGGGTTGAGCAGGAAGCCCTCAGGCGCCTTGGTCTCCACGGCGCAGTACTCGGTCTCCGGGTCGAACTGGAGCGCAAACGCGGTCACGGACGCCGGGGTGGAGTCGTCGCCGCCGACGGTGGTGAAGGTGTTGCCGGTCTTGGCGTCACCGGCCTCGTTCGCAGCGTTGAGCGCCACGGCGTCATTGGAGACCTTGCCGTCTTGGCACGGCACAACCTGGAACTCGGCACCGGCGCCGGTCTTGTCGTTGTCCTTGTTCTTGTCGTTGACCGTCTTGGAGAACACCACGTTCACGTACTGGGTCTTGGTGTCGTTCTTCTCTTTGTTTTCGTCGGAGTTCGACTTGTTGCCGTCGATGATGTCCCGCTCCGGCACGGACTTGATCGACCCATCGCGGTTGGGCACATACACCTCGGCGGTGTTGACCACGGTGCCGTTCGCAGGGATCGTCTTCACGGTGGCGCCGAAGACAACCTGGACCTGCAGCTCCGGGTTATCCTTGCGCAGGTTCGCCAACTTCGTGCGGCCAGCGTCAGTGAACTTCACCACGAGACGGTTGTTTTCGTAGGTGACGGTGTAGTCACCCTCGGCCAGGGTTTCAGTGCTGTTCAGGAGGGTGACCTCGGCGGAGCCGTCGTTAAGCGTGAATGCCGCGGGCACCTGGTCTTCGATGCGGTAATCGGAAATGGTGCGAGATCCGTCCTGCAGCACGTCACCGGCCGGGACCGGGGCCTTGACGGTGTAGGTGACGGTGTCGCCGACGTTCTTGTTGGTGTCGGAGACGGCCTTGGTCGGGTTGATCAGCTGGTTCTTCGGCTCGATCGTCGGGTTGTAGTTGATCGTGCCGTCCTCCTGCGTCAGCGGGAGGGTGACCAGGAAGGGTGCGGCGACGGTGTAGTCGCCGTTGGTCATTTCGGTGACGCGGTACAGGCCGACCTTGAGGTTGTCGAATTTGACGGTGCCGTCGGAACCGGTGGCCTTGGTGCCGATGGTCTCATCAACGGTCGCGGCAGTGGCGCCGCCTTCGACGATCTCGTTGGCCTCTTCCCAGCCCTTTGCGGTGTCCAGGCCGTTGGTCATCTGGATGCGCTCGACCTTGAACTCGGTGCCGGAGATGGCTTTCTGGTCCTGGCCCGGGGTGTTGTCCTGCTTGGAAATGGTCAGGCTCACCGGCTTCGACGCGTCGATGGCGTTGTTGGCCTGCTGCGCGACAGCAAGCGGCGCGAGGTCCGGGGCGACGGCGAGCGGGGTGACGGTTGCGAACGCGGCCGCGGCGGCCAGCGCGAAGGTCTTCTTGGTCAGGTTCGACATGGTTCAGAATCCTTTTCTGGGAGTGGGTGGGTGTGTGGAGTTGGTTTTCGGAATTACGTGTGCCGGTTTAGGAAAGCCCGTACACCGTCCGCTTGTAGCGGGCGAATTTTCTACATCTCAACGAGCTCACCGCCTTCCGCGCGCTCGTCGCGGCGGCTCACCCGCCATGCGCCCCAGCCGAACAGCACCAGGCCGAGCAGCAGGAACAGCACCAGGGTCTGCTCACCGGTTTCGGGGAGCAGCATGCTTAGCGACGCCGAAGGTTTCAACGCCCCCTGAGCATCCTTCGCCGCAACCGTCTGGGTCGCCCCGCCGGCGTTCGCGGTGGCGGAGACCGTCACCGCGACGTCGCCCTCAGACGGGTAGCGCCACGTCTCGTTGGCGCCTGCCGGGATAGAGACGTTGAAGGTGCAGGAGAACTCCTCGCCGGCGGCCAACTCGCGCGTCGGGCAAATCCTTTCGGGCACCGCGCCGTCGTCGCCGATGCGCACGATCGACTCACCGCGGGTGACGTCGAGGCCGGCGAGCGACGGGTCCGTCACCGTGAAGTCCTTCAGCGGGAACTCGCCGGTGTTGGTCACGGTGTAGGTCATCTGCATGGAGGTGGCGTCGTGGCGCAGCAGCGTGGTGCCGAAGGCGTCGCCGGTGAGCTGGCCCAGCGGAGTGCCGTCGATAGTCTTTTGCACCTTCAGCCCGGGGAAGGTGTTCTTCGCGGTGAGCGACCAGCGGTCGCCGGAGCGGGCGAGGTCTGTCGGGTCGGAGACCGGCTGCGCGGTGAACACCACCGAATCGGTGTCGCCCTCGAGCGGGGTGACCAATTCGCCGTTGGACACCACCTGGAACACGGACACGGCGTCCGGGTTGCCGTCGTCGATCTCGTCCACGGCGCAGTCGCTGTCCACCGGCACGTCCGCGATGGTGTGCGTCTCGCCGGCGCGCAGCTGGAACTCCTCGCTCTGCGACGAACACGACTGGTGGAACGTGAACGTGCCGGAGCTCGGGCCGGCGGCGGTCTTGGTAAATGCGACGTCGTAGTGGGCGCGCGGGTGGTAGATGTCCGCGCCGACGGTCAGCGCGGTCTCCGCCGACGGCAGGTTCGCCGCGGTGGCGAAGGTGTACGAGTACGCCTTGTCGGAGCCGTTCACCTCGTCCGGGGCGAGGTTGGACAGCGAGCCGGTAGGCAGCGCGGGCGAACCGCTCCCCCACGTGGCGTACTGCGCCAGCGGGGTGCGTGCGCCGTCGGTCACCTCGAGCTGGCCGCGAGCGGCGAGCGCCGCGCTGCCGGCGAAGTCGAGAGTGCAGTTCGCCCCCACCGGCAGGTCCACGACTTGCCCGCTCGCCGGGGCCTCAAAGGTGCGGGGCATCTCCGAGCCGGACAGGGCAGTCAGCGGGAACTGCCGGGTCAACGAGGTAGTGGCGGGGTCGTCGCAACGCAGCTGCGCGGTGTAGCCCGCCTCATCCGCGCCGGCGAGGTAGCCGGAATTGAACACCGCCAGACGCACCGGGGTGGTGCGCCGCTCCACCTTGTTCACGAAGTGGAGGTCCGCAGGCGCGGTTTCACCCGGGTTGGGGGCGTAGCCGCGCACGATCTTCTGCTCTGGGGCGATGGTCAGCGCCTCCGGCACATTCGCCGCATCCTGCTCGTTGAACGTGCACAGCGACCCGGCTGGAACCTTCGCCTCGCCGGAGATAAACGTGCCGTCGGTGAAGTCGCCCTTGCGGATACTTGCAGGAATGACGTAACCGTCCGCCGGGCGCAGCTTCTCCGGGATGAAGGAGGTCTCGCCCACCGAGCTGGTTTGGTAACCGATCGCCTTGCACTGCAGCGTGAAGTTGAACGTGTAGTCGTCCGGGATCTCGCTGAGGTTGCCCGCCGCGCCGGCGAGGTCCTTGCGCAGACGCACCGCGGAGGTCTCGTACTCGTAGTGGTTGTCCAGGCGGACGTGGTTCTTCGCCGGATCGTCCACGGTGAGGAACACCGGCGAGGTGGTCGTGTCGTTGTCCAGCTTCTGGTCCGGGTAGGCGTTGCCGCCTTCGCGGTCCACAACCCAATCCACAAAGGCCGGGCGCAGGAACGCCTTCAGGTCGTCCTGCCCGTCGTTCATCGCCAGGGCGAGGGAGCCGAACTTGTCGCCGGTGAGTTGGCAGTCGGCGCCGACCGGGACGCCGTCGAAAAGCGCAGTGCCCTCACCCTTGATGGACTTCTGCTGCTCCTGCAGTACCGCGGTGTCACCCGTCTCCGGGTCGCGGCACACGAGGGTGAACGAGTGGTTGTACAGCGCGTCCTGCAGGTCCTTTCCGGCATTCGCGTACTGGGTGCGGATGCTGTCGGTGGGCAGGATCGCTTTCTTGTCCAGCTGAATCTGGGTGACTCGGCGGGAGTAGGTGTTGATGAACAGCAGCGTCGTGCCGCCGTCGCTGACGACGAAGTCGGCGGAGCCGCCGTTTACCTGCGCACCGTTGACCGCCATGGACTTGTCCAGTGTGATGCCCACCGCGGTGGAGGTCTCCCCCTCGGTGGCAGTACAGCTGGAGCCGACCGCCGCTGTCGTGCCGCCGGGCGCCTGGCCCTGCTGCACCGTGGTGGACAGGCGCGGGCCTTCCGTGCCGTCTGGGTTGGTGCACGTCAAGGTCACCGGGAACACGCGGTTGGTCTTGATGTCCCGGCGCGGCTGCGAGATCAGGTTGTTCGGGTCGTTGAACCGCACTTCCTTGGTTCCCTGCACCGGCGCCTGAATGAGGTTGTACTCGTGGTGCACGTCCATGGTGGACTGCTTGCCGATGGTGAACTGCCCATTCGCCCCCACATCCTTGCTGCCACCAGCGTCAGCGGCGTAGAGATACTCGGACGTGCTGCTGATCGGGTACTCCCGCCCGTCCTTCGTCGTCCGGGTCGCGCTGTCACCGCTTTCCGCGAGCGTGCATTGCGTGCCCTGCGGCACCTGCCCGGCAGTGAACTCGGCGCTTCCGCCGGGGGCGAGGTCAAAGCGGTCGGTGAAGCCATTGTCGCAGGTGAGCTCATAGCTTAACGACGATGGCGCCAGCGTCGTCCGACCACCAGTGCGCAAATTGACCGTCAACCCATTGCCCGCCGGAGCGAACGTGTTGGTCACCGTGGCAGTGGTGGTGTCCTGGGAGATCGTCGGGGTGATGCTCTGCACGTCCGTGCTGAACAGGATCCCGCCCGCGACCTGCGGGGTCTCCTCCGTGAAGGTGCACGTGTTGCCGTAAGGCACTCCCATACTGCCGCCGAGGTCGTTTGCCGCGGCGTCGTCCGCCTTCAGCGTGACAGTGCCGTTCGCCGCGACGGTCGCGCGGCCGGCGAGCTCCACGGAGCGGGACTGCCCCGCCACACCGGTGGCAATGTTGCGCGTCCCGCAGCGGAACGAGAACGCGTACGTGCTGGGGAGCTTGCCCGTGACGGTGGAGTTGACCACCTTGTTCAGCTGCACCGTGCCCAGCTTCGGGTCGAAGGTGTTGATCACAGTGACCAGGTTGCGGTCCGTGCCGGAAACCGGCCGGATGGTGTAAATGGCCCGGTTCTTCGCCTCCGCGTTGGACAACGTGGTCACTTGGTCGCCAGCGTTGGACGCGCTGACCTGCGCACCGACGAACTTCGTGTTCGCGGTTTCGCCGGGTTCGTCCTCCCACACCTTGCACGCGGCGCTGGCCGGGACGCTGTCGATAGCCGCCTCGCCGTCGGAGCCGGTTAGTGTGACGGTCCCCTCCTTCGCGGGACGGCCGGCCACCTCGCACCGGTAGTGCACCGTGTACGTCAGCTTGGCGACATCCGGGTCGCCGGCGGCGAGGCCGTTGACCTGGTTGCGGATGTGCAGGGGGAACGTGAGGTAGGCGTAGCTCGTGGTGAAGTGGAGCTCCGGCGTCGTGCCTTCGTGGAGCGTGAAGTGGTATTCCGCGCCCGACGGGTTCAGCGGCGCGCCGGCGAGCTGGGAATCGCGGCCGGTGAACTCGATGGTCTTTCGCTGCTCCTCGGTGAGGTCCGTCAGCGGCGTGATCGAGCAGTCCCGCTCCACCGGGATGTTGTCCAGGGTGACGGCGTTGGACGGCTTCGCCTGGGTCAGATCCAGCGTGAACTCTCGGCTGATGTTGGTCCCGGCGCACGTCAGGTTGAAGCGGTAGGTCCCGCCAACCTTGCCGTCTGTGACCGGGTCTCCGACGATCGTCTTGCTGAAGACGAGCTTGCCCGGCGTGTACGTGTAGGAGTTGTTGGCGTTGGCCGAACCGATAGCCGTGGGAGCAGCCGCCGTGGTTGGCAGCTGGACCGTCACCGGTGCCGAAGCGGACGGCGCAGCCGTGCCGTTCCACGACAGGGTGAGTTTCGTTCCGGCAGGCGGCGCCGGGACCTTCTCCGTGATGGTGCAGGTGCTGCCCTGGGGCAGGTTGTCCACGCTGGCGGAGCGCCCCTTTTCCACAACAACGTCGTCTTCGAGCTTGACGCTTGGATATGCAGTTTCGAACCCCGTGGGCACAGTGCACTTGTAGTGCAGCGTGTACTTCTGCAGGCTGTTTTCCGCGAAGTTTGCGGCATTGCCGTCAACCGTTTTGGCGAGGTTGAGCTTGGCTGGTTTGAACCGGGATTCCCAGGTGACCGAGCAGTTTGGCACTCGAGTTTCGGCCGCGGGGATCAACAGCGTGGACGTTCCGGTCTTCGGGTTTTCTGAGAGCGTGAAACCAGCGGGGACGGTTCCCTTTCGGATCAGATACGTGTCGCTTGTAGTTCCGCCCGAGGTGAGGGTGCACTTCCACACTGGGTCGTAGCGGTCGAACGCGCGGTCTGCCGGGTCGAGCGTGGAGGTGTAGCCCAGCTGGTCAAGTGGGACGCCGTCGGATCCGACGCGGCGAAGCGCCGTGGTCGAACCACCCGCCGGGGTGGATAACGTGGTGCGGTTGGAGCCGTCCTGCAAAAACGCCGAGTAGCTGGCAGTTCGCGCGGTGGGGTCCGCCACCTTTTCAAAGGCGTTCTGCACCGTGGCGGAGCCTTCTTTGTCGAAGGCGATGCGGCTCAGCGCGATGCCGATAGCCACGCCCTGCGTTCCGGTGCTGTTGGAACCCATGCTGACCTGCAGCGTCTTCGGGTTGTCAACGCCAACCACCCACGTGCCGTACGTGCCGCTTGAGCGGGAGAAGCACACGAACCCGCGGGAGCGGCCGTCGGACATGCTGCCCCAGTTTTTCGGCTCGTTCCCGGGACCGAACTGCGGGTCCCTGCCGCCGGTGCAGGCATCTTTCGCGTTCGGCGGGGTGAGACGGACCGCCTGCCCCACTGTTCCGCCGTCGACGCTGATCATCTCGCCGTTTCCGCCGGCACCGGTGGACTCGCCGTCCACCACGGCGAAGCGGTACGACGCGAGCGGATCGGCCACCCCGTTTCGCTTCACCACAATGTCCGACAGTGTGAAACGGGCGAACGGGTCACCCGCACCTTCCATCTGCAGAATGTCCTGCGACGTCGAGCTTGGGTACCGCTCGAAGAACCCGGTGTTCGTTTTAGCGAATGCCGTGCCGGACCAGCTGGGGTTGGAATTGGCGGTGAACCGGGTGCTGGTGTTTTTCGTTTCAATCCCGAGGTTGAAGGTGATGGTGTAATCGCCCACCCTCTTCGTCTTTGCGCCCGGTGTGGTCAAATCCGAAACATCCAGCCAGCACATCTGGTTGGCCCATGTCTCGGCAACTCCCGTACCTCTGCGGAACGAGCAGTCCCCAAAGTTCACGCCGTCATTTGAGGTAGTTTGGGCCTCCGCCTGCTGCACTCCCGGGGACACGACACCCGCGACAAGCGTCAGCGCGGCAAGAATCAGCGCTGCCCAAACCGCCACTGCGCCATGCTGGCGGCGGCTGGATGTGGGGTGGACAGTCTGGGACATGCATCCTCGGATCATTGTGAACCTATTTATTGCGTCATGGATGCTACGCGGTAAACGTCAGGATGAAAACACAGCGAAACCAGCGTTTAAAAGTTGGACACACTGCCTGCCCACAGCCTTTCCCCAGCCTTCGCGTTGTCCAACCCGTTTCCGCACGTTAAAAGATTATGCAACTCATGTCAGGGCCTTGGTGCGAAAGCGAAAAGCTCTCCGCACGCACCCTCGCCGCCAACGTGTTTTCCGTCACTACCCGCTGACCACACTGAAGATTTCGAGTTCCACCTTTCGAGGATCAGCCCAATTTCCATGGTTTTCGAAATCCGCTCTTCGAAACCTTTGGGCAGCCGCCCCCACGGATAGACAGCAAAACGCCCGGCTGACGGAATCAGCCGGGCGTCGAAAAGCGATAAGCCCCTAGTCGCCGATCTGGTCGCGGCCGCGCTTCACAATGAGCGGATCCGGCTCGCCGACAA
>ERZ1029856.83-NODE-83-length-11545-cov-199.906527_pt1 | contig 11545 bp, 8 predicted proteins | sample MGYA00519238_ERZ1029856 | MGnify/ENA primary metagenome ERZ1029856 (study PRJEB33666, sample SAMEA4610918) | skin metagenome | biome: Human-associated habitat; feature: Malodor aspect; material: skin | place: Philippines | collected 2015-08 ... | reverse complement strand
TACCGCATCAGTTAGCAGACGATCGGCACCCGTTGACCTCAGTGCATTAAGAAGGTGGAACACGTCGCCGCTCGCGACATAAATGCAGTTGGCTGATGCAATTTCATTTTGAAGATCGCTTGATTTTGATTGCGATAGGGTGAGAGGGACTAAGGTCTCTGCTGCCTCTCCAATTGCCTTCAGTTCTGCCTGTGCAAATGGTGCCTGGCGCATCTCTGAGGCGGCATCATCGATATATAGCACTCGACCGGAAATGTAGTCGCCGATGTCTGGGTGCAGGAATGAAGCGAGAAGAAGTTTCATGGGCCTAGATTACGAAATTCTTGCTACTCCAGCCATTCGGAAAGCCAGAATCCCGCGACACTAACCGAAACGATGTCTCGAAATTTGGCAATGGGGGAGATTTACTTAGCTTCTGCACTTCTCATACCCGTCCGGCTCTACACTCCACTTTCCTTGAGTTCGGATATCTGCAAGTCAGTCCGTCGACTGAAGGTTTGCTCCTTGTCCGTGCAGGGCGAGTAGCGGAGGGGGAGAGTCGGGTGCCTATCGAGGGAAATGCACGGATTGCGCGGATGAGTGGTTGGTAGGTTGTGAGCGGGTAAGGGGGACCTGCAGAAATGCGATGCGAGAAAGGGGCTACTTTCCCTCGTCTGGTGCTTTACTTTCTGTGGAACTACCTTCCACATGCCTTGGAATGAATTCTCACAGATCAGGATGCTCACAAGTCACGCCTCAGGAATAATGGGCGTGCGGGTAACCTCCGGCGCAGCGAGGCGTGTATGTCGACGGATGTTTTGTGCTAAAAGAATGAGATGCTGTGCGTGGGTGGGGAAAATTCCTGTTGACGTCGGTAGTTACTAATTTTCGGGTGCAACACAGAAACTAGCTATCCATTATGTCCGGGGTGTGAAGTAGGGTGTGAAGTATGAAAAGAGTGAAGTTCCGTCCTTTTACCAAGGATGATAAGAAGAGTGTCCGATTGGAAAAAGCGCCTCTTGAGCTTTTGATGGTGCAGATGCGATGGCCAACACACAACGCGCTCGTGCATGATTTTGAGCAGCACGTGAGTCGACTTGCTCAGCATTTAGATGATTACCCCCTTTCAGAGCCAGCACGTGACATTAGCGTCAACCTAACTTCAGACGGAGTGAGTGCCTCGGAAGGGGAGAAGGTTTATCATTATTACTCGGTGGACAACATCTGGGATCTTCACGTCACTTCACACAGCGTGACTCTCAGTTTCGACCCTCGCTATAAGGGGTACGGGTTTTCCGACGTGTATGAGCGATTTCTGAAGCTACTTGAAGCGGTAAAAGATGCATTTGGTGTATTACAAGCCAACCGTCTAGGAGTTCGTTATATCAACCGCATTACGGATGAAAAAGTAATTGGAGATATTTCGAACGCGTTCAAGCCTCAAGTCATTGGATACCAGGACTTGCTGCTTCAGGACGAAATAGAATTAGTGACAACTATGAATCAAGCTGTCTTTCAGGTGGAAGATATTAGTCTGAATGTGCGGACCGGCGTAGTACCTCCGTATCAGACGCCTGACCGTGCCCTTAAGCCTGTTGATACTCGTTCCTGGGTACTGGACCTCCAAGCGGTGAGCACTCAAAATTTGAGTACTCAGGGCACTGACATTCAAAACGCAGTTAACCGTCTTTCTGACACATGTTATGACTTTTTCAAGTACGTGTTACTTGACGAAGGTGAAGAAAAGTTTGGAGGTAAGTAATGTCCGCTTCGTGTCTTGAACGCCCTTCTATCATTCCGTGGGGGTCGCAGATCACGACAATTGGAGTAGCGATTGCGGTTGCTACACCATTAACAACCATGCCTCCGCGCGAACCTGGAGTGTGGGAGACCCCACTGGAGTCTCTTCCATGGGCCCATGACGTTCAGGTGGGAACTCCTCGCCGCGGGGCTGAGTCATCCAACGAACTAATGCTCGCTTCCACAGCTAGCGAGATGATCCGCTATATCCAAACGTATGCGGGCTTTAACAATAAAGAACTTGGGGACATTTTTGGTGTCTCACGCCGTTCGATTCAAAATTGGGCTACAGGTAGCGCCGTCTCTGAAACTAACACCGCGAAGATCGACATGTTCTACACCAAGATGATGTCGCTGAAAGCTCTCACACCAAAGGAGTCAAGGGCTGCACTCTTGTCAAGTGCTAGTGGGGAAAGCTTTGTACAGGCATTTAAGCAGTCGACCCGTCGGGGAGAAAAAATGCTCGTGCCAACTCCGATCGAAGGGCGCTTTGTTTAGCAATGTCCAGTTCACATGAGTCCCTTTTCTCGGTTCTCAAGCAGGGTGATTTAGTGTCGTGCACAATACACGGGCAACCAATCCTTAAACCAAAAGAGTGCTTGTTCGCCGTTGTCTCACAAACATGCGACCTACGCAGCACCAAGCGTGAATTTGTTACGCTTGCGCCTGTTTTGTCCATTGATAAACGAGACTGGAGCACCATAAAAAGGGGGCGGCGCCCGCTCATGGTCCCTGTAGGTGAGGCCCGACAGCAAGCTGCGGACATGGAGCGGCTGATTACCGTGGATAGAAAGACTCTAGCGGAGGCCAAGTTGATCGGTCATTCAGTTGATTTTGAAAGCGGAATCGAGGCCGCAGCACTGGCTAGTTTGCTTGGACGAGTATTCACAAAGCCTGCCCTTCCAGATGAAGTCAACGAGGTATTCCGGAAGTATTCGACGAAAATTGCAGATCGATACCACAAGAAGAACCCTGTCGCTAAAGCACTCGATTTCTTGGAGGATATTCGGCTGGAGTGCGTAGACTGGGCATCTCCAGGGAGGGAAATTACAGTTCATTATCTGTTGCTTGCCGACCGCTTGGGCAGCAGTGACCTTATCGACGACTCGTGGAATGCAGGGGATGATCCAGAAATTGCTCGAGAGTTTCAGATGCCTTCAGAACACGTGACCTTAGAAAAAGTAGCGGATAGGCTCTGCGAGGCAATGGACAACAGTGCAACTCTAGAGGCTAAATATCACTTCTGGGAACTATTCGTTGCGAAATTGCATAAAGAATATATCGAGCCGTCACTTAACGAGCAGGTCGTGTTTGTAGAACCGGTCGTTGATTCGGCTGATGACTTTTCATATACGCTTCTGTCAAGTTCTGTTAGCCTTGACCTCACAGCGCTCACGGACACGCGTGAGCTTCACAGTAAATAATTTTAATGGATCAATAAGAGGGCGCAAGGGTGGGTACGGGTGACTAACCTAGCGCTACCTCAGCCCTTCCTTTCGTGTCTTATACAACACACCCCGGACCTGCCACGCATCTGCTACCGGGAATCAGGGAGACCGCACAGCGGCCTACACTCATAACCCCGGCTATTGACGGCCTGATGAGTGAAGTATCGAAGCTAACATTTTCCCCAGCTTCGATTGCATTGCGATGTGCTTATCGCGCTCGGTGTTATTTGGAGTGCAGGTGACACCTCTCATAAGTCTGTCTCGCCGATACCGTGGAACTCTCGCCGCACTGCCTCAATGTTCACGGCTGGCCGACGCTGCTCAACCCCTTAGAGAGACCAGGTACCGGCAGCCGTGCCAATGGCAGCGTCTAGCACAAAGGATCGCAACAGACTGACTATCCACATCACGCGCATGAGCCTGACAACCGGACATAGCTGGTCTCTGTAGTAACCGCGCAAACTTTTGAGGCACACATCGTCGGGTTGACGTGACTTCACCCGTGGGCGCAAAACGAACTCTATTGGCGCACCGCGGTATTCCTTAAGCGTGAGTGCATAATCCTCGACCATCGGAACTACCCTGTTACCCACACGCAGCATCGTGCCGGACTCATAACGCACAACCTCGTCTCACGTAAGCGCACGCATCTCTGCAGCCGACAGTCCGGCACCGAAACCGAGGGCGACAAACTCGGAACGCTCAGCGGTTGCGAACACAGTAGTCGAGTTAGGCTAGGCATAATTCGATTCGATTTCACGCTCGGTGTACGGCTGCGTCGAATTGGATCGCGGATACGTACTGTATTGAACCGCACCCTCCCATCACGGGCAACCCGAGGTTTACGTTTGCCACTCTTCTCCTTTCCTGGCACTTGTTGAGTGCAGCCAATACGCACGCGAAACCGCATCCTCCAGAAGCCCTGCTTAACCCCTCCAAATGCCCTCCACCAAAGGTGGAAAGCACTCCTCCAGAAGCGCGCTCTAGAGCTCGCAATTCTCCCCTCCCTCTAAGGCAGAAGTTGAACCCTCCAGACAGTCGAAACAAGTCGGCCGATGAGAACCCTGATTCAGTCCGCAAAACTCCCAAGATAACCAGTCTTGGCCTATTCTGGTTGGTCTCTCCTATTTTCACCCGTCTCGGTTGACAAGATTTTCTCTCTAGACCCGCCCCAGGACCCCTTTAACAGCCTTTTCGAGACGTCATCCGAAAGCTCCCCAGGTTGCCCTTTAACAGATCCTCCAAACGCTCCTCCGAAATCTCCCTGAAGTGCCCTCCCCGGTATCACTCCAGCTCGCCTTTGCAAAAGTTTCAAAACCTGTAATTTAGGTATGGTTCCACCTGCTTGTCACTACGGGCACCCGCGGGTAAACACGTTCTGCACAGGCAGTGTTTGTTCGTTGCATACATGTAAGCTACTTAGGATACGTCAGCCCCGAAGGAGTGAACATGACGAGCGTAGCGCGGCAGCCGTATAGTGCCGACAATGAGGATGAGTCCGTTGAGGTGTTGATCAAGTCCAAAAAGCGAGTCAGAGCCCACGGTGAAGTTTTCACCCCCGGGCACATGGTCAACCAGATGCTAGACCTGGTCCAGGCAGAGCTTGAGACGGAACCAGACTTCGTCGATAAGACCTTCCTTGAACCGTCCGCCGGCGATGGCAACTTCCTTATCGCTATCCTGAAACGCAAGCTCCAAGCGATCACCGTTCACTATCCAAAGGGCAACCACGCCGACGAATCACTGTTCGCGCTCGCATCGATCTATGGCATCGAACTTCTCGCTGACAATCACCAAGCTGCACAGGCAGGCATGCTCGACGCATTCGTCAGCTTCCACGAAGAGCACGGGGTCCCATGCACACCAAGCACTGACTTGTATTCCGCCGCCGACTTCCTTATCAAAACCAACATCGTTCACGGCAACACACTCACTGGCCTGACCGATGCGGGAGACCCCATTATCTTCTCCTGGTGGCATCGTGTGTCTGAAGAAGAGGCAACGGTACAGCGTGAAGCCTTTGCCCTCTCGACTTTGCGGGCTGAGTCCCAAGGGACCATCGACTTCAACATCTATACAACTTACAAACCGTGCCGGATTGACCGCGTCCACCAGGAAGGTAAGTGACAATGACTAACCCACAGCTTGATACCTACCGTGTAATTCAGCCAGTGGTGTACTCCTGGAGCACACCGGATGTTCCTAAGTACCAAGGCTGGGAAAAGATTGGCTATACCGCCCAGCAAACTGCCGAGCAACGTATCGCCCAACAGGCGTCGCAGCTCTCTATTCGCCAAAAGATGAACTGGCAGCGCCGCGCCTTGTTCACCTCCGTGACAGGTGGCCACTTCACTGATCGTGACTTCCATGAATACCTTCGGCAACAAGGCGTCGAACGAGAAATACAGCCGAAGCGTACCGAGTGGCATAACTTCGATTCCACACCAAAGACCTCGTTGCAGCTTTTCAACGACTTTGCTGGACAAGACTTCCAGGCCGCGCATGCCGAAGTTACGGAGGACTACACACTACGTCCTGAACAACACGCAGCTGTGGAGCAAGCACTCAATGCCTTTGCTAACGGTCACAATGAAGTTCTTTGGAATGCCAAGCCACGATTCGGCAAAACCCTAACCACCTACGATCTCATGCGTCGCCTCGGTGTCTCCCGTGCGTTGATCGTGACCAATCGTCCAGCAATTGCGAACTCCTGGTACGACGATTTCACCCGATTCATAGGCCACCAAACCAACTACAGGTTTGTGTCAGAATCGGCATCCTTGGCATCGCGCAGCCCAATGACGCGCAAACAGTACATTGACCTCGTCCTTGCCAGCCCCGAAGATGACATCCCTGTCGTAGAGTTTCTTTCGCTTCAGGATCTCAAGGGATCACAGTTTTTTGGCGGCCCGTACAACAAGCTCAAGCACATCGCAGATCTTCAGTGGGATATCCTTGTCATTGACGAGGCACACGAAGGCGTTGACACGACGAAAGCCGATATTGCCTTCGACCAAATCACTCGCAAATGCACACTGCACCTCTCAGGCACACCGTTTCGAGCACTCGCTGCGGGTAAGTTCACTCAAGACCAAATCTTCAACTGGACCTACGCAGACGAACGTGAAGCGCTCAGCTCATGGGGTGACGGCACGGAAGAAAACCCGTACGCTTGTTTGCCGAAACTGAACATGTACACCTACCAGGTGTCCCGCATGATCAGTGACAAACTCTCCGTGGGCATGGCCGTGGCAGAAGACGAAGCGAACATTGATTACGCCTTCGATCTGGGCGCATTCTTTGCGACCAAGGATAACGGATTCTTTGAGCACGAGGCCGAAGTCATCAAGTTCCTTGACACACTCACCACTAACGAGAAATACCCGTTCTCCACATCTGAATTGCGCAACGAGATTCGACATTCCTTCTGGCTGCTTGATCGTGTCGCGTCTGCTAAGGCTCTTGAGCGGCTACTGAAAAAGCATGACGCGTTCAAGGATTACACGATCGTTCTCGCTGCGGGCGATGGACGTTCGGCGGATGAGGATTTCGCAGTAGTAGGCAAGTCCCTTGACCGTGTACGCTCCGCGATAGCCAAAGCTGAAGAATACGGTGGTCGCACTATCACCCTGTCCGTTGGTCAGCTCACCACGGGTGTCACCATCCCCGAGTGGACAGCCGTGATCATGCTGTCTAATCTCACCTCGCCAGCGCAGTACATGCAAGCCGCATTCCGCGCGCAGAACCCGTGCACTTTCGAGCGCGGGGGCGAAGTTCTGCAAAAGCAAAATGCGTACATCTTTGATTTCGCTCCCGAGCGCACTCTGACGATTTACGACGCGTTTGCAAACAACCTGCAGCCTAACCCTTCTGGATCTACGGAAACCCGCCAAGAAAACATCCGCACTCTGCTCAATTTCTTCCCGGTCATCGGTGAAGATTCCGAAGGGCGGATGGTTGAACTCGATTCGAGCCAGGTGCTTACCTTCCCGCAAGTGTTCAAGGCTCGCGAAGTTGTGCGCCGAGGATTCCTCTCCAATCTGTTGTTCGAAAATGTCGCTGGCATTTTCCGTTTCTCTGAGCACTACACCGAGATTCTCGACAAGCTGCCTAAAGCCAAGGCCGGCAAGCTTAAAAGTAGTGAGAAGCTCGAGATGCCCGAACCTATGCCTGTAGTCGACAGTGGAGGCAATGCTCAAGTCGACACCGAGACTGTAGTTAATCCCAAGGTTGAAGGGCTTGGCAAGCCAGTCTGGAAGACTGAAGACGTCGCTCCAATTGTTGACACCCCAAAGAGGCAAATGGCTCGGAAGGTCGCAAGTGCAGTCGCTGAGAAACTCCGCCCGACGCGCGAGAAGCTCAAAGAAGAATATGATCTCTCAGCCAAGCAGGTTCAACGTGACGAGAAGGTTACGGAAGCCAAGGTGACAGCCGCAGTGGAGCGCACTGTGACAGAGTACGAGATTACCAGGAAGCACATCGAGGTCGAGTTGGCGGAAGCAGCAACCGAAACTGAAGCACAAGCCCTTCAGGAGCGCGCAGCGAAGCTTGATGAAGCCTTCCAGTCCGACATCCTTCATGCAATCTCGGCCATTACTGATGAGGTCGCTAGAGAGGTCGTCACTCGTGAAGAGACCAAGAAGGAGCAAACTCGAGCCGACGGTGCGATGGATGATGCGCGAGCTCATCTGCGCGGCTTCGCAAGGACTATTCCGATGTTTCTCATGGCATACGGCACCCGTGACATGACGCTCGCGAATTTCGACGATCACACTCCCGATGATGTCTTCGAAGAAAGTACGGGTATCACCGAGGAGGAGTTCCGAATCCTGCGTGACGGTCAAGAGGTCACCGAGGAAAACGGTGATGTCGTTCGAATTCCAGGATTATTTGATGAGGCGGTCTTCAATCAGTCGATCCATGAGTTCCTTGACAAGAAGGAGGAACTTTCCGACTATTTCGACAACAGTCTGACCGAGGACATCTTTGCCTACATTCCACAACAGAAGACCTCGCTAGTCTTCACTCCGCAAAAAGTCGTAGCCTTGATGGTGGACGAGTTGGAGAAGGAAAACCCTGGGATTTTTAATGATCCATCCAAAACGTTCGCGGACCTATTCTCTACGGCCGGCCTCTTCTTGATGGAACTCGTGCGCCGCTTGGACAAGGGGCTTGCTGTACAGATCCCAGATCAGAATGAGCGACTGAAGCACATTCTGACGAACCAAATTTTTGAGATGAGTCACAACGAGATTCTGCACCAAATAACGATTGAAGCGGTCTCGGGTGGTGTCGAGGAGCGGAAGCGTTGGATGGAAGACTCAGGGCACTACAACGTTGGAAATGTAGCGGAAATGACCCCAGAAGAACGACAGACCGTTGTCAATGATTTGCTAAGCAGGAGTAACTGAAATGACCAAGAAGTTTGACGTAGTCATCGGCAACCCGCCGTATAACTCTGACAGTCAGGGTGACGCAACGAACCAAATGCCGATCTATCACCTGTTCATGCAGGCTGGGTACGAGATGGCAGACAAGGTTGTGCTCATTACTCCAGCGCGATTTCTTTTCAATGCGGGATACACTCCGAAAGCGTGGAACCGTGAGATGCTCGCTGACCCTCACTTGAGCGTTCCGTTTTACGTAGATAACAGCGATGCGCTCTTTCCAGGTACGGACATCAAGGGCGGCGTCGCCGTGACTTATCGTGACGCACACCGTCAAGGTGAACCGATTGGGGTATTTTCCAAGCATTCCGAGCTAGATTCCGTCGTTTCCAAGGTCGATTCGATCGCGACATCGTCTCTTCAGGAAGCTGGTATCTCCAACGACCGTGTGTATCGTTATACCGATAAGATGCACGAAGAAAATCCACAGCTTAAGGCGCTCATGTCTAAGGGAAATCAATACAAGCTTGATTCCCGTGCTTTCACTCGCTTGGCGGGTGTATTCCACGAACATATGCCAACTGGTACCAAGATGTATGTTCGCGTCCTAGGGCTTGATGCTCAGAAAAAGCGAGCCTTTCGTTGGATCAACAAGGACTATCTGGACGGCCCGGACGCTTTAGCTAATTACAAGGTCGCTCTGCCCAAGGCTAACGGCTCTGGCGCCTTTGGAGAAGTTCTCTCGGCGCCGGTTGTTCTCGGTCCGGGAGATGGTGTGACAGGAACATTCATTACGATTGGCTCTTTCGCGACCGAGGCCGAAGCTAAGGCGTGTAGCGCCTATATCTCAACAAAGTTTTCAAGGGCACTGCTCGGTGTTCTCAAAGTGACCCAGGATAACTTGGCGCGTGTGTGGAAGCATGTTCCTAATCAGGACTTCTCCGGCAATTCAGATATTGACTGGTCAAAGTCTATTTCGGATATTAACCAACAGCTCTACGCGAAGTATAAGCTCGTCCAGGATGAGATCGACTTCATCGAGACGAACGTGAAGCCAATGGACTAAATCTACCGCACACTAGGGACTTTGAAATCTCGGTATCTTCAAGAAAGGTGCTGGGCTTTCTATGCCCAAGTTGCGTCTTCGTGATTTTCTGTGCTGGCGGGAGGGACAAAGATTCGAGTGTATCGACGCATGTCCGGTTAGGAATCTGACAACTTTCCTTTGCAGTTTAGACAGGTACCATCTTTGCTCGGGCAACGTCATCATCATGAGTTTCCATCACACGGTGGAACTGTCCCTCTTGGTAGTCTAGGGAGGTCGGGGCCGCAATGTCACGCCCGATACCGCTTTCATTCCTGCCATCGTCAAGGCATTTGGCCAGTACCCCATTCAAGAAATCCTCAATCGGCGGATGTCCAACACCTGTGGCATCCCAAATTCACGCACGGTCGGATATGGCGAAGCCTACTCACGCCTCCGCTTACATAACGTGGCCGCGCAACGACGAACCTGCTTGTGGACCTGGTTGCTTCTCATAACTCCGCTTGGCCAGTAGGGGTACAACTCACGCGGGGACGGGTGGGGCGGCAATCATCGCAACCGCCGGATCGAACATTAGTGCTAGTGCCCCGCTTTCTTGCCTTGCAAATGTCGTAGGGTCCCAGTTTTCTCTTTTCTGATCAGTCATTCTAATGACCCGTGACGTGTTTTAGGAGGTCCTCCAGGAAGCTCCGTCATCCTTATGCGGGTGTCTTTGATGGAGGTGAGACGCAACCAATGTTTGGGCATGTGTTTACCTCTGATGGCGCCGCGTCGCAAGTTAATATCCTTTTAGTCAAGCCTGTCGGCTTAGGGCACTCAATGCCGCCGAGAAAGGCATACGCGAATCCAAGGTTGCTGATCTCATCAATCAGTTCCCATGTGGAGACGGTCGGGGCCCTCTCAAGGGTGGATAACCACCGAAGGTACCTGTTGAGAACATCCTTATCCTTTTGGTGATGCTTTCAATGGAAGGCAAGCCCTTCCAATTCCAGCAGGCTGCCATCATGGTTCTCGACCGCGCTGAAAGTAGTGTGCTTCGTCGCCTCGGTTTCCCATCACACGAAGAAATTTCCACGTACTCGTCCCACGATCGGGAGGCGCTGAATAAGATACTCTGGACTGCTTGGAAGCGTGTGAACAAGCCTATGGATCCGTATGACAACATCAACATGCATAAGCGCCTGACGAAGTCCATCTGGGGTAAGAAGGTCGAGATGCGTAACTCGGAACGAATCGCAAAGCGTATAAAGCGTCTCAACCAGTTCAACAACCGCATTATTTTGGCTTCTCTCACGCTCAAGCCCGAGGATTACCAAGATGCTTGGCAAGGTGATAGCGCCGTAGACCACACTCCTATGCCTGCAGCTCGTAACGGTAACTCGTTCAAGAGCCCCGTGTCTCTTCTGAGCTTGATACAGGTTGTTGTGCCCGCAAAAGTGATCACAAGGGCGGCGAGGGTGTCAAGACGGCTGGCACCCAGTAGTGGACGTATGAAGTAACCCTGGCAACCCAGACCTTCCCCGAGCATCCAGATGCTGTTCCAAGACTGATTGTTGGCATGAGACTGAATAAGCCCGGACACAGCGCGGCTGAAAATACGATGGCATCCCTGGAACGATTCATTGCTAATCTGGTCACCCAAGAAATTCTTCATGGGTGACCGTGCGTACCAGCAAAACATTCAGGCGGAAAAGCGAGCTATCCCTCCTCGTCAGCCTGGCTACAAAACTAAAGTCCCGAGACACCATAGGAACGATGTCTCGAGACTTCACACGGTGCCCCAGAGCGTGTCTGAGTTCATGACATGGTGCCCCAGAGTGGATTCGAACCACCGACACCGGCTTTAGGAGAGCCGTGCTCTATCCCCTGAGCTACTGGGGCGGGGT
>ERZ1029856.82-NODE-82-length-11546-cov-4.867287_pt1 | contig 11546 bp, 10 predicted proteins | sample MGYA00519238_ERZ1029856 | MGnify/ENA primary metagenome ERZ1029856 (study PRJEB33666, sample SAMEA4610918) | skin metagenome | biome: Human-associated habitat; feature: Malodor aspect; material: skin | place: Philippines | collected 2015-08 ... | reverse complement strand
CGAGGATGGACTCGCCGGCTGTTTTGAGATACTCAAGCAGGGCGAGGTCTCCGCGGCCGCGGACGCCGGTGGTGTCACCGGTTTCGAGGAACCGGGCCGTTGCGGGTCGGCTGGTGGAAAGGTTGTCGAAGACGACACCCGCGGTGAAGATGACCTCTCGGAGCAGGGTGACGGGCATGGATGCCTCCTGGTTCCGGCGGTTGAGGGGTGGACGGGATCGAGTGTAGGGGGTGGCTATCTCGGACCCCATCACCGGCGAGGGGAGGGGCATAGCTGGAAGTAGCGGTCTCGGAACACCGCGAACTGGGGTTTTGTGCGACGCCCGATGCTACTTCCAGCTATCACCTTCACTCATCGAGCAGACGCCGATTGCGATCCATCATTTTTCGGGCGTGTGCTTCCATCCGCGCGAAGTCTTTCCTGCTGAACTCCTCGCTGGGAAGACGATTCTCCTGCGCTTTGTTCTTCCGCAGATGCCGCTGGGCTTGAGAACTGCGAAAGCGCCCTTGACGTCGTGGATTAGCCATTTCGAGCTCCTCGTCTATAACACGCCCGTCACATCATCTGCGCGGCGCAGTTCTCGGTCCACCCGCTCGTTCCATCGGTGAAAAACGTCGTGCCAGTCTCGTGAATGCTGGGATCGCCACACGATGCGATCTGCTTCTCCATCACCTGAGGAGCAACTTGCCCCGGCGCTTCCGTGTATCCCACAACCGGCTCTTCCTCCTGCCCCGGCGCGGGCGCCGGGGCAGAAGCTTCAACAGGTTGTTCCTGCATCGGTGCCTGTTGCTGCTCCGGTGCTTGCTGTTCCACAGCGGGCGAGGACTCAGGAGCGGCAGAGCTCGTGCTGGATGCCGACGCCTTCTCGATCTCGGTGAGGTCGAAACGAGAGTTCGCAATGCCGAGTACCTGCGCGTCCTGAGGGATCAAAAACGATCCGTAGACCCGGACCTTCTCCCCAGTTTTCGCGGGGACAGCATTCCACTGCTCGTACCCCTGTGGGACGTCGCACCCGCCACCCCACTCACCGGTGGATTTGAATTGATCGGAATCCCAGGCTTCCGGCGCTTCGGGACGGACGCCAAGCTCCGCGCCACTGCTATCCAAAATCTTTTCGGTGGCGGTGAGCACACCGCTAATTTGGACCAGCTGCAATTCTTCAGGAATCTCTTCCGCAACTAGCAGCACCTTGCACTCTTCGTCGAGGGCTATCTCTTCCACTTTGAGTTCACCCGCGCATTTGTTGCCCTGGCAGTCGACCGGAATCGTGTCGCCGACGGCGCCAAACTCTTTTTCTGCAACGGTGGTTGTCGTTTCGGTCTCGGGGGTTGGCTCTGCCGTGTTTTCAGCGGTATTAGAGCACCCCGCAAGCAGGAGAGCGCCAGTGGCAAGGACAGCACCGATGGTTCGTTTCATCGCTACATCTCTTTCAATCGGGAAACAATATTCAGTCACTTTAGGCAACGGTCACGACACCGAATCCGGTTTCGACGTACCGGTGCTCGAAAGCTTCATAAACGACCCTGACCGCGCCATTGCCCGCTAGGGTCAAAGACGACTCCAACCTTGTTCCCAGAAGAAAGGTAAGCTGATGCACTCCATCGATTCGCACAAATGCGTTCTGGCTCTGTCGCCTGACCATGAGCCTCGTCTGCAGGTCGAAAGCGGGGACGAGGTAACGGTTCGAACGCTCGATTGCTTCTCCAACACGATCACTGATGAATCACATTTGTTCAGCTCTGTCGGCTGGGACAAGGTCAACCCCGCCACAGGACCGATTGCGGTAAATGGCGCACGTTCGGGTGACACACTGAAGGTAGAGATCCTCAGCATCGAGATCGGGGATGAGGCGACCATGACCACGCACCCGGATTTTGGTGCTCTGCCCGGCACTGTGGAGGAGCGCACTCGGAAAATTCCGATCCGCGATGGCAAGGCACAGTTCACCGACAACATCACGATCGATATCCGGCCGATGATCGGTGTCATCGGTACCGCACCGGCTTCAGAGTCGGTGCCCACGGGCGAGCCACGCCAGCACGGCGGCAACATGGACACGAAGGAGATCGTCGCCGGTTCCACTTTGTACCTGCCCGTCGAGGTCGACGGAGCGAACTTAAGTCTTGGCGACGTCCACGCGGTCATGGGCGACGGTGAAGTCGCTGTATGCGGGGCTGAGATCGAGGCCGAGGTGAAAATTCGCGTCACCGTACTCAACGGCCGCCCTTTGCCGTTGCCGTTCTTGGATTCCGGCGATGCGGTGTACACGATCTCGTCCGAGGTCGAGTTGAAAGATGCTGTCACCGAGTCGACGCGCATGATGCGCGATTGGCTTGCCGACGAATCCACGCTCGACCCGACCGACGCCCTCATGCTCCTCTCACTTACCGGCGATACTCAGATCAGCCAGATCGTCGACCCACGGATGACCGCCCGCTTCCGTTTACCGAAGAACATTCTCGAGCAATGCGGGGTGGAGCTGCCCTAGGGCACCGGTCGAATGGCGGCAGAAACGAGAAATCCCTCCCAGTAGAATTCCAACATTATGGGTGCAGAAGATCAGTTGTCGTTCACCGAAATGGGCATGCCGACGTACTTGGATTTGTCCTATTCGGTGCTTCAAGCGGTCCAGGGCCTTGGCGGTTCTGCCAAAGTCCGTGAGATCAACGACTGGGTGATTGATCATCAGGCCGACGCCGATCGCCTCTTAGAGATGACCTACCCGAGTAGACCCAGCCTGTCAGTGCTAAAAGACCGCATCGCGTGGGGCCGCTCGACCGCCAAACTCATCGGTGCGTTGGACAGGCCGTCCCATGGGGTCTACATCATCACCGAACTCGGAGAAGAGCTTCTGTCATTGAGGAAGGCGGATGCGGCGGAGCGCATTAAGAGTCTTGATGCGGATTACGCTAAACGGCAGCGACTGGCGAAACAGAAGTCAGTCGAGAAAACAATCCCCGACGAGAACGAACCGTCCCCAGAAGTCCTGGCCGAAACAAGCGACGAGGACGATCCGTCCGCCTCGTGGAAAACACAACTTCTCGAACGACTCCACCAACTCACACCTGAGGGCTTCGAAAAGTACGTGATCTATCTTCTTCGCCGATATGGGCTTGAACTCACGCACCGAGGTGGCAGCGGGGACGAAGGCATCGACGCTATTGGGACCGCGCCTCTAAGTCCGGTGTTGTCGTCCCGCGTCGCCGTGCAGGTCAAACGATACGACCCGAACGGTAAGCCGGTTGGTCGCGAAACCGTTGCACTGTTCCAGCGGGATGCATTGACTGCCGGTGCTGAGAGGGCAATCCTTGTGACACTTAGCCGATTCACCGAGGCCGCGCGAAAAGCCGCTAACTCATCAACACCAACAGTTGATCTCATCAACGGCGACCGGTTGGCGGAACTCATCAGAGACGACGGGGAATCTGGCGTCAAATTGCAGCCGACGGTTCAGGTGGACTGGTTCAACCGGTTTGACTGAGTAAGTTTCCCCCCCTCTGGAGCGTTAACCCTGCCCAGTTTTCACCGTCAGCGGGGTCGACCGCCTCATATACTGAGGTGCGTCTGTCTTCTCGTTCGAAGGATCTCAACATGTCCCGTTCCCGTGTCCCAGCCGTCACACTCGTCGCGACCCTCGCACTGAACCTACTTTCAGTTGCACCGCCGGCCAACGCAGAGTCAAGATACGAACTCGTCGCTCCCGCGGCAGTGACGACACCAACCCAAGAAGTACCGGTGCCATTGCGCCTCGAATATGCGACACCCGCCCCAGCGAAACCTCAAACGACTGCTGACGTCGAAGATACGACGCTGAGCAGCGAAATCGGTGGCATCGTTGGCGTAATCGCACTCGTGGGATTGATGCTTGCCTGGTACGGATGGAACAGCGTCTACAACCCGAACGGACGCTTCGCTGAACAGCATCGTCAGCAATAGCCCGCTAATTGATGCCGGGCTCTGACCTCAGCCCGAATGTTTCACGTGGAACATCACGCCACCGCTGCAGCCGACGCAGCCAGCGCCCGGGCCACCGCCAAGTCCTCCCACGGCATGCCGACTGTTTTGAACACGATGCGTCGGCTGGTGTCCAGTGCAACATCGCCGCGGACCACGTCGGCCATGGAAACGACGTCGTCCCACGACAGCGCGTCTTCCTCAACAGCGATGGCGACATCGCCGGCCTCGCGCTTGGCTGCGTCGACGTCTTCGACGATCACCTGCGCGCCTGCCAGGACGTCAGTATCCAACTCGCGCGTATCGGTGGTGTGGGCGCCGACGGCGAGGACGATGGCGTCGTCGCGAAGATGCTCGGCGCTCAGGATCGGGGAAGGCGACGAGGTCGCGGTGACCACGAGCCCGGCACCGGCCACTGCCTCGTCGGCAGCAGAAGATCCAGCCTCCACCCACGGGTAGTCTAAACCGTCCGGGCGAGTGCGGGAGACGAACGTGCAGGAGACGTCGAGGACGTCCTCGAGCGTGGCGGCGTGGCCAAGGCCCTGGGCGCCGGTGCCGAAGATGGTGGCGTTTACGGGGTCGTCGAGAAGCGAAAGCACCCCGGCGACGGCGACAGCGGGGGTGCGGAGGGTGGTGAGCGCGGCGGCGTCGATAAGCCACTCCGGCGTGAGTGTCTCGCCGCCCATAAGCAGGTACGAGCCCTGGACCAGCGGAACGTCCACGGTCGAGCCCGGCGGCTGGATGCCGAGCACCTTCACGCCGACTGCGCCGTCGAGCGCCGACGGGAGCAGGTGCATCTCGCCGTGGGGGAGGGCGACCTTCTGGCGCTGCGGGTCAGTCGCGGGGTCGAAACCGCTGAGCAGCGCATCGCGCACAGCCTGTACCGCGGCGGCGGGGGAGAGGGTGGCCATTGCTTCGTCGTAGTCCACGTAGCGCATGGCGGCCAGTGTAGGGGAGTTACACGGCTCCATTTCGGGATGGCCGATCCCACAACGGAGCTAACTGTGGCAGTGAGAGCGCCCACTCTAGGGATACACGCTCCTGTTCGAGCCGTTTGTTCCCTGATGCGATCAAGAACCGCCGTGCACGTTCCTCCTCCTCGGTGAGGTGGGGGAGCACGCGTGCAGTATCCCCTGGATCAGCGACTGCGAGGTGGAGGAACCTCTGCACGGTGTCAACGTCCATCCCTGCGCTGATTACGGAAACGGAGCACCCTTCCGCCTCCAACCGGGAGCGCAGCGTATTCAGGATGGCGTAGCCGTCCGCATCCGCATCTCCCCAGTACACAATCTGCCGCGCTGCGCGCACCCAGGGCAGCTCCGGGAGCGCGCCGGCGGTGTACCCCGCACCCCATACCAGCACCACGTTTGAGCCCTCGGGCGTGGGTGGCAGTGCGAGGAACGTCTCCTTGTTCTCGACGACGAGCACCCTAAGGTCATCCGGGAGTGGAAACGAGCCAAAGGGAACGGCCACATCGATAAGCCCTGTCGCCGGTGCCAACGTGGGGTCCAAAAACCTCACCCGCATAATGCGGTCGCCTTCGGCGAGCCCGAGGTCGTTCACCCCAAGGAGCCGTTGCAGTAACCTCCGGTGGGTGGCGATCCACTTCGTGTCCAAACCTTCGATAGGCACCGCACGCGGACGCAGACCGGATTGTGGTTTCACGTGAAACCAATGCAACGCAAGACAAAGCCGGTTGAAATCGTCCTCCGGGAGCGCGATCCACGCTGCATGGGCACGAGCAGCACGCTCCCGGAACTCCGAACTGTCCGGAAACAGCTGCGCCAATTTCGCAAACCGTTCGCGAGCCAGCACAACTTCCCCAGCACGCCCGACCACCTCTGCTACGCGATCCCATCCGGACAACATCAGTCGCACCGGCACGTCGTGTTTGCCCAAGCCCGCCCAGGAACGCGTAGCCCACTCCACCTCACCTGCAGGTTCCCATGCTTGCCAGGTGCGGACGAATTCGCGGGCGCGGGCTTCGTCGTCAAGCACCTGCGCACGGGTCGGGGGTTTCAGAGGGATGGACACCTCGACGGGGTCGTCGAGGAGCAACTGCTCCATGTCGAGCTTGAGCGGTAACTGGTCAGGCAGACGCATGGGTTTCAATGAACTCGAATGTGGAACGCGCAACCGGGTCTTCGGTGTAGTGGACCACGATGGTGCGGTCGACGTAGGGGGAGAGGGTCTTGATCAACTTCATTGGGGTGGCCAAAACCATGTGGAAGCCGAAACTCTCAAACACGTCCATCGCGGTGCGGGTGAACACGGGGTCAGCGCGGTCGAAAGCCTCGTCCAGCACCACGGTGGCGTAGCGCGGCATGTCCGCATCCACGCCCGCCAGGCGGTAGCGCAGCGCGGCCGCCAGACAGAAGAACACCAGCTTCTGCGCCTGACCTCCGGACAGGGAAGCCGAGTCCACGTGAGTGTTGTGCACCGTGCCATCCGCATCAACTTCGTTGCCCACGAACTTCACATGCCGGCGCGTGTCTAGTACCACGTTGCGCCAGCTCCGGTCGGCGCGTTCGGAGGACCCGAGGCGGTCCATAATCTTGGCCAGGCGGTGGTAGCGCTCGAGCGCCGACTTTTCATCCGCCTCGTTCAACGTGCCAGACGTAGCGTTGCGCAGATCTTCCAGAAAATCGCGCACGACCGCGTCGCGGTTATCGCGGACCTCAATCTGCAGGAAACGGCCCTCGGTATACGGCGAGCGGCGAAGCGAAGCGTTAATCGGAGCCAGGTTCGTCTCGATGTCGCCCTTGGCCCGTTGCAGCTCGTTGTAGATGTTAAACAGGTGCCTTACGGACTGGCCGTTGAGCATATCCAACAAGCGGGCACGGAACTCCGGCAGACGCTCGGAGCGCAGGATCTCCAAACGTGTAATGGCCTCGCCCGCAAATTCGGCCTTCGCCTGAAGGTCGGCGGACTCCGACGGCCACCGGGACTTGTAATTGGACAAGATGTTCACAATCGCGGTGCTGGACTCGGTGATCGTCCTCGCCGCTTGCTTCGCCTGCCTATCCAACTGGGCGGTGACCTTGTCGGCGCTATCGCTCAGGTTCTCCGGTGTCAGCCTACGAGTCGTAGCAGCAAGCATCTTCTCTAGCTCAGCGGCCAGATCAGGATCTACCTCCACGTGCGAAGCCTCGATCTGTTTGAGCCTCGCTTGCGCCTCTTCCGACGCCCGCGTCGCGATTGCCAGCTTGCCGCTGACCTCACGCAACTCTCCCTCTGTGGCGTTCAAGGCTTCCACTGCATCCCGATACGCCTGCTCCAGTTCGCGCGCCTCAGGGGAGGAGGTCAACCTCTGAAGTTCCGCGCGCAAACCGGCCACGACAGCTTCTACACCGGCGGTATCCACGTCCGCCCACTCGAGCCCATCAATGGTCTTCGCCTGCTCCACATCGCGCTGCAATGCTTGTTGCTTGCGTTTAACACCCGAAAGACGGTTTCCAGCAGCCACCGTCTTCTGTTTCGCCTCTGCCAGTTCCTGCTGCAGCGTCTCCATTTTCGCGTGGTTGGAGGAGCCGAGGCGATAGTCCCGCCGTTCCCCGAGACGACGCCGGTCGTTCTTCACGTACCTGGCCGAGCCAGTCTTATCCGCAGGATTGCGCTCGAGGCCGTCAATGGTCGCCGCGCGCTGCGTCTGCTGCTCAAGTTCCTCAACCGTGCGCACCAGGGCGTAGTCGAACGTACTGGCAAGCATGCGCATGAGCCACGGCCTCATGACGTGGTCAACAACATGAACCTTATGGAACAAGCTCGTCGGGTTGCGTGGTCCCCGGGGCACATCCACCCCCTTCGGCACCGTCCGGTACTCCAACCGCGTGCCCACGTTTCGGCTGTTTACCCAGCTGCTTACCTCGCGTTCCCGCTCTTTCGGCACCAGCAGCGTCACGGCGAACCCGCCCAACAAACGCTGGATCACCGGCTCCCATTCCGCCTGTTCAGGAAGGACGTCAATCAACTCACCCACATACGGCAGTTCGCGCGCCGTCAGCCCGGTATCCCTGCACATCTGGGCGCGAAGCTCCACATATCGCTGGTCAATGTTGGAGGAGCGCTTGCTTAACGACGACAACTCGCCCGCCAACGCCGCCTCCGCCTCAGCCAGCACGTCTCGCTCTTGCCGGGCCCTGAACCAGTCCTCCAATAGCCGCGCTTCCTGCTCTGGGGCCGCCGCAAGTTCACTAGCTGCCTGAGCCTTGAGTTCTGCAAAGTGTTTGGTGTTCAGCTCACCGTCCAGTTGCAGAGCGCCCATCAACTTTGCAGCCTCGGTCTTTCGGCGCTGCAACGTCTGCTCCTCGCGGGCGATATCGCGCTCCAGCGCCCCAAGGCCCTGCCCCGCAAACTGTTCACGTTGAATCGCCGCACGTTGCACCGCGTCCTGTTGCGCCGACTTCCGCCCAGCAAGCGATTCCGCTTCCACGTCGAGAGCGGCGCGCTCTGCAGCGAGGGCGTCGATACGCTCCCGCAACTGTGTGGCCTCGATCGACCGACGCACATGGGGCAACGCGTTGGCAAGCCCGCCGGCCCGTTGCTGCGACGCTTGCGCATTCTTGAGCTGGGAATCCAGCCCGGGCAGCGGTTCGAGCGTCTCAATCTGCGCATTCGCATCCTCGAATCGCTCGTACGTTTGGCGCAGGTCATCGTGCGTCGCCACAGCGTCTTCGGCAATTTGGAACGTCCGAGGTTTCTCCAGCATGTAGTTGCGAAAGAGATCGTCCATACTGCCCAAGGACTTTGCTGACTGGGTGCGATGCAGCAGCATCTGCGCTTCTTCGCTACCGATGCCTAGCTTCGCGCGGAAGCGGTTCGCGAACACCGAGTACTGGTCCGTAAAGGTAACCCCAGACCCTGCGGTTTTGTACTTCGCCTCCAGCTTTCGTTTGTCCAGCGAGTTCTGCAGTAGCGGCACAAACCCGTCGACATCCACCTCTGACGGGAGGATGCCGTAGAGCGTCTTCACCTGCGCTTCCTGCTGCTGACCCGCGTTAAGGCGGTAGATTGCTGTGAGCGTGAGAAATTCACGACCTGCTTGGTACGTCAGCGCGACGATACTTGCGGTGGCTCCAGTGCGTAGATAACGGTTGCGAATCTCACCTGTGGCCGGATCCTCATTTTTCCCCCACGCACCGCGGATATACGACACCCGGCTTCGCCCAATGTCTCGCCCCTGCTCCTGCTGCGCGGCGGCGTTGTACCGTAACTTGCCGGGCGGCACCAAGATGGTGGAAAACGCGTCAAGCAATGTTGACTTTCCCGACCCGGATCCTCCCGTGATCAAGAACCCTTGCTGGCCGACAGGGATGTCGAAGTACCCGTCAAAGGTGCCCCAATTGACTAACTGCACCCGCGAAAGTCGAAACTGCTCTGTCATTCTTCTTTCCCTTCCCGCGCAAGCCGCAAGTACTCCTCACGCAGCGCGTGGACAGTGTCAGCATCGAAGATGTGGCGCAGCACCGGCGAGACCTCCCAGCGGCCCTCAGTTTCAGTGTCGACGAGCAGGCTGTACTTGCGGATGGTGTTTACGGCAGCCGTGAACCGCTTCTTAAACCCGGCCTCGTCCCGGTTATCCACAGCACGCACGTAACTGATGGCGCTGTACAGCTCGTCCTCGCCCACCACGACACGCTCACCCGGTGCGGACATCCCCAGCTCATGACGCAGTTGCAGCAGGATCGCAGTCTGAAGGTGCGTCAGCGCCTCCGTCCGCAACACTGGAGGTACCGTCACCTCTTCGTTGTCTGGACGAACGTGTCGAGTAAACGCGATGCCTGCATCTTCATCCACCACAAGTTCAAGGAAGACGTCATGCAGGCGCGAGCGCAGGACTTCGGTGTCGGTGGTGATCGCGTGCCAGGTTTCCTTCTTCCGGTCCGCGGCGATCAACGGGCCTTTCAACAGGTCCACAAGTGCGCGCCGGGACTCCTCCGAAAGTGTGCCGGTGTCGCCGGACCACAGCGGCTCTGTCATTGCATCTCCTTTACGGCTGTGGGGTCGAAATGCCAGCGGGGGATCGTCGCCAAGCGGATGCTCCCATCTTCTTCTTCGAAGCTGACCTGCTCCCGGCTGTCTTGCGCCACGCCGTGCCGCATGGCGAGGTACACCAGCCCCACGATGGAGCCCAAACCCTGGGTGGCAGGGTGTCGCTCGAGCACCTTGCTTATCGACGAGCCCCCAGCCTCCTCAACCGTTTCCTTCACCGCGTCAATGAGCTCCTCAAGATCAATCTCGCTTTCGCGCACTGCTTCGTAGAGGGCTTCCGGATCGCCCTTATCCGGTTCAAACGCCTCGACCGTGTTGGTGATCACCTCAGCGCCCGGATCTGCCAGTTTCAGCTGTGCGATTGAGCCGATCCGCATGCCGATGCGCTGCAACGGTGTGTTCATCTTGTGCATGATCCCCAGGTCATCACGTTCCGCGGCGTCTGCTGCGAGTTTGCGCGTATCGCGCAGCAACTCGATCATGCGACGGTCCTCGGCGAATTGCTCACTCGCTACATAGTTGCGCAGGCTGCGGGCAAGCCGCGTCATCATGCCGTTGACCTCGTAGCCTGCATCTTCCATGTCACGAAACAGCGTGCGGAACTTGGCTTTTTCCTCGGGCGTCATTGTGTTGTCGTCGGCACGTTCGAGCACCTGCGCGATCCAGGTATCCAACCACGCACCGCGTTCAGGATCCACCACAAGTGCGTAGAACGCGTTGAAACTCCTGCCTGCGTCCGACTCGCCAATCAGGTCGACGCCGGCGAAGATCTCGTCCAAAACGTCACCGCGCGACCCCTCCGGATCCAACAACTGTCGACGTAACTGCGCGTTCAGCGTCTCCAAGTCGTGCCGCACCCTCGCAAAGTCCCCCGGAATGGCGCTGGCCTGTTCCAGGATGTCTTCGACTCGCTCGCGGACGGTGGCGGGAGAGGGCAACTCGAACTCGCCGCGTTCGACCTGCTCAATTTCGGCGTCTATGCCCTCGCGCTCCTTCTCCAGTGCGCGAAGGCGGGACTCAATATCGGGGTCAGTATCTCGCGCGAGCGCTTGAACGGCATTGCTTATCGACGCCACCCTGCTCGCCGTCACAGCCGCCCTCGGAGCCTCTACGCGATCCATCATCTGCAACGCGGTAAGCGCCTGCTCGCTTGGTTCCAAGGTTTCGCCCGTGGCTTTCGTACCAGCCTTTCGCACGAGCCATCCCGCTTTGACCCAATCGTTGCAGTAGGCCTGCGGCACTCTCGGAAGATCAAACGTGTCGCGCAGCACCGCGAAGTCAGCAGCCATCAGCTCGTACAACTGCGCGGCGGGTCGTGGTTCCGCACCCCGTGGAAAATGTTCGGCAACGACAGCCAGGAACACCGGCGCGAGGTCAGCATGCAGCAGCCGGATCGCTGCTGACTGCTCTTTCTGACGCTTATACGTCAGCGCCCGAGCCTGGATCGTCATGCGGTTTATCATCGCACATCAGCACGCTAAACGCACCGGGTCAGACCTGGTTATATAAACATCCTTCGTTGCATCTAGACACACACCGCCCCCATGGTCTATATTCGTCTTCGGAGCCCCTCCGCCCACGGTCCCACCCCCCCGAGAACC
>ERZ1029856.78-NODE-78-length-11837-cov-12.952894_pt1 | contig 11837 bp, 10 predicted proteins | sample MGYA00519238_ERZ1029856 | MGnify/ENA primary metagenome ERZ1029856 (study PRJEB33666, sample SAMEA4610918) | skin metagenome | biome: Human-associated habitat; feature: Malodor aspect; material: skin | place: Philippines | collected 2015-08 ... | reverse complement strand
TTTAAAGGTCATCATTTATAGTTTACGAGAATATATTTGCGTATTATGATTGCGACTAGTATGTTGTGAAAAATTAAGACTATTATTTTAGACTAGTATTATTTAACTACCTTGTTTAGTGTAAAAATATGCAACATACTGATAAAATATTAATAAAAAACGCTTAATAGACGATATTCTTCACGTCTATTAAGCGTTTTTTATATCTTTATCACTTATGATACGGTAAAAAAGCTAAACAAAACATTATTGTTATCATGTCGATAGCTAAATATTTTATTAAATCCATACTGTTTTGAAAATATTATTTATGATAAGCGTGAGTTCTTTTGGTGATTCTGGTCTGCCTCTTTGAGCCCAATCTTGTAATACACCAAAAATGGCATTACTCATAAATATGATTAGTAAGTACTTTTCTTTATTTGTTAGTGAATTCGTATTTACTATAGGTACTAAACGAATTTCAATATTTTGTTGAAAATTTTTCTTTATTGCTTGATGGACAATGTATGCACTCTCATCTTTTAACAGTAGTAACAATAACTCTCCTTCATGAATCCAAAAATTTAATGCATATTCAAAAAACTGCATTCGTTCTATATGTTCTTTTTTTCTCAACCATCGTTTCGCTTTTTTTATCATTTCTTTTTGATATTGATATAAAAAATCATCTTTATTTGTATAATGTTGATAAAAAGTCCCTCTACTAATACCACTTTCTCGACAAATATCTTTGACGTTTATATCTTTATAAGGTTTATCTTCTAATAGTCGAATCATACCGTTTTCAATTTTAGTTAATGTTTTATATACACGTTTATCTACAATGTTTTCATTCATTTACTGATTTCTCCTAAACAATATTGAACACTTATCATTGTTGTGTCTGATTATTTTTAATTAATACACTCTAACTTAGAAAATTAACTTATATTGACTATACAGTAATTAAACACAGTGTCAAATTCAAATAAGGAGGAAACATCATATGGCACAAACGATTGCAAAATTAACTGATGCAGTAAAGCAGTACGATAAACATAACGTATTAGATCATATTAGCTTAAATATTCAAGAAGGAGAATTACTCGGTCTCATAGGACCAAGTGGGTCTGGTAAAACCACGACAATCAAGTGTTTACTTGGTATGGAAAAATTGAATTCGGGTTCTACAGAAATATTTGGACAGCGTATGCCTAACCGTCAAGTGTTAAGCCGTATTGGTTATATGGGACAGAATACTGCACTCTATGAGTCATTATCTGCTAAAGAGAATCTTATCTTTTTTGGCCATCTAGCGGGAATAAAAGGTAAACAGTTAATAAAAAGCATTAACCACAATATGGAGCTAGTTAATTTAGAGAATGCACTAAATAAGACGGTTAATACATTTTCAGGCGGTATGCAACGTCGATTATCATTAGCCATTACACTCTTATCTAACCCAAGTCTCATTATATTAGATGAACCTACAGTAGGTATTGACCCTAAATTAAGACAACGAATATGGAAACAGTTAAAGTCTCTAACTAAACAAGGTAAAACGGTTATCGTTACAACACATGTCATGGATGAAGCTGAACGTTGTGATAAAATCGGCCTCATTGTAGAGGGTCGACTCTTCGCCATAGGTACACCAAATGAATTAAAACAAAAATTCAATGTTGAAACAATAGAAGAGGTCTTTATTAAAGCTGAGGAGGTTAAAAATCAATGAAACTTTTAGCAATGATTCAACGCGTCATCATTGAATTATTAAAAGATAAACGTACACTCGCACTTATGTTTTTAGCGCCTTTATTAGTCCTTACATTAATGTATTTTATTTTCAATTCAGATGAAGATACAACATTAACTATTGGTGTTGACCACTCAGTATCCACTCAAATTACAGAGGGTATTAAAAGTGACGATGTTAAATTTAAGGATTTTCCATCTAATCAACATATTAAATCTAAAATTGAACATCATCATTTAGATGCTTTTATTTATCAAAATAATCAAACCATACATGTTACGTACACTAATGAAGATCCAAGTAAATCCGCTTCGATTAAACAACTCCTTCATCAGTCCATTCAAAAAGATAAAATGAATGATATAAAAAAAGTAATGGTGTCTTTACCACAGTCTGCTAAAAATAAAGACGCTAAAGATATCCAATTAGAGAATACCTATTTATATGGTGATGAACATAGTAATTATTTCGATAAAATGTTCCCTATTCTTATGAGTTTCTTTGTCTTTTTATTTGTTTTTCTTATCTCAGGCATAGCACTTTTAAGAGAGCGCACAACTGGAACATTAGAACGTGTACTAGCGACACCAATTAAAAGAAGTGAAATTGTTTTTGGTTACTTAATTGGATATGGGGTTTTTGCTATTATTCAAACTTTAATTATTGTATTTTTCTCAATATACTTATTAAATATCAATTTAGCAGGCAGTCTTACTTACGTTATACTTATTAATATTTTATTAGCTATTGCAGCATTAGTAATGGGAATTTTCATTTCAACATTTGCAAATTCAGAATTTCAAATGGTGCAATTCATACCTATTGTTGCTATTCCACAGGTATTCTTTTCTGGAATTTTCCCACTAGAAAATATGTCACCGTGGTTAAGTAACATAGGATACTTATTCCCACTAAGATACGCTGGTCACGCCTTAACAAATATTATGATTAAGGGTCAAGGATGGTCTAATATATGGTTTGATGTATTAATACTATTTGTTTTCATTATCATATTTACTACGATGAATATGATTGGTTTAAAACGATATCGAAAAGTCTAATATAACTTTCGTGTTAATTATAATCCTGATACTAACGTACTTAAATGAAACTAAGTATCAGGATTTATTTTTATTACATTTATATTCTTCTTTCAATAAACTATACACGTAATGATCTGAAAATTATCCTTATCACTATTGATTTAATAGAACATACATTTTTACTTGATGCATATTTGTATTCCAAAATAAATGAACACGAGGTAAAAAAAGTTTAAAAAAATTGTCTGTGTGAAAATACATACTATATAAAGAAAATAAGGAGTGTTAAGTATGGCTAATAAAATTGCAATTGCTGGTGCGGGTGCAATGGGAAGTCGTATTGGTACTTACTTAAAACAAAGTGGACAAGATGTTACATTAATAGATTACTGGAAAGATCATGTTCATCGAATAAATGAAAAAGGAGTAGAAGTTCAAACTGAACATGATACTTATACTGTTGAAATGCATGCCACATTCCCTGAAGAGGTCAATCAAACCTATGATATTATTGTACTTTTAACAAAATCAATGCAATCTGAACAAATGATGCAAATTTTAAAAGAGCAGGGAGCAATTAGCGAGGATACTGCCATCTTATGTATGATGAATGGTTTAGGCCATGACGAACGTCTATCACAATTTGTTCCAAAATCACAAATTTTCTTAGCCGTAACAATGTGGACAGCTGGATTACGTGGTCCAGGTCAATTGCTATTAGAAGGTGAAGGTTCAATTGACTTTCAACGTGCTGATGGTAAAAAAGACCCACGTACTCAAAAAATTGCAGATATCTTAAATCAAGCCCATTTAAATGCCACTATCAGTAATGATGTATTTAAAGCGATATGGTCTAAAGCTACGCTTAACAGTGTTTTAAATCCATTGTGCACGATATTAGATAAAACAATCGGTGAATTGGGCGCTTATGATCATTCTAGAGCAATGATACGCCCAATCATTGAAGAAATTGTCGACGTAGCACATGCTAAAAATGTAGATATTCATATTAACGACTTAATCTCGAAAATTGAAGCAGCTTATCCTGATCATGCACAAGGTTTACACTATCCTTCAATGCATCAAGATTATAATCATGGTCGTTTAACTGAAATAGATTACTTAAATGGTCAAATTGTGGACTATGGTAAATCATTAGGTATGGCAACTCCTAATAATGAACTGATTACTCATATGATTCATCAATTAGAAATGAAGTTAAATATAAATGAATATTAAGTAATATGAAATGAACTAGGTCACTGTTGATCAAACAAGAACTGGATAACTCACTTAAATAAGAACAAGAAGTAATAGGATACAATCCCAATAATCCTAAAGACGACATCGGATGCCATCATCCCACGGATGGTACTGGTAATTGTATAATAATTGTTTAAAAAATAGAAAGCGAATGTATGTACAGTATCACATTCGCTTTCTATTATTTTATTCAATAATATTAAACATTCAGTTATCAGCTAGACAGGAATTTAATCATTTCTAAATCTACATATGAGAATAATTGATTTTTACTTTGTTCTAATGTAGCAATTTTACTTTTATCTTCATAAGTTAATTTAAAACCAAACTCAAATTCTTCATATTCTGAAATATCTAATCAATCTGATATGAAGTAACATATTTTAAGTAATATGATATATTTTTGTTCTAAACTTGCTGAAAAACCGTATCACTTATAATATGCTTTTGCGTATCGTTTTACGATGCTTTTTTTACGGTACTTTTTTAATACTAGTCTAATCTTATGACGGCCGGTTCAATATTGAAATGTAGCCCTGCCCCTTTATATTTAATTTCGTATGGCATTTTAGTAGAGAGATATTGAAATTTAGATTTTTCTTTGTCAAAGTATTTCACTTTAATTGTTAAATCATTACCGTAAGAAAATGACTCTCCATTTTTCATTCTATATGAAGCATGTATAAATTCTCTCAAAATGAACGAAGGTAGTTTTACTTTTAAAACTTCATCAGGTTTAATGTAATTGAACTTTAATTCGGGACCCAAATATCCTTGAAAATCCTTAATTATTGGTTACATAGGAAATCCCAACGTTAGAAAAGCAGGATTGCAATCTGAGTGAACTATAACCCGAATAATGGACAGTTAATAAAAAACATCCATTATTCGGGTTTTTCTGTGCCCACTCAATGATCTTCTTTATAATGAAACAAAGTATTGGAACGGAGGCAGCTTATGGCACAGCATTTTTCAGCATTTGAAATGAAGCAGTTAGAAAAGAATCCAAATATTCTCAGAGTCTCAGAGCGCTCGATCACTTATCATCCGGAATTCAAGAAGGTGACTGTCCAAACCTATCTTTCAGGGGGCACACCGGTGCGGATATTCATTGACCATGGATTTGACCTGGCGATTATTGGAAAAGAACAGCCGGACCGGTCCCTCAGCCGGTGGCGAAAAATATATGAAAAGCATGGTGAGGTCGGACTGAAAAATGATTCCCGGGGCAGAGGGGCCACAGGACGGCCATTCGACACGGCGCGCTCAGCAGCAGAAAAAATTAAAGCGGGCTGAAGCACGGATCAAATATTTAGAGGCAGAAAATGAATTTCTAAAAAAGCTCGAAACACGCGAAAGGCAGGCGAAGCATCAGAGACGAGACTAAAATCGTCTGAAGTATATGAACTGATCGAACAACTCCATCGCAAGCATCCACTTAAAAATATGGTATCCCACCTATGTAAGCTCTCGGGTGTCAGCCGAAGTGGTTATTACGCGTGGTTAAAAGGAGAGGCAGGCAAATGAGAATGAAAAATGACGACAAAGACGCGGCATTGATTGAAAAGATTTTTGATGCAGAAAAGGGAAAAGTCGGTGCACTACAAATCAAACTGTTTTTGGAGAACGATTACGGCATCATCATGAACCACAAAAAGATACGGCGATTGATGAAAAAATATCATTTAACCGCAACAATCAGACAAGCCAAACCGTACAGGCATATGTTGAAAGCGACGAAGGTGCACAGCACAAGCAAGAATTTGTTGGGCCGGACATTCAATCAAAATGAACCGGGCAAAGTGTATCTGACCGACATCACTTACATTTACTATGGAAACGGCCAAAAAGCATATCTCTCCTGCGTCAAAGACAGTATAACGAAAGAAATCATTACCCATGTGGTCTCACGCTCTCTAAAGATGGATATCGTCTATCGCATCCTCAAACAGCTGAATGAAACCGTAGAATTGTTTCATCCGTAAGCAATGATATATTCCGATCAGGGCATCCATTATACCCACCCCGAGTTCCAGAACAGAGTCAAACAACTGGGTCTCCGCCAATCCATGTCCCATCGGGGAAACTGCTGGGATAATGCCCCTATAGAATCCTTCTTTGGTCATTTTAAGGATATGGTGGACCATAAAGCGTGCCAGTCCTTTAAAGAACTGAAGCATACAGTTGGTAATTATATCAATAAGTATAATAATGAAAGATATCAATGGTGATTAAAAAAGATGACCCCGGTACAATACCGAGGTCATTTACTCGCAGCATGACGCTTTTTTTAACTGTCTAAATTATGGGTTACAGTTCAATGTTTGGTCTATTATTTTATTTTTAATAGTAATTATCGACGTCACATTATATGTATATTTCAGATCTAGAAGTGTAAATAAAAACAGTGCATCCGGATATTTTATGGGCAGACACATCCTGGCCGGTTTTGCTGTAGCTTCTACAATAATCATGAAAACTTATCAACCGAACAGCTCGTCGGACAAATTGGCCAGTGCTTTATTGCAGGTATGGAAGTTATGGAATGAGAAGTAACAGCAACAGTCGCAGTAGTGCTTTTGTGCTGGGTGTTTTTGCCTAAGTATTTAAAATACGGAATCATCACGATTTCAGAATTTATTAAAATGCGTTACGATGTTTTTACTAAAAGACTCGTATCACTTTTATTTATATTCACGTATATAGTATCGTTCCTGCCGGTTGTTTTATATTCGGAATCACTGGTGTTTAATCAATTATTTAAGGTCAGCGAATCTCTGAATGTGAGCGATAATACTGCAGTTATTATTATCGCAGCGGTAATCGGCGCTGTCGGTATACTGTATTTATTTATCGGCGGACTGTCACTCAGTGCCTACAGTGATACACTGTACGGCATCAGCCTAATATTCGGCGGCTTGCTTGTCACAGTGTTTGTGTTTAAATATTTAGGAGATGAAAGCTATCTGCATGGCTTCGACCACATTGTTAAAGAAACTCCTAAGAAATTAAACGGCTGGGGTACAGTAGATTCAACGATTGTACCGTGGCCAACCCTGATGTTCGGGATGTTCTTTAATAATTTGTTTTTCTGGTGTACAAACCAGATGATTGTGCATAAAGCACTGGCTGCGAAAAGCTTAAAAGAAGCGCAGAAAGGCGCAATATACTTAAGCATATTTAAAATATTCGGTGCACTTTTCTTAGTACTGCCGGGTATTATTGCATTTAACATATTCCATAGAGATGTATGGAGTACAGCTGATAATGCATATCCAATGCTGATTAATACACTCTTACCTGAATGGGCCTTAGGTATCTTCGGTGCGATTATTTTCGGAGCCATATTGAGTTCATTTGTCGGGGCACTCAACAGTACGGTGACCTTGTTCTCACTCGACTTTTACAAATCATTTATAAATAAAAAAGTCTCAGGCAGAAGATTAGCAGTAGTGGGAAGAATCACAACTATAATTGTAGGTGTAATAGTAGTGATACTTGCACCGGTTATTTCGCTGTTCCCGTCAGGACTGTATGCGGTGGTGCAACAGTTTAACGGTATATACAGTCTGCCTGTTCTGATCCTTGTTGTAGTCGGATTCTTTGCGAAGAAGACATCGAAACTTGGTGCGAAAGTGACCTTTATTACACATATAGTTTTGTATACATCGGCAAACCTACTGTTAAGGGATGTACATTATTTATATATACTGAGCGTATTCTTCTTTATAGACCTTGCTGTATTACTGATATTTAACAAACTGTATCCATCGAATGAATTTGATTTAAGCAAAGACTTCTCAAAAGTGGATATGACACCTTGGAAATACAGATATGTCGCAGGAATTGCAGTCTTTGCAGTTGTTGTCGTCAGTTATATAATATTCTCACCGCTCGGAGTAGCGGCGTAGAAATGAAAGAACGGATGAAAATCCGTTCTTTTTTATTTTAGTGTAATTGTCAATTTTACGTAGAGTTTAAACTGTAATTGAAAATATCTGTAAACCCATATATAATAAGTGGTATGATATTAATGTGCATTTCAAGTTTAACAACGGAGGTTACAAATGGAAAACACTAGAAAGAAACCTTTAATAGGCATGCTTAGACATTTTGAAAATCCAAATACAATGGCTAAAGCAGCAGCTTTGTCTGCCGAAATGTTAGATTGTGATTTCTTCTTTTTTAATCCAAAAGATGTAGACATAAATCATAAAAATATAAATGGATTGTTTTTAAAGAATGGAGAATGGACCAGAATGGTAACTGAATTTCCGGATGTCATTGATAATTCGCCTTCAAAGAAAATATCGAAAAATATTTATCAAGAACTTGAAAAAACGATTCCGTTTACTATGCACAGAATAGGAAACAAGAATTTCGTGAACAAAAGGCTGATTAATGAAAGATATGCAGAGTTAGTAATCCCTTATAGAGACTTGAAAAATATCAATGATGTTAAGGAAATGCTGAGTGTACACTCGAGAATAATTATAAAACCTTCCGGTGGAAACCGCGGTAAAGGAATTATTTATATAGAAAAGAAAGATGATAAATATACAATAAGGGCCGCCGAAAATATAAATACATATAATGAAACAGAAGTTGAAAAATACATATATGAACTTACAAATAAAAATTATATTGTTCAGAAGTATATTTCTTCAGTGACTAAATCAAGTCTTCCTTTTGATATACGGATTCATGTAAGACGGGGAGAAGGGGGTAATTGGCAAAGTGTAAAAATTTATCCGCGAATTGGAAGCGGCAGAAGTGTTGAAAGTAATCTCAGTCAGGGAGGATCAATTGCAAAAATTGTCCCATTCCTTAAATACAATTTTGCTGAAAAATGGAAAGTGATACTCGACGAATTAAGAAAACTTGCTAAAGAATTTCCAGTATATTTTCAAAAGGGATATGATTATGAGTTAGATGCTTTAGGTTTAGATATTGGTATTGATGAAAATGGGAAGCTTTGGCTATTTGAAGTCAACTCATTTCCAGGATGTACAATGTTTGAGCTTGACGCTCAGGAAGTTGCCATGAAGTATGCGAAATATTTAGCATTGCAAGAAAAAAATAAGTTAACGGTAAATCAGATTGTAAAAAATGAAAATAAGAAACCGGTTATTGCTATGTTGTCACCGTCTAAAGGTATCAGCAAATTAAAAATGGCATGTGTCGCTGCAGCAAGTATGTATAATTGTGAGTTTTTCTATTTCACACCTGATGACATTGATTATGGAAATAAAATAATTCATGGAAAAACATACATAAATCATAAATGGGAAACTAAAGAATATTCATATATCCAAGATATTGATGTTGTATATGATCGTATTCGACTGGTGGGAAGAAAAAAATATAAGAAAACCTATGATACCTTGAGTCACATCCCTTTAACTCATAATGCATTTGGAGGTTCTTTAAATAAAATTGAGGTGTATGACAAATTTAAAGAAGAAGGTTCTTTAGCAGAATATATAATTCCTTATATTTATTATCAAAATACTAATGAAACAATTAAATTTATTAAAAAATATAAGAAGATTATCATAAAGCCCCAGATTGGTCTGATGGGTAATGATTTATATTATATTGAATTAAGTGACAAAAACTACAGAATTGTATATAAAAATAAAGAATTAAGTATGAATCAAGAAGACTTTGAACAATGGCTGAATAAAACTGTAGATAAGAATGCTTATGTTGTCCAGAAGTATATTATGAGTCGTACTAAGGATTATCAAGCATTTGATATCAGATCGCATCTAATGCGGAACTACAATAATAAGTGGGAAATCGTTGTGATTTTACCGAGAATTGGGATTGAATTTGAGAAAATGACGCCAATGAAACTAGGAGGTTATACAGGTCTGTGGGAAGGTTTCATAAAGCGTAATTATGGCGATGAAAATTATGAAACTATTAATAAAAAAATGCGCTGGTTATCTAGAAGATTCACTGACTTATTTGAAAAATTATTTAAGACGAAAATAAGTGAGATAGGAATAGATTTTGCAATTGATGAGAATGGACATATCTATCTTTTAGAACTCAATTTAAGAAGACCAGGATTTCTCTATTATGAATTTGATGTTGCAAAAAGAGCAATCGGTTATGCAAAATATTTGTCTGAGATTAATAAAAAATAGTATGACAATTAATTTCTACTGAAAGAAGACTGAAACAATGGATTTACACTTAATAAATGAACTTAGCAATAAAGAAATTCATCAATCTTCTCATGGCACTGCCTGTCATTTTTGAGACAATAATAAAACACCCTCTAAACAGCCTTTTGTCGGTATTGTACTGGCAACTGGCTGTTTAGTTTCTTTTGAATACGGATATAGTTATAATAGTCAATATACTCTTCGACAATTTGTATTACACAAGCATTTGTTGTGCGATAGATTTCGTCGAGTTATAACGTTTCAGACTTTAGCGAGGAGTGAAACGTTTCGATGAGGGAATTATCAGCGGGCGTGCCTTTACGGGACATACTCATGGTAATTCCTTTCTTTTTGACTGTTTTTTGATAAGCATAAGACGTATAAACAGAACCTTGATCACTATGAAGAATACAGCCCTCTGGTAGCTCTGCTAGTTGATTTAGGGTATCCAATACGAAGGCTGTATCTTGTGTAGATCCAATAGTGTAACGATTTCACCATTGCATAGATCCTTTATACTCGAAAGATACATCATAGATTGACCAAAAGGCAAGTACGTAATATCAGTCACTAATCTTTCGAGAGGCTGTATAGCCGTGAAATCACGTGATACGATATTGGGTGCTACATATGCAGGTTATCCTGTTCGCTTGCGTTTTTTCAATTTAACACGGCACTGCCAACCGTTCTTCTGCATGACACGTTGTACCGTTTTCTCACTTACACCATGGTATAGACTGGCAATCATTCGATAGCCATAATGAAATTTATTCTTTTTACACAAGTCGCCAATCTGTTGGTCTCGTTCTTCTTTTTGTGTGTGCTGATTAGCTGTTTTACGCCAACGATAGTATGTAGATCGGGCTACTCCTAAGTGCAGGCACACTTTACTTACCGTCATTACTTCTTTTAACTCTTCTACTAGCTGATAACTGAACCACTACTTTTGGTACCACGTCCTCTCCAAGTCTCTGTACTTTTTTAAAATATCTACCTGTTGTCGCAAATACCGATTTTCTGCTTGAAGTTCAGCTGTTTCACTTTCATTTTCTGGTACTTTCCATACGTGTATTGCTTTCCAACAGGCTGTTGGAAGCGATGAAGTTCGCCATTACGATACCATTTCATCCATGTTTTGAGTTACGTTACATTACGGATGCATAGTTCTTCCATTACTTGCTTCACAGGAACACCGGCCAATCTCATTTCAATAGCTTTCATTTTCACTTCTGCTGGATAACTTACTCTCGTCGCCATAGAAAAAACACCTCCAAATTGATTTCATAAGGTTCTATACCCTATTTTCAACGAAAGGTGTTTTTATTTGTCTCATTTTTTTAGGTCAGTTCCTTCTGCGTATTAGTTAATGATGCGGTTTTTAATTATATAATTTCAATTAATAAGGTAATGAACAGTTTTTTGATAAATGTTATTCTTCTAAAATTCTTTTTAATTTACACACTAAAAAATATCCTCCTTAACAATAATAAGTTATTTAAATTATTGATTAAGGAGGATATCTTTATATCTATTTATTTCTCAATCTAGAACTAGATTTTTATCGTGCTTTCAGTTCATTTCCTGTCATCCATTTATGATTTTTAATGATTTTACCAT
>ERZ1029856.76-NODE-76-length-12404-cov-7.093044_pt1 | contig 12404 bp, 13 predicted proteins | sample MGYA00519238_ERZ1029856 | MGnify/ENA primary metagenome ERZ1029856 (study PRJEB33666, sample SAMEA4610918) | skin metagenome | biome: Human-associated habitat; feature: Malodor aspect; material: skin | place: Philippines | collected 2015-08 ... | reverse complement strand
CAGAACGCAAAGCACCCACCTACAAAGAACTCGCCTACTGGCAGGACACTGCCGCAAAACGAGTCCGTCTGTGCTGGGCTACCGGCATCTTCGGCGGAATGCTCGGATTCCTTCTCCATGTTGTGATTTCGGTCCCGCCAGTATGGATGTAGGAATCACCGACACATGGCTGATGCAGCAATACCAGCCAAAGCAAATACGAGGACAGCGGACCGAGTCACTCTTAGCCACTATCGGCTCGTTGTTCTCGAGCTACTGCCCCAGCATCACATTTCTAGCCGTGATCCCAGGCTTATTGACGCCCTGGCGCGGCTTTTCTACTCACTAGACCAAGGAGATAACCATGGACCACACCACCCAGCTCTTGAAGGATCTTGAGAGCGCAATCACCAAGACCCACGAGGGCATCCTCGACCTTCTGCACGCCATCGGCAAAATTCACGCCTGCGAAACTGAGTACGTCCACACAGTAGACGGCCTTGCCGAGGTGGAAGCCGACGCGCAGGAAGAAGCCGCTGAAACGGTCACACCTGAGCCCGAGACGCCTTCCGCACAGACCGCAGCCACTAGCGAAGCCCCCGCCCAGCAGAAGGACACCGAAGCCCCGGAGCAGGTGGAAGAAGCACCGGAAGAACCGGCACCCGCGGCGGCCGTATACAAGCTCGAAGACGCACGCGCCGAGCTCGCCAAGCTCACCCGCGCCGGGCGAGCTGACGAAGCCCGAAAAATCCTCGCCAGCTTCAACGCCCACAAACTCTCCGAAGTCTCCGAAGAGCGCTACGGGGACATCATTCAAGCCGTCAAGGACATCGCCTAATGACCACCAGCACCTATGTACCCAAACTTAAGGCCGACGACATTGATTTCGCTCGTGACCATGGATTCTTACAGTCCGGCCTTGAGCGAGAAGGGTGGGACCACGTTGAAGACAAAAAGGGCCGAATATTCAAGATTTCCGGCAAGCTCAACCAGAAAAGCGTCCCCATCGACAGCGACGACCCGAAGGGGCCCAAGCGGATCAACTTCACAAGCGTCGTGAGCTTCGGCCGCATGCAGCCCCTCGAAGAGCCAACGGAGCCTGCCGAGGGCACCGGCGACGGGGGACCAGCGGAGCGCGAGCACGCAATGCTGTCCGCCTCCGGCGCACACCGCTGGCTCAACTGCCCACCCTCAGCCGTCCTCGAAGACGAAGCTGAGGACACCGCCGGCGCCGCCGCGGAGGAAGGCACTGCTGCGCACGCACTCGCGGAGCACAAGCTCCGCCGCGCGCTCAAACTACGCAGCACCCGACCAACCTCCCCCTACGAGGATGACGCCATGGGCGACTACACCGACGCCTACGTCACCTACGTCCTCGAAAAATACGAGGACGCTAAGAAGCTCAGCCCTGACGCGGAAATCCTCATCGAGCGGCGCCTCGACTTCAGTCACCTCGTACCCGGCGGATTCGGAACCGGGGACTGCGTCATCGTCGCCGACGGCCACCTCACCGTCATTGACTTCAAGTACGGCGCCGGTGTCCTTGTCGACGCCTGGAACAACCCCCAGATGCAGCTCTACGCACTCGGCGCGCTCGCAGAATTCGACATGCTCTATGACATCACAGATGTAGAGATGGCCATCTACCAGCCGCGGCGAGACAACATCTCCGAGTGGTCCCAACCCGTTAGTGAGCTCACCGCGTGGGGCGAGAACACCGTCAAGCCCACCGCCGAGCTCGCGGCCGCCGGTAAGGGAGAAATGAAAGCCGGCGACTGGTGCGGCTTCTGCAAAATCAAAAGCACCTGCCGAGCCCGCGCCAAAGCCAACCTCGAAATCGCCCAATGGGAATTCGCCGAGCCAGTAGAACTCGATGACATCGAAATCGCCGAGGCCCTCGCGCTCATCCCGCAGGCCAAGAAGTGGATGAACGACCTCGAGAAATACGCCAACTCCAAGGCGGTCGATGAAGGCAAGCAGTGGCCCGGATTCAAGCTCGTTGTCGGTCGCAGCATCCGCAAATACATCGACCCCGACGCAGTAGCCGAAGCAGCAGAAGCCGCCGGCTACAACGACATCTTTGACCGCAAGCTCATAGGCATCACCGCAATGGAAAAGCTCATGGGCAAGCAAACCTTTAACGACGTGCTTGGCGCCCTGGTCCACAAGCCGGAGGGTAAGCCCACGCTCGTCCCCGAATCTGACCGACGGCCAGCTGTGAAAAGCCACAGCGCCGCCGACGACTTCGGCACCAAGTAACACCACCACCAACTATTCCAAGGAGGAATAACCACCATGTCCAACCGCATCGTTACCGGCGAAGTACGACTCTCCTACGCCAACATCTGGGAGCCGAAGAGCATCCAGGGCTCTGACCCGAAGTACTCCTGCTCCCTGCTCATCCCAAAGTCCGACACCAAGACCGTCGACGCCATCCAGAACGCCATCAAGAACACCCTGGCGGAGTCGGCCGGCAAGTTCGGAGGCAAAGTCCCGCCACTCGGCTCCTTGAAGCTGCCGCTGCGCGACGGCGACGCCGAGAAGGACACCGACACTAACCCCGAGTACGCCGGGATGTTCTTCCTGAACGCGAACAACAAGACTGCCCCGCAGATTGTGGAGCGCAGCGCCACCGGTGGCATCCAGCCCATCCTTGACCAGAACGAGGTGTACTCCGGCTGCTACGCCCAGGTATCCATCGAGTTCTTCGCCTTCAACTCCAACGGCAACAAAGGCGTTGGCGTTGCTCTCGGCAACATCCTCAAGACCCGAGACGGTGAGTCCCTTGGCGGTGGCGCTATCTCCGCTGAAGCTGACTTCGGTGGTCTTGCCGATGCCGGCCGGGGTGGCTTCGGCAAGACCGACGACGACCTACTCGGCTAAACAGAACCCAACCATATTTGCGCCCCTGCTTGCGGCTCAGCATCAGCTCTGTAAGCGGGGGCGCCCCCATTCTTACCTAGACCAGGCCCTGCATGAAGACGCTCTCAATCGACATCGAAACTTATTCTGACCAGAATCTCGCTACCGGAGGCGTATACCGCTACGTCGACAGCCCCGAGTTCAAAATCCTGCTCTTCGCCTACAGTGTCGACGGCGGGCCTGTCCGCATCATCGACCTAGACAACGGCGAGCACCTACCCAACGACATCATTGACGGCCTGCTCAACCCAACCGTCATTAAGTGGGCGTTCAACGCCAGCTTCGAACGGGTCTGTCTGAGCGCCTGGGCACGCAGCAATAACCTCATTAAGCCAGGGGAGTGGTTGGCCCCGGAGTCCTGGCGCTGCTCGATGGTGTGGGGAAGTGCGCTCGGCCTCCCCCGCAGTCTCGACGCACTCGGCCAAGCCCTCAAGCTCGAAACGCAGAAGATGAAGGAAGGCAAAGACCTCATCAAATTCTTCTGCACCCCGCCGGCTACGAACACCGGCAAACAAGCCGACGCGCTATTTACTTTCGACAAGCCACTTCGCAATACGCGCGGCGTCGCCCCAGAAAAGTGGGACGAATTCAAGCGCTACTGTGTCCGCGATGTCGAGGTCGAAAACGCCATCCGCGACAAACTCGCCCCGTTCCCACTGCCGACCGAAGTATGGGACGAGTACGCCGTCGACCAGAAGGTCAACGACTTCGGCATCCACATCGACACCAACCTGGCAGAACAGGCCATCGAGGCTGACCGGATTCACCGCGAAGACTGCATGAGCGAAGCCCGCGAGCTCACAGGCCTCACCAACCCCAACAGCGTGATGCAGCTACAGGAGTGGCTCGCCGCCAATGACTGCCCACTGCCCTCAATGTCGAAAGACGCCATTGCTGACGCAGTGAAAAATGCCCCTAGCCCTACCGTTCGGCGCGTGCTGGAAATCCGCCAAGAGCTCTCCCGCTCAAGCGTGAAGAAATACCAGTCGATGCTCAACGCAGTCACCGCCGACGGCCGCGCGCACGGACTCATCCAGTTCTACGGGGCCGGACGCACCGGCAGATGGGCAGGGCGCCTAATCCAAGTCCAAAACCTGCCCCGAAACTACCTCGAGGACCTAGACGACGCGCGCGGAATCCTCGCCGAAGGCCACCACCGCATGATTGAACCACTCTACGGCTCACTACCAGACACGCTCAGCCAGCTCATCCGCACAGCGTTCATCCCGAACCCCGGAAACCGCTTCATCGTCGCCGACTACAGCGCCATTGAGGCCCGCGTCCTCGCGTGGCTCGCAGGCGAAGAAACCACCCTCCAGGCCTTCCGGGACGGCAAAGACCTCTACTGTGTCACCGCAAGCATGATGTTCGGCGTACCAGTCGAAAAGCACGGGCCGAACGCCGAGCTCCGCCAAAAAGGCAAAGTCGCAGTTCTCGCCTGCGGATACCAAGGCGGCATGGGAGCGATTAAGACAATGGGCGGCGAACGTATGGGACTATCCGAGACCGAGATGCGCAACATTGTCGACGCCTGGCGCGGCGCCAACAAACACATCGTGAACTACTGGTGGGACATCGAGCGCGCGGCAAAGACCGCTATCACCACCGGCCGCAGCGTCACCGTCGGCAACAACGGGCCCGTCACCTTCACCAAACTCGCCGGAGTCCTGTTCTGCGAACTACCCAGCGGCCGACGCCTGGCCTACCCAGGCGCACGCATCGGACAAAACAGATTCGGCAAAGAATCCATCACCCACCAAGGCGTTGGCCTGACCCGCCGACTCGAACAACAGGAAACCTACGGCGGCAAGCTCGTCGAGAACATCACCCAAGCCGTAGCCCGCGACCTACTCGCCTACGCGCTTAGCAACCTCGTCAACGCAGGCCACCGCGTCGTCATGCACATCCACGACGAAGTCGTCATCGACGCCCCACCCAACACCACCCTTACCGAAGCCGTAGAGCTTATGACCCGCGCCCCCGAATGGGCAAGCGGGCTACCGCTAGACGCCGACGGCTACGAATGCACCTACTACCAAAAGGACTGATCGCCATGACCAACCAAAACATCAGCAAGGACCTGACCCGCCTGGCTGCCATCGAACAACAGGAAATCGAAATGATTGAAAAATCTCTTCCCAGCACTTTCGGACGAGGCGTCCTGCACGCAAAGCGGCAGATTCTCTCAAAAATACAACGAATCCTTGAAGGCTATTCCGAAACCGCTGGAGAGGCAGATGGAAATGCGTAGCCCATCTGCAGAAGCTGAAAAGTGAACTCGAGAGCTTTCATCGCCGTTGTCTCGTCAATGGAATCCAATTCATGCGTTGCCTTGTTACCCCATTCTCGAATCGAATCAACCCATTGATCTCGGTGACGCGCCGTAATCCACCCCTCTTCAACAAGCTTGTCGACACACTCCACGAATCTCGGAGCAAAGCCTTTGTCGTTCGCTGCGGGTAATCCAGCCTCAACTGCCATGTGGAAAATGATTTTCCGGCACATCAAAGTACAACTCGTGTAGGCGTTTGCAGAATATGAGCGGAGCGCTTCCTCCCAGGTATTACGAACGCCATCAGTTAGCCCTGTGGGCACTCCAAGAGGTAGTTCCTGCGGATGCTTCAAAACAATATCTTCTCCGCGCTTTAAGACAAACGCTCCAGCGCCGCAGCTTGCACAGAGCAACCAGGCCGAACTTGTTGCAGACAATCGACCACTCGACTCGGGTGGTTCAGCGTACGCCAAGCAGAACATAGTTCCCGCTGCACAATCCGGGCATGACGTTCGCAGCTGAGCCTCACTCGAGTTCGCTGAAAACCCAAAGCCATTATGAAGGTTCATTACTCGCAAAGAATCGAAATATCCCATTCCCTAAGTCTGCACTACTGGTCGGACATTAGGCCCAATAACCCCAACTTTTGAAAGGACCCAAATCATGACCCGCGAGCTTAAATTCGCTCACGCGCCCACCAGGCTCGCGAGAACCTGGACCAACGAACTCACAACCTGGCCACACCTCCTCGAACAACTACAACACCCACACCGTGACGGCCACAGCCGCGCCGAATACCAAGCCCTCACCAAAACCCAACAAGGAGAGGTCAAGGACGCGCACGGCGGATTCGTAGGCGGTCACCTGGACCACGGCCAGCGCAAGAAACACAGCGTCCACGCCCGCAGCCTAATCACACTAGACCTAGACAACCCGCCTGTAGACCTACTCGAGCGCCTGCCAGAGCTACTGCCCTGCGAGTGGTACTGCTACAGCACCCACTCACACACTCCAGACAACCCGCGCCTGCGACTCGTCATCCCAATGACAAGGGACGTCAACACCGACGAATACACCGCCGTGTCACGCCGCGTCGGCGCCGACATCGGCATCGACTACCTCGACGACACCACCTACGAAGCCCACCGGCTCATGTACTGGCCCAGCCACCCCTACGACATCGAGCCCGTCAAAGTGCACCACGAAGGGCCGTGGCTCGACCCCGACAAGCAGCTAGGCCGCTTCGATGACTGGACCGACATGTCCACCTGGCCCACCAGCTCACGGCAAACCACTACCGTGCGCGAAGGCGCCGACAAACAAGTCGACCCCACCGAGAAACCAGGACTCATCGGCGCATTCTGCCGCACCTACAGCATCGAAAAAGCCATCGAGACCTACCTCGCCGACGTCTACCTCCCCGCACCAGAAACCGGCCGCTACACCTACCTGCCGGGCGAAACCGCCAGCGGCGTAGTCCTCTACGACGGCAAATTCGCCTACTCCTGGCACGGCACCGACCCCGCCGGCGGACAACTCTGCAACGCCTTCGACCTCGTCCGCATCCACCTCTTTGGCGAAGAAGACACCACAGCCAAACCGGACACACCCACCAACCGGCTGCCGTCCTTCAAGCTCATGCAGGACAAAGCCACCGCGGACAAAGAAGTCAAAAAGCGCCTAGCCGCCGAACGCCTCCAGGACGCCGCGGCCGACTTCGACAATCTCGACACCACCGACCGCGACCCCAAGGATCTCCCGGAGGTCGACGACTGGGTAATGGAGCTGGACCTCGGCCGCAACGAGAAACCAAAAGACACCCTCAACAACCACGTCCTCATCCTGCGCCACGACCAACACCTCGCCGGCATCGCCTACAACGAGCACCGAGACGCCATCGACGTAAGAGACGGACACCCGCTGCCGTGGAAACAAATACGGCCAGGCTGGACCGACACCGACTTCGCCAACCTGAAAATCTACGTCGAAAAAGTCCACGGACTCTACAGCCCAACCAAAACCAAGGAGGCACTTATCGCAACCAGCGCAGAGCGCGCGTACCACCCCGTCCGCGAATACCTCAACGCACTACCCGAGTGGGACGGCACCCAGCGCATCGACACCCTACTCATCGACTACCTCGGCGCGCCCGACAACGCCTACACCCGCGCGGTAACCCGCAAAACCCTCATCGCGGCCGTAGCGCGAGTAAAACACCCCGGCATCAAGTTCGACCAAGTCCTCATCCTCAACGGACCCCAGGGAATCGGAAAATCCACGATCTTCGCCAAACTCGGCAAACAATGGTTCTCCGACGCCCTCACCCTAACCGACATGCGAGACAAATCCGGCGCCGAAAAACTCCAAGGCAACTGGATCAACGAGCTCGGCGAACTCGCCGGCATGCGAAAAATGGAAGTCGAAACCGTCAAATCCTTCATCTCCAAAACGGAAGACAAGTACCGCGCCGCATACGGCACCGTCGTCGAAGCCCACCCACGACAGTGCATCATCGTCGGCTCCACCAATGCTGAATCAGGATTCCTCCGCGACTCCACAGGAAACCGACGATTCTGGCCCGTCACCGTCACCGGAGACAGCCCCCAACACACCTGGGACCTCACCGACGACACCATCAACCAACTCTGGGCCGAAGCCCTCGCAGCCTACAAGGAAGGAGAAAAACTCTACCTCACCGGCGACCTCGCCGACGACGCCCGCCGCGCCCAGGACGCCGCCATCGAAACCGACGACCGCCTCGGCATGGTCGCCGAATACCTCGACCGGCCGCTACCCGACGGATGGGAAGGCTGGGATAGCCCCCAACGACGCGCATACCTACACGGCGGAGGCGGCGAATTCGTACCCTCCGTACCCAACGGCGCCGACATAACCGACACCGAAATGCACCGGAGGGAGACAGTCACCAATGCCGAAATCTGGGTCGAATGCTTCAACCGGGATCTTGCAGACCTTAAACCTCAAGACTCCTACGCGATAGCCGCCATCATGCAAAAAATCGACGGCTGGGAAAAGGCCACCGGCAGGGGCAGCAGCAAACGAGTCTGGCCCTACGGAAAGCAACGAATCTACACCCGACAGGAGGAAGAACAACCGCCCTTCTAACGCATCGCAAAGGGTGGAACAACCTCTGGAACAACCTCCAGAATCGCCAAAATCAGGCCGGAACAAGTGGAACAACCTCAAAAGTTGTTCCACCGGTTGTTCCACCCGAAAAAGCCCCCCAACCAGTAGAAACAATACAACTGGAACAACTGGAACAACTTTTTCTAGGGAGTAGTGGGAATTAGGGACATTAGGGGCGCGACCTGCGCCTAATGCCCCTAATCCGCACGCCCGTAAGAAAACGCCCCGAAGTTGTTCCACCCACCCTCGGAAGGCCCCAACAATGCGCGAAGCAGCAGTCGAAAACAAGCTCCGGAATGCCGCCAAAAAACGCGGCGGAATCGCCCTCAAATTCACCAGCCCAGGACTAGCCGGAGTGCCCGACAGACTCATCATCCTCCCCGACGAAAAATACGCCTTCATCGAAGTGAAACGACCCGGCGGAAAAACTAGACCAATTCAAGAGATCCGCCACCAACAACTCAGAAACCTGGGCTGCAAGGTCTACATCCTCGACCACCCCGACAACATCACGGACATCCTCAATGAAATACAAGCCGCATGACTACCAACAATTCACCACCAACTTCATCACCACCCACCCCGAAGCAGCCGTATTCCTCGGAATGGGACTCGGCAAAACCATCATCACGCTCACTGCCATCAAGTCCCTCATCCTCGACAGCTTCGAGGTGACAAAAGTCCTCATCATCGCGCCCCTAAGAGTCGCCCGAGACACCTGGCCGGCAGAGCTAGAAAAGTGGGACCACCTGACAGACCTCCGCATGAGCGTGATGGTAGGGGACAAAAAGACCCGCACCACAGCACTCAACCAGGACGCGGACATCTACGTCATCAACCGGGAGAACATTCCCTGGCTCGTAGACGTCGCCTGGCCCGACTGGCCCTTCGACATGGTCATCATCGACGAGCTCAGTTCCTTCAAAAGCCACCAAGCCCGAAGATTCAAAGCACTGCGAAAGTGCCGGCCGAAAATCCGCAGAATAGTCGGACTCACCGGCACACCAGCCCCCAACAGCCTGCTCGACCTCTGGGCACAGTTCGCCCTCATCGACGGAGGGCAACGACTCGGAAAATTCATCACCCACTACCGCGACAGGTACTTTCTACCGGACAAGCGCAACGGCCCACAGGTCTACAGCTACAAGCTCAAGGAAGGAGCCGACCAGGAAATCTACAACCAGATAGCCGACATCACGGTCTCAATGCGCACCACCGACTACCTCCAACTCCCGCCCCTAACCGTCACCGACTACCCGGTCGGCATGAGCAAAGCCGAGGAGTCCAAATACAAACAGCTCAAAAAGGACATGGTTCTTGAGCTAGAAGACGGGGACGTGGTTGATGCACCCACCGCCGCGGCATTAGCAGGCAAGCTCCAACAGGCAAGCTCCGGCGCCATCTACACCGACGACGAGGGTGGCTACCTAGAGCTGCACGGCCGCAAGCTAGACGCTCTGGAGGACATCATCGAATCCGCCAATGGCGAACCAGTCCTCATCGCCTACTGGTTCAAACACGAAGTCCCGAGAATCCTGCAGAGGTTACCGCGCGCGGTACCGCTCAGTAGCTCGCAGGACTTCCGAGCATGGAACCGCGGCGAAATTCCGATTGGCCTTATCCACCCGGCATCTGCCGGCCATGGTCTCAACCTTCAAGACGGCGGGCACCTACTGGTGTGGTTGACCCTGCCCTGGTCACTCGAGCTCGTAGAGCAAACCAACGCGCGCCTGTTCCGGCAGGGGCAAAAGCAACCAGTGACCATTACCCGCATCACCTGTACTGACACTATTGACCGGCAGGTCACCGAGGCGCTGGAAACCAAGAACTCAACTCAGACAGCTCTCGTCGAGGCTGTCGCAGCAGAACTGAAAGGACAACAATGACCAACTATCAAGCCTTCGTTTACAGTCGCCCAGGCTGCATGAAATGCCGTGCCACCGCACGCGCGCTCACCAGCATGGGAGTCGACGTCACTATCCGACAACTCGACGAGTACCCATTCAAACGAGAACTCATGGTGAACCACGGATGGCAAGAACTTCCACTCGTGGAGCTGTTCGGCCCGGACGGCGACGTGATGCGGTGGGCCGGCATGAGCTCCCGAGATCTAGCCGCCGCCAAATACCTGACGAGGGAGAGCGCTTAATGAACGTCGACCAAGAAGACCTCGCTCAAGCATCCAAGCATCTTAGAGTCCTCTACGACGAGCTGAACCAGGCCAAGTACGACCGGCCGCCGGCCCCAGAAGTATCAACCACGCACAGCAACTGTCAGAAAGGGCCGATGGACCCAGCACCCATTTGGACCCTGAGTGATGATGAACATTTCACCAAGAGGCTGAACCAGATGGTGTGTGATGCTGCTGGCCGCATCGAGGGCAACCACAGGCCCACGCTCGATGGCCGGCAACTTACCGACTGGCTTGCCTGGCATGCCGGGCCAGTGAGTCAGCTCGACTTCGCGGACGACATTCTTGATGAGGTTCGATGGCAAATACGTGAGCTCGACCACCGTCTCCGCCGTATACGACCTCCCGCCCCAATAGGGGAGCCAAAAGAAGTTTGGTTAACAGCACGAACTGTCTGCTACAAGCTGAGACAGCAGGGCTATAACGTAAGCCCCGAACTGCTAAGGAAGTGGGCAGAACGGGGAAAGGTAGAATCGAAAGTCAATATGCACGGCCAGGTAACCTATCCGATTAGGAATATCATCCAGCTTCTAGAGAATTGACATGGACTTCATAACCACCCCGCCCGATCGCGATGTATTCACTTGGAACCAAGTGAGCAAGGTCGGCAGAAACCTGCGTAAAGGCCTTCCGTACAACGAAGAAATCCTTCGTCGATTCCTTGAACACCAAGCCGTACTCTGTGACTCCCTGATGGAAATCGCAACTGACACAGTCAGATGCCTAATCTATCCGTTCAATGAAAATGAGGGTTCGATTCGGCCAGATTCGGGTGATTATGTTTTTGCTGCACGAGTCAAGACATACGGAACTCTTGTAGAAAAACTTCGAAGGATGCCAAACTATGCGCTGGATAACATTTGGGATGTAGCAGGTTTCAGGTTTGACTGCGACCTAACTCTGTCCGAACAAACAGAGATCGCGGAGCTTTTTAAGAAAGACTTTTTGAATGCCGGCGCAAGCAAAGTGAAGATTAGCGACATGAGGGAGAATGCTCACTCCGGCTACCGAGCCATGCACTTACACTTAATAACTCCAGCAGGGAGAGCAGAATTTCAAATAAGAACCGCCATGCAAGCTCAATGGGCCAACCTCTATGAGGTCGCGGCCGATATTTACGGCAGAGATATTCGCTACTTGGAATTTGGCGCAAAGCCAAACGGTCCGGCTCTTGCAGAGATGAAACTCCTCCATGAAGCATCAGATGCTGTGCATCAAGCGGAGAAGGTAGCTGATAGAGTCTTTGAGCCGTTTAGCTCCAGGAGACGGGTCGGACCATTGCAATCGGAGGTTCGCCAACTGAGGAGCCGCGCTTATGGGATACTCGAAGATAGACTTTCCGAATTGGTTAGAGTACGGTCGAGCATTACACAGAAAGGAAAGTGAAGATCTCCATGTCAGCATTCTTGGTTGAATACCACCGCAAAAAAGGATCTGTTCGATGTGAGAAGTACGATTCACTGACCGAAGCAACCCGCGAGCGACTGCGCTTAGACCAGGTTAATACTGACCCTGACGTCGAAATAGTGGCGGTCGCTAGTGCAAGTGAAGAAAGTCTCCGTCAGTCCCACTCCCGATATTTCTCCGGAGTATAGAAGGCGCATGTCACGCTGTGTGTTATAATCGACGCGACGACAAGTTATACCCTCAACACACGTTGGGGGTATTCGTCGTTTTACAAGCCTTGTAGCCACCTCACCCTGTAGCTAACTATTACGCGTTGAAATGTTAGAGCAGTTCTGAGCAACACCCGAGGCGCAGGCCGCCGATTCATGACCGGAGCAAGGCACAAAGAAAAAAGGGGGAGTGGGAGTATGTGGGCTAACCCATCACGCGGTGCACCACACCACCTACGTAAAGCTGCCCGCACCCGCGATGGCAACCAATGCGTCA
>ERZ1029856.75-NODE-75-length-12457-cov-45.876230_pt1 | contig 12457 bp, 10 predicted proteins | sample MGYA00519238_ERZ1029856 | MGnify/ENA primary metagenome ERZ1029856 (study PRJEB33666, sample SAMEA4610918) | skin metagenome | biome: Human-associated habitat; feature: Malodor aspect; material: skin | place: Philippines | collected 2015-08 ... | reverse complement strand
TAGAAATTGTCTTTTTTCACTTATCCAGAAACTTTATGTCCCGGACTCTTTTTTAAATGAAATTTTTTGTTAAATGGTAAAGGTAAACGAGTTAGTTAAAAAAGATTTTAGAGTAATGTAATTCATTTATAAACCGCTCTTACATTGAGAAGGTTAAAGATAGTGATTGAATTCCAACATCTATATTCTAAAAATATTCTCACTTTTCTGTTTTTAATTAATTATTTTTGCCAAATTAAATATGTATATTATTTAATAGTTTTTAATTTGTTATATCCGAATTTTGAATAATTTGATATAATTAAGCGATGTCAGAAGAAGGGGGTTTCAACGTGACTCTGTTCAAGAGAAAAGTTAGCCTACCTATGCAAGTATTAATTGCATTAGTGCTAGGTGTAGTAATTGGTTTATTATTATTTGGACAAACAGGTGTTGCAAATTATATTAAACCTTTCGGTGACGTTTTCTTAAATTTAATCAAAATGATCATCATCCCAATTGTATTCTGTTCACTTGCTTTATCTATTTCGAATTTAGGGGATTCGAAAAAAATAGGAAGCTATGGATGGAAATCAATTCTTTATTTCGAAATTATTACAACCATCGCCATCGGTTTAGGTTTAATTATTGGTAATATTTTTAAACCAGGAATTGGATTAGATCCTGATAAGTTACCTAAAGGCGATATTACTAAATATCAATCAACTGCGTCTGCCGCAGAACAATCTACATACGGTAACCACTTTATTGATACAATCGTAAATATTATACCAACTAATATTTTTGAAGCTTTAACTAAGGGTGAGTTATTGCCAATTATTTTCTTCGCAGTATTCTTTGGTTTGGGATTAGCTGCGATTGGAGAAAAAGCTGAACCAGTTAAAGGTTTCTTAAACGGTACATTAGAAGCCGTATTTTGGATGATTAATAAAATCTTAAAATTAGCACCAATTGGTGTATTTGCATTTATTTGTACAACTGTTATGACATTCGGTGCTTCAGCTTTAATTCCATTAGCTAAACTTGTTTTAGTAGTTGTGTTTGCGATGATTTTCTTCATTATTGTTGTTTTGGGTATTGTAGCAAGAATTTGTGGAATTAGTATTTTCTCAATCATTAAAATACTTAAAGATGAATTATTACTTGCATTCTCTACTTCAAGTTCTGAAGCAGTGTTACCAGTAATGATGAATAAAATGGAGAAATTTGGTTCACCAAAAGAAGTGACTTCTTTTGTTATACCAATTGGATATTCGTTTAATTTAGACGGATCAGCCTTATATCAATCTATCGCCGCTTTATTTGTTGCTCAAATGTATGGTATTCACTTATCATTATCTGAACAAATCATTTTAATGGTGACATTAATGGTTGCATCTAAAGGTATGGCAGGTGTGCCAGGAGTATCTATCGTAGTGTTATTAACAACATTGGGGGCAATGGGCTTACCAGCTCAAGGTCTTGCGTTAATTATCGGTGTAGATCGTTTGTTAGACATGGTTCGTACATGTGTGAACGTTATTGGTAATGCATTATCTACAGTAGTTATCTCTAAATGGGAACATGTTTATGATAAAGAAAAAGGTAAGAAATATCTAGAATCAATTTAAAAAAAGAAATCTGACATTTTTAGCGTCGCTTGGATAAGCGATGCTTTTTTATTCAAAAAGAAAAAGCGAGATAACTGATTTTAAATGAATGTTATCTCGCTCTTTATACTGCCTAATATATCAAAAGCTACATGCCTTTCATATCATGCATTTCATGAATTTTCATCATGAGACCATGTGGCACTTCATCATGATTTACTTTTGATACTCTAGAAAATGAATCAGAACCTTTTTCTTTTACTAAAAAGACAAAATCGCCTTTTTTTACTTTTACATTAGTGTTAGAAGGTAATTTAACATTTTTCTCTACTTTTTCAGTTTGTTCATTTACCATTTTATCAATAGTGTGACTATCTTTCATATAGCCATAGTAGGATTCTTTTTGCTGACCATTTAGCATTACAATGACTAAAATAATGCTAACAATTAACATAATTGCAATTAAAAAAATTCCTAACCCTAAACCTTTTTTGTTCTTCATTAAGACTCTCCTTAAATATATTAATTTATTTATACAAAAAATAGAATTAAATTGCAATAAAAGTTTCACAAAAATTCAATTGTACTTCAACTAATATAAATGAAGCATTATAAATAAGCAAAAAAGAGTAGATAGAATTCATGATACATTCTATCTACTCTTATTAACAATCAAATTAAAGATCAATTGTGATTGGTGTATCAATATCATCATCATTCATTAAAGTAATCGTTTTTGGATTTATTTTTAACACACATAAATTAGAATCCTCTTTAGAATCGAAGAATGTTTTGTCTTGTGTTTCCCACAACCAATCAATGACTTTCTGATCTTCTACAATGTCAATACTTGCTTCTATTTCAACAAAACTATTATTTGTTGTTTCATTATATCCTAGTAAAATATATGCTTCTGGATTACTTTGAATTTCTTTTACTTTAGAACTTTTATTGCTTGTTTTTGTATATAAATTAAGACCATCGTTATAGAACACCATATATCTGCTATTCGGTTTATTATTATATGCAGTTGATAATACGCCAATTTTAGAAGTATTTAAAACTTTCTCAATCGCTTGAGTCACTTTTTGTTTGTCCAAACTAATCATCTCCTTATTGTATTTATATCCTTTTAAAATTAAATTTAAACAGATTTGATATAAATATATTTCACTTCATCATGATGCAACGTTATGTTAAATGGATGATTGGTTTCTTCTTGTATAAATAGTTCTGTTTTAGGTTGATTGCATCTATCTAATTGATGAATAATACTTTTTTCAATGTATACAGGTAAATTATCTTGAGACATTAATTGATGAATCGTCCCATGTTCTTTATTTAATGTATTTACGATGATTAAGCTATTTTCATTTAATTTATTTAGTATTTGATAATGTTGTTTACTGTCAGACAAGTAGCGATCATTAATTTTATTAAATAAGATAAAATGGTAATTTCCATCTTTTTGACTCATTAAATAATTATTTGCAATATGGATAGGCACATCGATAAATGCTGCAATAAATTGATAAAGATGCATAATTGGAAGTAAACTCCCATGTCGATTAAATAATGCAATAAACATTGGATCATCTTCAAAAAGGTGATAGCAAATACCACCTCCATATTTTAATAGCGCCGTTAAATGACAAACTAAATCTGCTAGTTGAAGTGGATGCCTACCGTCATTTGTATACTTAAAGCAACGTAATGATAAGCTACTATAGACAAATTGGGTCGAAGGTATATTAGAATTCTTTATAAAATGAACGTAGTTTTCGAAATGAGTATTTGCATGAGTAAATCCGCGTTGGTATTCAATTAATATATTTTTCGTATCAATATTTTCAATGTCAACAAAATAGTAATCAAAATTAAGACGCTTCATTGTATCATAGACTTCTTGTAACTTTTCGTACTGATGTAATAATCCTTCCACTAAAACACCATATTTAATCGAACGATTTTTGTTTCTAAGTTTTAAATATGATAGATGAATATCTTGGATAGTCATTGACTTGGTATCAAATACGAGCATAAATCGTACACTTTTTTTATTCCATTTATAATCTTGATTATTTTCTAGAAACGTCATAATTAAATCGTAAAAAGTAGTGAACTCAGATTTATTTTTGATAATGACAGCTAAACTGATATTTTTTTCAAATAATTTTTCGAAGCAGCGATTGAGTAAGTTTCCGTTAATTGAATGTTGATTCATATCACTCATATCATTAATCAAAATGGCTGGTTTAGGTAAATAAGATAAATCGATATCATAATGATCATTAAAAACAAACTGGAATAATTCATTAATATTTTTAAAATGAATAAATGCCTTTGAAGATTGAGTATGTTGAAAGGCTTCTAATTGCTCAAGATCAATGATAGTTGTTTCGGTTGATAATTGTTCAGTTGTTTCAAACTGAGAGATTAATTCAAAATGCTTAGGTTCAATGTCACTCTTCAGTCGTATCGCAGATATAGGATCAGAATGATTCAGTTGAGAACGAAATTGTTTTGGACTTAAATTAAGATAATTTTTAAATTGATTAGTAAAATTGGTATGACTACTAAAACCGGATTGTTCAGAAATACTTGTAATAGAGTCATTTGTACAAATGAGTAATCTAATAGCATGATTAATTTTCAAACTTGTATAATAATCTTTAAAATTAATATTCAATATACGTACAAATAAATTTGAACAATATGACTCAGAAATAAGTACATGTGCTGCAATATCTTGTAGAGAAATATTGGAAGTGATGTGATCATGAATGAATGTAAGTATATTAATTAAGATGTGCTGTTCAACAGGAATCTTTGGAATATATATATGAGGATGTCTAATAACTGCTTCTTTATAAAAAGTTTGTATGATCTTTGGAATAACTTTGTCATCATGATGAGATGTGTTGTACATATGTTCTATATTATTTAAAATGATTGATTTGATAAAATGACTTGATTGTAAGAGATGTGCATCAAAGTGGCAATTAAAAAAAGCAGAGTCTTCAAGATAAAAGTAAGCCATTGGTATTTTGAGCTCAATCAGATTTCTTCCTTTATTAATTTGATATAAATCACCTTGATTAATGATTGCAATATGATTTGATAATGGGTGATACTTTCCATTGATTGTCATTTCTAATTCATTAGTTAAAGAAAATAATATAAGCACATGGTTGATGTTTCTCCTAGGCATAGAAGTAATATTTTCATGTAAAAAAAGAGTACTGCTCATAAATAAGTCTCCTCATCTAGTATAGTATTTGTAAGCGGGGATTTAGGTCTGTTTGAATAATAAGAGTTATTATATATGAAAATAAAAGAGATATTAATAGTTAAAAATAAAAAAATTTCGTTTATTTTTAAGTGAAAACGTTAACAATTTTATAGATGCACAATATTATTATTTTTTTTAGAATGTCGCATGAGACTATTGAAAATTTTTAGTAGGTCAATGAAACGAATTTAAATGCATAATAAATATAGATTTTGAGTGAAGAGATATAAGCTATTAAACAATGATTCACTTGAAATTAAAAATGACTAATTCTGTACATACATCACGATACAACATCATTTGAATATATAGCATCAAGAATGAATTTACTTATATATTTGATATGAGCCCCATATATTTAAAATCACTATTTAAATGTATATCAAGACACAACATCTTAGAGCATTAGCAACCGATATACAATAGTTTAATGAAACGAACGATTACGGTATTTTAAATAGAGAAAATGACATCACTCCGTAGAGTAAGCAACTTAGAATAAAAGATGCATGCAAATATAAAAGGTATTAACAGTAGCTAACTATTATATTTAGAATCATTATAACTCCCCAAAAATTTCTATTTAATGTGTAACAATTTTACATCATAACATCTAAATATACTTTTACTTAATTAAACATCACGAAACATATTCAAAGTTAAGAATGTCAGAATTAGTATTAAAAAAACCTGGGACAACATGCGTTGTCCCAGGTTTTTTGATGTATTAGCAAGTAGTAATTAAATTGAAAATACAGTAGATCAAGTTTTAAACTCTAGTAGAGGCGCTCTAGTACAAAGATGTTCATAAAGAAACTAATATCCAACACAAAGTGAGGTTAAATTGTAGAAGTGAGACATTGAATTTTATTTTACTTTCACCTTTTTATTAAATTAAAAGATAAATTAAAATTAATTATATAAAATATTTATAAGATATTGCTTTGTTTTTTGGAACCGATTACAATTATATAATGAATATTAAAATGAGTTTCATATATAGGAGGTTAGTAGAATGAGCTATAAGAAATCGGCTGAAGATATATTAGAAGCGATAGGCGGAGAAGATAACTTAGATGCTATGGCCCATTGTGCCACAAGATTAAGACTTGTATTAAAAGATGAAAGTATTATAGATGAAAAAAAGTTATCTGAAATGGATGTAGTTAAAGGAACCTTTTCTACAGGAGGACAATATCAAATTATTATCGGCTCAGGAACAGTCAATAAAGTATTTGCAGAGTTAGAAAAAATAACAGGAAAAGAGCCATCAACAACTGCTGATGTAAAAGACAAATCGTCGAAGCATATGAATCCTTTACAACGTTTTGTTAAGATGTTGTCAGATATATTCGTACCAATTATACCAGCCATCGTTGCCGGTGGATTATTAATGGGTATTAATAATCTACTTACAGCGCCAGATTTATTCTATCATCATAAATCATTTATAGATGTTCATAGTCAATTCGCTGGATTAGCAGATATGATTAATGTTTTTGCTAATGCACCGTTTACACTATTACCTATTTTAATTGGCTTTAGTGCATCGAAACGATTCGGCGGCAATCCATTTTTAGGTGCAGCGTTAGGAATGATTTTAGTACATCCTTCATTAATGAGTGCATATGATTTTCCTAAAGCAGTTGAAGCGGGTAAGGCTATTCCACATTGGGATTTATTTGGATTACATATTAATCAAGTTGGATATCAAGGACAAGTGTTACCTATGCTTGTGGCAGCCTATATCTTAGCAACTATTGAAAAAGGATTACGTAAAATCATTCCTACTGTATTGGATAATTTATTAACGCCTTTACTTGCAATATTGAGTACAGCATTCTTAACTTTCTTATTTGTAGGACCTATCACTAGACAGCTTGGTTATTGGTTATCAGATGGTTTAACATGGTTATATGAATTTGGAGGTGCAATTGGTGGATTTATCTTTGGATTATTTTATGCTCCAATTGTGATTACTGGTATGCACCATAGTTTTATTGCAGTAGAAACAACTTTAATTGCAGATCAAGCAAAAACAGGTGGATCATTTATTTTCCCAATCGCTACAATGTCAAATGTAGCACAAGGTGGGGCAGCGCTTGCTGCTTTCTTAATTATTAAAAATAATAAGAAACTTAAAGGTGTGGCTTCAGCAGCTGGTATCTCAGCTCTTTTAGGTATTACTGAACCCGCTTTATTTGGAGTTAACTTAAAATTAAGATATCCATTTATTGGTGCAATAACAGGTTCAGCTATAGGCTCAGCCTACATTTCGTTTTTCAAAGTTAAAGCCATTGCTTTAGGTACTGCAGGATTACCTGGATTTATTTCAATTAACCCAGCTCATGCTGGTTGGCTTCATTATTTCATAGGTATGTTTATTGCGTTTATAATTGCAGTGATTGTCACTTTAGTTTTATCACGAAGAAAAGCTTACAAAGCTGCAGCAGAATAAAAAAGTAACCCTTGCGATACATTGCAAGGGTTACTTTTTTATTAAAGTTTTTGCTTACGCCATAAGAAAATACTTACAATAGTGACTAATATTAAAGAGATTCCTACGATAACCAGCCACGAAACGTAACTCTTATCATCAATAGGTAATGGAACGTTCATACCAAAGAAACTAAAGACAAGGGTAGGTAGTGTCAGTAATACCGTGAAAAGAGTTAATGTCTTCATAATATTGTTCATTTCATTTGAAAGTAATGAAGAATACGAAGACGTGATACTTTCTAAAATACCTGTGTATAATTCAGTTGTTTCAATCGCTTGGTTATTTTCAATGACTAAGTCCTCTAACAAATCTTCATCTTCTTCAAAACGTTTAATTGCAGGCAAACGGAATAATTTTTTAATAATCGTATCATTCCCTTTTAAAGCTGCTAAAAAGTAAACCAAACTTTTTTCTACTTCCATTAAACGATAAAGTTGTTTATTCGTAATACTATTTTTCAAATCTCTTTCAATACGGATTCTTGATTTATTTAAAAGACGCAAGTTTCTGTTATAGTGATTTGAAATAGTAAGTAAAATATCTAAAGCAAAGCGACTATGAAATTTTAAATTTACGTTATCTTGTCTTGAATAATTTTCAAGAAATTCATTTTCAGCATCACAAATTGTAAAAATCACACCATTTCCAATCACAATACCTAGAGGAATGGTAACAAATGAGAGAACATGACGATTCGTAGAACTTACAATAGGCAAGTCGACAATAATAAGAGAATAGCCAGTATCTTCGTCATATTCAATACGTGCACTTTCATCTGCATCAAGAGGGTCACGAATAAAATCTTCTGGCAGATTGTACTGTTCAATTAAATGCTCAATTTCTTCTCTATCAGGTTCGACAACATTTATCCATGATGCAGATTGGTTTATATTTGTTTCAACTATTTCGTTAGTAGTTGAGTGTTTATATGCAGTCAACATAATTGATAGTTCCTTTCTTAGTCTTTATTTCGCTGTGTCAATATTTAAAGCTTTATATTGATGCTGAACCATGATTCTTAAAGGTCCATTATAAATAATTTTAAAAATATGATTGGTTAAATCTTCAACTGAAAGACGTTGTGGATCATTCACCCAAAATTTAACAGTAGATATTGTTGCACCAGCAACATAACTATGAAAATATTTTTCTGGTATACCTTCAATCTCATGATTTGTACTAATATATTTTTGCATATTTTCCCCGATTAAGGAATAAATTTTTTCTTCAAGTTTTGACTTCCTATTTAATTGTAAGATCGTTTGATAAAAAGTAATATTATCCGAAATATGTTGAAGCATATTTTTTAAAATAATATTAATAAAATTTTTAGCAGTATCTTCTGGATCTTTTCCCATAATATTATGAAGATGATTTAAGAATGTCATTTGAGAAATAAATTCATCTTCCATATCTGATAATAATAAATATTTATCTTCATAATGTAAATAAAAGGTACCTCTATTAATATCTGCACGATCTGCAATATCTTGAATTGTAATTTTTTCTAATTCCTTTTCATTTAATAATTCGATAAATGAAGACTTAATTGCTGACCTCGTCTTACGAACTCTCCGATCTTCTTTCATTCTGCATCAATCCTTTATAATTAATTAACAATATTAGGCATAATGTTCATTAATTAACGATATGATCATTATTGATTATTGTATTGAAGTGATAACCTCATTATAATTTACAAGATATTAAATATTCAACACATTGTTCAATAAATATAGAGAGGTAAGTAGAAATGAATATTTTTAAAAGTAAGTTACTATGGTTCGCACCAATTGCAGCTATTTTATTATTAGTGATATTCTCTTTAGCGTTTTATCCTGCATTTAACCCAAAACCAAAACAAATACCGATTGCAGTGGTAAATAATGATAAAGGTATAGATATCCAAGGTAATAAAGTAAATATTGGTAAAACAATTGAAGATAAATTAATGGATAGTGATTCTGATACTATTAAATGGATTAAAGTAGATAAAGAATCAGATATTAAAAAAGGGCTTAATGATAATAAATATTACGGCGCAGCTATTTTTAATAAAGATTTTTCAAAAAATGCAATGAGTAAAACGCAAAAAGTCATGATAGATAGTAAAAAAGCAGAAATGAAAGGAAAAGTAGCATCTGGAGAAATTCCTTCAGCAGCCATTCAACAAATGAAACAAAAAATGGGAAATCAAAACTTCGATGTTAAGAAAGCGACTTTTAAAACGGTAGTAAATAAAGGGGCAAGTATGCAAGCTGCTACGATTGCAAGTAATGTTTTAAAAGGTGTGGGAGATAACTTAAATAAACAAATTACAAATCAAAGTCTTCATACTTTAGAAAAACAAAACGTACAAGTTAATGCAGCAGATATCGCAGGCATTACAAATCCTGTAAAAGTAGATACAAAAGAAATTAATAAAGTAAAAGATCATCAAGGTGGAGGCAATGCTCCATTCCTAATGTTTATGCCAGTTTGGATGAGTTCACTTGTAACATCAGTATTATTATTCTTTGCTTTCAGAACAAGTAATAATTTCAAAATTCAACATAGAATGATTGCTTCGTTTGGACAAATGCTTTTAGCTATAATTACAGCATTTGTTGCAAGTTTTGCATACGTGTACTTCATGCAAGGTGTGTTAGGATTTGATTTTAATCATACAAATCGTGTCGCACTATTCTTAACCATTTCAATTTTAGGATTTATTGGTTTAATTTTGGGCATTATGGTTTGGTTAGGCATGAAAGCTATTCCAATCTTTGTTATTTTAATGTTCTTTAGTATGCAACTTGTTACTTTACCAAAAGAAATGCTTCCTAAAGGGTATCAAGGATGGATTTATAAAATTGATCCTTTTACACACTATACAAATACTTTACGTGAAATTATCTATATGAATCATAGTATTGAGATGAATTCAACTATCTGGATGATGATAGGATTTATTTTATTTGGAGCCATTTCAAGTTTAGTTTCAGCAATCGTTAGAAAACATAGTACAAAACGTACTGAAGTACCTTCATAATAATTATTCTCAACATAGTTAATTAAGCTATGTTGAGTTTTTTTATTTAAAGAAAGAAAAATATGTAAAAAAAGGTTGACTATTTGGAGGAAAGGTATATCATATTAGTTAGATATCTAACTAAATGAGGTGTGCACAAATGGAATATAATTATCAATATTGGATTAGAATGTTAGCACATGAAATGAAACATTATGCTGATAGAAAGTTAGATGAGTTTGGTGTGACTCAAGAACAAGGTCATACTTTAGGTTATTTATATCGACATCAACAACAGAATATTACTCAAAATGAATTGTTAAAAATATTTGGAAGAAAAGCGTCTACTGTTAGTTCAACATTGAAAGGGTTAGAGAAAAAAGATTTAATTTATCGAATGTCTGATCCAATGGACTCAAGACGAAAAAATCTTAAGCTTACTGAAAAAGGGACTCAACTTGTTGAATCATTTACAAAAATCTTCAATGATATTGAAACAATTATCATTAAAGATTTTGATGAGGACGAAAAAGAACACGTTCAGTCTTATTTTGAAAGAATGTTAAACAATATCAAGCAAGCTCATTAAAATAGACAAGTGTCTATATAACGTAGGCACTTATATTTTTTAAATATATAATTAGATATCTAATTATTAGATACCTAATGATAAGGAGAATTAAAATGAAAGAAGAACAGTTATATTATTTTGAAAAATCATCAATTTTTAAAGCGATGATGCACTTTTCATTACCAATGATGATTGGTTCATTACTTAGTGTTATTTATGGTATTTTAAATATTTACTTTATTGGATTTTTAGATAATAGCCATATGATTTCAGCCATTTCACTTACATTACTTATATTTTCTGTAATGATGGCATTTGGTAATCTGTTTGGAGTAGGTGGAGGAACATATATTTCACGTTTGCTTGGTGCTAAAGATTACACTAAAAGTCTTTTTGTAAGTAGTTTCTCAATTTATAGTAGTTTTGTATTGGGAATTATTATTTTATTGGTTGCGTTACCTTTTACTGATCAAATTGCGAGTATATTAGGCGCAAGTGGAGAAACTTTAAAATATACAACTGATTATTTAAAAATTGAGTTTTTAAGTACGCCATTTGTGATTTTATTCTTTGTTTTAGAGCAATTCGCAAGAGCTATTGGTAAACCAATGGTTTCCATGATCGGTATGCTTGCTAGTGTTGGATTAAATATTATTTTAGATCCAATTTTAATTTTTGGATTTCATTTGAATGTTACGGGTGCAGCATTAGGTACTGCAATTTCTAATACAATGGCAGCATTATTTTTCATTATATATTTTGTAATTAAAAGCGAAACGATTTCATTAAAATTGAATCATATTAAACCGACTAAAGATATGTTGAAAGACATTTTAAAAATAGGTATTCCAGCATTTTTAATGGTCGTTTTAATGGGAATAACTGGTTTGGTATTAAATTTATTCTTGGCACATTATGGAAATTTTGCTATCGCAAGTTATGGTATTTCTTTCCGATTAGTGCAATTTCCTGAATTGATTATTATGGGGTTAGCAGAAGGTGTTGTACCTCTAATTGCCTATAATTTTGTGGCAAATAAAGTACGTATGAGAAAAGTGATTGAAGCGGTTATTTTGTCTATTGGGATTATATTCGCAGTATGCATGACCATTGTATTCTTGTTTGGTCATTCTATCGTTCAATTATTTAGCACAGACCCACAAATTGTTTCTCTTGCTACATTTATATTGAAAGTAACAATGACTTCTCTATTACTAAATGGTATTGGATTTTTATTTACCGGTATGCTACAAGCAACTGGGCAAGGACGTGGCGCTACGGTTATGGCTTTAGCACAAGGTCTTATCATTATTCCAGTACTATTTATATTAAATGCGCTATTTGGTTTAACGGGAGTGATTTGGTCATTGTTAATCGCTGAAACAATTTGTTCACTATTAGCAATGTTTATAGTGTATAGTTTAAGAAACAAGTTAACTGTGGACACACAAGCGTTAGTAGAAGAATAAAATAATTTGATATTAAAGCGAGCTAT
>ERZ1029856.74-NODE-74-length-12608-cov-8.974030_pt1 | contig 12608 bp, 4 predicted proteins | sample MGYA00519238_ERZ1029856 | MGnify/ENA primary metagenome ERZ1029856 (study PRJEB33666, sample SAMEA4610918) | skin metagenome | biome: Human-associated habitat; feature: Malodor aspect; material: skin | place: Philippines | collected 2015-08 ... | reverse complement strand
AAAAACTACGTTCCTATTACGACAACACCGACACCTCCGATCTCATGGAAGATGCTCAACCAGGAGACCTGGGCAATGTCGCAGACCCCGAAGCTAGCGTTGCGTTTACTGTCACCATGCCTAATCGGGTTCTCCGCACCGCGCGGGGAATGGCCGCAGCCGAGGGAGTTTCTACCAACGATGTGCTCCGGCGGTTCATTGAAGCCGGAGTGAGTGATCGGGCTGGGGCCCCGGGCGGGTAACCTCGAGCGCCTGCCACAGGGGCTTGTGCTTATCGACGATCCTTCGGTTCCCGCCGCAAACCGGCACAGGTTCGTAAAAGTTAACGAGCCAAAAATCTGACCTGGGGTTTTAAAGCCCAAAAATCGGAGGATCGTCAACTTCTGCGAATCGTGGTCTTCCAGCTCAATTGGCCAGATAGCTAGTCTCGCCAAGCCCTCGCGCTGGCAATTAAATCGGCGCGGGGCCTAGCCGTGTGGGCCGGCATTATCACCAGTCATGTTGCGGGCCAGAGTATCGATCAGGCTTTTGTGGCCTTGTTCGGAAATAGGAATTTAAGAGACAGCCTGGTTCGGTTGCGGAGTAAGTTTCATTACATGGCGTTGCTGCACCGTACTTCGTATTATTCGATCCAGCCCGAGAAGTTTTTCGATGTTTCCCAACGAGCGTTCTACCGGTGGTTAGAAACACGTGGCCAGGAAGGCGAGATTGATATTTCGCAGATCGGCCGCAATGGTTCGTTTGCTGAGGTGGGGGCAAACCAGCGTGCCCGTGAAGAAAAATTCACGCGCGGAACCGATCAGTATGCTCGCTACTCCCAAATGGTTACGGGCGATCGGGGAGTTTACTCAAGCCAGCTAACCCTGGTTCAGCGAGGTTACGAAGCTTGGGGACAGATTGAAGTCTTCGCGCCCCGTGCAGACTCAGTTTTCCGTAGCCCAGCGCTGGCACGCGAATTGATCGAAACTGCGGCTAAGGATGGAGTTAATCTTTGGCCCGCAAGGCAGAACCCGTCGTCCGCAGCTAGGGAGCTATTTACACCGGGGTTTCAGCGAATCCAGATCGATGGCGTGGGGGAATTTCTGGATGAGGTAATCGAGAATCCTGAACGGCGAGTTGCTGCGATTGTGGCAGCAACCAGCGACAATTTTTCTTATGAAGACTCCGTCGAGCGGCTTGAGCGCATGGTGCGTCAAACGGTTGGCGTGGCTACCTTATGGGTTCTTGATCCCAGTGCAACTGAAGAATTCAACGCTCTGGTCCCAGAAGAATATCGCGTCTTCCCCTCAAGTCTCCGAACGTTCCAACCTGGAGCGGATATGGGCGATCCGAGTGAAGCCTACGCTCACCGGTACATACCTACACGGGATCTCTTTGGGGTCAACAGTTTCAAACCGTTTGTTATAGGTAATCGCCTTTATCACGGGACGAGGTCAGCGGCGCTTCGGTTGCCTATTGCGGAACAACTTGCAGAAGCGGATCGGCTCATTCGGGAGCGAACGCACCAGCAACGAATGGCTGGTAGTCAAGAGCAGAGGGTGCGTCTCAAGGACCGCATTGTTTCTGCGAGCCGGACAACAACGGATGCTGACGATACGGTCACATCCGCCACGCAATCGGGTTCCGTTGCAGTTGAAGAGCCTAAGACTCAGCCCAAGCCGGAAGTTAAACCAGGCGACCAGACGGAGCGGAATGAGGTCTCGCCGGTTAAACCTGAGTCACCGGAACAGACCACTCCTACAGAAACTCCGCGAGCAGATTTAGTAGGAACGAAAGATGTTGAGGCAAATGCTGAGTTGCTCGCAACGCTGAGAACTGTCGCAGGAGTACTTGAGATTGAGGGGTATGAAACCCTCGATCCGCAAGAATTGGTGCTTGGTATCGGCGATTTGGCCGACCAGGAAAGGCAGGCCGCGAACGAAATGCGGGTCTACGCCGAGGAGCTAGAAACGGCTCGCATTGAGATGCAGCTCGAGAAGGAAATCGAAGAGAGTGAACTCGAAGCATCGATTGAAGAGCTCAGCAAGATCGAAGAAAGGGAACTGGACCTTCGAAAGGAAATTGCACATCTTCAGCTACAGCTAGCTCGACTGAAGGCGCCTAAGGAGGCCTACACACTTCCAGAACCAGAAGCCCCAGATTCGATGTATGACCTGATGGACCAATTGGAGAAACGTGAATTTGAGTCTGTCATTTTCACTGGGGATAAAAAGGAAGCTCTTAACCTCGATGATCGTGCCAACGCCGGACTCATTACCAGGGTTGCCTGGGAAGCGGTGACTCTGTTGCAGAATTACGCCACGCTTCCTCAAAGTGAGCGAAAGTCTGTCCATGCTTTTATCACCGGAAACAACACCACGTTGCCTCCAAACAAGCACGCGCCGAAAGAGACTAGCGATTTGAGGAACAACCCGGACTTCAGTCAGGCACGTTATTTGCCAGTGCCTTCATCCGTTGATCCCGAGGGGAAGACATACATGTGGGCGCACTTCAAGCTTTCCCAGGCCGGAGGAAAGGCCCCACGTATGCATTATTTCGACGCAACCGGGATTGACGGGAAAATCTATATCGGATACATCGGAAAACATTTGCCAAGTCGACTAACAAACTGATGGCAATTTAGAAACACGTTTCCTGCAGCTGACTTAACCTGTACGCATGAGCATCGGTGAGTTCGAATCGGCCCCGTCACACGTAGAAAGGCAACTAGCTTCCCTTTCAGCCGGTAGGCGGGTGCGTGGTCTCATTCCCAATCAGGTTGTGGAAATCACTGCGGTGACTCCGATGGGGCCGTCATTGGTCCAAGTAGCATTTCGTGACCAAGAAGGGGCGATCCAGGAGCATGTGCTCGAATCCGACACCAGTTTCGAGCTCATTGACGATACCCGGCCTGGGCGTGAGTTTGATGGAGATGCGAATGCATTCAAACTTGTGTCAGAGGCAATGCGCATCAACTATGCGGCGCTCTATGACCCGCTGGCAGCGGTCAATACGTCAGATGTAGATCCGCTTCCCCATCAGATCCGCGCGGTGTACGAGGAGCTCCTTCCACGAGTACCACTTCGATTTTTGCTTGCCGACGATCCCGGTGCAGGCAAGACGATCATGGCTGGCTTGTATCTCAAGGAGCTCACGCTGCGAGCCGCCTGCGACCGGGCGATTATCGTCGCACCGGGCGGCTTGGTGAGTCAGTGGCAGCAGGAACTTCAGGATAAGTTCGGGCTCCACTTTGAAGTGTTCAGTCGCACGATGATCGATGCCAGTAACGGCGGAAACCCGTTCGCGGAACACCCCTACCTAATCGTGCGCATGGACCAGGTGGCGAGGAACGCGGACCTGTTCAATGACCTCGCGGCGGTGACGTGGGACGTGGCGGTGGTGGATGAGGCGCACCGGATGTCGGCGCGCTACCAGTCGTGGACCGGCGAGGTGAAAGAAACAGCCCGATTTGAACTAGGCAAACTGTTGTCCCAAACGGCGCAGCACTTCCTGCTCATGACGGCGACACCGCACGCGGGCAAGGACGAGGACTTCCAGCTGTTCATGTCGTTGCTCGACCCGGACCGTTTCGAAGGTCAATACCGCCCCGAGGCACACCGCACTGACACGAATGGACTGATGCGCAGAATGGTGAAGGAGGACTTGCTCACCTTTGAGGGCAAGCCTCTTTTCCCTGAGCGCCGCGCCTACACAGTGACGTACGAGCTCAGCTCGGCGGAGCGGGACCTCTACGAACTGGTCACCACTTACGTGCGTGAGGAGATGGGGCGTGCGGAACGGATGCTGGACAGGAAGCGTGGCAACACCATCGGCTTCGCCCTCACGGTGCTGCAGCGCCGTCTGGCGTCCAGCCCGGAGGCCATCCTCCGCTCGCTAGAACGTCGCCGTTCGCGTCTGGAAAACCGGCTAAAGGAAATTGAGAATCTTAGCGCTGTGGAGCAAGAGGCGATCAAGTTGGTGGGAACGATGCCGGCCGTAGGCGTCGATAAGCAAGCGAAGTATGACGACCTCGATGAACTCGACTCGGAAGAAGTTGAGGAGCTTGAGCGTGAGATCGACAACGTCGTCGACTTGGCAACAGCGGCGCAGACGGTGCCCGAATTGAAAGCGGAAATTGCAACGCTGGATGGGCTGGTGCGCGTCGCCGCGACCGTGCGCAACAAGGAGGAAGATACGAAGTGGGTGCAGCTGCGCACAATCCTCGACCGCGAGGTACTGGGTAAGTCCACAGACGACATCGCCCGCAAAATCATCGTGTTCACGGAGCACCGCGACACGTTGAATTATCTCGAGCGGCAGATCGCCATGCAGCTGGGCAGGGACGACGCAGTGATTACCATCCACGGCGGGACCAGTCGCGAAGAGCGCAAGCGCGCGCAGGAGCGTTTCACCAACGACCCTAACGCGATGGTGCTATTGGCCACCGATGCTGCGGGTGAGGGTCTCAACCTCCAGCGCGCGCACCTCATGGTGAACTACGACTTACCCTGGAACCCGAACCGCATTGAGCAGCGTTTCGGCCGCATCCACCGCATTGGTCAGCGCGAAGTCTGCCACCTCTGGAACTTGGTCGCCGCAGATACGCGCGAGGGCGACGTGTTTACCAGGCTCCTGGAAAAGATCGAGACAATGTCCGTCGCGTACAACGGCAACCTGTTCAACGTGCTCGGAGATGGAGACGCGTTCGCACAGAAGTCCCTGCGCGAGTTGTTAATGGATGCGATTCGTTACGGCGACCAGCCCGAAGTGAAGCAGAGGCTTAATGAAATTATCGACGCGTCCGTGTCCCAGGGCCTCCAAGAGCTGCTGGAGAATCACGGACTCGAGCGCAGTATCCAGTCGCAGTTGGACATCGAGGAATTGCGCCACGCGATGGAAAAGGCGAAGGAGCGGCGCCTCCAGCCGGGCTTCATCGCAGCGTTTTTCATCCCGGCGTTCCAGCGCCTAGGCGGGCGCATCCGCGACCGCCGTGACGGCACGTACGAGATCCGTCGGGTGCCCAGTGCCCTGGTGCGCGCTGGGCGCGAAATCAACCGGTGGAACCCTGTCACCGAGCGCTATGAGCGCGTCACTTTCGACCTTGACCGCTTTTCATCTGAGACCGGCGCGAAGCCCACGATGCTCGCCCCCGGCCACCCGTTGCTCGCAGTGGTACTTAAGGAGACGATTGCACGCGATCGTCCTGCACTGAGCAGGGGCACGATCCTCGTAGACCGTCGTAACGCCCCCATCGCTGGTCCGACGCTCGTCTATATCGTGGAGCAGCGCATCGAGACCTTGGAAGGAGCAATGGTCTCGCACCACTTCGACTACGTCCTGCTCAGCCAAGACGGCTCGATGACGCTCACGCAGACACCCCCGTTCCTCGATTTTGACGCGCCGATGGATGAAGAGAAGCCGCTTCTTGCGCAGATGCTTAATGATGACTTCGTCACCACCGACCACGAAAACGCGGTGAAATCGTTCGCGTTGGCGGAAGGGGCGTCGCCGCGTAAGCGGGAGATCGCGCTGCGGCGGGACGCCGAGCTGAGCCACACCCGCGTCGAAGTGGAGGAGCGGCTGAAAGCAGAGATTAACCACTGGTCGACAGAGGCGCTGCGCCTCCAGGAGGACGAGCGCGCGGGCAAGGTCGGCCGGTTGACAGCGCGCAAGGCGGAGGAGAAGGCCGCGGACCTGCAGGAGCGCTTAGAGGCCCGTCTGAAGGAGATAGACGCCTCGCGCAAGCTGGCCATCCGTCCCGCAGTGGTGGTTGGCACCGCGTTGGTGGTGCCCGCCGCGACCGTCGCTGCGCCTGCCACAACACCGGACTCGTTCGCGCTGAATACCGATGAGGTTGAGCGCCGCGCAGTAGACGCAGTCCTCGCGGCCGAGCGTGACCTCGGCCGCGACCCCGAGGAGCAGGATCACTACAACCCCGGGTTTGATGTCCGCTCCTACGACAAGGACGGCGTTGGCTACTTCATCGAGGTGAAAGGACGCATCGAAGGCGCCGACACTTTCACCATTACCGCGATGGAGGTTAATACCGCGATCACGCAGAAGTTCCTCCATCGCCTGGCGCTGGTGAAGGTCTCGCCTCTTGGCTCGGACCACGACGAGGTGCGATACGTGGATCACGCGTTCGACCATATCCAGCTCTCCGCCACCACCCGGTCTATGAACGAGAAGTGGAGCGATTACTGGTCCCGCGGCGTGGCACCGCACTAGGCAAATGGGAGTGGATCTGGTGAATCGGCCCAGCATCATGACAATCACTCGTACCGCGGACACCGGCACCCGTCCGTTCCTTGCTATGTCGGACGATTCGCACCCGTACTGGTGCAAGCAGCTGAATAACGGGCATGGACCGCAATCCACCATCAACGAGGTCGTCTGCTCCGTCATCGGAGATTCCCTGGGAGCTCCAGTCGCACCATGGGAGATCCTCGAAGTGCCGGAGGGGTTAGTCGGAACGAGAACGCCGCCCTCTTCTCTGGGCGCGACGTCCGTACTTGATCGTTTGCCAGTGTTCGGCTCGAGAGTGGTCCATTCAGCGGACATCGCCGACTCGATCCAGTTTGAGGACAACGATGACAACTATCGCCGCTTACCTAAGCTCGTCGCCTTCTGGATTCTCTGCAATGCGAAGGATCTACAGGTTATGTACGACATGGCGGATGACAAGCGGGTGTACTCTATCGACCACGGCATGTGGTTCGGCTCGGACGAAAGCGTGTGGGAACTCGCATCCGTTGACCACCTTTATGGGCAGACGGAAATTGCGCACCCAACTCGCGGCATACCTCCGGAGCATTGGGAGGCGGCAATAGAGGCTGTCTGGCGATTAGACGAGCACCTCGTTGACACGGTTTTCGCTGCGGTACCCAGCGAATGGAACCAAGATAATCAGCAAATAGCGGATCTGGTGCATTACTGCCTCAACCGTCGCGACTATGCGGAGCACAGATTGCGAGTTGAGATGGCTCGAGGCTAAAGGAGATGTCATGAAATTCCGGTACTGGACAATCACACTCGAGCACGATCCCACGCTGCTAGACAGACAGGGTCTTGGGATCGTGGTTGAGGATGCTGACGGGGCTACGACCTGTCGACTTGTCCCTTCAGACGACATCCGATCAGCTGGGTTGACAACCGAATCACTAGCCGCAGCTCGTACTATGCTCGATGTCCTGCGTGAGGATCTACAGCCCCTTACCGCCACGCAGCCAGTGTTGGCGTTGAACAACGATCGGGCTACGGTTCAAGGTCTTTTGAATACCGCAGTTGAAAGGTGGAACAACTTCGTTCGAGTCCAGCCTCCCAGAATTCTCGTCGCAGACATGGAACTTGGTGAAGCTGCTGACTTTCTCTTTTCGACCTTCATCAGAAGGTCAGGAGTCACACGCAGCCGATGGCTTGAGATTCGGAACCGAGTTGTGGGTTCTTACCGCAGTGCACACCAGCTTGAGCCGATGATGTATGAGAATCCGAGCACTACGTTCGGGGGCGATCGGGCGCGTACTGACTTGGCAATCATCGATTCTGGTCAAATCCACGAGTTGGTTCGAGCCATCCCGTTTGACGTGGAGCCAGACTCCCATCACGTTCGAAGCATTGAGGCGTGGACGCTCCGCGTCTTGGGGCTCAGAAATGAGGGGGGCACCATTTCAGCTGGAGCCGAGCGCTTCGATCTTGCACCCGATTCAGCAGTTACAGTGATCTTTGCGCCCCCGAAAACGAAACAGCAGTGCGACGTGTATGAATCCATCAGCCGACATTGGACTGCTTTGGGAATCGAGTCGATCCCAGCCAGCGAGGCAGAAGAGCACGCTCGTGAGATTGCGCTACAGGTTGTCCAGGGACACTGTGCGCGCGTCGCCGCCCCTTGTACAGTTACCCGCATGACCGATCCCGTGAAAAAGAAGCTCATCGAAGTGTCTCTCCCGCTGGAGAAAATCAACGCAGAAGCGTCGCGGGAGAAATCGATCCGCCACGGGCACCCATCCACGTTGCACCTCTACTGGGCGCGCCGCCCGCTCGCCGCAGCTCGCGCAGTGCTCTTCGCACAGCTTGTCGACGACCCCTCGGCCCACCCCGAGAAGTTCCCCACCATTGAGGAGCAGGACGCGGAGCGGGATCGCCTGCACAAGCTCATCGAGGAGTTGGTGGTGTGGGAGAACTCCAACGACGAAAAGCTTCTGGAGCAGGCTCGCCAAGAAATCCGGAACAGTAACAACGGTGAGCTCCCTGCCGTGCTCGACCCCTTTGCCGGCGGTGGCGCCATTCCACTCGAGGCACAACGACTTGGTCTCGAGGCTCACGCCAGCGACCTCAACCCGCTCGCGGTACTAATCAATAAGGCACTCATCGAAATCCCGCCGAAGTTCAAGGACATGCCCCCGGTCTTTCCTGGCGCGGCGGAAACTCGCACCGAGTGGAAGGGCGCCGAGGGCCTTGCAGAAGACGTGCGCCTTTACGGCGAGTGGATGCGCGACGAGGCCGAAAAGCGCATCGGTCACCTCTACCCGAAGGTGAAGGCTCCGGGTGGTACCGAGCACACCGTGATCGCGTGGATCTGGGCGCGCACCGTCCGCAACCCGAACCCGGCCAACCCGATCGAGGTTCCGCTTGTCCGTTCCTGGTGGCTTAGCAAGAAGAAGGGTAAGGAAGCCTGGGTAGAAGCGAAGGTCGTCGACGGTGAGGTCCACTACGAGGTCCGCCACGATGCTAATGGGCCAACCGGGGATGCAGACGGGACAGTGAAGCGTACCGGGGCAGTTTCGATTGCTGATGGCACTCCCATCGATTTCAAATACATTCGCGAAGAGGGGAACGCGGGCCGCATTGGGGCTCATCTGATTGCGATCGTTGGCCAAGATAAACGGGGGCGTATCTATGTCTCCCCCGACAAGCTACATACTGAGACAGCAGCAATCGATCAACCGTGCCATCTGCCTGTTGGGCAGATCTTTGACTGGCCAGGGCGCATCAACGTTTACAGGTATGGCATGACCGAGTTCAGTGACCTGTTTTCGAATAGACAGTTGGTGGCAATGAACGAGCTGACGGCACTGGTGGCGGAAGTGCGAAGCTTGGTTGAAAGCCACTGCACCACCCAAGGTCGAAATACCTATCCTGAAGCGGTGGCAACTTACCTTTCGTTTGCAGTGAGTCGCCAAAGTGATCGACTTTCAACTTTGGCCAGCTGGCAGAATGGCCCAGAGAAGATCCGAAATGTGTTTGGGCGTCAAGCCATGCCTATGGTTTGGGATTTCGCTGAAGCAAATATTTTTTCCCAATCTTCAGGGGGCTTCCACGGCAATATTGGCTGGGTTGAGGAAGTCATACAGCGAGTGCCAACGAGTCCGCCCGGATTTGCCGCGCAAGCAGATGCGGGGACGCGAAGCTACAGTAACGCGGTAATTTCGACTGATCCTCCGTACTACGACAATATCGGTTATTCCGATCTATCCGATTATTTTTACGTTTGGCTCCGCCAGTCACTCGAATCCTTTTATCCAGACTTGACTGCAACGATCCTCACCCCGAAGGAAAAAGAGCTTGTTGCGAACCCCCACCGATTGGGTGGTAGAGCAGCAGCAGAGGAATTCTTCATCGACGGTTTTAATACCGTATTTGAAAGGATTAGGCGGGGTGCCGAGGTCACGATACCCATGACCGTTTACTACGCCTATAAGCAACAAGATACGCGCGATACGGGAACTTCCTCGACGGGCTGGCATACGTTGCTTGACGGTCTAATGAACACTGGCTGGGAGATCACTGCTACGTGGCCCATGCGGAGCGAGCGAGGAGGCCGGATGATTAGCGTGGGCACTAACGCACTAGCATCTTCCATCGTCCTCGCGTGCCGGCCGCGACCCGAGGGCGCGCCTTCGACTACGCGCCGCGAGTTCACCCGGGCGTTGAAAAAAGAACTCCCAGACGCACTCCGCACGATGCTGCAGGGATCGATCGCGCCGGTGGACTTGGCGCAGGCGGCTATCGGACCGGGCATCGCGATCTACTCCCGCTACTCGCGGGTACGCGATGCGGACGGTACAGACATGGGCGTGCGGGAGGCGCTCATGCTGATCAACCAGGTGCTGGATGAGGTGCTGGGTGAACAGGAGTCGGACTTCGATCCGGAGACGCGCTTCGCTACCCGTTGGTTCCGCTCGTACGGTTGGCACAAAGAGAGCTCTGGCTTGGCTGACCAGCTCGCTCGGTCGTCGGATACGTCGCTGGGTGCGCTCGAGCGCGGCGGGATCCTTCAAACCGGCGGCGGCAAGGCGCGACTGCTTCCACCGGATGAGATGTCGGGGGAGTGGAACGCGCTTACCGACGATGCCTTAAGCATCTGGGAGGCTACGGTGCGGCTTGCTGGAGTGCTACAGAGCGACGGGGCGGACGGCGCGGCGCGAATGCTCGTCGGAGTGCAGCAGCGAGTGCAGCTCGACGCGGTGAAGGACCTGGGTTTCCTTCTCTTCCACGAGGCGGAGAAGCGCAGCGACAGTAAAACCGCCGGCTACTTCAACGCGCTGGTCACTTCCTGGCCTGACATTGTGGCGATGGCAAACGAAATGGCAGCACAGCGGCCGAAGGCGGTGCAAGGCGAGTTCGACCTCTAGGTCTGATACACCACAGACCGGTTTCGAAGGTGTGTGCGCTGGGACCGGAGGAACGACAAGAAACGAAGTAGTGTGAGACACAAAGAGAACAAAGAACACTACTGGAGCGACCATGGCCATCAGTAATAGCCAGCGGCTCGACGCCGCGATGACGTTGCTGTCAGAGGGTCTCGGCGACTTTGTCGACGAGGTTATGACAGAAGCCCAAGGGGCGGACTGGAACGAGCGTGCGGCACGCGAGTACGCGTTGAAGAACGGGAAGGAGGAACGCGTACAGGATAAGGAGGATCCACAGACGCAGCTCTACGCGATCGTGAACAACAGGAACCTGTTTAAAGATCGATTGTCGTACATGCAGGTGGGTTGGGTTTCCGAGCTGATTGAAGCCCGAAACAATTGGGCCCACAGGAAGCTAGCCAGCTCGGAAGACACGGTTCGCACGTTGGACACCATTGAGCGTCTCTTGCGCGCGGTGGATGCGAATGATTCCGCCGACGACGCGCAGAAGATCCGCGCCGAGCTGCAGCGAAGCGTGTACGAAGACCAGACGCGCCACAAGGCGAACTCGTTGAAGGTGCTTACTGAGCAGTCTGCTGGACTCAAGCCGTGGCGTGAGGTGATCCGCCCACATGAGGACGTGCTCAGTGGCAACTTTAACGCGGCGGAGTTCGCTGCCGATCTCCACCTCGTGCACACCGGCGAGCTGACCAGCCCGGAGTACGCGGACCCGGTTGAGTTCTTCAACCGCACGTACATCACCGAGGGCCTGCGCGACCTGCTCACGCGTGGGCTCAAACGGCTGTCTGGCGACGAGAACGCGAGCCCGGTGGTCAACCTGCAGACCAACTTCGGCGGCGGCAAAACCCACTCCATGCTCGCGCTGTACCACTTGTTCTCCGGAACGCCGATCACTCGGTTCCCGCAAGAGCTGCAGGAGCTTATTGGGGAAACGGGTGTTGACCTTGAGTCTCTGTCCGTGAAGAGGGTAGCGCTGGTCGGCACGCACATTTCTCCTGCTCAGGCGACGTTGAAGGATGACGGCACTGAGATCAACACCCTGTGGGGCGAGCTCGCATGGCAGCTCGGTGGCCGCGAGGGGTACGAGGTTGTTCGCGCAGCGGACGAGAAGGGCGTGAGCCCGGGTGATGGACTACGCGATCTGTTCCTTAAGTACGGCCCCGCGATCATCCTCGTCGATGAGTGGGTGGCGTACGCCCGACAGTTGGCTACCGACAAGTCGTTGCCCGCAGGTTCCTTCGACACGCAGTTCACGTTCGCGCAGACTCTCACGGAAGCAGCACAGTCCGTTCCAGGCACGATGGTGGTCATTTCCATCCCAGCGTCCGACCACGGCGACGAGAAGAGCTCGAACATTGAAGTTGGTGGCGAGAACGGCCAGCAGGCACTCGAAGCGCTGAAGAACGTCATTGGTCGCAAGGCTGATCAGTGGCGGCCATCTTCGAAGGATGAGTCTTTCGAGATCGTTCGCCGACGTCTGTTCCAGTCCGCCGATGCGGAGGGCCTGAAGGCGATCGCCGCGACAGCGCGCAGTTTCGTCAACTTCTACCGAGATAATGTGCAACAGTTCCCGCGTGCGGTCTCCGAGCCGGGGGTTGAGTACGAAAACCGCATCAAGGCGTCTTACCCGCTGCACCCGGAACTGCTGGATCGGTTGTACGAGGACTGGTCCACGCTTGAACGCTTCCAGCGCACCCGTGGCGTGCTCAAGCTCGTGTCGGTAATCGTCTATGAGTTGTGGAAGTCGCCCGACCAGTCGCCAATGATTCTCCCGGGCAACGTCCCGCTCGATGCGACGACGGTCTCCACCGACCTCACCCAGTACTTGGAGGAGCAGTGGACGCCGATCATCCACCGCGACATCGACGGCCCGGGATCTACGGCTGTTCGGACGGACACTGAGCGGCCGAACCTTGGCTCGCGACACCTCGCCCAGCGCATCGCCCGCACGATTTTCATGGGGGCAGCGCCCCGGACGAA
>ERZ1029856.72-NODE-72-length-12835-cov-10.648670_pt1 | contig 12835 bp, 11 predicted proteins | sample MGYA00519238_ERZ1029856 | MGnify/ENA primary metagenome ERZ1029856 (study PRJEB33666, sample SAMEA4610918) | skin metagenome | biome: Human-associated habitat; feature: Malodor aspect; material: skin | place: Philippines | collected 2015-08 ... | reverse complement strand
ATCCTCGGGCTTTCGGTGAAGTACCGGGACGGGCGCGTCGTGTTCGACCCGTCCGGGTCCGCCCACAAGAAAGCGGTGCAAAACCGCGTGCTTGCGGACGGTTCACGTGAATCCTTCGGCGAGACTCTGCTGCAGAACGAGCTCAACGTGCTGATGACCCGCGGCACCAAGGGAATGTTCATTTACGCGGTGGATGAGCAACTGCGGGAGGCGTTGTTGGAGGCGCAGGAACGGGAGTCGCCGGCAGCGGAGTAGAACATCGGAGCATCACCGGGATTTGTATCGCTTGCGTTGGCGGCGAGCAGTGCTCCAGCCGGTTCGGCGCGCGTAGCTCTTCGGTGCTTCCGGACGCACCATGAGCGTGAGCCCGTCGAAGTCGGTGGGGACCCAGTCATAACGGTGCGTGCGAAACTCCATGCCTTGTTCGTTGTTACTGGAGTAGACCAGCAATGCGCGGCCATCCTTAACCAGTTCGGTCGTTCGCTGCCAGAGCAGATCACGGATTCTCGCGGACGGCTTACCAACAAAGGTGCCGGGGGCGATCTCCATCAGCCATTTGGTCAGGTCTCCGCGCAGGCCGGCCGGGCATGCGGTGACGACGAGAACCATCATGGTGCGATCTCGTGTTCTGACCAGTTCACACCGGCTGCGATGACTTCGAGTTCGTTCCACAGATACAGCTCGGCATCCGAGAAGGTGTCGTCGTCAGTTACGTCCATGACGTACTTGAGGTCTTTGACCATCCTTGGCATGAGGCGCTTGTCCACCACCGCGTCGCGCACGAGCCGTCGCACGGTGACGCCGGGTTTCATCGGATCGGAGACGACAGCATCAAAGGCTGCAGGGATTGCGATTTCCGCTTTGTAGAGATCTGCGATGTCGTAAACAAACGCACGGTCGGTTCCGTTGTGTACAACCCCAAGCGCAGGCACAAAACCAAGGCCAACGATTACCGCATGTGCGATGCCGTACAAGGCCGAACTTGCAGAGGTCAACGCTTGGTTGATGGGATCTGAAGAGTCGTAATCGTTTGGGTCGTACGCTCGTCGGTTCCACCTAATACCAACGCGTTCGGCTTCACGGGCGTAGATCTTCTTCATCCGTGCACCTTCGCGTCCACGGAGCTTTGCCATAGAAAGCCCAGTGAGGTCCTCGCCAGGGAAACGAAGGCCGTACATGCGCTTGGCACAGGCGAGTCGCTTCCGCTGGTTCGTCACAATCTCAGCCTGGAGTTCTGCCATTCGTGACGACTTCGCTGGCGGTCTTCCACTCGCGTAGTAGCGCACACCCCGCTCCCCTACCCACACGGTAGAAACGCCGGCATCGCCAAGCAGTGCCATCGCCGCGTAGGTAATCCTGGTGCCGGGGCCGAGGAGCAGAACCGCCAGTTGTGTCGCGGCGACATGGGCAACGCCTCGCTGGTCTGTGATCGTGAGTGCGTTGCCGTCACGGTTCACGACGGCACGCTCGACGTACAGAAATGAGATCCTGCTGCCCATCTGCGACAAGGCCTGTCTGGCAATGGGTACCTCTTGCGGAGTCAAAGACACTATTTCACCGGTGCCAGGGTAAGCAGGCCACAACCGTAGGCTCGCCCGCGACCAATTCCTTGCGTGAGCGTGGTCCGTAAGCGCTCGGGATCTGTTACTTCAAGTGTGCCAACGAAACGCGCCTTGGATATACGAACCGGTGGAACTTTGCGGGCCTTCTTTTCGCGGCGAAATACGTCGGTCCACCGTTCAAGCACCTGTGGTTGATCTGCGATGTTCCACCGGGTTCGTTCTTCGTCGGTGACGTTGTCGTCGATACGCGGTGCTAAGCAGAAGCCGGCTCGCTCAGACTGTTTGTACAACCAGTTGAGCTGATTTCGTGCAGACACGTGGGGCTTGACCTTGCCACGCTTTCCTTCACGGCGCTCGGAATATGTGGGATTGGCGACGAGCTCAAAACGCCAACGCTGGCCCCGAGTCAATGCTGAAAGAAAGCGCTCATAGTCGGCCGACTGGGCCGGTCGTGTGTCCCAGCCTGCCTGTTCGACAATGTGCGCCCCGGTTGGCTTCTCCGGGCCGACGATGTAAAGCACATGTTCATGCGGATGCTTGTCCACTCGCCAAAGCACACGCGCTTCTCTCTGGGTGATGTCGGGTGGAAAAGCCGAACGGACTGCAGCGTGCATCGCTTGGGGATCCGTCAGGAGTTTAGCGCCCCGTCTGCGCGCCGGGTTGAGAGAGATACGGGTCAACGTTGTCATGCGCGAACCACCGCCTCGAAGAACTCATCAGTGCCAGACACTTCGACACCGTGCGGGTTGTCAAGCACTACATCCTGGCAGCGAACAACATCCCGCCACCCGTAGCGCCTGTGCTTGGGGTCAAATGAAAGAGGGACGTCCTGTCGTGGAACCGCACCGGGCTCAGCTCCGTTCGTGTCACGGTACAGCGCGAGTGACACCTCTTTCGGCGCCTGCTGCTTATGAATATCGGTTGCGTACCAGGTCTTATGACTGCGAAGTGCGGTTTCAGCGTCAGAGTCCTCGATACCGATCACCAGCCCAGGATGCACGGGACAGGAACGACGACCCATGAACAACGGATAAGCGGGCTTCCGGAGCGACTCAGCCATGCTTTCAAGCAGTGGTCGGTCGTCGTGCTCCACCGCGGCCACAAACGCTGCATCCGACAGGAAGTAGCGAGTGACCAACTGCGCTGGGTCTTGCGGACGTGTTTGCCAAGGCTGTGCGGTCTGATAGTCGCGCAGCAAGCTGCCGGACTGATCGACACGGACCGCGAGACGCAATTTGGTCAGATCCTCGATGTCATCGGTGCGTCGACGGCCTTGCGCAGCCGCGATCAGCCCGACGATCCCTGACTTCGTAGGGGTGGTCGCCGTCGTTCGTGTCTTGTACCTGCTTTCATCGCCCCAGGACTGCATCGGTCCTTTGAGGAGGAGAAGTAACGAGTGCGTCATTACTGGTCACCCACGACACGCTCGAGAACTTCATTGATGTTCTTCGTCAGCTCTTGCAAGGTGGTTTTCTCCGCAATCTCAGCGAAAGAATCGGCTGCCTCACCGATACCCATCACGTACGCAGCGAGTGGCTTGAATCCGTAAACGGACTCAACATCACGTGCTTCCTGTGCGAGACGCTCTGCCGCCACCTTGCGGCGAGAAACATTCTTCTCTGCCTCGATCGGCACTTCGAAGGCGTTGACCAGGGAGACGGGTCGTGTATCGCGCACGGCCACGTAAACGAGCTCCGGAAGGGTTTGGTTAGCGAAGGTGTTGATCTTGCCGGTTGGCATAGAGCTCACGAATGCCTCGATGAAGTGCTCGGCTGCGAGACGAGCAGCATCGACAGACTCGAGATTGTCCTTGAGACCGTCGAAGTTGATCGTGGCGTAGCGGTACATCGTCGACGACATCATCTGCACCGTGCCGATCATGCCCGCACCGGTTTCCTCGCCTTCCTCGGCAAGATCGTCTACTGCCGTGAAGTAGTCGAAGTCCGGGGTCGACCCGTGGATACCGATGGCGTGTGCAACTTGAACCGATGCATCTACGTTATAGGCGGCATCGTCGGCGACCATGCGACCGAACATTGCCATATCTACCGAGTGATCAGTGTTGAGGATGGCCTTCGACTCAGCCTTGGAAGGCTTCTCACCATCTCTCGCGAGCAGTTCCTCTACGGCGCGATCGATCTGCTGTTGGCTGAGGAACAGTAGGTAGCCGGTGCGCGGGTAAGGACTGGGCTCGTCGCCCGAATCGTCGTTCTTCTTCGGCTTTTCAACTGCAGTTTTGATGCCGGCTGCTTTGAACAAGTCCTGCACGCGGCTGATTGCTTCGTCCTGCTCGAGTCCTGCCTTTTCGAGACGGATGGCGATCTTCTCCGGTAGACGCTTGGAGCGGTCACCAATCTGATCTGCATTGAAATTTTGCTCAAAGTAGCGACGGATAGCGCGCTTCCAGGATTGCGACGACACACGCTGGCGAGGAACACCGCCGAAGATCGCAGACTTTGGTGCACCAGTGTCGTCTCGGTTGATCAAGGACGGCGGGACGGTTTGCAGTGCGTGGATATCGATAACGAGGGACATGATGAACCTTTCTTTAAAAGTTTCTAGGAGGTGGCGAGGGGGGAAGTGATTTCCGATTCGGTTTCTGCAGCGCGTTGTGCCTTTGGCCGAAGTGTTCCGACTGCGTAGTCCCTACCCCAGCGGAGCAGGACACCATCGCGGCGTGATGGGTACTGCAGCGACCGCAAGTCTCGGGCGAAACTGCCGTAGTCAAAAGCAAGTTCCTGGCTTCGCAGAAGGGTTACAAGAGAACGCAGATGCAGTACTCGGGACGCTTCGTCGCGTGCGGACTGCATCGCGTCGAATCGGGGTTTGATCGAGTTGGATTCGCTCAACGTCTGCAGGCGACCACACGCACGGGCAAAGGAACATTCCGTCGTATGCACTGGTTGCGTTGCGCTCTGCATGTGCTGAGCGAACAAAGTGAGCGCGTTATAGGCCGCTGATTCCGAAGGAGAGGGATCATCGCCGTGGCCGAGCTCCTCATCGCTTAAAGGCGGCTCGAGGAGAATGAGCACCTTCTGCAGCGCCAAAGGATCGGCGCTGAAACTCCGGGCTGCGCTTTGGCGTAGTTCCGCGAGAACACGTCGTGCGTCCGCGCCAGCTGCAGTTTCGGATCGGTCCAGATAGTTTCGCTGGAGGTTCGAAACGGTGTTCCTGATACTGATGTGAAGTGTCGGCTTTGTCATGCTGATTCTCCTTGCTCTGCGGAGGTCTTGGCGTTCTGGGTTCGATCGGCTAGCTTGTCGCGTTTGAGAAGAGGCAGGTCCTTGCTCAAGCGGTAGCGCAACTGGCGATAAAGAGAACCCGCATTCACAATCCGCCCGGAGTCGTCATCTTGTGCGTCGACGACTCGGCCAACGAGCGCCCGCTGGCCTGTGCCACGGACGGCTTCGCCGGCAATGTGGAGCACCTGTTTTTCAATTTCGTATTGCCAACCAGTCGCCTCTTTGCCTATCTCCGAAACGTCGAGGTTGCGAAGCCAGGCGAGAAACTTCGGCTCGAGAACGGTGTACAGACGGTCGGCCGTGTCGGCATCGAAGACGTATTCCCCACCTGCTGCGACTTTGAGTTGGCCTACAAACCATCCGAGTGAAATCGCGGCGTCCTTTGTTGCTTCGGCTGCATCACGCACGTACTGGCGGTGGGCAGCGGACAGCGAGTCGTTCCGTAGGAGATGCAGCGGGAGACCCATGTTGGCGCTCACTATCGTGGCGACAGTCGAGCTCTGGGGCCCATATTCCATCGAAACGATGTGGAGGTCAGCGACTTCTTCGACGCCCTGATCGTCTGCGACGGAGGATAAATTCTCTAGGTTCGAGGGTCGTTTGGGCGCGAGATTCTTCCCGCCGAAGCCGGGATCGGAACTTGTGGCGATCAGGGCATCCAGGGACCGCCACATCGTTCGTGTTGTATCGTACGGGCGCGGGTAATATGCCACAACCCCCTTCTTTGATTGGTTGGGGCTGTACCGGTACGGGGTCATCGGGTCGCCGTATACGTTCTTCCCGGCATCCGGTATCTGATCACCGTTGCTCACCAGCACATTTATGACGGAATCGCCTTCCGTAAACAAGCGGATTCTTCGCGACTGCCAAGTAGCCAGATCCGCTGGGCCATGAGGAGATGGTGCATCCGGTTTTGCGAGCTTTCCTGCTCGGTCGTTGCGTTGGCTCGGAGTATCGGGCTCCCGTTCCCACACGGGATGGTCGTCGGCGTTATCCAGGTAGATCGTTTCCGGGGTGGAGTTCAGCAATAGCGTTTCGAGCAACGTGGTGCCCCGAATAACGGTGCCTCCCGTCATCCCGGACCATCCAGTCCCGATGGGGTAACCTTTTCCGCCCTTGACTCGCGGATCTCCCTCGACGCCAGGTTTGATGCCCGAGTAGTCGTACGCCTGGGCGTGTACGAGCCACCGTGCGGCCTCTGGAAACGAAAGCTTTGACCGTCCATCATGGGTGCGCATGGTGAAGTAGTCATGCTCGGCGTCGGGAACAATGCGGGAGACTTCGTTCTTCGTCCCCTTCTTGGTATGAAGGTCTGCAACCTGCATAAAAGGCGTTTCCTCATGTAGCAGGTCAAAGCGCGATTCGTACTGTGCGAGGTAATCCAAGACGGATTCGTCGCGTCCGTCTTTAAGTAGGGCTTGGCGCTTATCGACGAACCAGTCCTCCCACCGGAAATCCCTACGCCCAGCCTTTGTGCTTCGCAGTTGTGTTACGGGCTGGTGCTGGGCCCTCCAAAAGATCGCAAGAAGCAGACGAAGAACGGCGTAGTCCTGGGTCGGTGAATCTCCACGAACAGCGACGGGCCTTGCGCTGCCGTCGAAGATCTCTCGGATGCTTAACGTTGCGGAGCCATCGTTGGTCGTGCAAATGATCCATGGTTCATCCAGCAAGTTAAACGATGGCGGGGTTTGCGGATGCTGGCTCATTTCTTCAGCCTCCTTCGCTTTCTTCGTGTTGGTGTGTGGTGTGGTTTTCATTTAACTTCATCTTCCGACTTCAGGACCGCTTGAATCGAACGTAGATTCCAGTCCAAGTTCGGGTGAGTACTTCACCCGGAATCTGCCCAACGAAGCCTCGCCGTTCGCATCTAGTGAGAGGGCGAGTTGCCCTTTCAGCAGGTAGTGGTCATTCCACTCCATTGGGGTGGAACGCTCGAGCGCATCGATAACGGCTTCAAAGTCGGAATCGAACCGTGTCATCCTGAGTGGCAGGCGGACCGTGCTTGATGCGAGTTGAAAAGCCTGCTTGTAGCTCAGGGGAACTTCGCTGATGATTTGGTCTTCCCGGTTAAAGGGCGTGTAGAAATCGTCAGCCTGTTGTATCGGAACCACTTCCACGGTCGGTTCAGCGTCGCGGACTTGCGCTGCCCCCTTTTCTTCGTCGCCTAGTTGGATCGTCGCCTTGGTGAGGTCGCCGAAAAGGTCGTACAGCCTATGCGCGTCAAGAGGTGAATCAATCCGGAAAGATCCTGAGCGCTGGTGGGCCCGGTCGATGCGCTGCTCGCTTTGCGACGACGCCTCCGCCCACACTTCTTCCCACTCTTCAGGGACTACGTGGTCGTCGCTGTACGTTGATTGGACGAGTGTGGCGACATCGTCAGGCCGCTTGAACTCGGTCGGCAGCTGCAACAGGGTTTTCAACAAAATGAGTGGGTCGTACACTGCGTTAGCGCCGGAGTCGATTGTCGGAGCTGGCTCAAGACTCTCGATTGCTCGGATGAACACCTGTGGCTTTCGCAGTTGCTCTGGACGATCCGATTCCGGGCGACCATGGCGATGGAGACGTCCGATGCGCTGGATAATCAGGTCCATCGGGGCAAGATCGGTGACAAGGACATCAGCGTCGATATCCAAACTCTGTTCCGCTACCTGGGTTGCAACAACAATTTTTCGCCAGGGCCTGCCTTCGCCACGGTGGCTGTCCGGTCCCAGTTCCTGACGCATCCGGTCTTCTTTTTCCGAACGCTGCCAGGCCATAAAACCTGCGTGGTGGAGTTCGACCTCACCGGGGTATGTGATGTTGAGTGCGTCGTATACTTCCTGGGCTCGGGCGATGGTGTTGCAGATGATGAGAGCCACGCCGCCCTCGACAAGCAATCGCCCGAGGAGTTCTTCCAGGGCGGTGATTGCGTCGTCGATAATTGTGATGCGAGCTTCGAGATTTGTCGGACTTTGCTCGGGTGTGACGTACCGCAGGGAGTTTTCGCTGGCGACGGTGATGAGCGGATAGGCGTCTGAGTGCTCCTCGACGGGGTTTGCGGTGTAGGCTTCCATGAGTTTCTCGCGCTCTGCTGAAGGCAGAGTGGCCGACATCATGATGACCGTTGCCCCGTAGTGTGAGAGCCATTCCAGCGTGGTGGCGAGGTAATCCGATGTATAGGCTCCGTACGAGTGAATCTCATCGAAGATGATGATCTTTCCGGCGAGTGCCGCGTGGCGGAGCATCGAATACCGCTGCCGCAGCGCAAGCATGAGTACCTGGTCGACGGTGCCAACCACGATGTTTGAGAGGAGCCCACGTCGGCGCCCGCTCATCCATGAACTGGCAACCACTTCACCGTTCGCGGAAGGGTCGCTGGCATCCTCGTCGATGTCTTGGAACCGCAGATTCTGAAACGGTTTGGAGAGTTGGTTCTTAGAGTGGGCGAGGTAAAGCGATGAGACCGCACCCGATTCGGTGGTGTTGCGAGCCCAGTTCATGGTGCGCTCCAAAAGCCCGTTCGCTGTCGCCATCGTCGGGGCGGCAAAGTAGACGCCCTGGGCGTCGCTGGAGGCGGCAATGATTTGCGCAGCAGCCAGCGCGGCCTCTGTCTTGCCAACACCCGTTTCCGCCTCGAGGATGATCAAACTCGGCTCAGTGCATGTTTTTGCCACGTCGGCCATGGCCTGTTGGACCGGCCTTGCCTGGAATGTGGCAGGCCAGCCGAATGAGTCGCGGAACAGTTCGTGGATGTCGTCGCTAAGTTGCGCCGGGCTCCATGGCACGGTGAGGTCGATGGAGCGCATGCCGCCTTCCACACGCTCCGTCTGGGTACCAGAGACAACCACCGGGAACGCATCCGGGTTCGACGCGATCCAGTCAGCCATCACAATCAGCCCGGTGAGGATCTGGGCTTCCGCGGCGAGGGGGTTCCGTAGCAACTTCAGCGATGCCAGTACATCGTGAACGCCCACGGTTTCGGTCATCGCATCGATGATTTCGTTGTGAACCGCGCGCCATTCGGGCGGATACTCCGAGAGCACGCTATTGATTGCGTCACACTCTGCACCGGACGGCACCCCGTGGTGAGCATCTACTGTCGACGATAACCAATTTGCGAGACGGCGCGAATACCCCTTTCGCTCCAACCAGTTTCGGAGGATCAGTCCCGAACTAACGCTGTGGGGCATCGACTTTCTGCCGGCTTCGAGCTTGCTCATGACGATGGGGAGACCCGCATCGGCAACGCGTGAAAGAAGGTGCCTAAACTCAGGTTTCAGATCGAGTTGACCCTGAAAAGTTAGGGTACCCTTACCCAAATCGTGCAGGCCAGCTAGCCATATGTATAGGCGCCGGACCTCTTCGACGGAAAGCTTCAGGTTCTGCGCAAGGTTCTCTTTGATGGAGTTCGAAACCCATTTGTCATAAACCACTGCAGCGGCGCACGCCGCGTCGATCAGATGCTGGGCCAAACTGAGGTGGCCAGTTTCATCACCCGATTTAGCCCAAAGGGATTGGGCTTGCGGACTTAAACTGCCAACGAATGAGTCGATGGTCGTCGAAGACTGATTGCAGTCAGCATTTGTCATGTGAACTCCGGTCAAATGGTATTGAAAAAGAGGATAGCAGAAGCGATATTCCCGATAACCCATTTCCACTAATTGAGTTAGTAGATTTGCCGCTCTGGATACGTGCAGTACAATTTTGTAATCCCCGCCTAGTAGGGATGAGCCGTAGTGCAAATGCGGTCTTTTCATTCCCCGCACTCGCGGGGTACTTTCACAGTGGCTCCGCATAGGTGACCGTAAAGCTGCTTCAATCGACGCAACCTTGCTGGTTGCGAAGGGTCTGCCCCGCACCCGCGGGGATGAGCCCAGATCTTGACATGTTCTTGCTCAACAAGGGCAGTCTGCCCCGCACCCGCGGGGATGAGCCCGGATCTTGGTAGGTACCGTCGCACAGGCGAATGTCTGCCCCGCACCCGCGGGGATGAGCCCTGTAGGGCGATTGCTCGCCCGGCGCGCACTGCGTCTGCCCCGCACCCGCGGGGATGAGCCCGACATTACTCATGCCGAGGACGCTACCCCTCGGTCTGCCCCGCACCCGCGGGGATGAGCCCTGGGCGCCGGCGGTGGCCTCCACCAGATCCACGTCTGCCCCGCACCCGCGGGGATGAGCCCAACCCCCGCGTCCACGAGGCCGTCAATCGCCGGTCTGCCCCGCACCCGCGGGGATGAGCCCCGTCACTCCCGTGGTGGTGACGCGGTACAGCCGTCTGCCCCGCACCCGCGGGGATGAGCCCCGCAGCACGAGCCGCGGCCAACACGAATTCTTGTCTGCCCCGCACCCGCGGGGATGAGCCCGCGCCACTGGTGATGATTGGCCCTGCTATGGGGTCTGCCCCGCACCCGCGGGGATGAGCCCCAACAGTGCAAGATGTAAACCACTGGCGCAGAAGTCTGCCCCGCACCCGCGGGGATGAGCCGAACCACATCAAGGGAGCACGGAAGCCTGTTACGTCTGCCCCGCACCCGCGGGGATGAGCCCACCTAACCGGGGCTGCAACCCCAACACGGAGAAGTCTGCCCCGCACCCGCGGGGATGAGCCCACCGGCAACCTCCACGAGCGCATCGCGAAGGAGTCTGCCCCGCACCCGCGGGGATGAGCCCGAAGCCCTCGGCCTCTTCATCGCCATGGCCACGTCTGCCCCGCACCCGCGGGGATGAGCCCTACTCGAGCACGCTCAGCTCGGGAACACCGCGGTCTGCCCCGCACCCGCGGGGATGAGCCCTGAAACCTGTGATGTTTCAGATCCGGGTTGTCGTCTGCCCCGCACCCGCGGGGATGAGCCGTGCGCAGCGAATCATGCGCGAGATGGGCATTCGTCTGCCCCGCACCCGCGGGGATGAGCCCAGACCCGCTCGGCAAGCGCCCGTCGCTGCTCGGTCTGCCCCGCACCCGCGGGGATGAGCCCACGACAACCCGCCAATGGAGAACCCGTACGGCGTCTGCCCCGCACCCGCGGGGATGAGCCCTTCGACTCAATCCCGAACATCGTGCGAATCAGGTCTGCCCCGCACCCGCGGGGATGAGCCCACCTCATGCGGCATGAGCGTGCCCTCGTCCACGTCTGCCCCGCACCCGCGGGGATGAGCCCCGGGCTCGGACAGCCTGGAAAGCCGGTTGTCAGTCTGCCCCGCACCCGCGGGGATGAGCCCAAGCAGGCCCGCGAGTCGTACAAGGCACTCGAGTCTGCCCCGCACCCGCGGGGATGAGCCCACCGCGTACACCTTCAACGCTCGTGGGGGCATGTCTGCCCCGCACCCGCGGGGATGAGCCGTCAGGGCAGGCCCGGTCCAGAGGGAAAGTTTCGTCTGCCCCGCACCCGCGGGGATGAGCCCCGGGCCCGTGGAGGTCACCCCGACCACCAAGGGTCTGCCCCGCACCCGCGGGGATGAGCCGTTTGGCAACTGCGTACGGAGTCTTGCCCGTGAAGTCTGCCCCGCACCCGCGGGGATGAGCCCGGCAATCAACACTCACCTGGCGTCGCTGCCGAGTCTGCCCCGCACCCGCGGGGATGAGCCCCGTAACCCTCGACCTGGAGACGTACCGCGAGCGTCTGCCCCGCACCCGCGGGGATGAGCCCGGTTGCCTCGCGCAGTTCGTACCTCTTGCCATGTCTGCCCCGCACCCGCGGGGATGAGCCCCGGAGGGGTGCATGATCGTCACAAGCCCCACGGGTCTGCCCCGCACCCGCGGGGATGAGCCGAAACGCCCGCGCAGTTTGAGCACGGGCGGGATGTCTGCCCCGCACCCGCGGGGATGAGCCCTACGAGTACCGGACGATGCAGCGCAATTTCATGTCTGCCCCGCACCCGCGGGGATGAGCCCTGGAGCAGCTCCACGACGGCCACACAGGAGCCGTCTGCCCCGCACCCGCGGGGATGAGCCGTCGACGCTGGCGACCGACATCATGCGCGCAGCGTCTGCCCCGCACCCGCGGGGATGAGCCCCAGTCCACCAAGGATGAGCTGGTCCTCACGAAGTCTGCCCCGCACCCGCGGGGATGAGCCCAAGGACCTGCAAACCGAACTCGCCGCGGCCACGTCTGCCCCGCACCCGCGGGGATGAGCCCCCAAAATGATGAACCCAAAGACTTAGTGCCAGGTCTGCCCCGCACCCGCGGGGATGAGCCCAGGTCAGGGCGTTCCTTGACCCACCCGCGAATGTCTGCCCCGCACCCGCGGGGATGAGCCGCTCAAGGGGGCGAAGGAAAAGGCAGCTGGTGCGTCTGCCCCGCACCCGCGGGGATGAGCCCTGCACCGCCTCCTCACCACGAGCAGCATCACCGTCTGCCCCGCACCCGCGGGGATGAGCCCTGGGGTGACTGCTCTGGCGCCATGTCGGGGCTGTCTGCCCCGCACCCGCGGGGATGAGCCTAATCGCACCAGAGCTGATCAGCGAAGCCAGAGGTCTGCCCCGCACCCGCGGGGATGAGCCCGCCATGCGCGCGCCGGTGCCGAGTCCAGGCTTGTCTGCCCCGCACCCGCGGGGATGAGCCCATCTACGCAGCAAGCGAACTGGCCGAGGAGATGTCTGCCCCGCACCCGCGGGGATGAGCCCACCCCGCGTACTGCCGTTTATGACGGGGCGCTGTCTGCCCCGCACCCGCGGGGATGAGCCCAACCCGAAGTCGTCGATCGCCTCGCCCAACTTGTCTGCCCCGCACCCGCGGGGATGAGCCCCCGATCCAGGCGTCGCACGCCGGCAAGGTAGTGGTCTGCCCCGCACCCGCGGGGATGAACCCGGGATAGAGTTGTCCTTCATTATTCACCCTTCGTCTGCCCCGCACCCGCGGGGATGAGCCCCGTCGGTCTGCGATCTGGACGAAGGTGATCCAGTCTGCCCCGCACCCGCGGGGAATGAGTGTTTAGAAGATCGAAATGGAAGCGGTGTGGTGAGTTTGTGGTAGCGCTTGAGTGGGGATCCGGTAGCGGGTCCCTGCTCAGGCGCTTTGTGTGTTACTGGTTAGCTTCCAGTCTCATGTTTGG
>ERZ1029856.68-NODE-68-length-13216-cov-48.942937_pt1 | contig 13216 bp, 9 predicted proteins | sample MGYA00519238_ERZ1029856 | MGnify/ENA primary metagenome ERZ1029856 (study PRJEB33666, sample SAMEA4610918) | skin metagenome | biome: Human-associated habitat; feature: Malodor aspect; material: skin | place: Philippines | collected 2015-08 ... | reverse complement strand
AGCCGGACATCCTGCTTCTCGACGACCCCTTCGCCGGCCTCGACCCCACCTCCGCCACCCACATCATCCGCCTGCTCGAAGCCCTGCCGTCGCGCATCGTGGTCCTCGGCAACCGCCCCCGCCTCGATGCAGCAAAGCTTTCGCTTATCGACGGCATCCTGTCTCCCTCACCCCCTCCCACCCACGAAACCAGCCTGCCTCCATGCGTGAACCCCACCGGTGAGCTGATCGACCTCGGCGCGATCACCGCCACCCGCGGTGGCAAACCCCGCAAGTGGTGGCAGTTCCGCGCACACGAGGATCCCGAGTTCACAGCCGGCCCGATCCACTTGACCGTGCGCCCCGGCCAGGCCCTGTGGCTGCGCGGTGACAACGGCGCCGGCAAAACCACACTGTTACGCGCGATGGCCGGCCTCGACGGCAACCCCGGGCTGGCTCTCAGTGCCTCACTCGCACTGCAGCGCGCCGCCGACCAGCTCGCCGAATCCACGGTGGGGGAGTTCGTCGGCGACGCGGACGCCGTCGCCACACTCGGCCTCGATCCGGAAACCCATCCCCTCGACCTGCCTGCCGCGCACCTGCGTCTGGCTCAGCTCGCCCAGGTCTTCGCCCAGAATCGCCCGCTCGTGCTTCTCGACGAACCCGACGTCGGCCTCGACACCCCCTCCCGCGACCGCGCCCACGCCCTCATCGCCGAGGGACTTCGCTCCGGCCAGGCCGTGATCTTCACCTGCCACGACACCTCCTTCGCTACGGAGATAGGGGAGTACGCGGTGGTAGACGAGCTTTTTCTCCCGACGATCATGCACTAACCGCTGTCCAAGATCGTCAGACGCCAAAAGGACTGCGACATGGCCAGATCCTCCAAAGAAAGATTCGCTCTGCGGGGATCCATCGTCATCCTGTGGGCCTGGGTGCTGTTCTTCTTTGCCGGGCCCATCGCAGACGCTATCGGCGAGGATGCGGAGTTGTTGTTCGGGATATTCTGGATCTTCATCTTCTATGGCCTCGCCTTAGCGACGCTCATCTTCGTCCCCATCTTTGCCGTTCAGGCGATCAGGTCGCTCAGGTCCGACGACCCCGAGCGCAGAAGAACTGCTGCCATCGCACTCGCTCTGTCAGTACTGTCCCTAGCTCCTATGCTCTTGTACTTCGGGCGCATGTACCTTTAGTGCCCTCGTTGTGCACTTCTGGCTATGTACTTTGGGTCGGCATCAACGCGCCGCCCGCGACCGTATCTACGTGATCACTGCCGGGAGCTTTAGCGCCGAGCGGGAAGTTAAACTCGCTTGTGACGGCGCATCGTTCGCCGCGGGGATGGTTGAAGGGGCAGAATCCCATCATAATTTCTTGAATGTATGTTCCAATTATTGGGAATCTGGACGGTAGGGAACTTAACCTGGAGTGGATTTAGTTTTCTAGTGCTTCCAAAGATAGGGTATGTGGGTGTCTACTCCCGATCCGTATGCAGTTCAGCAGGTCAAAGGGCCATATATCAAGCTTCCTTTGCATCCGCAGCACTGTGAAACAGAATCGGAGTTGATTGAGTATGCAAAGTTGCGTTTGAAAGAGGGCGCACTTTTGGGGGCGGATCTCTTTGCTGGGGCGGGTGGGTTGAGCGAAGGGCTGCGACAGGCTGGGATTGAAGTTGTGCTGGCGGTTGATCACTACAACTACGCAGTCCAGACTCACGCATCACGGTTTCCCGGACTATCGACTTCGTGGGACTTGTCAACTGCTGAAAGCGTGCAACGTGTCGCTGACTTGATGACCGAAGCTGGGATTGATGTCTTGGCAGGGGGACCACCATGTCAGCCGTTCTCTAAAGCCGGAAGGGCTGGCATTCGGAATTTGGTGCAGAAAGGCGAGCGCGATCCGGTTGATGAACGAAGAGATCTGTGGCGAGCGTACTTAGAAGTCGTCACACTGGCTAGGCCACGAGCGGTCATTATGGAGAATGTCCCCGACATCGCACTCGACAATGAAATGTTCATCGTCCGTTCGATGGTTACAGAGCTAGAAAAGCTCGGTTATTCCGTTGAGGGGAAAGTTGTTGACACTTGGCGATACGGAGTTCCCCAGTTCCGGCAGCGGTTTATCCTCGTTGCACTTCGAGATGAGATTAGTTTCGATTGGCCGGAGGAGAATACACGGAAAGTTTCGGTCTGGAATGCGATTGGAGATCTCCCTGAGGTGGAAGGCGGAGATCGCCCGAACGGTCCAAAAGATGGTTGGTGGACTTATGACAGGCCAATCACCAGTTTTCAGCGAGACATGCGTTCGAAGGTGTCGGAATCTGAGCGGCATAAGATTTTCGATCACATTACGAGACCGGTTCGTGAAGATGATCGTCTTGCTTTTGAACAAATGACTGCGGAGACCAAGTACTCCGATCTTCCAGCGGAATTGCGTCGGTATAGATCTGACATCTTCAATGACAAGTACAAACGTCTTGATGAGAATGATCTCTCTCGCACCATTACCGCACATATCGCAAAAGACGGATATGGGTTCATTCACCCTCGGCAACCGCGTACTTTAACTGTCCGAGAAGCTGCAAGATTACAAACATTTCCGGACGATTTCCGCTTCGCAGGACCACCCAGTGCGGCCTTTAAACAAATTGGAAACGCGGTACCCGTAAGGCTGGGGAGAGCGATTGGTCAGGCGGTAGTTTCGTCATTGAAACGAGGAACCCCTAAACTCGGCAGTGCTTCAGATACCTCGCGCTTATTAGCTGACTGGTATGAGAAGCGTCCGAGCTCGGAGCTAATTCAGCCTTGGTTACGGGACGGTGACCGATGGCAAATAACTGTCGCGGAAACCTTCTTAGTTCGCTCGACTGTCCAAGAGGCACAATTCTTATGGCCTTTGATCCAACAAACCGCTCAACTCCGGAGGGGTGCGGTCGTGGACCAAGAACAACTCGATGTCTTGAATGGAGTGTTTGCTGGCAAACGATTCGAGAAGAGGCGCGAAATGTTGCGGCGAATCGTTGAGGAGATCAATAAAGATCGATTTGCCTTCTGGGAACCTCGGATCGACCGAGCTAAATTGCCGTCTATTAGTCAAAGCCTCGTTGATCTTCTCGAATTGGCTGCACCAACTGACTTAGGGGAGAAGAAGAGCGAAGAGCCAATTATCGTGGCCAAGGGTGTGCTTAGGGTTACCTCCCGGCTAAGGGGGACTGATACCGAGACCCGCAACAAGCAGTCCAATGGCCGCATCAGCGTGGGCATGCAATTGGGATTGGAACCTGGTGCACGCGACGCGCACCTCGCTCTGTTTGAGGTATCGCGCCAACTTTGCACGGTAGAGGCTCCAAATTGCTCCTTATGCCCGCTTCGTTCGATTTGCGATTATGCGTCTGACCCAGAAAAAAACGGAGCTCAAACCCTCTTTTAGTCGAATCCTAGGTAATCAGCCACATCCGGCAGTTCCTTGGAGATTAGCGCCATGATTTCTGTCAGCGCAGCTGAGTGGCCGGACCTCGCGGCGGCAGCTCGCAAGGCGAGACCAACTGCTGCACCATTTTCCGAGGCACCGCCCATTTCAGCTGCAGTTTCAGCGGGGGAACCAGAAGGCGAAGTTTTATTCTTACCCTTGCGGTATGCAGCGTCTGCGGACATGCAAAGTTCGTTGACTGGGCGCGCGATCATTTTCCGCAACTCGCTTGGAATCGACACTCGCATTTTAGCGACGTTGATGTTGAACGCTTCATCTAGATCGGTGTCAAAGTCCAGCGAAGCACGAGCCAATTTTGTGTGTTCGTCGGACGTTCTAATTCCTGCCCACCCTCCCCATTGCACGAGACGATTTGCTCTATAGATGTAAACACCCTGCTGGCGATTCCATTTTTCAACGCCTGCTTGGCGTTCGTATGCTTCTGGGGAACTGAAATCCTCCCTCGTGGGAAGGATGAATCGCCGTAGGCGGACGGACCCAGAACCTTTCTTGGTTTCAATTTCGAACTCGTCGGGCGCTAGTTCGACGGTGGCGCTCTCATCTCGTGCGAATGGATCCCATGCTTGGAGCTCAACTCCGTTCACTACGAGCTTCAGAGTTTCTTTGTTTTCTCCCGACAGGAAACGATGAAAAACCATCGAGAGATAATTTGATAGTTTTTGGGGCAATGCGTCGAACTTCCGGCGTGCCCACCCACCTTCCGGAGAGTTTGCGGGAAGGATGCGGTCCAGTCGTTTCCACACCACGGCTGTGCCAGATTTGGCGAATGGTTTAGGACCGATGGTCTCCGCGGCAGAATCGGAAATATCTGCGACGAGCCAATCATCAATGGCCTCAATATAATCCAGGTCCAAGGCTCTGCCTTCGATGGGGCCAGCTACAGTCTTGGAGAAAACTTCCACACGCCTGCACTGAGACAGTGAAGCAGTCTTAAGGCCTAGTCCATAGCGACCAAGATCTCCGCCGGCGTACTCGCGGCGAGAACCAAAACGCATGGCTTCGGTGATCGTTTCTGAATCCATACCCGATCCGTTATCTCGGATCGCAATCGTGGACTCTCGGCCTGAAAAATCGATCTGAATCTCTACAACTGTGCTTCCCGCAGTAATGGCGTTGTCCACCAAATCAGCTACAGCGGACTCAAAACTATATCCAACGTCTCGAAGGGACTGAGACAAGCGTTTAGCTGATGGGGCAACGTTGAAGTGGTTAGGCATTTCTCTTACTGGGAAAATAAACTTTCGGTTATAGGCAGATTCTTTATTACATGGTCGTAGGACTCATCGATGAGCGTTTTCTTTGAATCTAAATCGAGACAGTCAATGTCTACGAAGCTAGCGATTTTGCCAAGCTGCACCATTAGTCTTCTAAGAAGTTCGGATTTAGAGTAGTCCACTTTCCTCGAAGTCTCGACATGGGCTGAAGCTATTAACCTCGCCAGTTCTGGGTTCATCCCGAACGTTGGCCGTTCCATAATGGCTACGCCTTCGTCTTCACCAAGCTCGAGATTTAGTTCACTTCCGATTACATAAGATCTCCACCACGCTTTGCGGAGTACATTGCGTGGTTTCCCAAGCCAGCGAGGATACTCGGGGTCTTGCGATTCATTTTTATATCGCCAGACTGCGATATCGGGCAGGAGCACTAGGGAAAGAAAATTCCAGGCCTCTTCAACTCCAGCTTCTGCAGGTGTCATCTTGAGTTCATCTACCAGCAAATTTCCTAAGGCTGCGTCGAACCGGGAGAGTCTCGACGATTTGCCCTTGCGAATGGGGTATCCGTGCTCTCGTGCTAATGCCACTACCGATTCCCTCAGATTGAGGAGAGATTCAGGGCTCTGCACAGTGCGTGCGATCGGGGGTGGATAGGATTTTGGATGCTCCGCCGCTGCAAGATCGGCTGCATCCTCAACACTCAGATTCGATAGGTGAGTAATCTGTTGAACCGCGTCGCTGCGGTCGAGTCTTCGGTGCGATAGAAAACTGTTGTTAAGTTGGTTCATTTCGTTCAACCATCTTTACCTACGAATGTCGATCCGAGAACGATCCCCGACGGGAAACTGGGATTATCTCTAAAACGGGTCTGTGCTTCTGCAAAATCGAGGGTGGAAAAATAGGTGCCGTAGATCTGCAGCAATCCCTCGGCTAGCGTTCCCGGTTCTTGCGCGATATCGAGGATGGACGATATTTCCTGTGCGAATGCAAACCGCAACAACTGGGTTGCGATATCAGCTTCAAGAAACTTGCCGAACTCACGCTGGGTCTTCGCGTTAGGGTTCTGGATGTATTGGCGCATCCGTTCAGAACCGGTGTTGAGATAGAGACGAACGGCGCTTGAGAAGTGTGAATCCAACGAACCGCTGATCCGCAGCTTCCACGGAGAACTCCACTCGCTCGGTTCGAATCCTGCCTCACGAAAATCCACCTTACTTGTAGGAAATTGCGAACCGTCGCCTTCGAGCCGAACTCGTATCGTTACTTCCCAGAGTCTCGAACCTGAGCGAGACGGGGCGACGGAAAACAAATTGTCGGATTCAGGGGAAGCGATCACGATTCTTGGCTTAAGAATGAGTTCATCGCCGAGGAGTTCCCCCGGCACGTCGAAAGTGAGCTCATTGATGCCGTCAGAAACGAACGAAACAGGGGATGCTCCGTGCAAACCGGACCCAGTCGCTTTCCAATCAATGACATACCAGAAGCGGTCTAGCGAAACGCTTGAGTGACCTGATTCTTTCGCTAAACGATCAAGATCTACTTCCAACTCAGCTGATACCGTCACAACAGCTCTATCACTCCAGGCAATGTCTTGGCGTGTGGTTTCTTTCGCGATAGAAACACCATCCACTAGAACGTCGTAGTCGAGGAGAGTAGCGACTTCTTGATCAGGCAGGGGAAACCCAAAACTAGTTGAAACCACTACTCTTCCTCCTGGTCAAAGATCGGAACCACTTCAGCAGTGATCGCGGTATCCGTGGGCTGCTTGACGGCATAGAATCCCTCCCAGTGGGTGGCTCGCATCAACCTGTTTTCGTTATTCATAGGTGCATTCGAAATGGAATCCCACGTGGTGCCTAGCTCGAAATTATGGATCCACCCCAGACCTGTGGGTAGTTCTAATCCGTCGTCGCTGTCAGTGACTTTTCGCCCGTCGACCAACGCTGCAGTTCGGATAGCAATCTCGAGGCCACGTGATAGTGCCTCTTGAGATGAGTCAACGACGACAGAGAAAACTGCAATCCTGCCTTCCGGAGTAGGAATGATGGACTTCAAGTCCACAGAGGACTTGACCCCATTTGATCCTGAAGTACGAGGACTGGAAGGATTCTTATGTGGGGGCTTAATCACTACCCTGGCGCTTCTTCCCGTGGCGCCCGAAAATATTCCTCCTAGATTGTTAGCAATAGCCGCGAGTTGTGAAGCGTCGGTTGATTCCTCGATGTCGAGTCCTAGAAGTTGCTCTGGCTTCAGTTTTTCTCGGATGTTTTTTAATGCGATTCCTACTGGATTGGTCCCACGAACCTTTTGGGTTCTTGGATTGACGAATCGCTTGTCGGTGAGGTCAACCGTCTTTGGGTTCCATTCGTCGTGAGCAGGCGGTTCACTTGCTGCGAAGATGGCGTCAAGTTGTTTCGACGCCACGAAAACCGCATAGTAGTTTTCGTCTCCTTCCGGAAGTGGGCCGGGAAGGTAGGTCACGACCATCCTTGGCCCGCGCATCAATGCAACGTGATGATTAAAGTCTCCATCGAGAATCGATTGATGGGCGATCCGTTCTGTAGACGTAGTCATCACTCCCAGGCGACCGAGAAACTCAACAGGCCGTTGTGAAGTGATATCGATCCACTTGCGCTTTCCTGTGTTGACAAAATCCTTTTGGAAATCGTTAGCCTTTGCCGGTTCCGGTTTCCTCAGGCATGTGCGATAAGCATCGACGAATCTAGAGATGATCGGATCTGCTTCTGGCTCTGGGATTACTACAGGCGTGCCGTTGTTCGTGATTGAAAAATCGATGGGATCTAGGCCCTGAATTGTTTCGACCATGTGCGGCCAAGCCCATCGTGTTAGTGACTCAGCGATTGTGCGCATCGTTTTCTCGACGCCGCTGTCAGAAACGCGGGGTCCCACGACAGCTACCGAAGTGCCAGTCGGTCTTTCGGAGCTAAAGTGACGGTCCATTAGAAAGGTTCGGGCTAACGCGTCGGCATCTGCACCCGTCAAGGGTTCGGCGTAGATGTTTCCAGTGCGTCCAGCGGCTTGGACTCCCCACCAATGGCGTCCTGAGAAGCGGACATCATCTTGCGTAAAACTTTCGCCGTTGGCCATAGCAATGAATCTGCTGGCTGGTACGAAGTTTTCATCGACGGTCCTAGTGTAAACGAGTACCGTGTCGGTAAGACTCATGTTGAAGAAAACGCCCTTACCAAAGCCGTAGGTTCCACCCTTGAGTTCCTTGGAGGACGGCCTACCGATGTTTCGGATAAAGGATACGAAATCCTCTCGTTCGTTCTTTCCTCCCGCACCGCTGGCAGCAGTTGGTCCCTGCAAACCAGATGTACCGGAATCGCTGACGACAAGGACCGGGACGTCCGAACCACTATTCAGGAGATCCTGTAGTGCCGGCAATCCAGGTGTTTCAGTACCAAAGAACTCTCTTACGGCTTCAGCTCTGTGGCCAGTGAGGTCGAAATAGTCAATTGCATAGGTGACCCCGTCTTCATCGCTTCTGCTATCGCGCGCATCCCAGCTGTTTTGAAGTGTCTCTCGTGTGAATAACTCCCAGGAATCGAGGTCTGGTCGTCCGAGCGCGGATCGGGCGGAGTTACCAAACATGCCGCCGGATTCTAGGAACATTTCTGCATGTTGAAAGGCCATTAAAGCTGCCCATCCATTATGTAACCTGGAATTTCTTCTGGAGGATTCAAATCGAGCTTGTAACTAACTTGAACGACTCGATCTGGCAAGGCTTCGTGGTTCAAACGTGGAAAATCGTCTCCGACCTCAAAAACAAATTTATCTATTCGCGAGTAGCGGCGGCCTTCCTCCTCGTCTTGGCCAAGAGTTTGAACCGGCACGCCGGCAGTCAGAAGTTTATGAAGGAACTCGTCAGAGGGGATGGATGGTTCGTCGAGAATTGATCTGATGAGCTTTCGGAGGGATACATCACCATTGGGAGTAGCTTCGTATCGCCGGACAACCAGATGAAGCTGGCTATCTTCTTCAGCTATTAGCTGGCGTGAACCGTTGACCCCGATCGTCAAACCATTCAGAGACCTTGATGCCTTACATTCAATGTCTAGTCCTGGAAGCTGGAAGTCGTGACGCGAAGAGCTTGGACCAGTCCACTTGGATATTGGATCTACGATGCCGGATAGATGCAGCTCGATAAGAGTCTCTAGCTCGGAGATGAGGCCGAGTTCTTTCTCTTCGCTGAGAGTTTCACTCGGCCGTGAAACAAAAAGCGATCGCCATCGATTGAGTTGAGCAGAGACTTTGGTTACTGCGTTTTCTGGATCAGAAACTACTGACTCCAAGTATTCTTCAACGAAGGTGTAAAAGACCGACTCCAAGCGGGAATTCGTCATGCGAAGTTCTGCTAGGGGGGTTGCTGCGTGGGACAGCGGTTTAAGCGTGATATCTCGACTTTTGGTATCAGGTCTTAAGCGAGAGTCCTTGAGGCCGTACGGAATCCATAGGCCCATCGCTCCGGATTCATCGACAAAAGCCTTGAGAGGCCCTCCACTGTTTTCTAGGTCCAGTGCGCGGCTCTTCCCTTGCGATTCGTCAAGAGCGCTCTCTAGAACGTCGGCGGCTAGGGATTCGAAGACGCTACTTGCGTGCACTATTTGCCTCCGCTTCCTCCATTAGGGTTTCGTCTTCTTCATTTACATCCACGATCTCTTCATCAACTCGGCGGTAGTAGTCTTGAACTTCCTCCGACGGGTCCGGAGCACTGACGTAATTGACCTGAGAGTAATCGTCCTTAGTCTCGGGGAAGAAGATGCCCACACCGATGATGTGCTCGACCGCTTTCAGCGGCTCGCGGTCGAGTCTGTTGCGCTCCTGCTCACTTAAATTATCCCAAGACCGAGGACGGGAATCCTTATCGATGGGATAGATTGCTAGGTGTCCGACATTCGGGCCGACCAGCTTTTTGTGAAGACGACGAGCGGTGGCCTCTGGCTTCTTGATTTCATTTCCGTTGTCTTTGTACTCGCCAGTGCGCGAGCGTTCTTCAGCGTCAGCTCGAAATTCTCGGCGTTCCTGCGGGGTTTCAAGGATGACATCATTCAACCTGTCGAATGTCGTGACTAGAGCCTTGATGTTTGCGTCAGATGACTTAGGTTTCTTCATTTTGGCACGAGACAGAGTCACAACGTCTTCGTCGAGTCCAAGTGAGATTTTCCCAGTCCTAGAATTTGGTTCTTGGGTGATGATCGAAACATTCCAAGTCCGCAAACGCATCTTGCTGATTTCGGCCTCAATATAGCTCCGCATCAATTTGGCTTTGTCTACTCCCGACCGCGAAGATTCGTGTATGTGGTAACGGGATAGAAAGTCTAGGACTATCTGGTGGGGGACACCGGTGAATACCGGCGACTCCATCGCGCCAATTTGCTGCTCGATGCCCCGGGAGCGTATATCGGAAACAAGCTGGCGGGTTGCATCGATATTGTTTCGCAACCACTCATCGTCCTTGTGATGAAACTTGATCGTCTGCTCTTTTTTCCCCGAGAAGCTCATTGTCGCAGTACGGGCATCTTGCATTTTTGCTCTACTAGTGATTGCGATCTCCGGGTGTACTCGGACGCGCGCCTGAGTCTCTAGAGGCGTGTATCCCAGATCCATATAGACCGCTAGCTCATCACGAAGCTCGGCTTCAATTGTTGCCAAGTCGTAAAACCATCCCTGTAGTTCTTCTGGCATCCAGATTCGGGGGAGATCCTCGTATCCCTTGCGGAAACCAAACCAGCGTCCCATCTGGAGAAGGGTGTCGTATGCTGCTGCGCGACGGACGAAATAGGAAGACACTAATCCTTCTAGTGTGAGCCCTCTCGAGAGAGTATTGCCACCGATTGCTATGACCGTTACGGGGCTAGATTGGTAGTCCAAACGGTTCTCGGAGCGTCCGTTATCGACGATAACTTTGACTTCGGCCAAGACGTCCTCAATGTGCGGGATGAGGCTATCGAAATTAATCGAATCTAATCCAAAGTCTTCAGCTCTGACTTGTTGCGTTTCATATTCCCACTGAGCGGACCACGCATTAAGAGTGTTCGAGTTGCCGAATTCCTTCTTGATCCTATTGAGCTCCGCGACTGCAACTCGGTACAGATCTTTGTGGTCATCCGTCAACATGGAGGTATGAATGAGCATCGACGAGTGCTTATCCGACTGCCCTCTGTAACGACGAGCGGCACTAGCTAGAAGGAACCAACGGATCGCATCGGCGAGAGCAGGACCACCGGTCACAGATTTTTCGACACCGTCCTCGTCCTTCCCAGGGCGAATAGACTCGACTTCAGATTCGGAGATGTCTCGAATCATATTGAAGCCTTCGATGTCCTCGCCGGCTTCACCGCGAATTGCGGCTCTGCCAAACAATTTACGAGATCCGAAGTATCCTTCTGGCTCGGGCAAAGTGACGATGAAATCCCTCGGGTACAGGTCATCGGTATCGTTCGGATCGATGAGGATATTTGCGAACGGAGTCGCAGTATAGGCGATATATGCAGTCTTCCGGTGGTCAAGAAGTTGACTAATGTGGCGGTTGATTGCGGAGCGTTCCGTCTTGGATTTACTCGAAACGTCAATACTTGCTTGATCGGCCTCATCATCAATTACCAGGATCGGGCAATTTTCTACCGCGTTGCCCGCTGACGAAATCCACTCATTGAGGGCACTCAGGCGGTGAGCATTCTTCTTAACCACCGCAATGAAACGGTCGTGGGTATTCGATAGTTTTTGTGCATTGTGGTCACCGGAGAAATCGCTTTCGTGGCTAGTAAGCCGTGTCCATCGGTGGCCCTGCGGTTTGATCAACTGATCGTCCAAACGGTCTTGCGTTTGTTGGCGGAGGTTATCTGTAATTCCGGTTAACACAATGATTAGTCGGAAGCCAGCGTCCGCAGCCTTGGCAATAACAGACATGAAGTTGGTGGTCTTACCACTTTGAACGTACCCGAGGACCAGGCCTCGAGATTGTTGGGGAACGACTGCTGGTCGGAGCCCATTAATCACGTTCGTGGAGGAATCATCGATTGATTCGATCGCGTCGCCGAGCTCCTCTTCAATCGTCTTACGAAGCACAGGCCAGAATAGGTGCTTCTTCAAATCTGGTTGGTACCAATTCAAACGGTCGCGCGTCTCGCGGTTATAAGTGACGTTAGCGGTCTGCGCATTTGGGAGGCTGAATTTTTTGATAACCCTATCCATCGCTTCGCGAATCTCGGGCTCAGATTTAGGAGATCGCCTCACCAGTGTTTTGAATTTGGCTTCAAGGTCGCCTCCGACGAGAGCTACATCTTCAAAATCGCCTATAAAGTCACGAACTGTTTCTTCGTAAAGGTCGAAATTGGTCATCGCTATTTTCCTTCCGTGCAACGGTCTAACTCTATCTAAACTGCTTTGTTCGTGCTGTTGAAAGCGGTTTCGAAAAACTCGGGAATAATGCGGATTACTTCAATCGTTTTCGTCTCGGTCGTAACTCCCAGTTCGCATTCTCGGAGTAAATCGCACAAGCGGTCGCCGTCGATGAGCTCGATCGGGGTCGCACCTGGGCGAACCGCTTCCTGTTTTGCATCAGAAGTGAACGAACCAGTAGTGATGAGCAGCCCTTTATCCCCTCGGCCAGCCATGGCGCCGCGAAAATCACGGACATCCGAGGCGCGAACGCTACCTCTATATCGTTTACATTGGAAAAACACTCTGAAGGAAATGAGTGAGATGCGGAAAGTGCCGACGCCATCGATGCCTCCGTCTCGACTTCGTTGTGTGACGTCAGCATCGACGAAGCCTTCTTCTCGGAGAAGTCGGCGGGCTAGCTTCTCAAAATCGTAGGGCTCGATTTGGAGCAGGATATCGAGGAGTTCCGCTTTCCAGTCGCGCTCTTCGTCGAGTTCCGTATTGGCTAGCGTAGTTTGATCGGCGCTCTGCGACGCGCCTTTGACAGAGTGGACTCTTTCGTCGTCTGTTTCGTAGCGGTGGACGAATTCCTGTAGAGCATTCTCTAAATTTCCCGCTCGCCAAGCTGAAATTAGAGCAGAGGTGTCGTCCTCAGTCGCTTTCCAACCGAGATCGGTTAACGCCCAAACCCCGCGTCTACTGTTCACTAACAACCCGGGGTTTTTCAGATAAGTTCGCGCCCACGCTAGTCGGTATTGAACCTCGGTTCTTGGCCCGCCGTTGTGGGTGATTGATTGGGCTTCTTCATCGATTTTCTCGTCTTCGATAACCTGCGAGTCGATTTCCTCAACAGAGCCTGATCCACCCAAAGCTCGGAGCGCGTTGATCACCGGCCATGTTAGCTCGGTTTGCGTGGGAATTGAGTTCATTCGTCCTCCGGCGCAGATTCGATTTGTGCTATTAGGGTATCTAATTTTCGAGCGCAATTGAGGAATGTTTTGAAAGTTGCGTCCACGCTATGAAAGTTTAGTGGGAGAGTGCTCCGACGGCAGCGGGGCGGAGCTGCCGTCGATAGGCAAAGGCTCCTAGAACTCGGCGCGGTCGATGACGTCGCGAAGTGTGGTGGCGGA
>ERZ1029856.67-NODE-67-length-13495-cov-8.240997_pt1 | contig 13495 bp, 6 predicted proteins | sample MGYA00519238_ERZ1029856 | MGnify/ENA primary metagenome ERZ1029856 (study PRJEB33666, sample SAMEA4610918) | skin metagenome | biome: Human-associated habitat; feature: Malodor aspect; material: skin | place: Philippines | collected 2015-08 ... | reverse complement strand
CGCAACTGTCGAATCTCGGCAGGCCCCACACGGCGCAATGCGGAGTCCGCAAGGGTTGACCCATCGGCGACCTCCGTCACCTCAATCTGAGTCAGCTTGATTTTCGGATTACTCTCAACCACATGGGTTCCCCGAAAACGCTGCAGCTTTTCATGATGGACGGCACTGCCGCCGGGCCGATCAAGGCCTCGATTAGAAATTGGGTCGGCCGGGTCTATTCAATCCCGCGCACCGAACTCAATTCTGAAGAACTCCGAGGGCGTCCGGAGCTGAACCACCCCGCGGTGTATTTCCTTGTCGGCACGAACCCGGAGACGGACAAGCCGCGCATCTACATCGGCCAAACCGCGCCCCGCCAGAACGGCGTCGCATTCGCTAGGGCCGCCGAGCATTCACGCAGCGCGGACAAAGACTTTTTCAACCGCATCATCTACGTGGTTGTGGTGGATGACTCCTGGGGCGCCACCGAAATCACCTTCCTGGAAAACGCGTTCCACCAGCGCGCTATTAAGGCGGACCGTTACGAGGTTGCTAACGGCAACACCCCGTCCGCTGGCAGTGTCAGCGAAGAGACCCAAGCAGAGCTGGACGAGTTCATCGAGAACACCAACCTCATCATCAGCGCTCTGGGCGTTTCCGCATTTCAGCCGAAGGCAACTTCGTCGAGGTCTCGCACCTCGACCAACACGGCCGCAGTCCCGACGCACCCAAGCGACGACGAAGAACCGGTCTTCGAACTCACCGTTCTCAGCCAAGGTGTTCAGGGCTTGGGCCAGCGCACCGCTTCCGGTTTCCTCGTCTTGGAAGGATCCACGCTACGCCCGGAGCTGCGTCCCAGCGCCCCGCGAGGGGTCCACGCCACCCGGGAGCGTTACGCGGACCAGATCCAGGACAACACGCTGACCTCTGATTTGGAGTTCACCAGCCCGTCCGCCGCAGCGGCGTTCCTGGTGGGCGGTGCCGCAAATGGCAGAACGATGTGGCACCTGCAGGACGAACCAACTACCACGTTGGCTGCCTGGGAAGACCGCGAGGGAGACGAAGCCGACCAGCAGGCAGTGCTGCCCGAGCCGCCCGAAACCCCCTAGCCCTCCGGCAGCAGCTCCGAGCGCTCGCCGACCGTCGTGACCACCAGCGCGTCGCGGGCGCGCGAGGCCGCCACGTACAGCAGCGAACGCTCACGTTGCAGGGCTGCGCGGGCATCTTCCTCGGACAGGTTCTTCAGGCGGAAGCGCAGCGGCATGATCTCCTTGCCCACGCCCATGAGGATCACGTGGGTGAACTCCATGCCTTTGGCGCCGTGCATGGTCATAACGGAAACCTGCTCGTGGGAGGCCAGCTCGGCGTTTTTGGTCTGGACGGCGTCGATGCCGTGGTCGGCGAGACCGGAGACCACGCGGGAAAGCTGCCCGCGTGTTCGACACATCACGCCAACGCGGACCTCCTTGCGCGGCCCGTCTTCACCAACACGCTCGGCTTCCTCCAGCCAGCCGTTGATCAGCGCAGCCGCAACAGAGAACTCCTCGTCCTCGGACTTGGCGGTCACGATCATCGGCGCCGGGCCGGTGCGTGCGGAGCGGTACCCACCCACAGAGTCGACCTCGCCCTCGCCGTCCAGGAACTCCATGTCGCCACCGACCAGAATCCGCAGCGCGTAGTCCAGGTTCTCTTTGGTGGTGCGGTAGTTCAACGTTAAACGTCGGGAAGCGCGGCCGCGGGTCGAGATGCCAAAGTGCGACAGGGTCAGCGGGTTGCCGTAGATGCGCTGGTGGGAGTCCTCGGCGATGAAAACGTCATTCGGGCCCTCAGCCACGCACGCGCGCAGGAAGCGCCAGTGGCCAGCGTTGAAGTCCTGCGCCTCGTCCACAACCACGTGATCGAACAGGGACCCGCCGCCGCGCTCGTAGCGCACGTTCAAAATCTCCGCGCCCACGGCGGACATGGTGGGCCAGAACAGCTGCCCGTCGATGGCCTGGGTCTGCATCAGCGACTCCAGCACGGCCCACACCTGCTTGCGTTGCCTGCGGTTCAGCGGCGTGCCACGGCCGGTGCGCGCGACCTTGAGGTACTCCGCCAGCGTGGTAATCCCGCCCGCCAGCACGACGGTCTCGTACTCGGCCTGCAGGAACGCCTCGTTGGCAATCTCGCGGGGCATGGATTCGTCGGTAGCTTCAAGCGCGCCCTCCCACACCTGGCGCGCGGCCATGTCGGTGTAGGGGCGCACGCGCGGGGCAGCTACGCCGAGCACGCGCCGGGTTGCCTCCGAAACCTCTTCGGGCGAGCCCAGGGAGACCACCTTGCGCACCACGGCGTCGATGTTGTCCACCCACACGCCGTGCTCGCCGGGCTCGCCGGCCTCGGGGTACACCGGATTCAGCGCATTGATCTGCGACTTCAACCCCTGTGCCAGACCCTTCGTAAACGTGGTCAGCAGCACGCGCGGCCCCGCCCCAGCAACGCGACCCATGGCCAGATTGTTCGCGCGGTGCACCGCCACCACCGTCTTGCCGGTGCCGGCGCCACCGAACACGCGCGCGGAACCCTTGTACGAGTTCTCCGCCATGCGGCGCTGCTCCGGGTGGATGTACACGCGCCATTTCTCAAAGCTGCCGGACTCGATCACGCTGCGCAGGGACTCGGTCTCCACGTCGTCCACGTACGCGAACTCCAGCTCCGCAGCCGCCTGCCGCAGGCCCGCCAACAGGCGCGCGTCCTCGGACTCCGCAGCCTCCGACGCCGAGACTTTCCGCAGGCCCAGCGAGTCGCGCGTCTCCTCAACCGAATACCCCGCCACCAGCGCCAACACAGCCTCGTGCTCCCACTTCGGCCGCGGCGCCAGCAACGCATCCAACCCATCCTCGGACTCGAGCGCCAGCACTTGCTCGGTCAGCGCCGGGTCGATGCCCAGCTCCTCCCACAACTTCTCGGGCGTCAGCTCACCCAACACCTCGCGCGGGGCGGGCGATTGCTTCTCGACGAGCTCCGCCTCCACCCCCTTCTCCTGCACAACCGCCTTCGCCTGCTCGGCCGCCAACTCGTGCGCAGCCCGCGCGGCCGCCTCGGCCTTGGCGCGCGAATCAACATCCGCAGCAGCATCCCCCGCAGCAGGCTCCTCCTTGATCAGCGTCGTAATACCGTTGATCGGGTTCACGTCCAGGCGCAGCCGCGCCGGGTCCAGCCGTTCGGCTTTGAGGTTGCCTTCGTCGTGGGAGTCCACGTCCACAAGCACGAAGTGGTGCGTGTCCTGGTCGCGGATTTCAAAGAGCACCGCGCGGAACTGGTCGTTGATGCGGCCGGTGCGCACGCGCTTGTCCACGGCGTTCGTGAGTGTCTTGATCTTCAGCGACGGGTTCGTCGGGTCCGCCGAGAGCTTCTGCAGGAAGTTCATCGTCGGCTTCATCAGTGCGCCGTCGAGGTCCAACCCGCTGTACAGGCTAAACGTCACCATGGTGTTACTCCTTACCCAGCAGCGCGGCCGGGATCGTCTCTGGCGAGAGTGTATCGGGGTACAGCAGCGTCCAGCCTTGCTCGCGAAGCTTGGCTTCGGCGCCCGCGTAGGAGGCGTCCTGCTCGATCAACAGCGCGATGCGCAGCTCGGTCCAGGACACGGCGGTCGGGATGGATCCGATTTCCTCGCCGATCTCATCGGTCGGCGGCGCGCCCGCGTCCACGAGGGTGCGCAACGCGGCGGCCACGTCCACTTCGTCCTCGAACTCTTCGATCGCCTCAGCCCACAGCCCACTGACTGCGGCCTCGACGGCACTTTGCTTCTCGACGTCCTCCGGTTGCCCAACGCCCACAGCATCCCCGTCGCCAGCGTCGACCGTAACCGTGTTGTTGGCCAGCCACACGATGTTGGCGAAGCGCAGGAAGTCGCGCCAGTTGTCTTCGGTGATGGAGCCGGGCGTGAGTGCGTCGACAAGCAACCGTTGAAGCACCATCTCTTCGCCTACCTTGGCGGCGTCGAAGTGGATCTCGTTGCGGAACGTCAGGCGCGCCCCACCCGGGATGCGCGAGGGCACCACGGAGGTGCTGAGCATCTGCAGCAGGGCTTTGTCCATGAGCGTGTAGGAGGACCGTTCCGGCTCCGCCAGGTAGGTCAGCAGCTGTGTGATGGGGGAGGCTTTCAAAAACGCGATCTCGTTGTTGCCGATGCCCTCCATGGCACGCGTGCGTTTCTCCGCTTTCTCGCTGACCCACGCTGGTGCAGCCTCGCCGAACGTCGTCTCCCGGGCAAACCAGTCCAGGCCGGCATCGGTGACGTTCCACGGCAAGATCTGCTTATCGGTGTGGTGCAGGCTGTTGCGCTTCTGGATGTCCGAGGGGAAGCGGTAGTGCTGCGGGCTGAAGTGGAACGCGGCGCCGTCGGTGTACACGGCCACCGGCCGCACAAGCGGGTTACGGCGGTGCTGGAAGAGAAAATCCGGGCGGGTGTAGCCGTAGTCGTGCTGTTCGCGCATGGACCACTCCTCACCGGACGCGAACGTGATGTGCCACTCCACACCGCCCGCATTGGCGATGTCCTTGACGGTGGCGTGGCGTGCCTCCAGGGCCTCGCGCAGCATCTCACGGAAGCGCACCTCCAGGTTGGAGGACTGATCCAGCTCCGGCGCCTCCGTCTGCGGCTCCCACGCCACCTGCAGGGGATCGGTCTCTGTCGAGGGGTGGTCCTGGTTAGTCAGGATCGCACGCAGCGCGCGTTCCGCGGCGGCGCGGGAGGTGACGTCGATCTGCTGCCAGCGGGTGTACGGCAACAGGCAGTCGGGGCAGGCGAGGCGCTCGTCGTCCTGGCAGGCGCACTCTGCAACCTTCGTAAACGCCTTTTCCAGCAGCCGGCGGACGTCTTCGGGCGAGGCGAACTGCGAGAGGTAGCCGGTGCCGCCGGGGACGTTGTCGTGCATGAGCAGCGCCTCGACGGTGCCGCCGCGGTCATCCGGCACGCGGACGGTAACCACACCCAGGTGGTCTGGGTCGCCGCCGAGCACCTCCTTGAAGCCGAGCTTGATCGCGGCAGTCAACGACGGGATTGTCGCCTTGTCGCCCGCGGTGAGCATCACCGGCACGTGCAACAGCACGCCCTGGGTCTGCAGGGTGCGAGACAGCGCGACGGTGACGGACTCCTCCTCGCGGGCGTTGCGCTTCGGGCACCAGGGGCGGTGGTCCCACTTGGAGTTCGTGCCCTTCTGCGAGTCCAGGTGCCCGCAGTAGTTGCAGACGGTGAACATGGGCGCATCGATCTCCGCGTTGGCGAAGATGCGCTTCATTGCGGGCCCGCGGCCCAGGTTGAACCAGCTTAAGTTCACGTACCGCAGGTACTCCGCGCCGAAGCCCTGGGAGAGGAACCATTTGCCGCCGCGGCCGCCTTCGGGCACGGAGAAGCTCAAAGCGGTGTGGTAGTTCAGTTCGCGGCGGTCGTCGCGGGAGTCGTCGATAAGCGCATTGCCACGATCCACCTCCGCTGACACGCGGCGCATGCGCACCGTATCCAGCACCTGGCCGTTGTCGGCGAAGGTGTCCGCACCGCAGGAAGGGCACGCGCCGGCGGCGGCCCCTTCGCGCACGGGCTCGGCGTAGGAGCACTCGGGGCACAGGCGCCACCGCTCGATGTCCGCGCCGTTGAAGCCGACCTCGACTGCGTCCACGGTGGCGGCGATGCCGCGGGCGTAGAAGGTATTGCCCGGCGCGAGCTCGTGAAGCGCGGAGGATACACCGCGGGAGAGCTCGAAGGAGTCCGGGTCGATCTGCATGGTGGTCGGGTTGAGCTGAGAGACCACTACGGACAGTTCCACCGCATCATCCAACAGCGTGAAGTTGGGCAGCAGCCCGTAGCGCTCCATGGAACTGATCCAGTGTTCGCCGAGCAGGATGTCGTTGAGGTCCTTGGCAGTGCGGTGGTACGCCGCCTTCGTGCTGCGCTTGTCGCGCTCCAGCTCCGCGTCGGCGTTTTCGGTGCCCGCGTTCGGGTCCACCTTGGCGTCCAGGGCACTCAGCTGGTCTTGGAGGGTGCTCAGCCGCGTGGTGAACGCCTTGACCTCGCCGTCCCAGAGTCTGCGGGTGCGCTCCATCTCGCCCGTGAGCGAGTCGGGCCCCTGCCCGCACACCCACGCGCGCACCCCGTCCACGGTGGCCGGGTCCACGGACCCCGCCACCGTGGCCAAAAACGCGTCCACGCGGTCCTCCACGCCGGCCGCGATGTCCTCGCCGAGCACCTCCACCAGCGAGACCTTGCGGGTGCTGAACACGTCGCGCGAATACTTCACATCCAGCCCGCTGTTGCGGAACGACAGTGTGTCCACCAAGTACGCCGTGGTCTGCCGGCGCAGGATCTCGGTGGCGGAGAGGAACGCCGCCGGCGGCACCACGGTGCCCGCAATGACGGACAGCGGCTGGTTCAACTTCGGCAGCGTGCTCCCGCGGCCCTGCACGAAGGCGAGCACCAGCGAGTTGCCGGTGAGGCGCCCGGCGCGACCCACACGCTGCACGTACGAGGACACGGTGGTGGGCAGTGATGCGAGCATGACTGTGGACAGGTCTCCGATGTCGATGCCCATCTCCAGCGTCGGCGTTGCCACCAGCACGTTCGGCGCGTTCGGTGTCTCAGCGCCGCCGCGGAACGCCCGCTCGAGCGCGAGGCGTTCCTCCTTCGGGATCAACCCGGTGTGCTCACGTGCAACCACCGCGCGCGGGTTGGTGGAGGTGTACAGCTGCGAGTAGTAGTTCGCCTCAATCGGGTCCTCTCCGAGCTCGCCGGGGCAACCAGGCGTGGGGCACGGCAGGCCCGCGAGCAGTAAGCGAAGTTGCCTATCGACACCTAACGGTGCATGACACACCCCACACTGCAACATCGCCGGTTCACCTTCACCAGCCACCACCACCTGTTGCGACGCAATGGCGTACATCGTGCCGCCGGTGTCCGTGGACACGGCCATGAGCACCTCGCGGCGGGCGAGCTCGCGGAACACGTTGGTGAGCACCGTCGCCGCGTCGTGGGTGCCGATTCCCAGCACCTTGGAGGTCCACCGCGCGTAGCGCCCGCGAGGGCTGCCCAGCGGGGTCACGCCGCGGTCCTTGTCATCTACCGCCGGCCCGGAGCGCGGGAACTCCGGCGCGCCGCCCTTGGCAAACCGGCGCATGCCGCGCGCCTTGGCGTAGCGGTTGTGCAGACGCCACGTGTTGCCGTCGTCCTGCAGGTAGGACTTGAACATTGGCGTGTACACGCCGCCGCGTGCGCGAACCTGCTCCAACAGCCCGCGCATCCAGCGCAGCCGCACCTGCGGGTCGGTGGCGTCCACCACCTCGAACAGGCCGCTGTCGATGCTGCGCAGTGCCTCTTCCGCCGCCTCGAGCAGCACCGCGTCATCCACATCCACCCGCGGTGTGAGCGCACCGGTGGACACCAGAGAACGCGGCAGGTCCGCCTGCTGGCCGAACTCGAGCGCCGCGTCCAACTCAAGGCGCTCCAGCACCGCCGCGGTGGCCGCACGTCGGGACGCATCGTCCGCGTCTTTCTCCCAGAACGCGCGGAACGTGGGCGTCTCCGCGATCTCCTGGGGCAGCAGCTCAAACCGCGCACGCAACGGGTCCTCAGCGGCGTCTGCGCGCTCGAGGATCCGCAGCGGCAGCTGCGCCACGGAAACCTCACCTTGTCCTCCATCGTCGGAGCTTGCAACGACACTGCGCATCAACGCGCGAATGCCAAACGCGCGCGCCCTGGCCTGCACAAACCCCGCGCGGTGCGCCGCGTCCTGCACCGAGTCCGCGAATACGAGGGTCTTCTTCTCCTCCTGCTCCAGCTGCGGCATGCCGAACAGGTTGGACAGCCCCACCGACAGCAACGTGGCCACACGCGAGCCGATGTAGCGGATGGTGTCGGTCTCCCCGCACGACGGGCACACCTGCTCGCGGGCGTACTCGCCAGCGTCGAGACCGGCGTAGGTGATCACGGGCACCGACAGGCCCTCCGCCCGCTCCCGCTCGTCCGGCTCACTCGCGGACAGCGTGCGGGTCTGCGTATGGAACCACATCAGGGCCCGCTTGCCCTCGTCGTCGCCGAACTCCTTCATCTCCTTGCCGTCTTTGCGCGCCCGGCGGTATTCATTGGTGGCATCGATGAGGGGGCGCACGAGCTCAGGCTTATCGACGCTCGCCTTGCGGATCTCCCCGCCACCCAGCACCACCGCGTCCGTGCCGGGCTCCAACGCCGTCATCCACCCGGCGCGCCCGCACTCGCGGCAGTAGATCGCCGGCAGCCACACCGCAGCGTCGTCCCCGCCGAGCTGGCCGTCGTCCGCGAAGCGAAACACCTCGCCGTTCTCAGTCGGCGTCACCGTGCGCTCGATGCGGGAGACCTCACGAAGCCACAGGTGCGTTTCCACACCCGGCAAGCGCTTGCCGCCGAAGCCGTACTTCTCGCCCACCAGCGCACGCACGTGCGCGACCGCGGTGAGCAGGTGGGTGACAAACTCGCGTGCCGGGCCCTCCTTGAGGCTGCGCACCACAATCTCGCCGAGCACCGCCGCCGGGACCGTCGTTTCCTTCTCGCCTTCGCGCTGGATAAGCGGTGCCGCGTTTTTGGCAGCCTCCAGCAGCGCCCGGGTCAGCGGGTGCACCGCGTACGCCGCAATGATCTCTTCCAGCGTCTCGCCGGCATCCCACAGCTGCGTGCGGAAGACCTCAAGCACCACGTCTGCGTAGTCGCGGCCCGAGGCATCGTCCGCAATCATGCTGTTGATCTGCTTGATCTGGTCGATGTCAGGCAGCGGGGTAGGGGAGTGGCTCCCGAATGTCTCCGCGATCTCGTCCACCCACTGCTCGTACGTCAGCGTGCGCTCGCCGACCAGCGCGTCCGCGCTGAACTGCTCCCCGAAGATCGTGCCCGCGAAGTCCAGCACCTTCTGCGTGTCGTCTTTGCCGCCGAGCGTAGCCGACGTCGCCACCGGCGTGACCCTGCCCAGCGGGTTCGACACGTACTCACCTATGAACCCCTCCGGCTGGTGCTGTTTAAGCATCAGCCCCAACCGACGCAGCAAAAGTGCGACGTCCGTGCCCTGCGCACCGTCGTAGGTGTGGAACTCATCCAGTACCAGGTACTGCAACGATGTTGCCGAACGCTTCCAGATCTCCCGGTCCTCTTCACGCAACAGCAACTGGTCCAGCATCTTGTAGTTGGTAAGCAAGATGTCCGGCGGATCCGCGCGCATCTGGTCACGGTCAGTGATCAACGAATCCTTCGTGACCTTCTTCACGCTCCCCGTCGCCTCACCCGTATAGATACCGGCAGTGACACCAGCCAGCGCCGGCTCGTTGGTGATCAGCTTGGCCAGACGGTCCGCCTGGTCGTTCGCCAGCGCATTCATCGGGTACAGCAGCAACGCCTTAGTCCCGCGCTGCCCCTCAGCGCGAGCCCGCGCCGCATGGTCCAACACCGGGTAGAGGAAGGACTCCGTCTTACCGGAACCGGTACCCGTAATCACCAGCGTCGGCTCCGGGCGCCGCGCCCCCTGCTCATCCCTGCTGCGCAGCCTGCGGAACGCCTCCGCCTGGTGGTGGTACGGCGTAAACCACTCTGGCATCCAATCCAGGATCCCGTCCCACCCAATCGCGCGTGCGTACGGCAAACGCGTGCGCACGTACGGGCCGTGGAACATGCCCCGCTCCGTGTCCTCCAAGAACGCCTTCAGCGCGTTGGACGTCTCCGGGTTCGCAAGCGAAAACGCAGTGGCCAAATACTCGGAGACGCCCCCAAGGACGTGCTCCGATGCATGGACGGGGATGAGGGTAGACACGCTATGAGTCTAATTCCTTCCCCTTCTTCCGCTTGGTGGTTAGTCACCTAAAGTGGCCACGCTTTCATTGCTAGATCCAGAATAAGGTGTTCTCGATCCTCAATTTCCTTATCGCCAAACTCGTCTAAAGCGGAAAGCTCGTTTGTTAGAAGGAACTCAGAGTCTGCAAGTTTCGGTCCCTTCTCCGGATATTCCAGATCGCCGATGCTGTTATTCACAGACCGTTCGAGAAGTGCCAAATTAGGCAGTGAATGTTGCCGCTCTTTAACGAGAGAGTTTTTGCCGTCTGCGCCTACGACCACATTCTTAGAACGCGGGACGATATGGTCCACGCTTACCGATTTCGCATCCCAGGAAGTCGCCGCTTCGACCGATAGTTCCTTCTCTTTCCGGTACTGCTTTTCAACCATCGCTAATAGGTATTTAGCCCGCGACATGTTGCCATCGGAAACTGCCAACAATCCGGCTTTGAATTGAGAATCGTTGGGCAGGAATTCCTTCTGAAGCATCCGCTGCCGAACATCCTCAACGGTTTTAAGCTGTTTGCTGCTGATTCCGTGGGCAAGCTCCCCGTAAACTCGTTCCGCAGTTCCTCCGCCCATTACTCCTGTGAGAATAGCGCGAATGGACCACCCAGTACCTACGTGAATCAGCTCACAGAAGTCTTTTGGCCGCCAAAGTCGCATCGCGGCCAAATACATGGCGTTAGGTACTTCAATTTGAAAACGTCGGTTCGCAATCAAATCGTCTTTGATATCAGTTGCAATCGACGACCAGAAGTCAGAGTCTGGGGAACTTAATGCTGCATAGCTCGCTTTAGCTAGATTGAGTTCCCTCAAGTAAGCGAGTGTCTCTCTCGACCCTCGACCTACTTTTTCCTGCAGTTCATAGTAAAGGTCCTTTTTCTTTACCGTTCCCCAACGAGAAGTGAAATCCGCCCTAATAAAGGAAACGAGTTTTTCGGAATCATCAAAAAAGCTTGAGATTTCTGTCCAATGCTTCAACGCTTCATCGACGCCATGACTTCCAGCAGTGCTGAGGAAAAAATTCTTTAACAAATCCGCGATAGTAAGATCTGCTCCGCGGTCGTTGAGTGTCTCGAAGATGACGTACGCCTCAGACAAGCCCGACGCTACTGCGAGGAGGACTTGAGCTTCCTCGTTCAGGTATCGGGACAGCTCGACCAGGCGCGTGTAGCCACTCTCTTCGGCAAGACCAGCCACCTTCTTTTCAAGTAACTCGTAAGCATCCAGAACCGCGACCGAGGGATGTTTTCCTGTTAGCTCTGATCGGATTTCTTCAACGCTATAGCTGTTAATAATTTTGTCGTATATGAAGTGGTCATCTGGCCCGAGAAGCAGTTTGGGAACAGTTTCTTCTTCTAGGAGATCGTAATCAGCGATATAGTCCGAAAAGATCTTGCTGCCGGCTTTGTCTTTGCCTTGCCGGATGAGTTCCGCGCTAATCGCATACATTGTCAGGGCAGTCGTGACCATGCGCTGCTGGCCATCGACAACTGATTTACGGCCCGCGTCATCTTCGATCTCTGCGAGCACAACTGTCCCAAGAAAGTATGAGCGGCCGTTTTCAAAGGCGCGCATGATGTCATTCCAGTAGTCTCTGACGTTGTCTTCATCCCATGCGTACGCACGCTGGAAATTCGGAATCCTGAGTTTATTATCGTGCAGTAGATGCGCAAGGGTATCGTGGTTAAATTCGGTCGTTCTAGCCATTTTCTCTCCAGCCCCAAGGTTCCTAAGATCGAACTTCTAAACAATTTCTGTGGACAGCCTGATAATACCGTCTGCCCGGCGTAAGTGGACGCCCAACATCGTGAACCGCGTAACATCAGCGATTGGAGCCAAATTTTTCGCGAAAGTAGAAAGTATTCGTGGCGTTTCTCTGTCGATTACCTTCGACGAAAAAGTCCGCTACATTCTGCGTTAATCATCTGTGGAGGATGCCTACAGTGCATGTCGAACATTGGGCGTTGGCTATCTCTTTTATCGCGCTAATATTCTCTGGGGCTTCTGTTGGCTGGTCGATATATTCTTGGCGAAACAGTGGTGCCCGACTCAAGCTCTCCGTAGCGCCTTCAGTCACCGCTGGACCGTTAGGAACGTTTCCCTGTGTCGGTATAACCATTGACAACGCTGGAAGACTCCAAACAACTGTTAACCAGCTTTATTTCGTATTACCAGATAGACGGCAATTGGTTTTTTGGCGCGAAGCCTTCGTCGTGAACCGCCCGCCGAAAGAAATACCACCAGGCAGCTCAGAAACATTCTTGATATCCGCACGCGATTTCTCGGAGCTTTTTGAGAAAGAGGCGGCTGGCGCTGAACGATTAACCCTTGAAGTCTCAACGGGTCACGGTCGCTTTAAACACAAAATCTCAGAAGCCACCTTAAAGACACTCGTAAAGTTAGGTAAAGGACAAAGCACTAAAGGATAAACATAGGAATCCACCCGGTCAGGTCCCAGTTTTTGAGTTAGCTTCGTGAACAATTTCACCAGACATTCCTGAAGGAGAACATTTTATCCAATACGATCGCCTCTATGTGGAGTGATGTAGTTCCCCCGATTATCGTCGCAGTCTCGTCGCTTGCGGGCGTCTATCTTGGGCGTCAAGTGACGTCCAGACACTTCATCGTCGAACTAATGGAAACTCGGCGACTCGAACTTTCAACTGCCACATCCACTTTCATTAGAGAGACAAATCGCATTCAAGGGCAACTTCATGAACATATTTACGCCTCCGAAGCGACAAACATCGAACTTCAGAAACAGGAAAAGGATCCATCTACAAAGCGCCGCGCCTATCAAATAGAGGCTAACCGTATAGCCGGGTTCATAGACCGCTACTTGGGAGATCTCCGGGGCCAATCACTTGCATTGAGACTAGTAACTAAAAATAAAACGCTGTTAGACGCTCTTGATGATTTTGATGCTGCGATTGAAGAAGCGTTTGTAGAGCTAGTGGCGGTACAAGACGCCCAGGAGGAGCAAGGAAATAAGCTTGCTGCAACCTTCCGCCAGCTAGTGCGCGAGCTCCGCGAGGTCTCGGAGGCTCAAAGCCCTCTGTCGGACAAGGAGATTGAATTCTTAACGGCCCATACGGATGAGACCTCCGCACAGTTGGACAAGTCTTTGGCTGCATGGCGTTCCAACCTTGTTCATACAGCCATCAATTTCCGGGTGAATCAGGAATTCAAAACTGTACTCGAGGCTGGTAAGCACGCCGTTGAAGAAATTGAGACCGAATACTCACAATCTCTTAAAAAGAAGTGGGGGCCTTTTTCAAAATCTCGGCAAAAGGAATGACCACCACGCACCATCCCTCTCCAATCTTGCATATCCGCCTACCGCTACACCTGCCTAATCTGTTGCTATCTTGTATCTGGCAGCAGCGTCGTAGCTACCAGATAGTCACAGTGGCGCTACCATTACATTCTTCGAATCGGCCTAAACGGGTACTCCAGACGTTCTCCACACCCGACTGCGGATGCGTTCACGTGCGATCCGACTACTCCGCACCGTTCTTCGACTTCGCGTCCGCCATTGCCATCTCCTTCGGCACCTTCCGACCATTCGCATCGAACCGATCCTCCTGGTCATAGCGCCGCATCACTGGAAACTGCATCCTGTAAATCATGTGTTTAGAAGATCGAAATGGAAGCGGTGTGGTGAGTTTGTGGTAGCGCTTGAGT
>ERZ1029856.66-NODE-66-length-13715-cov-49.674158_pt1 | contig 13715 bp, 12 predicted proteins | sample MGYA00519238_ERZ1029856 | MGnify/ENA primary metagenome ERZ1029856 (study PRJEB33666, sample SAMEA4610918) | skin metagenome | biome: Human-associated habitat; feature: Malodor aspect; material: skin | place: Philippines | collected 2015-08 ... | reverse complement strand
GTGGTGGTGGCGTGGGCTACTCCTATGGTGGAAAGAGTTAGCCCCAGTGTGTGCAAATTTGCACACGGCGTCAAGGTCCATCGTGTGCAAACATGCACACGAATACGACGTGCTCCCGAATGTTCTGCCTGGACAAACACTACACTTTCGCAGGTCAACATGCCTACCACCCGCGATGTTCCGTACCGGGTTTCGGTCCGCGGGCGAAGTCGAATAGACGACCCTCTTCGGGGGCAGGCAGTTTGCTCGAAATTGAGCGGGGTGCCTGCATTGGGCGGCGCGCGTCGAGGTCGGAGACGGTGGCCTGCTGGCCTGGTTCCGGTGCCGCAGTCTCGGTCTCGTCGTCGCGCGTGGTGCCACCTGCCACCGGCTTCGGCAACATCACGACCACCGCGCCGGTGCCCGTGTCGGAGTCCACGTCTTCCACCGGCTTCGCCTCCGACAGACTCAACGCCGGCCAGTCTCGAAGCGGGGCCGCCAACACGTCGAGCCTGTCGGCAAGCGAGTCCGGCTTCGACAGGTCAAGACGCGCAATTTTCTCAAAACGGCGAAAGTCGCGAATGTCGGTGCCCACCGCGGCCGCCGCAGTTTCGCGCGGCAAATTTCGCACCACCTCACGCACCCACGTCGCACGCAACCTGTCGAGTTCGACCCTGAACGAACGGTTCAGGTTCAACCGTTTCGTAATTTCGCGAACGTCGCTCTCTGCGCCACCGAGCAGCAACTCGTCGGGGTCACGCTTTTGCGCCACTTCCCACACACTTCGAGCAAGCGCCGCCGCCACCGGAATGGCGGGCGCCGCGCCCTCAGCGACACGGTGCGGTACCGCAACCCACACCGCGCCGTTTAAGTCGAGGGTGACGTCACGGGCTTTGACCAGAGCAACCTCCTGGCCAATGCCGGCCCCTAAGCCGAGGCCGACAATAACGGCCGCCCGCTCCCGGCGAAGCTCGGTGGGCTGTGAAACGACCCAGTGGTGCAGGCGCTGCCAGTCGTTCGGCTTGTACGGCTGTGCCGGCGGCTTTTCGATGTCCCGTCGGTGGTACAACGACAACTCCTGGCCGTTGATTGCCTCGCGCACGAGCCGGTAGAGGTAGGCTTCTTGAGAAACCGAGTTCCTCGACTTCAAGGTTGCGAGTATCGCTGAGACGTTCGCGTCGCTGAGCACCGATTCAACGGTGAGCGCACGCCCGGAGTTGAACGCCCTCGCGGAGGCTCGGGTCAGCACACGCAGTACACCACGAACGTCGACGCTCGACTTCCGTTCCGCAACGAACACCTTCGACCCGGTTTCCGACTCGACAGTCGCCTTCTTCGCGGTCTCGCGGACGAAGTGAGCAATGTGTTCCCAAGCGCCGTTGTCGGTGCCTTGAGGGGCGTAGTTTTCAATACGGCGCAAGACTTCTTCTCGCTGCTGGTTGGTCAGTGTCATGCTGCACCGCCTCGGGTCTCGCGACGGTCCTCGCCACGGGTGGACGGGGCGGGGTGCGCGGCGGAAGTGGACGTGACACCGAAGCTGGTACCCCCGTTGCATGTTTGCACTACGGTTCGCTGCATTTGGGCTGTAGCGTGGCAGTCATGGCACAGTTCCCTCCACCGCGACGCGCATACGAAACGTGGCCCGACGTGGACGTCGAGACGGTGCCAGAGGTCTACCGCAAAGCCTGGGCACTGCGGGACAACCTCGTGAAAACGGTCGAGTACTACGTTGCCGAGGGCTGGGCGAAGAACCGGTCGGACTTCGCCCGCAGGTGCGGGTTGCACCCCTCGGTGCTTTCGCGCTGGGTCACAGGTGACGTGTGGCCGTCTGCCGACACTGTCGCCGCCGTCGAAGCCGCGGTCCACATGCCAATGTGGCCGTACCAAAAAGCTCCGTCGCGAAAGGGTTTGAAGTCCAAGGGCGGGTACGCCTACCCGTAAGCCGTGCGACTGTGTGCTGGTGAAAGTTTCGTTGTTTCGCATGGCTAAAACGCTCGCACACTCGCAAAAGTACACCCCCTAGCAAGCGCAAGTCGTTCCGATTCGATGTGTCGACACGGGAGGCCGGAGCGACGTCGACTGGAGTGGTGAAAATGTGTGCATGTTTGCACGCGCGGATGACCCCGTACGGGGGTATTTGATTGACCTATTCCGGGGGTGTTATGCGGCTTCACTTATGTGACTGCGGCGAGAGCTTTTGGTGTCGAAAACAGGTTCGCTGTATAGGCCGTTTTGTCGGGCCCATGTCGTGCCCCCGGCTACTCTAATAGGCGACGAAAACACACCCGACTAGCACGAAGGAGACACAGTTGGGCAGACAACAACGCCTTGAGCTGACCTGGACGAATAAGGACAAGGCACTCATTCCCGCAGAACAAGGCCGTTACGGCTACACCTGGGTAGACCCGCGGGACCCGAGGTATTGCGAAACGAGGGTGCTAACGGTTGACGAGACGGTGGCCGGGACGAGGGCGGAGAAAGAGGAAGGAACCACCTACTCCGAGCGAGCCGACCTTGAGCCGCAAACGGACAACCTGCTCATTCTCGGCGAGTCCGGCGACGTGCTCGAAGCGCTGACACGGGTGCCGGAGTGGTCCGAGAAGTACGTCGGGAAGGTCAAGTGCATCTACATTGACCCACCGTTCAACACCGCTCAGACCTTCGCGAACTACGAGGACAACCTGGAGCACTCCGTCTGGCTCACTATGATGCGTGACCGGCTGCTGCACATGCGGGATCTGCTGAGTGAGGACGGTTCGATTTGGGTACACCTGGACGATGTGGAGAACCACAGGATGAGGGTTCTGCTTGATGAGGTGTTCGGGGCGGAGAATTTCGTCAGCGAGATGATTTGGGAAAAAACCTATTCGCCCCGGAATGATTCAAACACAATTCCGTCCGTCACTGACACGGTCTTGGTTTACCGCAAAGCTGACTCGTTTGTGCCCAACAGGCTGAACCGTACTACTAACATGGACCAACGTTTTAGCAATCCCGATGGCGACCCCCTAGGACCTTGGGATATGAATGCGGCTGTCGCACCGACTACTGGAAAAGGCAAACAGCACCCTTCTGTTTTTGGAATTCAGCACCCAATTACTGGCGAAATGGTGTATCCAGCGTCCGGCCGTTGCTGGTCTTTCTCACCGGGAAAGATGCTGGAGATAATGCGCGGCTGGGGAAACTACGAGTGGGGCGAGGTCGATGAAGACGAAATAGCCGGCCGAAAACGGGTGATGGGCCCTAACGTTGAAATTCGCGGTGACGTCCGGCCACTCGTTATCAAAGGGTGGGGAGAGGATGACGCTGTTCGAGCACGCGAAATTTACGCAAACGGACCCTGGCCACAAATTGTTATTACCCGCGGAGGATTGGGAGGATTCCGAAAGAAATACTATCTGTCAGACATGCCAGGAAGGGTTCCTGTCAACCTCCTTCCGTACGACGAAGTGGGGCACAACGACAATGCCAAAAAGGAAATTCAAGCGTTGATCCCAAACTCCACCGCCTTCGCCACCCCCAAACCCGAACGCCTCCTGGAGCGAATCATCCATATCGCCACGAACCCCGGTGACGTCGTTCTCGACGTGTTCGCCGGTTCGGGAACCACCGCCGCGGTAGCCCAGAAAATGGGTCGCTGCTGGGTGACGTGTGAACTTGTGGAGGACACGTTTAACCGCTTTACCCGCCCGCGCCTGGAGAAGGTTGTCAACAACGAAGACCAGGGTGGTATCACCCTTCAGAAGGAGGAGCGCGCCGACGCTACGGAGGACGGTTTGCCAGAGGGGCTTACCCCGGAGGAAGCGCAGAGGTTCACCTCGCTGCTGAATAAGACCATCAAGAACGCCGACGAGCTCAAAAAGAACCCCGCAGTCAAGCAACTCAAGGCCATGACCAAGACGAAGCCGGTCAAAGGCGTCGTCAATTGGCGCGGCGGTGGCGGCTTCCAGGTCGCACGCCTTGAGCCGGCCTGCTTCGACTACGACCCGGAGGTAGCGCTCACAACCTTGACCGAGCACGCCACCGGCGACCTACTCGTTCGCTCCGTGGCAGCGCAGCTCCGTTTTGCACTCACTCCTGAGGACTTGCACTTCGACGGCAAACGTGGCCGCGAGCACCTCGTTGTGGTCGAAGGCGTGCTGGACGAGGAGAAGATTGACGAGGTTATGTCCCACCTCCCAGAAGGCCACTCCGTCCTGTTCGCAGCGACCGTGGTCGATGACTTCGCCCGCGAGCATGTCCGGTCCTTCAAGAACGGCTCGCGAGTCGTTCACGTCCCGCTCGAGATTTTCCCGTACTCCGACGCTGCCGAAGAGGAGAAGTAACCATGGCAAAGAAATTGAACCTCTCCTTTGATGAAAACCTGGTTGCAGAACTCTCGAACAAGTTCGACCTCCGCGCACCGAACGCCGAAGCGCTTGCCGATTTGGTGAAGCGAATCGAAAAGGGCAACTACGACGCTTTAGAACCGCTGGTGCTCAACCTCGCAACGGGTGCTGGCAAGACCTACGTCATGGCGGCATTTATCGAGTACCTGCGCCGTCAGGGACACCCCAACGTCATGGTGGTCACGCCGACGAAGGTGGTGCAGGACAAGACCGTTCTCGACTTCACGGAAGGCTCGCACCGCTACATTGGCGGTTTCGACGTCCCGCCTCGGCTTGTCACTCCGGGTGACGTGTCGAACCTGCGAGTCGATAACGTCGCGTCCGACCTGTTTGTGGGCGAAGGCGCCTCTACGCTGTACGTTTTCAATGTCCAGCAACTTTTCCCGCCCAAGGACGGCGGCAAGAACGTCGCAACGGGAGACGAAGCGGCGCGCCGCAAGACATGGAAGTTCCAGGAGGACTCGGGCGCGCTGGCACAACGGTTGATCGACACGGAGGACTTGGTCATCATTGCCGACGAGTCGCACCTGTTCGGCTCCACCGCGAAGACATTCCGTAAGTCGCTGACTTCGCTGAAACCCGCCGCAACTGTGGGGCTGACGGCCTCGCCGGACAAGGGAGACGACGTTGTCTACCGCTACCCGCTGTGGCGGGCTATCCAGGACGGTTACGTCAAGCAGCCGGTGCTGGTCTACCGCGAATCGGGCTACGACTCGGAAGACCGCCAGCTCCAAGACGCATTGTCGCTTCTGGCTATCAAGGAAGAAGCGTACGCGAACTACCGAGCAGCACACCCGAACGGCAAGCAGACCAAGCCGTTGCTGTTCGTGGTCTGCTCCGGCGTGCCTCACGCCACCGAGGTTGCCGATAGGCTTCGCGGACCAGGCTTCGTCAATGACCCGCTCGCGGTGCTCCAGGTGGACAACGAGCACAACGACAACACCACCCAGTCGTTCTTGCGCTACCTCGACACGGACAATTCCCCGGTTCGGGTTATCGTTTCGGTCAACAAGCTGCGCGAAGGTTGGGACACCAAGCGCATTGCGGTGATGTGTACGCTTCGCACAATGGGCTCTGAGGTGCTCACCCAGCAGGTCATGGGCCGAGGCCTTCGTCTGCCGTTCGGGGCGCTCACAGAAGTTCCTGCCATTGACGAATTAGACATTTTGTCGCACGAGTCCTTCGTCAGACTTCTGGAAAACGAAAACGTCCTCAAACAGTTCGGTATTGAGGACGCGGTGCGAGACGGCAACGGCAAGGAGATCATCACCCCGCCTGGCACGACCAACCCGCCACAGGTGGGCACTGGTACTGGCACCGGTGCTACGGGCGACACCTCTACTGACACCGGAGAGACTGGCACCACGGTGCAGCCAGGCGAAGACTCTCGCACCTCTGGTGACGTTCCTGACACCCCAGCAGTTGACCGCACCGTCGGCACCCGAGCACTCACCGACGAAGACGACATTGGAAAAGACGTTGAGGTATTCACCCCGGTGATCGTCAACATCAACGAGAAATTCGCTGGCACCACCTTCGACTTCCCGTCTTCAACCATGACAAAGACGAAGAAGCAGTTCGAGCTGGTCGACATTCCGAACTCCGTCATTGTCGAACGAGCAGACAAGGTCACCGACACCGACGAGTACCTGGCCCGCACGAAGATCGGCGTGGCAGACGAGGGCAACAAAATCGAACCCGACAACGACGAGCGCTTCGCTGTACCGAGTTTCAAACAGACTCCTTCCCAAGTCGCCGCGGAACTGATTCGCCGCGTCATGGGTTCCGCAGCGGTTGCCGCAACGGCAGAGAACACGAGCCAACTCAAGCGCCGCATCGTGCCGACGTTCATGGAGGCGGCGAAGATCGAGCAGTGGACGGAGAAGGCCAAGGAGTCCGCGGCCCGACACCTGCGCGAACTCGTCATTGAGGAGTCCAGGAAGGCAAACGCCCAGACCGGGACCGCGGTGTCCATCCACCCGGTCACCCTCCCGATTGACGAGTCGTTCGTGCTCGACCTCGACAAGAAGGTGCTGGACCTGCTCGACCGGCAGGAAAAGTCCGCGGGTAAGGCAGGTTTTAGCACCGCGGAGTACTACGGAACCTGGAAGAAGGGGCTTTTTGAGGCCGCACGCTTCGACTCGTTCACCGGCGAGTACCGCCTGGCAGCACTACTCGACCTCGACCCGAACGTGGTGTGGTGGAAGCGGATCTACGCCCACGAGGGCGCGCGAGTCGCCTACACCCCGCACAACTCGTACGTCCCAGACTTCGTGGTTTACGACAAAGACGGCACCCACTGGATTGTCGAAGCCAAGGAGAACCGCGGCCGCGACGACGAGCGCGTCCAGGCCAAGCGAGCAGCCGCCGAGCGCGTGGTACGCCAGCTCGTAGGCATGCCGGAGTACGAGGACCAGACCTGGGGCTACCTCATTGCTTACGAGGACGACATTGCGTCTTCCGATTCGTGGGCCGACTTGGTTACCGGTTCGGTGACGGAACGGATGCCGGGTCTGTAAAAAGCCAAAGAAAAGCCGGACTGGAGTTAATTCTCCGGTCCGGCTTTTTGGGTTGTGAGACGGGTGCCCTTAAGGACGCGCCCTAGAGCGAGGGCTCTGAGTCTGGGCGGGTGTCGCTGTCATCCATGTTTGGACGATCCGCATAACCGATGAGCTGGAACGGCATGTCCGCTACCGCCTTGAGGCGGAATGACATCTCGGCGTCCACGAAATTGCTCAGCACCTGTGCAACCGTCAGGTTATGACACAGGATGTTGACCACCGGAAGCTTGCCATCGGCATTCGGTTTCAGCGGGTGCCTACCTTCCGCCTCTGCATCCAGCTTGTTGACCGCCCACACACGAACGGTGTCCTCCGAATGCTCGCGGCAACCAGCATGTGAGAGGTCGATACCCACGACCATCCACTGGTTCGAGTCAAGCTCAGCGAGGTCGTCAATTCTTATGGCCTGCCCGGTATCGTCCTTGTAGAGACGCCCAGTGCCTACGTAGTCGGTCCTCGACCCCGTATCCATTGGGGCAATATCGAACGGATCGTCGTATCGGACATGAAGTTCTTCGTATTTAGACATGACCCTAGCCTATGTGGCGGCGGCGAAAATCGAGGCAAAGAAGAATGTCGTGTCTGTTTAACCGTTCGAAACTCGTCCACCCCCTTTGTCTCGTCCGCCGCGACCGGCCATGCGTTCGACTGGAGCGTTGCGGCGTCGGGGTGGTCGCTACGCTTAACGTGTCGATTCCCGTTTCGAAGGAGAATGATGCTCGGCTACAGAAATTTTGCCCTGCTTGAACTGGACGTTAACCAAGGACACCAACGATTTAGGTTTACTGACGATAGAGCGCAGTCGGGAGCTATCACCTGCCCGGTGTGCGGAGAAGGCAAGACGGTCAACATCGCCTGGGCCACCGACAGGCGCAACTTCGTTGAAACCGGGTACCGCTGGATGGTCTGCCAAGATTGCTGCGGAGCTTCAATCAGCATTTTTCGAGAGGGTGGTGGCGAGGAGATCTACCCGCCGCGGACACAACAGCAACCTATCGACAACCTACCTGGCGACGTTGCAGAGATGTGGGAGGAAGCGAATCTCACATACTCTGTTGGCGCCTACACCAGCGCGGTGCTTATGTGCCGCAAGATAGTCTTCGCTGCTGCTGTTCGTTGCGGTCTACCAGAGAAAAACGACAGGGGCTGGGCACCAAAGTTCGAAGAGTGCGTGAATTTTTTGGTGAATGAGGGAATTCTCACTAAGCGCATCAAGGACAGTTGGGCTGACAGCATTCGACTCTGGGGCAATGCCGCCACTCACGAGCTGAAATCCGTGAGGCAATCCACCGCGTTGAAGGCCATCGAGTTCACCCAGATGATTCTTCGCATGGCCTTTGAGTTTGAGGGAAACGCAAGGGCCGAAAACGAGTCTTGAGGGGTCGACACACGCCCCGCTAACCGCTGCGCAACCCGTTCCGACCGGCGACAATACAACCATGCCAGCCGCGAAAGAACTCACTCCGCGCCAACGCACCGTCTTGCAATGGGTCGTCGACGGATGCCCCACCGACCCTGAAGTGCCTTCGACGTACAAAACCACCGCCCGCACGCTTGAAGGCCACGAGCTCGTCAAGGTCAAAGGCCACGGCAAGACCTGGCAAGCAACAGTCACCGAGCGCGGCAAACGGGTGCTGGCAGGGAAAGAACCGCTCCGGAGACCGAAACGCAAGCGCGGTACGGCGCCCGAGACGGTGGTCGCCCAGCCGGCCTATGCCCCGCCAAAGCCACCACCTGCGAGCGAAGTAGCACTGGACGCGCGGGTGACCGACTTGCTCGAAGACTTGGTCGCCTCTCAGCGCGGGTGGGTGGTCAGGCGCGTAGAAAACCGCGACGTGGCAAGAGCAGACTGGGACCCCGTAGAAAAGTGGGTCAAAGGACCGCGGAAAGACCTTGTCCCGGACGGCAAAGAGTTCAGGCTCGAATGGCGCTCCGACTCGTGGCACTTCAACTCCCCCGTGACGGTGACCGCTGCGCTACTCGACACGGACGAGTGGGTGTCACCAGACCCAGGACCTGTCCTGCGGGGAGAAGTTGAAGTCCGCAAATTCCACCCGGCTATCAACCGGCTTCTGCGAACCTCCAAGTGGTACAGCGCAGAGACGAAGCAGCGTGCGAAGTTACTCCTGCATGTCGTTGTTGCCGAGGCACAAGCTCGCGGGTGGAGCGTGACGGCACACGACACCGAGGACTACAAGGGCAAGAAGGTGCTGGAGAAAGTCACACTCGACACCGACCACCGCTCATATGAAGTGTGGGCCAGCGAGCGCGAAAACAACGTCGAGCGGCCGCCGACGAAGAAGGAGGTCAAAGCCTACGAGGACTCGCTGCGCTGGTCGTACAACAAGGGCAAAGAAATGCCGAAGTACTACGTCAAAGAAGGCACAGGCCTGGTGTCTCTCACTGTCGGTTTCACCAGGCGTAACGACACCCCTGCGAAGCCGACGCGGCTAAATTCGGTGCTCGGAGACTTCTTTGCTGACGTCCACCGCAGAGAGCAGTGGTACGCAGTGGTGGAAGAACGAGACCGACTTGAGGCTGAGCGCCGGCAACGCCGACTCGACAAGGCAACGGAGCTCGCCCGTGTCCACCACCGGGAAGGTGAGCGTCACAAAGTGCTTCTTAAGCGCGTTGAGGCCTGGAAAGAGCGGCGGGAAATTGAGGAGTACCTCGACGCGCTCGAAGGCGTTCCAGAGGCCGAAGAGTGGCTCAACTGGTGCAGGGAACGGCTGACCAAGACCAGCGCTCTGGGCGAAACCGACTTGCCTATGGCCGTCCCCTTTGACGAGCACGAGAACCGTGGGCTGATTGCAGCGTTCGAGCAGCGGTTGCCAGAGGACGAGAGCCAGTGGTGAGACGCGGCTGTCGCAAGGCTGGGTTCCGGGGCGAAGGGCGGTGCGGGAGTCGTGGCTCGGCGTGGTCGCAGGAGGCCGCCCCGGACACGTTCTACGCCAAGAAAATGCGTTCTCTTTCCGACCCGTACCCATACACCGCGGTCCGAGTCGAAGTGCGAGACGGGGACTTTACGCTGCTGTCCGTCCACTGGTCGGCAGCACTGGCGCTCAAGGAAGTCGGCGAGCGTCTCGCCCGCGGCGAACAGGCCGCGGCGTACCTCGTGCGCTGGGACCGCATTGAGTCAGACAGCGACCCGCGACTGAAGGAGACGTCCTAACCTGCGACGAACTGCCTGCCCCTGGTTGAGTGGGCGTCTTTTCGAGGTAGGGCAGGCTACTTTCCATGACCCACCACAACGCGAAAGCAGCGACACCACACCGCTGCACCGAAGAGAAAACTACGACCCCACGAGCAGAAAAGGAAGTGCTGCTCTCCCTCGACGTGTTCTTCAACCGGGACGAACTCGTCACAATGAACAGGTTCCTCCGCCGTCACTCCGGCAGTGTTCGTGTTGTCGGTGCTGACGGTGAGCACGTTTCACTCGACGTGTTCCAGGCCATGAAGTTCCTCACCACGCTGGTCAAATACTCCGACCAGGACAACGGCATGCTCACACTGGAGGCCGACGCAAACCCGCGTCACCTGACGTACTACGAGCGGGAGAACCTGGTGGCCACGGACCAGTTCGACCCGAAAGAACTGGCGGCCGGTAACACTCCGAAAGAAGACGCGCCCCGCGAGCTCCTGGACGCAATGTTTAGTCAGGACACCTGGGAAGTCTGGACGGCAGAAGGCATTGACTTCCTAGCCCGCTGCAACAACTTTGAGGAGGCTCGTCGCATAACCCAATCGTTCCGGGACGAAGGAGTACCGGCGCAGTTGAGTAGGACAACTCGCACGGTCTACCGCGTGTAGGAAGGCAAGGAGAAACCCGCCACGGTGAGCGAAACGTTCGCCGTGGCGGGTTTCGGCATACCGACCCGGTCGGTGACCGCCAGCGATTAGAACGTGTAGTCGATACTTCCGTACCCGCGTCTAGCCCGTCACTACCCTCGGTGTTGTCCCTTCTACACAATCCAACCAAGGAGCACAGAATGTCTTTTCCCGCCCCCGACACCATTGTTCGAGACTGGCTGAACGAGCGCGCCGAAGCGGGCGTTGTCCGCGCCAAGGTCGTCACCGACGTCGCCTACAGCGACGGCGTCCTGACGGTGACCATCGAGCCGGAGAAGTTCGTTGACTTGGGCGCCTGGAACTCACTGAACGAGGGCTACTCCGACTCGCTTGGCGACTTCTACGCCACGGAGCTCGGCTGGACGAATAAGCAGTCTGTCTACCTGCGCGAAATGGTCACCGAATTGCACGTCGTGACGGCAGACGGCTCGGTGCTCGAAACGGTGGACACTGCCGCCTACCAGAGGAAGAAGAACCCGCAGTTCTAGCAGGACGGCACGGCCGGCGCTTAAGCCTTACTACTTTCTCCACACCGGAAGCTGCTCCACGCCAGCCTGGTTTAAGCAGTCCCGCACCAGCGACCTCGCGGTGTCAATGAGCGGGGCATTCGCGCTAACACTTACCTCCGCCTCGACCGGGCTAAAGGACTCTAGCGGCAGCGGGTCTTCGGAGAAGTACCTCGGATCTTTCGGCTGCCACAACACCAGCGGCTTGTCTTGGTCCCATTCGACGTTGCAGCGCACGGTGTAGTCGGTGTTGCCGGTGACACCTCCGTAGTGGCGAATGAGCGCTAAGAGGTCGCCCACCAAGCACGCAAACGCATGCGTAGACACTATCTGGTCCTCCGTCGAGAACGTCACCTTGTCGAGTCGCGACAGGACGGTGACCGCCCCGTTCTCATACAGCTCGACATACGCCAGCAACTCTTTCGTGTCGTACTGTTGCCGCGAGAACGTCCAGCACTTCAAACCTTTACGGTAATTCGCGGCAGTCGCTGGAGACGCCGAACCGTTGTATTCCTGGCGTAGCGGGTCTTCAAAAGCGGCAGACCTTGCCACGGTCGCGTCGCGCTCAGTAACGTCGCCGTTTCTTACCGGGTACGTCGGCACCGCGACACCGACACCCCAAAAGCCGTCACCAGACCGCTTCGCGGCCACCTTGCTATACACCTCGTCTACCTCCCGAGACGAGGCTTCCTCCCGTTGAAAACGCAGCCGGTACAGGTTCGCAATTTCAGGCTCGCTCAGCCACTCGGAGTGACTCCCGTTACGAGTCGGCGCAGCGAGCACCGTGGCGTTTTTCTTTTCGGTGAAGTACATATGCGGCACTTGCTGACTCGCCGGCACCACGACGACGACTGCTTCGTGTTCGGGGTGCTCGACCCGGTGGAGCTCCACGCCCCGTAATGGCGGTGAAATGTAGGCGGTGGCAACAGAGCGGTAGGACTGCTCCAAGCCGGGGGAATAGTCGCCGGCGCTGACCCTTTTGCCGGCGTGGTCTTTCATGTCGGGCAGCTCACCCACGCCGTAGACAATGACCCCGCCGCCGCTGTTCGCCATAGCGCACAGGTCCTTCTTCACGTCGCTCTCAGGCCGAGTCGGCTTGCTGTCGATCTTCTCTTTGAAGTCGAGGTCTTGCCGCTCCGCAATGCGCTCCTCGACCAGCCGGTCGAGCATCTCATTTGTGAATTCGTCGGTGGGCGCTATTCCAAGGGCGGAGTGCAAGGCGGTGAACATAGGTGTCATTGTACGAAGCGGTTTCGGCGGTTCTGGCTCACATGCGACGGTCACGCAGCACGTTCAACGTCCCCGCTCCGTACCCCGCCCCGCGTCGACAACCGCTCCGGCTAACGTGTCGCACCCCGAAGCGACATTAGTACCCGCCCCGGCACCCGGGCCGAATATCGCAACGGGCCTTCGAAGCGAGCCCCACCAGGCACCGAGGCGCACCCCGGGGTGGCAGCCGTGGCGCACACCGTTTCGACTCGTCCACTCGGGACGAAAAACGAGGCAGGCACCGAGGCGGGAGTCGGTAGGCGCTGCGAGTGTTCGAGGCGGTAAGCGTGACGCAGGACGTGGCGCTTGGCGGTTCGGGTCTCGCCCCGAGGCTTCCGGTACGAGGTCCGCTTTAGGGTTTCCGTAGCGAGGTGCGTTTCGGGACTTTCGGGACGGTGGGCGTGGCGAGGGGCGGTTCGGAGCTCGCTGCGGAGTTCGGCTCGGGTTTCCGATGCGAGGTGCGTGGCGGGGGTCGAGACGAGGGTCGAAGCGGTGGGCGTAACGGGTCTCCGAGACGGGGTTCAAGACGGGGTAGTCGCTGCTCAAGGCAGAAGGCTTCCTCGGGGCGGGGTTCCGAGGCGGGGTTCCGAGACGGTTGGCGTGGCGGGGTGTGTAAGGAACCGGTGGAAAACGTGTAAGCCGCCGCGGAAGCGGCGGCGTGTCTAGAGGTTGGGGAGTTTGCTGAATGTCCCGACCAGGGGGTTTCACGAAACTGTTCCAATCTTTTCACGAAACCTCCTGCCGGCCGAAGAAAAACGGCCGCGAACACAAAAATGACCCGCTCCGTTCGTTCGGAGGGGTCATTTTTCTTTGTCTGAACGCCGTTCCTGCTCGGGTTATAGCGCGGATTGTTTATGAGCGCGGACCGAGCCGCGGAAGAGTTTCCGTACTCATCTGGTGGCGCGGTTTTTGCAGCGCTTCATAGCGGTCTTGTTGCTGTGATCACGCAGGACTGGCTGCGGGTAGTTGTTGGGGTCTGAACCGAGAGGGGTACGCCCGGTCGGGGCCGTTTGGAACACTGCCGCTACGTCAGAGCCCGAAAGCTCCGCCGCTGACGAGGATCACGATGCCGAGGCCGATGAGAACGATGGGAAAGAGGATGTCCTCCCAGCGTTCGAGCACTTCCGCGATCGGGGGGCGGGTGGCGACGAACTTTGCCAGGG
>ERZ1029856.64-NODE-64-length-14079-cov-6.414932_pt1 | contig 14079 bp, 10 predicted proteins | sample MGYA00519238_ERZ1029856 | MGnify/ENA primary metagenome ERZ1029856 (study PRJEB33666, sample SAMEA4610918) | skin metagenome | biome: Human-associated habitat; feature: Malodor aspect; material: skin | place: Philippines | collected 2015-08 ... | reverse complement strand
TCTTATTAGAACCGTCAAATTGGGTAAACCAGGTCGCCCTCTGCTGGGGGTCCAGCTCTTTCCAATCCCCGCTTTCTAACAACGACTCGATGGCTAACACACGAGCATCAGCAGAAAAGTTCGCGTCAAAATGCTGAAGCGTCCTTGAACTAATTTCGTCAAGCTGTTCGGAGTCAATTAGACGTTTCGCTACATCCTCACCTTCAACAATATTGTCTACGACAATCATTTCTGGAAATGACTCAAATACGGGCCGCCCTGGCACAACAGAGATAGTTGGCATCCCCATCGCCATGTACTGAACAACCCGACTGGGGTACTCGAAAAAGCCTAGACCGCCAAGCTCAGGAAACCATGTTTCGATACCACGATGATGTTCAAAGAATTGTGGAATGTTTAGCGCCATTCGCGCTGAAGCCGCCGCTGCGGCAACTTGTGCGTCACTATCAAGGTACCCACCCTGGATCCCTAGGTAGTCGATTCCAGTACGCCCATGCACTCTGACCCGCAAATCGAGTTTGGCAAGTTCGAAGTAGCGTTGGCGACGCACAGCTCCTTCAACGTTACCCAGGAACATGAGGTCACAATCTGGTTCCTCAAGACCCCAAGAATAGGGAAACGCTTCATGATCCGTCCAAAACGGAAAATTGACGCCGGTAGGGTATCCAAATTTAGATTCATAGAACTCCAGAACTCTGGAATTGCCACAATGCAGGATCAAATCATACGAAGTAACCACCGGACCATAGGTTAAATCGAACAAAACAGGATCGTCAGAAAACCATGCGATTAGCGTAGCCCCCGACTTCCGTATCCGTTTCAAAAGCGGAAAGGGTAGGCTCGCTGGGCGCATCACAAATATTACGTCTGGCGCAAAGTCCAGAGCGTTCGATACCGCAATCTCTAAATGGGTGGCATCATCTCGATTCTCCGGAAATCGAAAACCGTGGCCAATCTTTCCGGTATTGAAGACTTGGTGACCGCGCCGAGCAAGTGCTCTTTCAAGCGAGCTCCCCACGTGAGTTTCTTGGATGCCGTCGAAAATGACAAATCTCATTGCACTTCTCCGCTAGTTATCGAGAATTATGTCGTCTGAACTATTCTTGGAAGTTACTCCAAACCCGTCGCCGAAGTAGATTTCACCCGATCCATTATCGATATCGGAGCGTGCTCGATCCCCGTTCTTGTAAATAAAACCGTGGCTAGGAAGTACGCTATTTACAAGCGCTTCCTCATGGTCCGCCCAATCTTCAACACTATTCGAAATGAGCTTTGCTGCCATATCACTATCTTGCTGACGAATAGTAAGCAGCAAGTCGTTTAGGTAATATCTACCATATCGAAAATTGGAGTTCATTACACATACATACTCAGCGTCTAGCGGTGTGGCTTTGACTTGCTGCATACCCGGAATACTTAAATCCCTATCAAGATCTGCCGGAACCGAAAAAGTTACCTCTGGAGGCTCACCATACGGAAACTCCTGGCGGGCGATGTCATCGCAGAGGCTATCAAGCTCCTGCCCCTCCACGAGCAAAAGTACATGGAGCTTAATCTTTTGCCGTGAACGAGGCATGCCAAGTAGGGACGCGATCTCATCGACCCGGTTCTCGTATGTATGCGATCCCAGTGTCTTACGCCAAGCCTTTTGCACGGTGACTCGCCGCCCAAGATCGTCAGTAATTAGATAGTCGAAGATTTCCCGCACCTGCCCGGGATCCTTGGCCAGCAAGACTTCCTTCTCGTCATAAACGCTTCGAATAGCCTCGCTCTCCATCCCTACAACTGCCGTTTTCGCTGCGGAAAGCTCAAAAACTCGCCTGGCACACATCGTTCTCGATTGGGGAACGGAGTTAACGTTTAAAAACACCTTATGCTTGCGATAAGCTTTTACCATCTCTTCATAGGGAAGGCTTCCGACAATGAACGGAGTGTACCGATCAGGGAATTGGTATCGCGGATCCCCGCCGTACATACGAGAGTAGATGGAGAAGTCGTAGTTGCTCGCGGCTGGAAAAAGCTGATCCATCTGCTTTCGCCTATTTTCATACTTATGCGTGAAATACATTCCAGCAAAAGCAATATCACCGGCCCGATAGTCATCCACACGGCGTGGATTGTGCAACGCAGGGTCAGCGGCGAAGCGCAATAGAGCAGCGTCACGAACCCCGGGCATAGCTCTATATTTAGTTACCAAATCCTCTTCGGTAGTCAACACGTAGTCAAACTCACGCGCGGTTCTGGAAAATTCGTCGAAATGTACCGGGTCTTCTTTATTCCAGAACACCGTCGGGATACCCAGACTCTTACATTCAGCGACAAGCTCCCGCAATTTCGCCGCAGGCCCTTCTTCGGAAGTAACCATATACCTCCAGGTAGCGAAGTTTCCACTCCACGCCGATTCTACAAGTAGAAAATCTGGTTGAATAAACTTTTGATCGTGAACGGCCCACAAAGGAGTTGGACGCCAGAGGTTCAACACACCTTCGAAACATTGCGCAGAAAATTCGTCTAGTACCGCGCTGACCTGCAACTCCGAGCCGCTAGGCTTTCGGGTGCGGTGTGCGTTAACAAGGTTGTCTTGCAAACTGTCGAGGTTCTTCAACTTAAGGTCCTCACTCGGGCAAACTCTGCAATATCAAGATCAGTGGTTGGCAAGCTCGAAAAACGGGTACCTGTCGACCAGTTAAGCCTATTCATCAGTTCTAACGCTCTGTCACGGTTGTCGAGAACGCGCACCCGAGCATTCTTACTTATCCAAGCGGCGGGAAGAATAGGGGAGATCTCTTTCAGCGGTATTCCCTTAGCTGAAATCACGATATCGTTAAATTGGCCAATATCCCGTTGCACCGAGGATGTTTCGACATCGATGCACCGAGCTCCCTCACAACCGATCGAATCAAGAAACTCAATACACTCGTGAACTTCGTCCGAAGGCACGACAAACAAGGTGCTTCTTTCGGCGAAATCCAAGATTGATTCCCCTAAAGGCGAAAGTGCGGAAGGAATTTGTCGCTGCTTCCAGGCGCTCTCCTGCACTATTGGGGGCGCTTGTGTTCCCCCAGCTTGACCGACCGTCTTCAGCTTTTTATCAATCTCGCGCAGCAGATCCTTCCGAACGCCAGTGAGCGACTCGTCCATGGCAGTCTTCGCCAGCTTGCTTTGCCTGGATTGAGTATTCATGGCCCACAGAAGTTGCCGCTCAAATAAGGTCAGTGAGGAAGCCAGGCTGACGGCGCCAAGTGCGGCTATGGATCTCGCGCACGCCTTTGGGATTGCCCGATCCACCGGGGCAACCGCCCCGATAAGCGTGGCAGAAGCGCCGCCAAGGAATAGAGCCTTACGCGTCGATGGGCGGGACATCGTTTTGGCTATCGAGGATTTTATACCGTCTCCTCGCATTAAATCCAATTTCTTCTGGTTAAAAGGTACAAACTTATTAGCCCACGCCCGGATCGCCTTACGTCCCGCATGGATGCCCACTTTACTCAATCGATCCTCACTGACTTTCCGTATGGCGAAAACAACCCAGATCGTGTCATCACGCGTCTGGCAAATTCGTAGAAATTATACTACATTTTTTGGATCTATATCAGACTCAGGTTAAGTACGCAGAAACTGAGCCCGGAAGTGACTGGCAGATAGTTTCGGGCCGCAGGCTAGGAATAGCCGATTAGCCGGGCACTATCCCGCTACCGGAAAGGATTCAACCTAGCCTGGAAGCTAGATAACACGAGATAGCTTTCGGCACAACACGCAGCAGTCTCCACCTTCCAACATCGCTTATGAAACTTCAAAATTCGCGAAAAGCCTAAACTGGCGAACTGCTCAAGCATCGAAGAACGCCACGTGTTGTGTTACCGCTCCCGCCAAACCCCTCGCGTATCGATAACAATCTTCCCCTCAAGACGGGCCCGATCAAGCGCTTTAAACTCTTTGTGGTCGACGAGCAGGAGCACAAGGTCAGCTGCAGAGAGCGCCGTCTCAAGATCCTGGAGACTCACATTCTCCATCCCACTAAGTGAATCAGGAAGTTCAGCAATATTCGGTTCGACCACACGAATATCCATTTGCGGATTTTCGATACCTAGACGTTTAACGATCTCCAGGGATGGAGACTCCCGCAGATCATCGATATCGCTCTTAAAAGAGATGCCCAAGGTTGCTGTAACGGGGTTATCCAACTCGCTCAGAGCCGCTTCAACTTTGCCAATAACCCAGTCTGGCTTCCCATTGTTCACTTTACGGGCCAGTTCAATAATCTTTGCTTCCTCGGGAGCCGACGAAACAATGAACCACGGGTCCACTGCGATACAGTGTCCCCCAACCCCGGGGCCAGGTTGAAGGATATTCACGCGTGGATGGTGATTCGCAAGCTCGATGAGCTCCCAGACATCAATTCCCAGCTTGTCGGAAATCAATGAAAGCTCATTAGCAAAGGCAATGTTGACATCTCGGAACGAATTTTCAGTGAGCTTTGCCATCTCCGCTGTGGTCGCATCGGTTTGGAGAAGTTCCGCTGTGCAGAAAAGTCGATAGAGGGAAGTAGCCTTTTCCGTGCCACGAGGAGTTAGACCGCCGACTACTCGGTCATTACTTTCCATTTCCTCCATGATCTGGCCAGGCAATACCCGCTCAGGGCAGTGAGCAACGAAGATCGCGTTGTCGGCGTCATCGTCGAGTGTCAGATCAGGTCGAAGTGCGACGATATACTCCGCCAGATCGCGCGTCGTTCCCGGAGGTGATGTTGACTCCAGAACTACAAGGGCACCGGGCCGAAGGTGAGGTGCCATAGCTTCTGCGGCCGAGTAGATGAAGCGCTTGTCGACCTTATACCCATCAGCGAACGGTGTTGGGACACAAACAATGTACGCGTCTGCCACTGTCTGCTCTGCTTGCGCGACCAGCAGCCCCTCATCAACGACCCTCTTGAGCAGCTCCCCGAAACCGGGTTCAACGAAAGGCACTTCACCCCGATTGATCGACTCCACAAAGACCGGGTTGACATCAACTCCAGTAACTTTTACACCTTTCGATGCGATAAAAGCTGCCGTCGGAAGGCCAATGTACCCGAGGCCTACAACGCAAACGCTTTCAAACTCAGATCCAGATACACCCAAGAGATTCACGCCAACCTTGATCAGAACGAACGATTACTTAGGTCACCTTACACCTTCGTCTACGTTCGCAAAATCGGAAACAGCATATGCGCTATGGGCGCAACCAAGTGTTCACGCCACCCCGAATGCTCTTAGCACCTGAGGAGTTTGTTTTATAACCTTACGTTCCCGCGCTTTAGATCATTACCAGCCGCGTACCGTCAAGCTTCGCTGTATGCAGCAGCCTTCGAAGCCCAGAATCTACCCTCTGAAAGTACTAAAATTCAATGGCGCAAAACAGGGTTCCATCCAAATGTCGCCCACTAACTCATACAGGATGTCACTGCTTACCATTCGGTAATTTCGCTGATCACTACCCTGTTCAAGGAGTTATTGTCACCCGCGGCACGTGACTGCCAAAAACTTGCGGACTTGATACGCACACCAGCGGGAACCTTCAGCGGAAGCGATTGAACACCACCTTTATTGAAGGGAATGCCAGCAACTATCGCACTATGTTGAAACTTCTTCCACGGCCATTCCAGATGGTCTGGTTGAAACGGCAGAGAAATGAAGAATCGCTTGTCGTCTCCTGCATCCTGAGAGGTAAATGTCATCGCAATCTCAATGAGGCACGGACCATCGATATTAAATCGGACAGCTTCAGGATAGGTCGAAAGCGAACTTTCTGGCCGACCATCGAAGATAACTTTTTTATCGACTCCGCGTGTAAACTCTTTCAACCTAGAGAACGAATCAAGTACTGTTTCGTCTTCAACAGTCGGCTCCAAATAATTCGACGCCCCGCTCAAATGGGTAGCCTCTCCCTGTTGGCCCGTTGCTAGGGAATCTTGGCCTCTGTGCTTGATCGAAAGAACTAAAGGAGACCGTGAGTCAAGCACTGTAGGAATCTCCAGATCGCACCGCGCATGATTAGAGAATCGTCCTCTCACTATCCCATTTTGCGAGGTGACTTTTCCGATCAGCGCTAGCCCTATTGAGTTCCTAGGCTGATAGAGGCGTCTAAAATTAAATAAGTTCCGCCCCAAGAGCATTACCTGAAAGCCTCTACCAAATGAAACGCCAAGCCCGACAAATGGCTCTCTAACATAGGTTGCCAAACTGCGAAAGTAGTTGTCGGCTAGTACGTCATCATCATCAAGACGGAAGAGCGCAAAGTGCCGAGATCCTGTTTTTTGGGATAAGTCTCGTATCTGCTGCTCTACAAAGGCTGAATGTGCATGCTCTGAGCTTTCCTCGGAAATTACCAAGAATTTGTATTCGCAAGCTAAATGCTTCAAGGATTCTTTGAATTTTTCCGGCAACTCGGGAGAAATCTGCACAATGTGACGGTAGTTAAATCTTTCGGAGCCCAACGCGAGTTGTGGGACTGATAGTTGCGAGAAGATCCACCAGCGAGGATCTAACCGTTTTTCGTCAAACAACCGAGCCGCATATTCTTCGTTTGATAGCCCTAGCTGCGTAAGATTCCAGCCCACAGCGTTCGGATAATATAGAGAGAACCTGGTCACACCGACGAAAAACAAGTCGAAACCCTCCCACGCTTAACGGTAGTTAACTCTCACTTTTGTGGATTCCTGCGTCACTTTAGTCAGGAACTGCCGAGCTTTCTCCTGTTGCCCCGCTTGTAGCATCTTGGAAAAGTCGGTGTAAAGCTCGGTTATCTCGCCGGAGCCACCATCAGCAACGAGATCACCATCATGAATCCAGAGGGCTCGTTCACAGTTGTCAGAGATTGTCGGCAAGGAATGGGAAACTAGGAAGATGTTACCTGCATTACTTAATAACTTACTCATTCTTTCGCGGGCCTTGGCGGCGAAGGCAGCATCACCAGTGGACAATGATTCGTCTACGAGGAGAATCTCTGGCCGGATTGCTGTTGATATGGCGAAACTAAGCTTGGCTCCCATTCCTGACGAGTAGGTACTCATCGGCCTCTTTGAGGCTTCGCCCAGCTCGGTCCATTCTACGATCTCGGGAATCGTTTGCTTAGCTTCATTCGGTTTCATACCGAGCGCAAGCAAGCCCAAATAGATATTTTGTTCCCCGGTCAACCACCCTTGGAGAGCAGGAGAGACGCCGAGCAGCGTTGGCTGGTTCGACACATATACCGCCCCAGAGGTTGCCGCTTCACCTCCAGCGATTAGACGGAGCAGGGTTGACTTTCCTGAACCATTTCTTCCGATAATTCCAATTGATTCGCCTTTTCTCGCCACAAAACTAACATCGCGAAGGGCATCTACATAGTCGGCTCCAAAATGCGAGCGCGAGCCTCGGCTTGTCCTTTTATGAGAACCTGAAAGTGGGTACTTTTTTCCTACCTGATCGGCTACGACCGCTGGGTCAGTAATACTCTTAGTGTCGGACATTTACGTACCTCGCTTCAGCTCTCCAGAAGAATATAAAACCCACGGCAAAGGTACCTAGAGACCACGAAAGCAAATAGATCCACGTACTGAGCGTGGGGGAAGATGCGTAGATTACGGAATCACGCACCGCATCGAGGAACAAATAGCCAGGATTAAACTGGAAGATATTATAGAGCGTGGGCGTGTGAGCAAAACGATCCAAAGAGAAAAACACTCCAGAGCTGAAGAACCAAGCTCTCACGGCTAGGTTGATTAGCACTTTTGCATCGGGGATAAATCCCGTGATTCTAGCAACTATGAACATCAGCCCTGTTCCGAAGATCCACATTAATACGGTTAGCGGAATCACCAAGACTATGGTCCACGCCACCGGCTCCTCCCACTGAGCGGCAAGAGCGAACAGAACTCCCACCATAAGGGAAGGAATGTTATCGATCATATAGCGCAAGGATTGCGAAAGTACGATGGCTGCGCGGGGAAACGCAAACGCTTGCATCAAATTTTTGGAAGTTTGGAGGAGGGATGTCCCACCATTGACCCAGCCAGTCAACAAGCCGAAAAACGTGACACCGAGAACCAGGTAGCCGAGGAAATTATCAATGCCCCTCGATGTTCGAAGCAAGAATCCGAAGATGAAGCCGTACATCGCAGCATCCAATAGTGGTTGTGCCAACAACCAGAATCTCCACAACCTATAGCTCTTGGCCGTACGAAATGCTCGTAACCGAGCATCAGTCAAAATAAAATGACGACGATCCCAAAGATTGACAACATAGGCAGAAAGGGTCGGCCGCACGTTCAGTCGGCGCATTCCTGTCATGTCGATTGAAACTGATTGTAGCTTCGCACGTTCCCGGGATTGGATCGATTCTTCGACCGCGGGTTTGCGGTTCATCCCTAGACTCCTTGACTAACGTTTTCTTCGCCTGCACGAATTCACATTAGTATCGGAATGGTACTCAATCGCAAGGAGAAGCCTGAAATGCGTATGGCCCAAGTGAAGAGCGAATTGCGTTACGTGGCAACGCGCGCGAAACGCACTTTTAACCAAACCGCTCCCAAACCCGCCAAAGATTTAGCAAGAAGGGCCGTACGACATTTCCGCGACCATCGAACGGTCAGATTCACTTCCGAAGCGACCTATCCGGCTGTCAAACCGGGAAGCCCGCTATCCACCCCGCAAGCACCCCCGCACCTGAACCTGCGAGTTGGTTGCATCCTTGACGAATTTTCCTACCAAGCTTGGTCTCCCGAATTTGAGCTGCTTCCGATCAACCCAGGCCAATACGACCTCGACTTTTTGAAATCTCTTGACTTTCTTTTGGTCGAATCTGCATGGAACGGAAACCAAGGTGCGTGGAAATACCAGCTGGTCGGGCAGAATGCACCCTCCCAGGAACTCCAGAATCTCGTCAACGCATGTAAACAAGTAGGCGTTCCTACTCTGTTCTGGAACAAAGAAGATCCTCCGCACTTCGATGATTTTCTCAAAACTGCAACGCTGTTCGACTTCATTGCGACTTCGGACGCTAATCGGATACCCCACTACCAGAAGCTAGCCCCTACGACACCAGTATTCACCTTGCCTTTTGCTGCTCAGCCCAATGTGCAAAATCCAGCTCGAAACGGTTTGGCCCACCTAGGAGGCAACATCGCGTTTGCTGGTACATATTTCCGCGAAAAATTTCCCGAACGGCGCAATCAGATGGATTTACTTCTCGGAGCGGCTCATTCGGTATCGCAGTCGTACGGATTACGCTTCGAGATCTTCTCTAGGCACGCAGGAGGTGAAAACAAATATCAGTTTCCCTCAAAATGGACAGGGAACGTATCGGGATCCCTCCCCTACTCCCAGATGCTCGCTGCGTACCGATGCTTCGATGTCTTCCTAAATGTGAACTCTGTTGTGGATAGCCCGAGTATGTGCGCGCGTCGAATCTTTGAAATTGCGGCCTCTGGAACGCCAGTTGTCACAACAGAATCCAAAGCTTTGCGACATTTCTTCTCTAGCGAGGAAGTAATTTCTGTTAACGAGGCGTCGCAAGCAGAGCACACGCTTCGGGCACTCGTTGCATCAGAGATGCTTCGCCGACGTACTGCGCACGTCGCATTGCGCCGAGTTTGGGAGAACCACACCTACCGCGTACGGGCGCAACTTATTGCACGGAATCTGGGCTTGGAGCAACAAGATCACGCACTGCCAAAGGTGACAATCATTTGCTCCACAAATCGGGACCGGGAATTATCACACCTATTGCAGCAGGCGGCTGGACAAAGCTTTAAAAACCTCGAATTGTGCGTGATAGGCCATGGTATTGAGATTGATCCAGCTTTCACAAATCGAGCCATGCAAGAAGGTCTCAAGGCGCGGGTCTTCAGCGCGCCCGCTGAGGCAACGCTTGGTGAATGTTTGAATAAGCTTGTCGCAGAATCAACTGGACAGATTATCGCCAAGTTTGACGATGATGATTACTACCTACCGAATTATTTGAGGGATCAGGTTAACACCTTAATCAACATGAACGCTGATCTCGTCGGTAAGTCCTCGATCTACTTTTACCTTTCCGAACCAAATCTCTTGGTACGCCGCTGGAAGCACCAAGAGCATACTTGGAGAAATTTTGTTTCCGGCTCTACATTCGTTGGTTGGCGCGAGGTGTTCACTGACAACCAGTTCGCGGCCAAAACGCAAGGTGAAGACAGTGAGTTTCTCTTGCAGCTGGAACGAAAGGGACTGCACGTGTACTCGGCGGATAGCTTCAACTACATCGCTGTCCGCGGAAACTCGACTCACACTTGGGGCATTACGAACACTGAAATTCTCGCAAACTCCGAGGTCGAAACTATAGGACTTAACTTCCAACATGTGGAGGTGTAGCGATGCAAATTACTCCCGACCAGAAACGCAAATACCAACAGAAGCTCAGGCGAATCCGCAGGAAACTCTCATCTTACGCGGCAGTTTACCAAACCCCGCACCTTTTTGATGTCCCAGAAAACTCCTTGGTTAATAGAGACAGATCAATAGGCTTCTTCCCTAAAACTCAGACGGTATGGAAAGATTTGTCGCATTTCACATCAGCTCCACATATCACCAATGGAATTCATTCTGTCTGGCACCGCGGACTGCCTATTGAGTTTGAATTAAGCCGCGACCGATCGAAAACATTGTTGGTGGTGTTCCATGGAGCTTTAGAGCATTATGCACTCCTGCCGATCTTTTCTGGTGCTCAAGTAACTTCCGATCTAGATGTCGCAAGAGTATCTTTCACTGACCCCTCTTTGTATCTTTCCCCTACCCTTCCACTCGCTTGGTTCGCTGGTAGCTACGCCCAACCTGATCTCCAAACCGCTATTTCCCTCCTTGTTCGAAAGCTGGCGCGAAGCGTCGGTGCCACGAGAATCATTTTTTTTGGATCTTCAGGAGGGGGTTTCGCCTCACTTATCCAAGCAGCCACGAACCCAGGCTCCACCGCTGTAGTTGCAAATGCACAAACGGATATTCTCCGCTACCACCAGCAGCACGTACGAAACTACTTGCAGCTAGCTTGGAACGATGATCGCGACAAATTCATCGAAAGCGTGGAATTTTCAGCGTTAAGGGCATTCCGCGAATCCGAGAACCACCCGAAAGTAGTGTACATGCAAAATTCGACTGACACGTTCCATATCGAGGGCCATTTAAATCCATTCTTGAACTCTTGCCAGGTCGCTTCCGACGCGTATTTGTTGGTTGGCAACTGGGGGCAGGGACACGTCCCCCCACCAAAAAACATCATGCATGGAGCCCTTCAAGCCGTAGTACAAAACAACTATTCTGAGCTCAACCATCTAGGATTCGAGAGATCTTATTGCGAAAATCCTTCATAGATTGCTTCGTAATGTTTGGCGGCCTGCGCCCAAGTGGGCACTTGCGGAGAGGGCTCCTCGTTAACCCCGTTGTCAAGTGCATTCAGGAGCGCCTTCGCCAGGCTTTTTGGATTCACCGATCGGATAAACGTCGCCTGGGCACCAGCAGCTTCACGCAACGCTGGCGAGTCTGTAGCCACAATCGGAATTCCAAATGATCGGGCTTGTAGTGTCTTAATGGGTGTCACCGTGCGAGTTAGTCGGCTATCCTTTCGTGGTACTGCAAATACGTCGAGTGCAGAGTACCAAAGGTGTATATCCTCTGCCTTCTGACGACCGGCGAACTCCACTCGGTCCAGAAGGCCCTCCTCCTTCGCGAGAGCTTGGAGCGCCGAAAGTTCTGATCCATCCCCGACCAGCAGCACCTTCACATCAGGGGGCAAATGATGAAGCGCAAGAACTAGAGTGTCAAAACCTTCGTATTCGACAATAGAGCTGACCGCGCCGACATATCTGCATTGGGTTAAACCAAGCGTCTTTCTTGCTTCGTATTTCGGTACTTTCAAGGCTGCCCAATCACTGTCAACGCTATTCGGAACTACCCATATTGGAGTCCGTACACCGCGCTTTCGTATTTCTTCCGAGGAAACTTCGCTCAGTGCAATAACCCCTGCTGCTGCGCACATCGCTTCGGTTTCTTTCGCCCTTGAACGCCTAAAGTGATTTGAAACTAATGCAACCTGCTCGTTACTTTGACCGGCTGCCCATGTGGATTCTGGCTCCCCCCTCACTTCATATATCCAGGGGATACCGAGTTTTCGAGCAGCCAATGACGTTGCTGCAGCATTAGGCCAAGGGGTCGTCGTATGGAGAATGCTCGCATTGCTTTGCAGGGCCTCAGCAATAATGAGAGCCGCATGTTTATTAGTTTGTTGACTGAAACTTGCAGGAAAGATCCCTGGCAACGCACGCGCGTACTTAACGCCATCAATTTCCTCCCGATCTGAGTTCGGAAGCCGACCAATGTCTACTGGATAGGCGAGCCTGGTGATTGCAGAGGCGACGATACCGATCTTCAGTTGTGCTTTGAGGATTTCATGAGTTCGTACGGCGTATCCACCGGTGGAGTGTGGTAATGAATTGGTGAGTACGTGTAGAACGCGCCCGTTCCACTGCCCCGTGCCCGAAGGCACGATTTTAGTATTGAAATCGCTCTCTTTTTGCCCACCCAAGGCGGTAAACGCGATGTTCTCCCCAAACGGACGGTAGCCAAGTCTAACCATTACCTTGGCTACAAATGCTAGCGGGTCACGCCACGCTTGAACTGCAAAGTTGGAGAGACTCAACAGAAATAAACGAGGCTTCATTTCTCTTCCGATCCGCTGGAAAGACAATTTCGAAGCACTAGTGGAGCCAAATCTTCCCGTTGCTTTCTCACCCACTCCGTACCGTCCCTCGGAACGTCCAACAGCGTACGGTCATTTGCAAGCCGCACCCAAAGGCGCGCAAGCTCTCTAGGTTGTTCTGGTGGCACAACGTGGCCTGCGTCTAGGGCCCGAATTAAATCGGCGGTCTCTCCATCCACAACACCAGAAATGTGAATCCCTTGGTCCATGAGCTCATAGGTTTTTGAGGGGACTGCTTGTAGCAACGGCTTCCAATCTGTGAGATGCACAAGAGCAGTATCCGCCCATTGATACGACTCGGAGAGCAATTGTGGGTCTCTGCGATGCTCGAAAATGGCGTCAACGTTTAGTTCATCCGCAGCGCGGACAAGTTCCGTCCTAGCTGCTCCAGCGCCAACGAAACGAATTCTTACATCCACGCCCGCTTCCTTGGCAAGGGCAGCTGCGCGTAAAGCGTTGGTTAGATTTTGTGCGCGGCCAAGAGTACCTGCATACAACACATTCAGAGAGTCTGAAGCTCTGTTCAAATCAGGCACCTTATTGATTCGAGTTTCCGGTGGAAAGACATTACGCAAGGTTACTGCCGGTTTACCGACCGGAGCTCGACTATTAATGTCGCGTGCAAGGCGTGAGGACGTCACGATAACCGTCTTTGCGTTGCGAAGGATCCGATCGAGGCTTAGGTTCACCGCCCAGGAGGCGAGTTGTAACGGCCCTTTCGACAACAGCCGCTCCCGCCATGAAACTCTCCCAGTTGCTGAATTCCATTGTGACGCCACGCTAAGCAACTCCGGCCAAGCGTCACGGAGGTCGATAACGTAAGGGACCCGAAGTTTCCTCGATGCAACTGCGGCAACAAAAGCAGTCGGAAGCGCGGGCACTGTACCGATTACCAACTCTGGACCGAATTGATCAACGGCCCCACCCCTTCTTAAGACAACGCTCAACTCACCTACTGCGACAGCGATTTGATTAAATACTTTGCCAGTCAACGAGCTTCCCCCAGGGAAATAACCCGAGCGGAGAATGCGCTCGTCATTCACGCAGCTATCTTTATCTTCGAACGCTTTGAACCCCCTCTGCTCAATCCACTCTTTAACCGTGATCTTTCGGAGGTAGTGGGGTGGCGGGGCAATAACCATGATTTCGTGTCCAGCTTGCGACAGAAGCTTGGTAAGCCAGGCCCAGCGGCGTTGAGGTACTCCATTTTCAGGTGCCCAATACTGGGTGATCAGAAGAATTCGCATTGAATTCCTCCTTGGTAGAAAACGGTTGATTTCGTGGGGCCAGCGGGGCTCGAACCCGCGACCAGCGGATTATGAGTCCGCGGCTCTA
>ERZ1029856.62-NODE-62-length-14150-cov-5.694785_pt1 | contig 14150 bp, 11 predicted proteins | sample MGYA00519238_ERZ1029856 | MGnify/ENA primary metagenome ERZ1029856 (study PRJEB33666, sample SAMEA4610918) | skin metagenome | biome: Human-associated habitat; feature: Malodor aspect; material: skin | place: Philippines | collected 2015-08 ... | reverse complement strand
AGTTTCTCATTCCCTGATGGCCGCTGCGTGTGGGCGTTGTTAGGCCGTCTCGAAGCCCGGTTGACGATCACCGCGTCTGGGTTCGGTTGCCCGTACCACACTGAGACACCCTCACCACGTAATCTATGACTATGGGAAAGCTGATTGGGGAGCGACATGTTTCCGTCATCCTTTTTGAAGGATTCGAGGTGTTAGACGTCTTTGGGCCGGTGGAGCTTTTGAGTCAGGTTCCGGACATACGTATAAGTTTTTAGGAAAGGAAAAAGAGCCCGTCCAGAGCACCCAGGGCGTACGTGTCTTGACAGATCTGCCTTACACAAACCTGGAGAATCCGGATATTCTCCTGATCCCCGGGGGTGCGGGGACGCGAACCCTAGTTCAAGACACCACCTTCCTGTCCTGGTTAAAGGAAACGGGACAGCGCGCCGAGATAGTGGCATCGGTCTGTACTGGTTCAGCCCTACTGGCAGCCGCGGGTCTCCTTAAAGGGCGCCGAGCAACGAGCAACAAGAGGGCATTCGGTTGGGTTTCTTCCTTGGATGATGATGTTGAATGGCAATCTCAAGCCCGCTGGTCGCCACCGCAGCCCACCACGACCGCTGCGCAAACCTCATCAAGAGTAGTGGCCTCACCATCGACCAAGCGCATGCCGTGGTCGACTCGGACACTTTCGGTGCGTTGACTGCGGAACTGGGCCGGGCTGAAGCTAACCACCACAACGTTGACACCCTCGTGTCACGTCTCATCAAGGCTCGCGGGTTCACCGATGCCGAAGGCATCTCCTCCGTTATCCACCACTGCCTCGCCAACGCCACCACCCGGACAGTCGGCTCCAGATGCGCCCGCTACGCTCTGCGTCTTATCGCCAGGCTGATTCCCGAGGTCATCGGCCACAGGAGCGCCGACATGCAGCAAGCCCTGGCCGAGTGACACCACCTCATCGAGAACTGAGTAGAAGCCGACCTCGAGACCGCCTTCCACATCTAAGAACCATGGGTCACGACATACGACCCGATACCCGCGACTGGACGGGAGCGACAGCATCGGCGATGCAGCGCTTTAGTTGCCGCTTACCGTAACCAGTACCAGATCACTCACCCCACCCCGCGCGCCGCGAATCCTGGTGTACGACAGTCAATTGTTTGATTCTATGGACGATCGCCAAATTGCGTCGTGTCTCAACATTGGCGCTTGACTGGCAGATGAAGTTGGTTTCCAGTACATAGTGACACTTAACTCAGATCGTCTGGCAGCCGCTGAATCCGAAGGGTTCGAGCGGCGAAGTTACATCATGGATCCGGTCCTCACCGATGCAGGTGAAAAAGGCGGGCTGTTCGGGTTCCGCTTCATTTGATTCCCGCCCGGTGTCACGATACCTCTAGAGGCAAGACAGGTCCTTCGCCACGTTAAACTCGATGCTACGGGTGATGTTGTCCGACATGTACACCGTGTTGGACCGAGTCTAGACCCATCCCATTGATAGCACGGTCGTGGCGCGACTTTGTGCCCGCCGAGGGGAGGTATGTCGTGGGAGACGATCACGCCGAGTCACAGTCCCAGCTGGTTGACACCAACTATTGGTCGCGAGACTTCTGCCGTCGGAGGTGTACGACGATTGGTTCGTGCAGTGGGCACACGACCGCGGAACCTACCTCTATCTCGTGCTCGCGGGACCTAGGATTGAAATCGTGGAAAGCCGATGGCTGGAAGGCGAAGATGCGCTTCCAAGACGGCTCGGAGTTCAAGCCGCGCACCATTCCCGTGCCGTTCGGCTTTCTTCCTCGCGAGGGTGCGCACCTGTTCGAGGGAGGGATCGATTGGGTTGACATGAAGGAGATAGCGTCCGAGTGTAGCGACTCGTGGTGGTGATATCGCCTAGGCCATCGATCACCATGTACTCGACTACAGTGATGTCTGCGCTGACGCACCACCCATCAGTGAAAGGGAGATCAGCCTCGATATAGTGGCTGGTGGCAGCATTCAGATAAGCCTCGATTACATTTGCTAACATCCCGCTAAAGTCGCATTCAGCATAGTAACCTATAAGCGTGATTTTCAGTTTGGTATTGAGGGCGCACGCGACCCAGTATCGGCATCGAACATTGAAAGTGATGCGCGAACAGACGAGCCGTGGACGTTGGCGTACAAGGACGGAAACATCAATATGGCATCGATAGAGAAGCAGGTTCTGGACTCAAGCAACGCGATCGACCAGAACATCTCGGCAATCACGACTGACCGTGGATTCTTGGCACAGAATCTGCTGCAATACTTGCGCCATCTGGTCGAGGGCTTGGTCGTCTATGCGCACGTCCCAGATCGGACGATGACGTACAACTACCAGACGCAGTTTGATGCCGCTCGGGACGCAGTGAACGGCGATGCCCGCTATCGACTGTTGATGCGCTTCCACAGCCTGCTCCAGATCAGTGTCTCGCACTACACACTCGACCGGGACCCCTCTGAGCGCCTGATGCTCAAATACTACGAGTACCTGCTACGCACACGCGACCTCGCGAAGCAGCACCTCGGCCTGGACATCCTCCGGAATCTCGAGCAGTTCCCGCTTCACGAGGATCCGGCACTCCGCGCGTACTACGAGAAGATTGCTTGTCGGATCGAGGCATCAAAGCACGACCTGCTGACCGGCAAGACCGAGCGCTACTACATCAACAGCTCTCGACCATTCTTCATTGGCAGCCGAATCTACTACGAGGTCACCTTCAGCCTCGCCCACAACCGGACAAGCAAGTTCGATCGGATCATCGGCTTCACCGACATTGACGTGAGCGACTACTACGCTGCACAACTCGAGCTTGCGAACGACTCAATCGACGTGCTCGGTCAGACGATGCCGATCATCATCGTGCGCGACTGGTCGGTGTCCATTCGACCGTGCGAGTTCGACAACTTCGCTCGACTCCTCGGACAGCAGACCACGGTGCAGTCGGGACACGTCGAGTACCGCAATCTGATGCGGTACCTAACGCTGACACGTCACAGTCTGCTCGACCTCCTTGACTCGTCAGACGAGGTGTACAACCAGGTGAAGACATCGGTCCTCACGAACGCTCAGCGAACGCCTCTAATCTTTCCTGCACTGGACGCGGCGAGGGCAATCATCGGGCAGAACCGTCCAGGCACCCGACTCCTGCGTTACCTGATGCTTCGGATGAACAACCAAATCCTGAAGGCACAGTACGACGTTGATCGGTGCGGGTGGCTCTCGAACCTGAATGTTTCAAGCGGCTGCTGTCCGTTCGACACGATGCCGTACTGTACGTCGCCCCGGAAACACAACCCGAGGTTTGCTGACCTCGCGGCTAGCATCGATTCTTCGAACAGGAAGCACGAGCTACTTGCGCGACGGGTACGCGTCAACGTCGAGCAGCACGGCATGATCTACACACCCGAAGGCGACCTCGAAGACCTCGGGGACATCGACGACCTGATCAGGCGCCACAACGCCGCTCTTCCACCGACACCACGGCATGCCCCACGCAAACTCCAACGCGCCAACGGCCACGTGTTCATCGTCGGGTACGAGGACGGCACGGTAGAGATCATAGAGCAGCTCCAGAAGATCGCCTCGAATGGCATTGAGGACTACGCGGACGATGTCGCCGCATGGCTTGACGAAAACGCGAAGCTTCCGGACGGTGATCCGCAGAAAGTTGACGATGAGATCAAGGCTGATGCCCTGCGGAAGCTCTTCTCCCACTCGAAGGTGGCCCTCATCTACGGAGCCGCAGGCACCGGCAAGTCCACGATGGTCAACCACATCGCGAACTACTTCGGGCGTGAGCGGAAGCTCTTCCTGGCACACACCAACCCGGCCGTCGACAACCTGAAGCGCCGTGTCGACGCTCCCAACAAACACTTCAGCACAATCTCGAAGCATGTGCGGGGCGACCGGGACACATCGGGTCATTTCGATATCGTCATCATCGATGAATGCAGTACGGTCAGCAATGCTGCGTTCCGCGAGGTGCTCGCCAACACCGAATTCGATCTGCTGGTGCTGGTGGGTGATGTCTACCAGATCGAGTCCATCGAGTTCGGGAACTGGTTTGGCGCAATTCGCTCGTACATCCCGCCAGAGTCAGTACACGAATTGACACACCCGTTCCGCACGACCGACGAGGATCTCCTGACGCTCTGGGATCGCGTGCGTGACCTTGACGACCGGATCGAAGAGTCACTGTCGAAAAATGAGTACTCCAAAGAACTAGGGGAGTCGCTTTTCACGCGGCACGGTGCCGACGAGATCGTGCTCTGTCTCAACTACGACGGATTGTACGGGATCAATAACGTTAACCGCTTCCTTCAGGCGAGCAACCCGAGCCCGGCCCACGTCTGGGGTGAAGCTGTTTACAAGGTTGGCGATCCGGTGCTCTTCAATGAGACGGATCGCTTCCGTCCGCTGATCTTCAACAGCATGAAGGGCAATATTGTTGGGATTTGCCAGGCGCCCGGGAAGATCACCTTCGACGTCGACCTTGGGCTCGAGCGTGAGGTGACAGCGATGGAGGCGATGCGCTCGAACCTCCGCCTCGTTGAAGACTCCGTGGTTCAGTTCGACGTCATCGAGCGCCCGGACACGGACGAGGACGATGACTCGACGACGACCATCGTGCCATTTCAGATTGCCTACGCGGTCTCGATCCACAAGGCACAGGGTCTCGAGTTCGACTCGGTAAAGGTTGTTATCACGGAAGCTAACGAAGAGAACATCTCACACAGCATCTTCTACACTGCGATTACCCGGGCTCGAAAGCATCTCGAGGTTTACTGGACACCCGACACTCAGAATCGGATCCTTAGCCGACTGGAAGTTCGCGAGAACAAGAAGGACGAGAACCTGCTTCGGCAGCGTCGCGGCGTGGTTCCGGTAGTCAAGGTGCCCAAACAACAGAAAGTGCGTCAGAAACCGTAACTGCCTGGATCGGAAAACAGTTGGAGCTCGTGCTTGCCGTCGGATGCTCATGAGCCCGCTGAAGGGGGAACACGAATCTCGCTGCCCCGTCACCGTGCGACCTCTAACCGTGGCGAGTAGTTCGAAGTCCTGGTACGGATGGACTCATCCGCAGGGGTGTGCGTTCTATCTGCCGACGAAGGTACGTGATCGGTCCCTGCTGTTGAAAGTTCCGTGGCAATGTGGCCCCTAGCGGGCAGAGCGAGATAGGACAAATGTGCGGCATGAGTGTGCAAATGGTCATGGTTCCCCGGAGGGTGCCGTTGAGGAGCTCATGGTGGACCGTCGCACAGGCCACTCTTGGACGGTCAATGTCGAGCCGTTCGAACTGGCGGCCACCGTGGTGACAAACGAGTTGTGGAACGAAGTGCATGGTGTCACTGGCGACCCAACCCGTACCCACTTTCCCAAGACCGAAGTGAGTTGGCGGGAAGCGATCCTGTTCTGCAACGCGCTCTCTACCAAAGAAGGGCTGGCGCCCGTCTATGAGGTGTCAGAGCGTGTAATCACCGCGCCTACACAGTGGCGTCCGCACAGTGTGAACCGGAGGCGGATGACTGGCTGGTGACTTGGGACCAGGACGCCGATGGTTACCGATTGCCGACAGATGCCGAGTGGCAGGTTGCCTGCAGGGCAGGCACTACTGGTGCGCGGTACGGGCGACTGGATGACATTGCCTGGTACGAGGGCAATTCCGACGGCCACATTCATCCGGTGCAGACGAAGTCCGCGAACTCCTGGGGTCTGTTCGACCTGCTCGGAGGTGTTTGGGAGTGGTGTTGGGCCTTTACGATCCAGAAGTCTATGGGGCGTACCGCATTATCCGCGGCGGCGGATGGAGCGATCCGGAATGGAGTTGTCGAGCAGGCGTGCGACGCAAGACCAGCCCGCTTGCGTCCTTTGATGATCTCGGTTTCCGCGTTGCTCGAGGCGCTACCCGATTCCCCACCTCTGCGCTGCCTGAATCGCGACCCTTTGGTTGATCGGATACATGTCTTAAGGGGTGCCGCCGGAGAGCCACGAACCCTTCCGAGATGCAAGCGTATAGATCGCCAACAACAGCATTGCATCGGCCACCAGAAGTGAGATCCCCAGTAGGGACTGTGCGACAGCAACGAGATGGATCACCACATAGGTCGTCACCGGCCGCTGACGACGCAACAGACCTGGAGCACACAGACCAATCGAGACCGCCAGCCCGGTGCCCAACCACAAGTGCCGAGGCACCGCACCGAACTGAATCGGCATATTGTAGCTGAAAATCGCAATAATGAAGATCGGGTCCACCAGCCGTGGGTGCAGCTGGAACCACGACGGCGTGGCCTCCGATGGTATCGGTGAGCCCGTGCAGTTGGTGGCCTCTTTCTCACGAGCGGTTACGGAATCTATACGCCTTCATGTTACCGGGGTGGCACCAACCCAGACCCCGCCGTTGACTGCACTGAGCGGGTTCACCAACCGACATTCCAAACTGCTGGCCGTCAATCAGGCACAAGCCACTCGAACGAACAGCGACTAATTGATAAACCGTCTTGCTATGTGTACTTGTTCAGTTGCGTAGGTTCGCGTCTGTCGCAGTCGGAATGCAAGACGGGGCGAACTACAGTGTAACGACGCGCTTCCACCCCCAGGATACCCTTTGCGGTACGTAACTACGGGGTGTGCTTTCCACCTCTAAACCGGGATCATGAGTGTGGTCAGGATTTGCTCGGTGACAAGCTGGTAGTTCGCGTATCGATCGGTACTAGCCGACAATTCAATTGCCGGGGCGGATTCTCCTTTGGTGAGGGCCTGGCATTCGGGCGTCGTAGTATGGAGGGATGGAGAGTTCACCGAGGCAGTGGAACCACAACATCCACTATCACCGACTGATCCTCGACGCCGTGCCCGCCAGCGCCCGGTCTGCTCTGGACGTAGGGTGCGGCAACGGGCTGCTCTCAGTAGAACTGCGAGGGACAATGCCAGAGGTGACGGGCATCGACCTCGATCAGGAGGTGTTGGAAGAAGCACGACAGCACAGCGACCAGGTCGCCTGGGTGCATGGTGACATCATGACATACGACTTCGACCGGACATTCGATGTCGTCGCTTCTGTCGCGACGCTGCATCACCTGCCTGACTTGGACGCGGCACTGTCGCGGTTGGCTGACCTCACCTCGCCCGGCGGTGTGTTCGCCGTGGTCGGAGTGGCACGCACAAGTCGCCCCAAGGACATGCTGCTGCACCTAGCCGGGGTGGTGCAGCATCGGTGGATGGCCCGGAAGCACGAATTCTGGGAGCACACGGCACCGACGGTCTGGCCGCCGCCACACGACTACGCGACCGTGCGCCGAACGGCTGAGCGAGTACTGCCGGGGGTGCAGTGGAAGCAACTGCTGCTGTGGAGGTATGCGTTGATCTGGCATAAGCCGACTTGAGTCGGATCATTGGTCGTGCGTCGGCCCCTCACGTCGTGGGTCGTGGCGGTGAGGATCGTGCTCGAACGGGTCATCGAACTGTCACGCTCGCTCTGCTGCCCGCCACTGCTGTTCTCCCGCTCACATTTTCGGTCGTCCTAGAGCCAACGGAAATCAAGCCCAGCTACGCCTTCGTAGCCACCGATCTGGACGGCCACCGCCTCCGCGTCTGTGCAACGGACACCTCCGGACTCACTCGAAAAATTCGTAAACAATAGTGAGTAAATGGGGCCGCTGCACGTTCAGGTGACAAGTGGGGCAGGCGGGGCTGGGGTGTCGTTGTGTGAGGCGTATACGGGAATACTGCGTACGTTGTCGCTGGATTCTGTGGTGATGCGGAGTGTCATGCCGAGTGTGGTGGCATAGCGTTCTAGGTCTGCAATGCGCAGTGACGATATGTCATCATTTTCAATTTGGGACACAATGTCTGGGCCGATGCCTGCTGTGGTGGCGAACTCGGCTGCAGGCATAGTCAGAGATTCGCGGTATTCGCGGAGCTGGTGGCCGCATTGTTGCTGTCGCATTTCGTTGTTGATGCGTTCAACTTCATCCCAGTCGACGGGATGTTTGTGGAGGAATTCGTCCAACGTTGTCAAGGCTACTGAGCTCCTCAAGGATTCGTCGTCGGTGACCCCAAACTCTCGAGGGCTTTCTATCTGCTCGATAGCCGAGTTGTGTAAATGGGCCGTGCTGATGGCTATTACGGACAATTTATCTGCTGAGGCTTTGTCTGCACTTATCCTGGGTTTTCATCCGAGAGATAGTGGCATCTTTATCTCAGGGACGAGGTGGTGTAGAAAGCGTTTACTTTGGAAATAGCTTCTGCTCTGGGGTGTCGCCTAAAGGCGTGTACTTTACCCACTACCACTGATTGACCTGCATATATGCACTGAGGTGCAGTCGCATAACCCTCGGATGTGTTAGTGAGTCAATAAAAGAAGGACCGCCTGAGCATCACGGGGGTATGCTCAGACGGCCCTTCTTCTCTAGAGACCACCGGGGCCCTATCGGGGGTTGCAGGCCTCACAAAGTGGCAGATGCAGTATGACACGGGACACAACCCTTAGCAACCGCTAGAAACCTCCGCTTTCGGTTCAATTCTTCAAGCTGTATAGCTAAGACCTAAGCTCCACTATGCAGGTGTAAAACAATGGCTAATCCAAGCCAATGATACGGCCAAGACGCAGGCGCAACCCTGCGTAACTGTAGGGTGTATCTCAAAGGGGTGAGCAATGACAGAGGATCGTGAACTAGATACTGTTGACGGTATGCATGTTGATAGCGATAAAAATGATAAGTTTCACGTAATCGGTTTGATAGAACGAACAGAGATAGACGGGAAAACTGGATTTGACATGTTTTCTCCTAGACTTGAGCTGAAAGCCCTACGTGGAGCAAACCATAACTTCTTGGAATGCAGGGTGTACGGTCCGGAATTTCCAGCTAAAGATGCGCGTGAAAAGAGTCCGGACTGGGACACTGCCCGCACGGTAGAACAGGCACCCGTGCCGAACGGCGCAGATTGTGATACTTGGGTAAAAGTAGCAAACGCTCTGATAGATGACACCCTCGCAGAAAGTAGTGAAACGGTTGACAGGGGAGCCAACGCTTGGGGCGGGCCTATCGAAGCCCTCGAGAGCCGTGTTATTGAAAGGATTATTGGCCGCTAGGTCTCTGCCGGGTGTGTTTGCTTCCGATAAGCAAATAGCGGGTGCGCAAACCGCTGTGGATCTGCGCACCCGCTAAGCCGAAAAGCGGACAGTCAAGTTAGATTTCGTTGTAACTGTCGGAGCCGTTGATTTCAAACCACTGGTCGCCGGTTCGTACGGAATTGTCCATCTGGCGGGTAAAGAACTCTGCGACCTGACCGGCTGCAGGGCCGGATTTACGCTCGGTGTCTTTTTGCGGATCATCAGTGGTAACGGCCACCCACGCGCCTCTAGAGCCTTGGGTATCAGGTTTCCCCTTGGTCGTATCGTTGTAGAACTTAGCTGGGGAAACTGTCGATAGCCACGTGTTATCACCCGCGTAGAATCCCTCGGCCAGGCTGCTTTCAGTGTTATAACGCCCACTGAACTCGGTTAGACCTTTCGCATTAGCGAAGTCAGCTGCACTGGTCATCAACGGACTAATCGCTGCCAGCCGCTGCATATCGGTTATTTCGGTGAGGTCTTCACCTTTAACGCGGCTATCCGTAATGGTTTGAACAGCCTTGGGGTCGATGGGGTTGGATTCACTGCTTAACCCAGCGGTGGTGACGGTGAAGTCGTTGAGGTCTCCGCCCGCGGAGCCGGTGATGTTCGCTCCGGTGACTTTAAGCTCACAGGCCTTGGTGCTGTTGGCAAGCGTAGTGGGGTTGGTTTCGGTTTGAACATGCTCCCAGTCGCCGTTATTGGTCCAGGTGATAAAGACGATCATGTCTTTCGACCATTCCTCAAACTGGGGGCCACAACCCTCGGATTCCATCTCTGTGAGACGGTCTTCCGAGTGGCTGAAATTGGGGGACTTGTCTACCAGCTCGTTGACTTCCTGCTGCTCGGCGGGGGTGTTGTTGCCGTCCGCATTGTTGGATTCGTCTCCGCAGGAGGCAAGGAGGACGGTGCAGACAGTGCGGCAGTGCTAGCTAGGACACGGCGCAAGGTGTAGGTCATGGACTTTCCTTTGCAGTGAGGGAGCTAAAACGGTCGCGTTTCACAATATCGGGGATAGTGAATTATTGTCCGTGAACTGTTGAAATAATTAATGAAATAAAAGGAAACTCCCCTAGTGCTTCTCGTCGTTGGAAGCGCTAGGGGAGAAGCCACCTGCGGGGGTGTGGCTTTTTTATTTTCCTTCCGTCCGACTATGCGCCGGGGGAGGTGCGCTGCGGACACTCAAAACCATACCGCCTTACAGCGCGCCCGCAACCGAAGTATCCCTCGGCAAGGGGATAGCTTTAAATTGATGGTTTAGCTTTCATAACTGAAAGTGCCGAGCTGGGGGTGATGAGACTGCAGAGCATGCTAAAACCGTCATCCCAACGAGGGCGGCTACACGTCGTGTTTTCGGAACAAAGTCCGAAAGTACGCGAGTCTGGGACTGGCTAGCTTCAGAAGTAGTCGCAGTATTTAAGGCACAAGGGGTAAACAACAGCAGCTTCAAAAGCTAAAAATATGGCATGGAAAGAACCATTTGGAAATAGCTCAGAAGCTGTATCTTCAACAAAGGTGTTTGCCCAAGCCGATGATGAAGCGGCACGCTTTCAACTGTAGGTCCTCGACCGGCAACTGATTAAGGAGCTCTGACGGGCTTGGGTGTGTGGAGAAGAACATTACTTGGCTAGTGAAGGCTTGGGGTGCCGCTGTAGCTCGGTGAGAAGCTTAAAGACTTTCATGGTTGTTCTGCTGAGTGAGGGTTGGTCTTGCGGCTGCGGTGTTAGCGCAGTGGCTTTCGCAATGAGTGGATGAAAGTGCTCTCTGGCGCGAGACCGGGGGTAGTTTTCAGGGAGGTCAAAATCAAAGAAGGCAATAAATACTCCCTACTGCAATTTATACACGCTAAAATGTAGGGGTTGACCAGCACTGTTTTCTTAATGGTGGATAATTTTAATTATCTACGATTTGTGGTGTTTGACGTGGGGGTAAGCGTTTTCTAGTGCCGGTTGCAACCGGCTAATCTGGTGCTGCCAGCGAGGAAATCGCGATCAGATGGGAGAGGTGTACTGGTGGATAAAACTGACGCTATTTGTATTCCTGCCCCGCATTTTGGTCGACGACGTACTCGCTGGGTGTCTGAGGATTCGTATGTCCGGCTGGAGGTGCGCCTTCCAGCGCCAATGGTCAGAGAGCTGACCATTTTGGCTAATGCGAGGGGTGCTTCGATTGCTCGGGTCGTAACCGATGAACTTGAGCATTTAGTCAGTGGCGATAGGCAGCACGGTCCTGGGGAGGAAAACTAGACAGAGAGTTTTCCACCAAAGACGAAACAAAGCGTGATCCTGCCAGATCACGCTTTGTAGATGCACAAGCTTGCGGAGCTTAGTGCCAGAAATCCATTCAAAACTTTCCAGAGAATCAAACGGGGTGTGTTTATCTTGTCATGCCTAAAATCAATTAGCAATAACGGTGGCACTTTTGCCACTCCGATTGCCGAGCAGGTGATCGGCAATGGGTAGGTTTGCCGCACTTGCAGCAGCATCAGCGGTTGTTGAGGAATCACGGCGTAGCAGTGTCCCAACTGTGTCGGTGATTGGTCAGGCATCGCCGTCTAGGGTGCGCCGACTTACTCGGCGCACGCTACCTGATACGGATCGCTATTTGAGACTGAGGGAGATCGGAATCCAGCGTCCAGCGGGACCGCTGCGGAGTGAGGCCATTGACCGTGCCGCCTTTGTCCAAGCACACACCCGAGCTATCGATGAGGTCGCTGATGTCAAGGCTGCGCGTGTTGTAGCGCGATACCTCTACGATGAGGCGCTTTTGTTCAACAGTGTTGACGAAGAGCGAGCGCTGACGCGCCCCGCAGTGGATAAATGGCTTTTCCGGGATGACGTTTTTTCTCGCAGGTCACAGCGCACTTACCGGACAATCCTCTATGCGGCAGGCCGGGTTTTATATCCTCACGAATTTCCTGAGCCGCATCGTCAGCGAGGGCCGCGCCGCAAGGCGGTTCCGGCCGCGAAAACGTCACTGGAGAATGAGTTGTATGCGATTGCTCCGAGCCTGCGACCGGTGCTGCGTGCGCAGCTGCTGACGATTTTGGATCTCACTACTGGGGCGGGCTTGTCGTCTCAGGAGATCCGCCAGTTGCGTGGCAGTGATATCTCTCCTCTTGAGTTGCCCGAACGCACTGCTGTTCAGATTGCGGTGCGAAAGCGGGGTGTTGTCTCTCGCGTGGTGCCGGTAGTATGCCCGGTTCGAGGTCATCGCCTTTTGGCACGGGCACGCGAGGTCGGCCAGAGTTTTGTATTTCCTATCGTGGGGGAAACCATGCCTCGAAATGCCATCTGTCATGTGGCGGAAGAGCTCGTTGAGCAGGGATTTCCCGGATTTAATGCAGCGGCGCTGCGGAATCGTTGGGTGGTAAAACTGGCCTCTGACCCGGGGGTTCCGGCTGCGATGCTGATGAAAATGGCTGGCATTGCTGACCTGCGGGTTTTGCATGATCTGGAAGCCGACCTGCCGACGTTTACACCGGAAGACGAGGCAAAAGTTTTGCTGCGATCTGAGGGGGAGATCCTCTGATGACCGTGGTAATCCAAGAACAGCGGCTCATGATTGCCTCCGATTATGTGGAGCGTTGTGCTGCCATTATTGAAAAATCTAGTGCGCATCGGATGATCGAGTTTTATTTTTCCCAGGACCGTGGCGTGGGTGGCCGCAAATCCACGGGGCCAAAGTACTCAATGCTGGGTGTACTCACCATTGGTCTTGCTTTGATTGGGATTCGGCGTGTGCCCTCGATGGCAGAGATCTGGCGCACCCTATGGACGCTAGAGCCTACCCAACAAGCTCGGCTTGGCTTAGATCTTTCCTGTGGCGAGGGAACCTATCGTGCTTTTGCCATGTGGCTGACGCGACGACTTGAGCCGCTTGATTCACTGCCGGAAGCCCCCGCGCGGCGCGTGAAAAATGGTGATCATCGTCGAATGATGGCTGCGCGTTCTCCGGAGCAAGAGCAAGCCTCCGAGGTTGCATCAGAGAGACTTCATCAGGTCATAAACGCCCTGGTGGCAGGCTCAATCCATGAGCAGGCCCCCAAGGGGTATCGTGGCGATATCGTCGCCGACGAAACCATCATCGACCTGGCAGGCCAATCGATGGGACTAGGCAGCCGTGACACGAAACGGCGCGGCGCGGCATACTCAGGCGCTTACTACATCCGCGACCGCGAGGATCACTCCCTGCACTCCGAGCTGGGTACCCGGCGTAGTGCCAAGGGAGGTGTGGCGGTCGGTATTACTGCGGTGTGTCGCGTCGGACCACCAAAAGCGGTCTACTCGGTTGCCCCAGTGATTACGGGAATTTCAATCGATAAACCGAGTTCGGGCTCGGTGCAGGGTTTGGCGCGTGCTATTCGTTTTCATCAAGAAAATGGGTTTGACCAGCGCATTAAGCGTGGTCGTATGCCATTGCTGACCGTCGATATGGGCTATAACGTGAAAAAGCACTTTAATGACGAGCTTCTTGCCGCAGGCTATGCTCCCGTTGTTCGCTATCCCACATCCTGGCGGACCGTTTTCGCATCTGACAGCGCTGCAGGGGACGAGCCTGCTAGTGGCCCTGTGCAAATTGCGGGCGAATTTTATTGTCCTGCCGCGCGTGCGATCGCAGGCGACGGGAAGATTGTCCGACGCACAATGGAGCTGCTTGCAGAGGACGATGGCTTTGAACGCCACGATGCTCGACTCGAAGCTCTGTTTCCGCTGATTATGGGCACGAATTCGAGGCCTTATCGGGCGCGTCAAGGCCGTGGCCGCCCGCGTAAGCAGGAAGACAACTCAGAGAAGCCGGTGAAAGTCGATTTGGTTTGCCCTGCCGTACAGGGGCGAGTGCGATGCCCACTCAAACCGGCGTCGATGACGCTCGCATCCGAGGAAGCGCCAGAGATTTCCCCCAGCTGGAGTGCAGATCACTATAAATGCTGCTCAAAATCCAGCATTACCCACACACTTACCCCTGAACAGTGGAAACGTGCCCAATGGGGTCTCGTTCCTGGCTCTTGGGAGCACGCAGCCTATT
>ERZ1029856.57-NODE-57-length-15414-cov-7.077088_pt1 | contig 15414 bp, 11 predicted proteins | sample MGYA00519238_ERZ1029856 | MGnify/ENA primary metagenome ERZ1029856 (study PRJEB33666, sample SAMEA4610918) | skin metagenome | biome: Human-associated habitat; feature: Malodor aspect; material: skin | place: Philippines | collected 2015-08 ... | reverse complement strand
CCAAACATGAGACTGGAAGCTAACCAGTAACACACAAAGCGCCTGAGCAGGGACCGCTACCGGATCCCCACTCAGGCGCTACCACAAACTCACCACACCGCTACCATTTCGATCTTCTAAACAATCTGACTTCCCAGTTGATGGTGAAAAGCGCATGACGGGATTGTTTTGCTTCGAGAGCTTCCGCCGCGCTATCAAGGAGTTCATCGGACTCATCACGCAGACGGTTTCGCTCGCTGCGGTAGTCGTCCTCGGCCTCGTCAGCTTTGCGTCGCCACTTGCGTGCTTCTTGCTTGAGTTTCAGTTCTTGGGCGGCGTTTGATGCCTTACGGGCTTCTTTGTTCGCGGTGGTTTCCTTGGCTTGGTACTCGCGGATCTGCGCGTCGTACTTCGCTTTAAGGTCGAGCCGTGTTGCGTCTAGAAGGGATTCTTGCTCGAGGAAGAATCGCGCGTTGCGGTCTTCAACATCACTGCCAAGCTCCTCCAACTGCCGCGCGATGACATCATCAAAACCATGGGTCTGTACAGGCTCGTTCGTACTGTCGGTGCAGTGCAGGTCTAGCAGGTCCCGCATCTGCTCCTGATCCATGGGTGCGCCGTCGTCGAAGAACCCCGCGGTCAGTAGGTAGGACTCACGCAGATTCTGGCTTCCTGCTTTCATGGCGAAGCTGACTTCTTCGACAAGTAGCCGGCCTCGCTTGTTGCGTAGGCGTTTAGCAATTGCGGTCGCGCGCTCCGAGCTGCGCAGCTGGAAGGTGAGCTTGGCAGGTGGGGTTTCACGAGTTTTGGCTGAGTCAATCACCCAGGCGCACAGGTCGCTGGTATATCGGTACTGGTGCGCACCCTTACGGGGCTCGGATTTAAAGAAGTAGTCGCCGGCCGGGATGCCCTCGTGTGGTGGTTCGTGGAGGGTGAACTGGGTGCCCGAGCCATTGAAGGATGCCATATCTTCCAGCTCATGATGGGTGACTCGAATGAGTAACCGTTCGAACGCGTTGAGTACGACCCCGGTTTGCGCGTCATAGGACTTGAGTTTGTCGTGCACCTTTGGGTCGAGGTTGTCGAACACTTTCGCCCGAGTCTTCTTCATCTCCCGGTCAATTTGCTTTGCATAGCGTTCCTCGAGCGCTTTGAAGGCCGCATCGATCTCGGCTGCGGTCTTACATTCATCAAGGATCTTGGCGATAGTCTGCTCAAAGCCCAATCCGTCCTCGATCTGACCGAGCACCTCATCTGACGCACCGAACACCGAGGTGAACAGCCGGAACTTCTCGTCGAGAAGCTCCAAGATGCGTTCTTCAGCGAGGTTGCCCTTGTTGGAGAAGTTCACCACGATTACGTTGTGCTTCTGCCCGAAGCGATGCACACGTCCGATGCGCTGCTCGACACGTTGCGGGTTCCACGGCAGGTCGTAGTTGACCAGCATGGAACAAAACTGCAGGTTGATACCCTCAGCGGCAGCCTCAGTGGCGATCATGAGGCGGCCCCGCTCACGGAACTCGTCCACGAGGGCTTTGCGCCGGTCAGCTGCCGGGATCCCGGTAACCAGGTCACCGCCCTTGTTTTCCTCCAGCCAGTTGTTGTAGATGCGTTTGGCTTCGGGACTGTCGTTGCTGCCGTTAAATAGGATCAGTCCCTCGCCCCACCCGGCCTCGGTCAGTGACCGGGCGAGGTATTCCTGGGTGACGGTCGAGTCGGTGAAGATGATCGCCTTCTCCGGCGCACCGATCTCCCGGAGCTTGTCAAAGCCTTGCTCGAGGGCTTCAGCAAGTTTCACAGCCTTCTGATTGACCGTGATCGAACGCGCCAACGCTGCAAATCCGCGTAGCTCGTTGACCTCTTCCAGCATCTCAGTGCGGTGGCTGGAATCGATCGGTTCGACCCCGGTGTCGGAGCTTGCTTCGCTTGCTTCTCGCAGCTCATCGGTGATGTCCGGGTCGTCCACAAGAGCGCCTGCATCGTTACGCCGACGCCCAGATCTGGCTTCTGCTTCGAGGCGGTTGGCGATCCGCTCCAGGGTGGTAGCAACTGCGAAGGACGACGAGCCGAGCCGTTTACGTAAGATCAGCGCTGAAAGATGGCGCTGGGACTTGGCGAACGCCCACAAAAATGGGCGTTGCAGGTACTCGTTGATCTGGTCATACAGTTCAGTCTCTGCCCGGCTGGGGGTAAACGCCACGGTCAGCGGTATTCGCTGGGTGAACCGAATGTACTTATCCGCATCTTTACGCAACGTACGTTTGGCAATTCGCGCTACCCGCGCTGACAGATCGCCGTTGCCCACACCTTCGGGGTGGTCGAGGTAGCGTTCCCGAAACGCATCCAGCGAGTGGAAATAGTCGGGTGCGAACACGCTGACCAGGCCATAGAGTTCTTCCAGCCGGTTTTGCAGCGGGGTAGCCGTCAGCATCACCGTCTTGCCCGCACCCTGGCAAATCCGGGCAAGATTTCCTGCGATCTTAGCCTGCCCAGTCCAGTTCGAACGCAGCCGGTGGGCCTCGTCGCACACCACCAGATCCCAGGTACGGATGAGCTTTTGAGTTCGGGAGTTTGCGAACTCATAGGAGCAGATCAGGATCTCTTCGCGGCCACCTGACCCCAAGAGCGTTTCGATGTTCTTGCCGTCCAATACCGTGGCAGGCAGCGCGAACTTCTCACTCAATTCCTGCTGCCACTGCTGACGCAGCGAAGATGGGGCAACGATGAGAATGCGCCGGTGGCGCTGCGCCCAGTACTGACTGATGACAATGCCGGCCTCGATCGTCTTGCCCAGGCCGACTTCGTCAGCCAGGATCACCCCTTTCGTGAACGGAGTCTGCAACGCAAACAGTGCCGCATCCACCTGGTGAGGTTTAGGCTCCACCTGCGCATCGAACAGCAGTCCCGCTAACCGACCCACATGGTCAGAGGCGTATGAGCGATCCAGCTCGTGGGCGTAGAACTTGGCCTGGTAATCACTTAAAGGTTGCAACGCGCAGTCATCTCCTAGATGCCCCACCGGTCAGGAGAACTCACCTCGTAATTTACGCCGATAGCGTCGAAGTGCTTCATTGCCGCCGTGATCTTTGCGTTCTCGCTCGGGCGACGCTTCAACGGATCTTGGCTGGACTTGGTTTCGCGCACCAAATAAAGCCGATCGACGCTGTCCTCGATCTTGATGATCGCCCAATCCGGGTTGTAATCCCCAACCGGGGTAGGGATGCGGAACTTGTCAGGCAGCTTCATGAACAGCTTGATGTCTTCACGTCCGTCCAGATACTGGGCGAACTGTTTCTCTACCGCAGAGTCAAATACCACGTAGTCGAAGTCCGTCTTCTCCTTATTGGTCACTTCGTATAGCTGATCTATGAAACGGTCCTTCTCTTCAAGCCCGTCGGCTTGCAGTTCTCGAAGTTCGTAGATGCTGCCGCCGATCGGCTCGTACTGGATCCCGTCGATAAGGGTGTGTGCGAGCTCGGCTTCGATGCACCCGGTGACCATCTTGATGTAGTCATTCGGGTTGACCAGGAACTCACTCAACCGCTGCGATCCGATCAAGATATCGATGATCGTTTTACGGGTCAGCGACGTGGATTCTTGCAACTGCAGGACAATGTCTGGCAACGGGTAGGACTCTTTGAGTACTTCGTCACGGGTTCCAAGAACTGAGCCCTTCGGCCCACCACGGGTCAGCTCTACGCCAGTGCGGGTGACCTGGATACGGATCGGATCAATGTGCGGGGCTTCCCGGATCCTAGCCACACACCGCTGCACCAAATCCGTGCGATCAAGAGTCACCCGGTAGGTCGTGCGGGAAGTGATCTTCTCCCAAAACTCCTCGAACTCCTGAGTGGCATACACCTGCTTGTTCAGTGACCGGACTACACGCTTGCGCTTGGGAACGACGAGTGCTTCGATCTTGCACCGGTTGACCAGGTCAATAACCTCAGCCTCATAGTCTGCGTACCGCTCAGGCAAACCAATAGTGAAACCAAGTTGATCGGGCACCCACGTGCCCTGGACCCCGCCTGCATCGTTTATATAGCCGCGCTCGCGCAAAACCTCCCAGATCTCGGCAGAGCGCCGCGTGCCCAGCCGGGATTCCTTACCGCCCTCAACCACGGGCAGTTCAGAGAACTCGGTCCTACGAACAAACCCGATCGAGACTCCAGACCGCTTGTACTCATCCTGCAGTGCGGCAGCGAACGCCGCATATGACTCGTTCGCCACCACCGTCAACTGTGCGGTTCCGGCGTCTTTGACGCGTTCACCAGCTTGGTTGACCGGCAAGCGCAGCCCGCGTCCGATGGTCTGTCGGCGTTCAGTCTCGGTGGATATGTCTCGCAGGGTGCAGATTTGGAAAACGTTCGGGTTATCCCAACCTTCCCGAAGCGCGGAGTGGGAGAAGATAAACCGCACCGGCTCATCCATACTGAGCAGCCGGGCCTTGTCCTTCATGATCAGCTCATAGGCATCATCGTCAGCCTTGGTTTTGCCCGAGGAGTCCTTGAACGTCACTTGCGCGGCCTTACCCCTACCGCGTTTCATCTGCGCGAAATACCCAGAACGTGCCTCCACCGGGTCAGCGGACAAAAATGCGTGCGACGCAGGGTTCTTGGCCCGCTCTTCTTGGTAGACGGCGTCAAACCAGGCGGCGAAATCACCGTTGGCGTCGATGTTGTTGCTGCCCTCACCAAGGTAGGAGGCGACCTTGTCGATGAAGAACAGCGACAACACCTTGATTCCCTGGGGGTGAACTTGTTCTTCTTTGCGGATGTGCTCGCGCACCGTCTCGCGGATCATCGCTTTAAAGACGGCGTCTTGGTTGCCACCGATCTCTTCGCCGACCCGCAAGATGCCGTAGTTGGTTAGCTCGATCTGCTCAGGGAGCACGCTGATCTCGTTGATCCGCCAATTGCCCTCATAGGCCGGGTTACCGCCCGACAGTCGTTCCAGATCTGCCCCCTGGATGGCGTTGACCTTCTGTTTGGCATAAGAGCCATCCTTCTTCCGACAGATCAACTCCAGTTTTGCTTTGAAGCTCGGGTCGCGTTTGACCTCCAACAGCTTCACATACGGTTTCGCCGCACTACCGAGCTCCTGGGCGTCGGAGACAACGATCTTCTTCACCAGCTCTAGTCGGTGAGCATCCAGCGGATCAAGCCGGTAGACCACGTTACGGATCATGCGGTGCGTAGCGGAATACCGCAACGTACACATCGGATTCAGGTCCGCCACTGCGGACTGGGCCAACAGTGACTCCATTTTCTGCGGCTCATCCATAATTACAACCGGGCGTGTTGCCTGTAAGAAGTCCAGCGGACGCAGACCAGAGAGCTTGTCTCGCTGCTGGTGAATGATGCGGGTGTTCTTATCGCCTCTGATCGAGTCGATCGTCATCACCAAGAACTGCAAGGATGTGGCCGTAGCGAAATCCCGAACGTCCTCGGCACGATCACCGGAGTAAATGTGGTAATCCATGTTGATCTGCGGGTACAGGTGACGGAAGTGCTCGCGCATTAACTGGATGCTGGTCTTCACGCCCTCACGGATTGCCACCGACGGCACCAATATGATGAACTTGTTGAACTGGTACTTTGTCGCCAACTCGAACGCGGTGCGCAGGTAGACGTAGGTCTTGCCGGTGCCGGTTTCCATCTCGATATCGAACTGCAAGCCATCAACAAGGCTCTCGTTGATCTCGAGGCCGTTGCGGTCCTGCACTCGCTGCAGATTCTCCAAGATCGTGTCCTCGTCTAGGACGAGGTTGTTGCCATATGCACCGATCTCTTCGAAGAAGTCGAAAGCTTCCTGGCCGACAGAGTCCGGCAGGTCCAGTGATTGCTGGGGCGGAAGATACTGAAAGCTCGTCAAGAGCTGGTCGGCATCGGCAGGCTGCCCATCGAACAGATCCGTGACAGACTCGATGGCGCTGGTCTGGTAAGGCTGGCGGGGATCAAACTGAAAACGCATTGTGAGTCCTCGCCTTACGCCGTCCACAAATCAACACTGCGGGTCTTGCATTCCTGTACCAGATTCGTCTTCAACTCATCATTCCCCTGGAACGCATCCTCCAAGACCACCAGACGCTCAGGCTCCTTCGCGACCAGAGCACGCAGCTGATCTAAGGTCGGCTGCATGTGCTCATCCAGATACGCCATCACCAGGCCGTTCGCAACGCTGAACACGCTCAGGCCAGCGATCTCAACAGTCTCGATTTTCTCCGTCAGCGAGAACCCCAGCTTCAGCAGCACCTCAGTCAACAGTGCTTCGGGGCGGGCATGATCATTGGCCGAATCCGCAAGACCCGAGAACAAGCCAACCAGCTCATCCTCTGACAGGCCCGAGTCGGCCTTCCACTTCGAAAAGTTCGTGTCCACAAGCTTGTACGCGCGAAAACCTGTGTCGACATCACCTAGCTCGGTGTCGAGCCTTGAGCGCCTTTCCTCAATGATTTTCTTGCCGACACGACGGATTCTTTCACGAGTAATGTCTGAAATTACCTCGAACCCAGCATTACGGGCGGCAGAATTCTCTTCGGTGGGTTCTGGAAGTTGCACAGAAATGGATCTGCGCGTCCCTCCATCCTCCGCATTGAGTTCCATCATTGCGTGGGCGGTTGTTCCCGAACCAGCAAACAGGTCCACTACCAATCCGTCCGTGATGCCCATGATTGAGGTAAAAAACTTGATTAGCGTCGATGGTTTTGGAAAGTCAAAAGGAATCTCTAGGTTCATGAGCTCGCGCGAGCCGATGTTGTTCTGAAAGTCCTCCGAATAGTTCTTCGGCAAAAGACCGGCCTTCTCACGATCCCTTAGATGAAGCTTAGTGTAGACATTCCACCCACTAGGCTCACCAGTCTCAGAATTCACAAGGGGTGACCGGGCAGAACGCTTGAAAACAATGTCATCGTCTTTCAAACCCTGAGCGAAGCGTGCTTCGTTCCATCGCCATGGCCCTGAAGGCGTAATGATCAGCTGTCCATCAGGCGCTTCAATCGGGTACCTTGATCCACCATGCTTGAGGGCAGCCTGATAGAGACCGATCTCCTTATAGGCTCCTCTCGAATCGGTCCTGTTGTATGAACGAACTTGTTTTTCAGTTAGTGGAACGTAGAAGGGATTTACTTAAGCGATCCGTTTTGCCGCAGCAACCACATAGTCCGTAGAGGGTGAAAAAGTTTGCCCGTTGTTGCTCGACTTCTTCGTAACTCGAGTGAACAACGGGAGAAGATTCTGTTCACCAAAAATCTCGGAGACCAACTGCAGGAGACCGCTTAGCTCCTCAGTTCCGATGCTAACAAAAACTACACCTTCGTCAGCCAGGAGGTTACGTGCAAGCTTGAGGCGCGGGTACATCATGCTGAGCCAGTTGGAGTGGAAACGCCCAGATGACTCTGAGTTGGTTGAGAGCTTGCCGCCTTCATCGGTTTGACCAGTAAGTTCAAGATAGTTGCCTATAGAATCCGCATAGTCATCCGAGTACACGAAGTCGTTGCCTGTGTTGTAGGGCGGGTCGATGTAGATCATCTTGATCTGCCCGTAGTAGTGCTTCTGGAGCACCTTCAGCACTTCGAGGTTGTCGCCCTCGATGAAGACATTCTGGGTGGTGTCCCAGTTGACTGAGTTTTCCTTGTCTGGCATCAAGGTTGCGGTGGTCGCGGTTTGGGCGGCGCGAATTGCTTCGCGCTTGCCTGGCCACGTCAGACCGAATCGCTCGCGGCCGTCCTCGACGTCGATGTCGAGGATGGTCTTGAGGGTGTCGAGGTTGATCTTGCCGTCGGCTACTACTTCGGGGAAGAGTTCTGCGAGCCTATCGGACGCTTCGGTGGCGAAGTCGGGGGTCGTGCGTGGCACTTCGTTGAGTTCTTCGGTCATTGCTTGCTCCATAGGTTCGTGAAAGTCGGAGTGTCTGCGGCGCTGCTGCCGCTGAATGCTGTCTGATTGGTCGGCTCCGGTGCCGGGCTGCGCGGGCGCGTTACCATGGCCCGTTTCTCCAGGTAGAGACCGGCGGATGTTGGTCCTCTATTCATCGCGCTCGCCTTTCTCGCCGTGGCTGGCTGAGGCGATCGCGACGATTTTGTTCGAGGTTGCAGTTCAGTTCGGTACTGATCCTGGCAAGAACCTCTGTAGTGACATTGCCGTCTTTGCCCATCTTGGCGATCGTGGCTGCGGACAGGCCGGTGGCGAGTCGGAGGTCTTCTTTGGTCATGTCGCGGTCGATGAGGAGTTTCCACAGAGGTTTGAACGTGATGGTCACTTTGCTTCTGCTCCTTCGCTGGGGCTGTGTGTCATGGTGGTCGGTGGTTTCGGTGTTCCAGGTGGAGCCGTCGAGGGCCTCGGTACCTTCGCCGAGATGGATGACTTGGGCTGGGGCGACGCGTTTTTCGGTCTTGGTGCCATAGGCCTTGGTGGCGTCGAAGGAGAAGAATACTTGCTTCGGCTCGCCCGCTCTGCTGGTGAGGTTTGCGGTGTTGGTGTAGACGGCAAGCAGTTCCGCGACGGGAGCGAATGCAATCAGTTTGATGATGGCTGAGTCGTGGATGAGAAACGGCAACGGTGTGGAGCGCAAGACGGCGATGTCGAGGCGAGGACAAATCGCATTGGCGTGCTTCTTCGTGAACCCCGAAGCCCTGGATGCCATCGACTCGAGCACCGAGTCTGACGGCAGTGCCGATGGGTCTCGGTTGATGCCCCACTCGTCTTCGGTGACAGTGGTGAACATCGAGATCAGCTCACGCATTCGCTCAGCACTCGCGAGGCCACCGGGCAGGCCTGGGGCGAGGCATGCAGCCAGCTCATGGAACTTCACGCGCCCTCCTCGTCTCTGCGGATCTCACGGTTCCTCACGGATTCGCCTCACGCTTTCTCACTGCCTGGCGAACCCCGATTTCTAGGGTTCTAACCAGATACCACGACCAGTCGCGGCCACCACGAACGTGAAGACGTTCTTCAAAACTTACCGTGAGTCGCTGACAAATAACGGCTCAACACGAGCGTGCACACCACACGATGGGCTCTGAAATTGGAGAAGTGCGCCGGCTCTGTTTACGAAAGGCATCTACCTATCCGAACGCGACCGGACCACCACCGCACTCTTGGGCGCAGGGTTGGCGATCACAGCACGCAGAGGCATCGGCTTCGAGCCCGGTACCGGTTCTCACACATGTTTGACGTAGCAGTAGCTGCTAGTGGAAATTAGGCCAGTTCGTCGTCCTCGAAAAAGTCGTCGTCGATTTCGTAGAGCGTAAATTCGAGGGCCTTATGTACAGCCACTCCGTAGGAGAGCATTAATGAAGTGAGTGTAATGCCGTCGATCAGCACGATCTTGCCGTGTCGGTAGCCTGCTGCGGTCTTTTCTGCTGCGGGCTGGAACGAGGAGGTTGTGATGAAGACGCCCAGGTTCGCGCCTTTGGCATTAAGTGAACCGATGAAGTTCCGTACTTCGGGCTCGCCGACTTTGTTTGAGTCCGAGTAGCGCTTGGCTTGGATATAAATATTCGTCAATCCCAGGGCATCTTGGCGGATGACCCCATCGATGCCACCGTCTCGCGTACGACCCACGTGCTTTTTCTCCCCGTGCGTACCGCCGTAGCCCATCGCCCACAACACGTCGATGACCGCGCGCTCGAAGAACTCTGGAGATGACTCTTGAAGCTTTTTACGCAGTTTGGTTTCCGTCTGGGCATTAAACGTACGTTCACCAGCGGTGAGGGATTCGACCGGGTCAACCAATTCTTCACTACTAGGGCTAATGCTTGGAACAGTATCGTCTGCGCGACGACGCTGGGCGATCTCTCCCTGATAGGCCCGCCACACCCGCCACTCCAACATATCCTTCTCGGAATATTCACTTAAAGAACGCTGATCAACCTCCTTGCCATCGTCGGTGATGCGGTAGTGACCACGCCGTGGCCGCTCGAGCAGCCCTGCTTGAGTCAGAGCGGAACAGGCCCAGTGGATGCGGTTAATGTAACGGTGCTGACCCGAGGCGATCCGCTCGCTGCGAACCTCCTGGGGCAGCTCCATGTGATTGGCGACCATCTCGCAAACGTCCCTGACAGCGTGTTCCTCGCCATTGTTCAGTACCCGTAGAACAATTGGACGGAACTGGTCAATTGTTGGGGTGTTGTCAATCGTCATCGCCACGCGTCGCCTTCATTTTCGACATCAATCAAATCCTATTGATTCTAACGAGCACTTTTGGTGCGCCTGTGACTTCGACAACCTCGCCCCCAAACAACCTAGCCATGACCATGATCGGCCCCAACAAGCGCTACTACGCCACCAACACCGAAGAAGGAGAAGCATGCAAAGTTGGTGAAGTAACCGGTAGTCACGTTGTTCTAGTGGTTCGCAGCCATAGGCACCATCTCGTTCCTGTCGTACAGATTGCGCCGCAAAACCTTCATCCAAGATGGTCAGTCGCCTTTCACGACGATTCTCGCCATTGGATTCTTCCTTGGCTTGGTCACTGCCGTATGAGCACGGGTCTATTTGGTTGTGCGAAGATTTTCACGGAAATAGTCGACTAGCTGCAATGAATCCTCGAGCATCTCGGTGCGCGATCTCGCTTTCACCCCCGTGTGCCGCCCTTACCAAAACACAATATTCGCCATTTTGTTCGAAGTCTGAGTTGTCGTGTCGGCCCGCTGCGTAATGTCACACCAGGTACTTGCCCATGACGGCCAATTGCTGGCAGAAAGGACCTCGGAATGATAGAGCGCGACTACGTTGAAAAAGTCATGAAAACGTGGAATCCCCACGTCCCCGACAGTGAAGTCGAGTCCACATACAAATACATGCAGGAGGAGTGGCAGGAACACGTAAAGCACTCGCTGCAGTCCAAGATGGAAGAGTACGAAGCCGCGGGAATTCCTCCAGGGCCGGCGATCGAACAACTCGAAGGCGCATTCATCGAGAAAGCAGCCCTCAAGTCCGTCATCGACATCCATCTGGGCGAATACCTCGAAGAGATTGAAAAACGCCGTCGGGGACACAACCGCGACTACTACGCACACCTCTGGACCATTCAAGATCCAGACGGCTGGAGGAAAACACCCTGGGAGACGGACATCAACCCACAACTTGCCGTTGCGTTGATACAGAGTTTTCCCGAGGAGGGGCCCGAATTCTATGTCTTCACAGCAGCCCGGATCGAGCGTGAGCTCTATGAGACGGGTGAGATGCCCGAAATCAGCGAGACCTTTCTGGAGGAAGTTCGCGAAGCAATCGCGGAGTGGGAGGCCGCAGGTGCCCCACGGGAGAGGCTCTCGTTCGCAGACGTGCGCGTCTAGCCACGGGAGGAAATGCTCGAAGGCCTTGGGCTGCCCCTGCTTGGTCACGTTCCAGCGGACGCCGAAGAGGTAGTCCCTGGTTGAGGCGGGGCTCGTTACGCTCCGCGAGCTTCGTCGATGAGGCGGAGAAGCTTACTCACAGGGATTGAGGCTTCACTCTCAACCAGAGCATTCGCTCCAGCTTCGAGAAATCTGCGAAGCACATCATTGGTAGAAACACCTTCAGCAGCCGCAATCTCACGCGCGCCCCTGAGCACACGGTTGGGCATGCTCACCGTGAATGCAACTGTGGCGTCCGGGTCGGCCACATCGCCGAGATCCACGCGTTCGGCATCTTCCATGAGCGCAGATGTGTCGTTGTTGTCGTAGTAGGAACGTATATCTTCCAGTTTTTGTTCGTTCATCGTTACCCCTTTTATCGGAACCGCCGGATTTCCTGCACCGTCATGTCACGCGAAGTCACTATATAGGCCCTTCCGTCTTCGGCTTCGGCCATAGCTACGAAGAGATACCGGCCAGCATCGGTTTGCCCATAAGACAGACACGTGCCTTCCCGCCCATTCAACAACAGATTGCTAAGTAGCCATGTTTGGCTCCCTCTAAGAGTCAGGTGTGACGTGAATTCCAGCAAGCCACGCGTATGACCGCGTCGGACTCGCATGTATACGCCGTTGATTCTGTAAGAATCCGAACAGCGTGCACGATCACCGTTGCAAATCGGGGGCGCAGTGGTATATAGTTGGTGGCGATAGATCCCCGGTCAGGCCTCTTTCCCTTTGCGGGCAATGCACAAATGACCGGGGCCTTTCTCTTTCTATGGAGGCATGCCCGATGCCGAAAAATTGGCTGAGCTACGACCAACAAGTAGATCTACTCAGCCAGCGTGGTATGCGCGTAGATGACAACGTCGCTGCAAGCGAGTTCCTATCGAGGGTCAATTACTACCGTTTCTCTGGGTACTTTCGGCATTGGCAGCATGACCCAGCAAAAGGCGACAATCGATTCTTTGAAGGCACTTCATTCGACGATATTCGTTCGCTTTACGATGCCGAGCAAGAACTTGCGAGCGTTTGTGATGAACTGCTGCACCCTCTGGAGATTCTTCTCCGCACCAAGTTCGCTTATGCCTATGGTCGACATGTTGGGGTAACCGGAATGTTCGCTCGCGGTGAGGGGTTTACTCAATCGCCCCAACAGGACGCTGAACGCGTCGAAGAGCACGCGCTTTCCAACCTAGATCGCAGCAAAGAAGCTTTCGTCGCTCACTACCGCGATGACGTCAAACAAGGTCGCACTTACAAGCCTGAAGCCTATGACCGAATGCCGATATGGGTTGCTGTGGAGGCATTCTCATTTGGAACCTTGTCTCGTCTCATAGAGGCTTCCGGAGACTCTGGCGTACTCGACCACATCGCAGACTCGATGAATACATCGCGCAAATTGCTGCCCGGCCAGGTCAAGTCATTCGTATACTTACGTAACCGAGTAGCCCACTGCGCTCAACTATGGAACCATCGTGTGCTTGATGTTCCCGGTCTACAACCGAAAACTTCAAGACGAATCAAGCGCACTTACCGCAACTTCTCGGATCACTCGGTTTACAAAATCCTTGTTGCTCTTGACGACGTCGCTACCCGTTCAGGCATTTCGACCAACTGGCTAGAAGACACAATCGAGCCGCTATTGGACAACCACCCGTTGCTCGCGAAAGGAATCACCCAACCGGCGCGATACGGGGAAATGCCCTCTAACACCCTTATCGACTAGTCCTTTGTGTCCTCGAACGTGGTCAGCAGCCCTACCCCTGCGTAGTCACGTTCCAGCGGACGCCGAACTTGTCCTCCACCACGCCGAAGTGGTCACCCCACGGTGCAAGGGCGAAGGGCATGACGGCGCTGCCGCCGTCGTCGGCAAGCGTTGCGTAGAGCGCCTCACCTTCCTCCGGCGTCTCCACGTACGCGGTGAAGCCGAAGTCGCCCCGGTTGAGGCTGGTTTCATTGCGCTCGAGGTCGTCTCCGCCCGAAATGGAAAACGGACCGGTAAGCGTGGCGTGGGCGATAGCCTCGCGCGGCGGGTCGAAGGAGAACTTCACCCCTTGGTCCAGCTGCTCGCCGTAGGTGAGCAGCTCAAGATCGCCACCGAAGACGGATTGGTAGAACTCCAGCACCTCGCGTGCGTTGCCGGGGAAAGAAACATAGAGCTGTGTCGTCGTTGCCATGTGCGCCGAATCTAACAGGACATGAGAAACACCCGCCGACGCTCGACGGGTGTTTGGGTGGAGACAACCTACGCGGTCTTCTCCTTCGAACGGTCGAAGGCCAGCAGAATCAGGCCAACGACGATCCAGCTGCACAGGACAATCCAGGAATACTGCGTGTCCGCGCCGTCGAAGAAGCTCAGCGAGCGCACGAGGTAGCCGGTCGCACCAATCGGCATGAGCTGGCCCAGTGTGGACCAGCCGGCCGGCAGCAGCCATGGGCCTGTGGCCAGGCCGGACAGCGGGTTAGCCACAAAGATGGTCAGCACCGCGCCGAGGCCAGCGCCCGGCACGCCAAACAGTGCGCCAAGACCGGCGGTGACCGACGAGGTTGCGGCGATGCCGGCAGCGATAGCCAGCCACTCCATGCCCACGCTGCCGCTGAGCGTGCCGTAGATGCCGTGCAGCAACCAGACCGCAACACCCGCGCCGAGGGCGGCCACACCCGCGATGACTGCGACCTTCGACCACTTGTGGCCGCGCAACAGCACGGTTGCAAGCACACCGGAGATCACGCCGCCGAACGCGAGCGGCAGGCCGAGCAACGCCAGGCCCTGGGCTTGCGGGTCGTCCTCGGTCGTGGGGGCGAGATCCTTGGTCTCCACCGGCATGCCGGTCGCCTGCATGTTCTGAGCGAGACCATTGAGCATCTGCACGTACGGCGCACCGTTACCGGAAGCGGTGTAGACCGTGGCGCCGCCCTGCCCGACTGCGATCGCGCCGACCGCGTCGCGGTTGCGCACCATGTCTTCGGCCTCGTCCTGCGAGCTCACCGCGATGAAGTCCGGGTGCTCCTCCTGCTGCTCCGCCTGAGCACGCAGCTTCTCAACGACCGGCTCCGGCCCCGCCACTGCCACCGGCACCCCGTCCGGGCCGGAGGCGAAGGTGGGCGCAAGAAACGCCCACAGCATGAGGCCGAGGATTATCGGCAGGCCCAAAATCAGGGCGATGGTCTTTTTCACGGTGCTGTTGGTGTTGTTGATGCGGCTGCCATCGGTGGTGGCGGTTTCCTGTTGCACCACGGTTGTGCTCATCGTTTCCTCCAAGTGGAACAGACTGTTTCGCTTTTACGAAGTGGATCATATTGTTTCATTTTTCGGTTGTCAAGGGTAAAGTGCCGGATATGCGAAAAGATGCTGCTGAAAACCACAAAGCGCTTGTAGAGGCGGCCACGACGCTCATTGCCCAGATGGGGCCGAAGGTCTCGCTGCGCACCATTGCGAAGGAAGCAGAGGTGGGTGTTGCCACCGCGAGCCGCCACTTCCCTACCAAGGATGACCTCTACCGCGCGGTGCTGGAAAACATCATCGACAAGATGCGCGCGATCGTAGACAAGCACGTTCCCCGCCTCCCCGGCGCCCCCGAGGCGACGTGGCGCTGCGCCATCACTGAGATGGTGGACAACGGCTTCCCTGCCGTCGTCCAAGAATTCCTGCCCGTGTTCGCACCCCACATGGGCCAAGAGGAACGAAACATACTGATAGAAAAGGTAAAAGCCCTCTACCGTCCCCTCCTCACGGAGGCGAAAAAGTACGGGCTGTGCCCCGGCGACCTCGACGTCCTAGACTTCCATTTCGGCATCATCACACTGTCGCGGCCGCTGCCAACCATCGCAGAAGAGGTGTTCGCCCGTAGCAGGGGGTGGCTCGTAGACGTGTTTATCGACGGGCTGCGGGCGCAGGCCGAAGGGTCACAAAGCAACCACTCACAAAGCACAATCGTGTAATTCGTGCCACAATGCGGCGGTGTGAGGATCGAGAAGCAACGCTCCCGAAAACCGTCCAGCAATCCGAAGTACGCAACCTCCCCCTCCACCACCCACTACCGCGGCACGTCGCCGGCACGCATGCAGGCGTCACGGTTCCGCAATAAGCAGCGCATC